>ERZ773072.1487-NODE-1487-length-11624-cov-8.213156_pt1 | contig 11624 bp, 12 predicted proteins | sample MGYA00580617_ERZ773072 | MGnify/ENA primary metagenome ERZ773072 (study PRJEB29015, sample SAMEA2737970) | human oral metagenome | biome: human oral; feature: human-associated habitat; material: dental | place: China | collected 2122 ... | reverse complement strand
CTGAAGCAAATATTAACGCTCAGGTTAGTCGGACGACCAAGCAAGCCAATGACATCATGCTCAATAACAGCCAGAACAAGGTACTTCTAAAAACAGTTGTCATTGCAACGGGTGTAAACGGACCGGAAAATTATAAAGATGACTTAGATACGATAGTTAAAAACCTCCCCAAAGGCCACCATCTGATTCTTGTAACTCCTTATGAAGGTGACAAGAGCAAGGAAACATACAAATCAGTTGAACAGTATGCGGCTTATGCGCGGGAATTAGCAGAAAAGAATCCTTATGTGAGCATCGCTGACTGGAATAAGGTCGCTAAGGAGCACCCTGAAATCTGGGCTGGAACAGACCAAGTTCACTTTGGGAATGACAGTAGCAAGCTCGAAGAAGGTGCTAAGCTATACGCAGAAACGATAGCAGCTGCTGTTAAGGCTGCTCAAGAACTGCCTGTGAAATCAAAATAAGATCAAAGAGTTGGAGAAGGCTGACCTGACACACAGCAGTTTAGTTATTTGGGTTAATATTAGCGAGCCAAACGAATTGGCTCGCTTTTTTCGTTGTTTAGTTTTCCGATGAAATTATAATAAATGTCAATCTGAATAAATCGGTTGCGCTTCGTGCCAGTTGGTTTATGAATTACAATCTTGTCAATCAACTCATTCACCATCTCAACGGTTAATTTGGGAAGCTCTGTATATTTCAAAATTCTCGTCATAAACTTGGAGATATTCAAGTTGTCTTCTTGTTGTTTGGCGAGTTTTTCGGTTAAGTCAGAAATGGAAGCTTGAAGCTGTTTCTGTTCTTCTTCGTATGTCTGACTTAACTTCACAAAGCGCTCATCTGAAATTTTGCCAAGTAGATTATCTTCATAAAGTTTCTGAATGATGCTATCAATCTCTTTAAAGCGATGCTCATCTTTTTGGAGTTGCTGGCGCTGGCGTTTGTTGTCTTTGCTGAATTGAGCTTGGCTTTGTTGTTCTAGCTTCTTCAAAAATGCTTCTTGGTCGAAGTGGGCTTCCTGAATGGTTTGGCGGAGCTTGCCACTTACAATCTCAATCAGGGCGGATTTTTGAATGTAATGCGGATTTTCACAACCATCAATCGGCTTGCGATATCCAGAACACTTGTAATGGTCGTGGTTAAGCCCGTTTTTCTCTTGTGGGCAAAAATAATGCTTTCGCCCACAAGTTCCACAAAAAACCAATCCCGCAAACAAATTTTCGTGACCAGCCCGATTTTTATACCGTTGATTTGAACGCTTGTGACTCCTCATCTTCTGAACAATATCAAAAGTTTCTTGGTCGATAATCGCTTCGTGTGTATTCTTGAAAACCAACCAACCTTCCTTTGGGTTATCCACCTTACGCTTGTCTTTGTATGATTTCGTACGAGTTCGAAGATTGACGGTGTGCCCAAGATATTCTTCACGACTTAAAATCGCACTCAGAGTTTCTCGTATCCAAAAATAAGGCAAAGTTTCCACATTTGAACTGGAGGAAATGGGCTTCAAACCAATTTCGATTCGGTGGCGGTCTGGCTTGAAAACTTTGTCGTTTTCTAATCCTTTCGCAATCTCCGAAAGACTTTTTCCGCTTTTCGCTTCTTGAAAAATCCGCTTAACCACTTCACTGGCAACTGGGTCAATAATCCAGTTTTTAGGATTGCTTGGGTCTTTGAGGTAGCCATAAGGTGGGTTAGTGGTTACCCGCTCGCCAGCTTTAGCTTTAGCTTGAACCACCGCCCGAATCTTCTTGCTAGTATCCGCCGCATACATTTCGTCCATTAGACTTTTAATTGGCAAGAAAATAGAATTAGTTTCATTAGGCTTATTCGAATCCACGCCATCATTTAAGGCGATAAAGCGGACATCAAAGCTAGGGAAAGTAATTTCCGTTAGTTGACCAACCTTGATATAAGAGCGCCCTAGACGACTCAAATCCTTAACGACGAAGTTTGAAACTTGCCGATTTTCCACCAAACGCAAAGCTTCTGAAATAGCCGGACGGTCAAAATTTGTGCCACTAAAGCCATCATCGACAAACAAGATAGGATTAGGGAGATTTTCTCTTGTAACTACATCAAGCAGAATTTTCTTCTGATTGATAATTGAATTACTATCTCCGTCCAGCCCGTCGTCTTGACTTAGGCGACAATATACCACCGTAATATCTGAAAGTTTGGAAGTATCTACTTGTCTATAATCTGAAATTGTCAAAGTTCTGTTCATGTGTTTTTCTCCTTTTGGAGTTCACACACCTTATACTTCTATTATACCATTTTTACTACTGTTAAAGTAGTGATTTATCGCTTAAAATCAACCTTTCTAGGACATTTTCAAGATGGCGATTTCCAATAAAACGGTGACGGATTAAGTAAGTCGTTCGACCAATTCGACAAATTTCATCGGCGGTGTGTGAGGGCTGGTTTGAATCTCGGTCTTTATTCTTTTGATTCATTAGCTATTCCTCCCTTGATATAATCTGGGTATTCTTCAAGTGTTATTACAGTGAACAGTTCCCAAAAGTTATATAGTTCTTTTTGAATCGCTTTCGAAATCGCCAGCTTTCGCTTATCGTTTGGCACTATCCAGAGCACAAATGGGAAAACTTCCTTTTGTCGCTGTTCTATACCTGACCGATAATATTCAATATATTTTTTACAAGTGTTCACAATTCTAGATAAGCTTTCGGTGTTTCGGTCTATTTCTAAAAAGTAATGATCTTCATATTCTTGACTAACTAGCTCTAAATAAGCATCGGGCTTTAGGGTTCTACCTATACCAGAAAGTTTTTGGTAGCTGCGCCAAGAGTTCGGCTCAAAGGAAAAAGTTTCAAGCGATAGCTTTTCTGAATCTCGAACAGTTTCCAGCGTCTCAACAAAGATTTCCGTAATTGCTAAAGTATGTTCAACGTGGTGCTGAGTTGGCTCATATTGATTTTTATAGCGTAAGGTGATACTGTCATCTTGACTTTTAAGGAGCTTTAGCCCTTGAAAAGTAATTTGCCAGACATAGGAAGACGAGCCCCGACGAACGCCACCAATTCTACGTTTCAAGTGCGAGATTAGGCCAGCTTGTTTAAGACTTTGCGCGGTAAAATTAGCCCGACGAATGGCGGTTTCAAATCGAGCGCTATCCGCGAAAAAGAGTCTGGCTAGTTGGTTGGTAGTGGCATATCTAGCCTGATTTAAAAAGTAAAGAATCTGTGTATCTTCATTAGTTAATTGATTCCATTTCATCTGTTTTGTTCTCCATTAAATTTAAAGGTGTGCTCTCCGCAAAATGTGCCTAGTTACGGAGTAAGTCGTGTGAGTAAAAATCCTAAAAACCATTATTTATCAGGGGCAGACGGATTTTCTTCACCAACACGATCCGAAGAGCGATTGGAACGCTTTTTGCGCCCAAAATCTGTTAGTTGTTGTGGTGAATCATCGTCTTTCGAGACCGGTTTTACAAAAGCATAGCTTTCAAATTCGGCTTCAATAGTTGAACTATCTTGCCCATATTTGGTTAAGCTATTTAGATACGGTGCACGACTATCTCTCAGTTTTAGACCAGGTGGGTAGGTTTTACCGATAATCCAACGGTAGGTGTTAGGAGAGATTTCTGTTCTAATATATGCCCAAAATGGTGGTAAGCTGTAAAAATCTTCTTTATCAATCTCCAGAGTATATTTTGCCATTTCGCGTGCTTCATCAAGATTTAAACCAAAAACAATTTTATTCGCAACATTAGATTCAATTCCAGCTTTTAACTGGGGTGACATCTGGGCGAGGTGTTGGAAGCTAATATTCCAGCCAACATTAAATTGGCGAGATTGCGAAAGTGCTTCATCTAAATTAGCGTTAGGGATTCCTAAGAAACTCGGCGTTTCATCAATATAGATAAAGACCGATTGGCGTTTGCTTGGCTCAACCGAAGACTGGCGTAAAATTAACATCCATAGCATTGAAGTGATTAGGCTACCAATTAGTTTCGCAGACTCTGAACCAATTACCGCTTTATTTAGCGGAATCAATACAATTTTTCGGCTTTTGAAGATTTCCGCAAGACTGAAATTTGGATTAGTTTGTCCCAACATTGCCCGAAGTTGCGGGCGAAGCAAAAACTGTCGAAATTTATTCAAAATGGGGTTTAACATCTGGTGACGTTGAGCTTCACTAAGCAGTTCAAACCAGTTCCAGAAACTTTCCAGTCCGATTGGGTCTTTTAACTCTCTTAATAGTTTGTTTCTGAAGGACTGATTAGTGAGCAGACTTGGCAGCATTACTAAAGAAGTGTTTGGAATGCGCGCCAGAGTTAAAAAACTGTGCGATAGAATATCCAGTGAGTAAATTCCAAAATGTTCAGGATAAAGCCCTTTAAATAGCTCTAAAAGATAATCTGCAATAACTTCTGGCTCAATACCATATTTAGTTAACTCAAAAGGATTTATACCGACAATTCGCTTTGAAGTGGGTGAAATCACCACAATATCTTCATCATGTTCAGCTGATGTGCGCTCTAATAGTTCATGAGTAAGTTGACCTTTGGCATCCACCACAACTACGCTATGATGTTTAGATTGTATATCTGATAAAATCAAGTGACTCATGGTGGTGGTTTTCCCACAACCAGTTGAGCCGAGAAAAACAGTGTGCTTTTTGCCAGCTTGAGCTGAAATTTGAATTGGTCTTGGTTGACTTTCAACCGTTTGCGCCAAACTTCGCTGAGTTTTCCAATTAACATTGTAGCCCAAAGGCGGAGTTACTAATTTAGGGTGAACATTTGGCACACCTGCAATATTTTCTTCCCCAATAGGTAAAAGCATGAAACAGGCTAAGTCTGAGACGGATAAACTATATTGGAAAGACCAAGAGGGTTGTGCTTGATTAAGTTTTTGGATAGCTAATGGTTTTAATTCAATAGTTGCATTTGATTCCATCATGCGAAAACTACTAAGCAGGCTGCCAAGAAATTCCTTTGTTCGTAAAATACTGCGAGATTGGACACCAAGACGAATTTCACATTTAAAAGTAGATTGATTCAACTTTTGGCGCATAAGCTTCTTGGAGTTTTCAGATAGTTCAGGAACGTTATTTGTAATCACTTGATACCATTTAGCAGATAAATTCGGCAGGTCTTTTGGTTGTGGACGAGGTGGTGAACCTGTGCCTATCACTAGCTGAACCGTTACTATCTCATCTGGCTGGAGTATTTTTGCCAGAGATAAACTGGCACGAACCATATTCTCTACTGAATCCGTTTTAAGAGCATAATGGGACTGTTTGATTTTTACTAGACGAGCACTAGTCATCACTTCACGTTTAGGAGCTTTAGAAAACTGAATCTTACGGTGTGATTGAATTAACTGGTGGATATACGGTCGGTCTTGGCCTTCTGTTCCCAATAAATAGCGCACCTTATTTTGTTTGATTCGAATTTCAAAGATTACGGCTTTACGGCGACTTAACCCGACAAGTTGCCCTAACATAGCTTTGACGTCATCTATCTCAAACGGTCGCTGCCAGTGAAACTCGCTCCAAGATAAGGCTTCAAACTTCCGTCTCATCTTTACCTCCATTCTTTAGATTTAATAATCCGAAAGGTAAACCAGCCAATGAAGATGAGGATAGCCCCTATAAATAAGACTTGCCAAACTTCCATTAGAAGTTTAACCGCCCAGTTGACTAGCCAAGCGCAGGCAAAAAATCCTAAAATATAAACCAATATTTTCTTCATTCGGCTGATCTCCTTTCTGATGCCAGTTATACAAGAAAACTAGGTAAAAGTTAAATTTCGCTTACCTCAGTTTTTGAAGCGATTGGAATGAATTTTAGACATCAAAACAGTAGTATATTTCAACATATTTTGTCCTTTTGTCTAGTTCAAATAAGGCTAAAACTTACGCCGTTTAAACAATTCTTTTTGGGCGATTAGGTAGGCTTCTTGAATTTCTTGGCGGCGCTGGAGGAACTCCGCCAGAGCCTGTTCTTCTGGTGCTGTATTGTCTTCTTCATCTAGAAAATCCCAAATCGAAACTAGCAAATACGAAGTTACAAAAATAATGGAAAGAATAAGAAAGAGATTCATTATAATACTCCTATTTTAATTTCTCGGTGATGTAGTGAGTAAATGCTCGAATAACATAATCTGTATAAGCCAATGCTTCAGGATTGTTCTTAATAATTTCAGCTTGAATTAAAGCAAGATTGCCGATTTTAAAAAGAATATCTGAAGCTAATAGTTCCTGTGCTTGAGTGCTAGCCATCTTATGACTAAGCTCTTTAGCAACTGCTAGCTGATACGGATTTGCGATTTGAGCTAAAGCTGTTTCTTTAGTTGATTTTTGTAGTGAATTCATGAGATTTCTCCTTTAATTTTGATATAATTGTTTTAAGTTAGCTAACTTATGGTTTTATTATAGAAAAGTCCAAGCGGGATTTGTTGCCAATAATTGTGCTAAAATCTTGCCAGTTTCGGAGGGGCTTGATGTTTGATATTCCTAGTCTGTTTTCTATTGTTTTAAAGCACGCCAATAAAACGACTTGGTCTGATAGAAAGAAAGTTAGTGTCGGCTTGTCGCTCGTCTTGCACGCAGACTCTTTAGCTTATCTAGCAGACACAAGTTTCAATAAACTATTTACAGGCCAAAATAAAGGACGAACCCTTTACGGGATCGTCCAAGATGAGATAACAGAAAAAGGCTTTTCCAGCTACATATTTCAAGCTGAGAAGCGATTAAGCGACGCCAATTACAAAGAAAATAAGTTTTTGTTGGCTGACACGTTAGAAGATTTTTTTGAACTAATAGAAGAATCGCAAAATCTGTCAAAGTCCGTTTTATTAGGTTTAAAGCAGTCTTACAAACTCAATCACCAAGACCGACCTTACCTTTTTCTAACTGAGTGTTTATTTTATGCTTTAGCTTGCCAGCACAACAAACAGCAACAGTATATTGAGCCGGACTTTAGCCAAGAAACAGAAATTGTCTCAAAACCATTAGAAGAGCTCGTGGCACGAGCTAACGGTTATTCGAAGCGCATTACTCAAGACTTAAACCGTTTTTCAGAAGAAGAACTTCGGCTGTTCAGAAAAATAGCACCATTTACTTTTTATGACAATTCTTTTGATGAGTTTTCAGGCGAAGCTGTTTTAGACCACTACTTAATCTCACACGCTGATTTTTTAGATTTGTTCACTAAATACGGCGTTAAAGGTAATGAAGTTTCACGCCTGATTGAATATGGGTTAATTTCTGGCGGTGGTAGACATGAGATAATTGTGGAAAAAGGTGAGCTTTCTGGCTTCCAAAATGATAACCTAGTCTTGATTTTCACCACTGAATCTAACGAAAGAATAACATTCGAATATAGCGCCTTCCACCTAACAGATACTGCGAAAGCTTTGATTGAGATTTTGGAGATTGAAACAGATAATAGCTTCTTTACTGACTTAGCAGAACATTTCAAACGGGAGTCTGATTCTGATGTTATTGCCAAAATTTATGATGTAGATGTGGGGGATTTGAAATAAATACTCTAACTAATGCTTATTATTGTATGATGTCTAAAGAAGTGGTCGTCAAGGTATCGCAAATAGAAAATATAATATAGCAGAATATCTTGAAAAGCGGAACTTTACTGACAAGAATAGTATTAAGTTGCCCATTGAAGATTGTTGAGTGAATAAACGATATAAAACATTATTCATTGTAATAAATCTAAGAAAAATCTGAATAATAAAAATATTTAAATATTTTTGTAAGCGCTTGCAACATTGCTGGGTTTATGGTATTATGTAATTACTAAAAATAGGTTCTCTTCCTGTCTACAAAGACAACTCCTTCAAACCAAATGAAAACATCATATTAACTTGACTGAACTAATACTTGTATAGGCAGGATTTTGAAAATAAATGAAAGGAGGCTCATGCTTTCGATGCAGCAAATAATTCAATTGTTTCACTCTGGCTTTATATGAAAAGGAGGATAGACCAATGGATATGTTTTCAAGATTTTTAAAGCAAGTTATTAGTATTTTTAAAAACACTAACGAATATTCAGGAACTATAGCGATTTTTCTGAAAGCGGCTCTGGATGGACTTCTTTCATTGTATAATCAAGCTATAAAAGCTAGAAAAGAGAGAGCCCCCACTAATAATTTGTCAACTAAAAAAGACTCTCCTAAAGTCAAAAATATTCATAACAAAAAACAATGGTGCATCCGCATATTTGGAAAGGAATTTCTATCAACTACAATCGAGAAACAAAAGACAAAAATAATTCATGATGAGCCTAGACAGATTCAACACGAAGACGGTAAACTTCTTAAAAAACAAGAGACTAATGAGACATCACAATTAATTAAACAAAGGCAAGGTAATTTTAGGAATGCTCAAAATAAAAAATCCGCTTCATCAAAAAATAAGAAGCGGAAGACAAACGTTTCTCGTAAACGGAGACGAAAGACTCCTAGAAAGAAACGTTAATACAGAATAAAACAGTTCCAAACCAAACCAAATTTATGGGACTGTTTTTTTATTTTGCTTCGCAGGAAGTAATCGCTTACAACCTACAGCTCACCTAATTATACTCCCATATTATTTTTGTGTCAAGTGTTTTTGCTAGACCAAAACAAGAATACTGGAAAGAATATATTGACATAATTACTGATTAGTGGTATAATAAAGGAGTTGTACGGCTAATATCTTCAAAAATTTTAGTCGACCACCCACGCTTGGTAGAACAAAACCTACCGAGTGGGCGGTAGGTTGAACTATTTTTAAGGAGAAAATGCTATGACAAGAGCAAACGTACAAGTAGTTTTAAACGATACCGCAAAAAATCCGTATTCACAGGAATCTATCATCCGTCGCCTACTTATTAATGGCGCAACGGATGAATATATCATGAAGTTGTTCAATGTTTCAGACAATAAAATTGAGGAACTGAAAGAAAAAAACGAGGAATGTATATCTCAAGTCACCAGATTGATTTCTAAAAACGAAAAGAAATTTGGTAACTATGGTGAATATAGCCAGCCAGAAAATATGATGATTGATTCGTTCATTATTCATCAAATGGCTCTTGCGGAAGCGCTTGGACTTACAATTTCTCAATATCGAGAAATTTATAAATATTAAACAACTTTTAAGACTTACAAACTGTAGGTCTTTTTTCTTTCCTCTAAATTCTTGTTAAACTAAACCTACCTCTGCTACAATGGCAAGGCTAAGTTAAACAAGGAGATAATCGTGACTAAATACTACATCAATAAATTCAAGGATCTACAAGAAATCAAAATTGGTTATGCTCGTGTCAGCTCCACGGATAACCGACAAGAGTTAGGCCTAGAGGTTCAGAAAGAAGCTCTGAAGGCTTGTGATATACTTTTTATCGAAAAAGAATCAGGATCTCAAGATAATCGAGTTCAGTTACTTAAAGCCTTGAAACTAGCTAAAGAACTTAAGCGAATCAACAAACAGGTCTCGCTAGTCGTTTATAAGTTAGATAGACTAACTAGGAAAATGTTTACTCTAGTAAATATATTGGACGACCTAACTATTCATGATATTCAATTAATCAGCCTGAAAGAAAATATTGCGACAGACTCGCTAACTGGCAAATTACTGGTTGTTATTCTAGGATACGTCGCGGAGATGGAACTAGAAGCTATACGCTCCAGAACTAAAGACGGTTTACGTAAAGCTAAGGAACGAGGCGTTAAATTGGGCAATAAAGGAATTTCTAAAACTAAGGAAAAAGAAGTTATCCAGCTATATCAACAGTCGAATCTCACAGTTAAAGAGATTTCTCAAACTTCCAAAATATCCACGGCCACCCTTTATAATATCTTAAAGCGTAATAACATAAAAACAAAATCAAAGAATACCCTCTAAGTGCTTGCATTTATGAGATAAAATGGTAAAATAAGACTGTCAAAACATTCTAACAGACGAACGTTTGTTAGAATTCTCAAAGATTGAAAAATTCATTTTCCGAATGCTGGTTTCATCAGGTTTTGTGCCTTTTTGATGCTAGCATTTTTTGTTTTTTAAGCGTTCTATTTGACGTTCGTCCATTAGAATCTACCAAATGCTTTGTAGCAGAGGTTATTTGGGGAGAAAAAGTTTAGACTTTCAAAAACAAAAAACGGAGGAAAAACAAATGAAAAATATTGCTAAATACGGAATCGTATTGCTTTCAGTAGCTGTTCTTGGAGCAGCTACTACCGTTCCAATGACAGTTTCTGCTGATGATGGAGCTCCGGCTAGTGCTACTTCACGTCCAACTTATAGTGTTCAAGTCACTCACTGGGACACTTCAGGTCGTCGGCCAAAGATGATTGAACAACAGAATGTTCAATTAGCTGAGGGTGATACTTATACTGTTACCCCTAACCAATATGACGGCTATAAATTTACTAAAGCCATCGCACCGAATGAAGATGGTCTAGGTGTGGATGTGGAACTTCCACACCAACTCGAATACGGAGGTCTAAAACAAATAGACCTCTTGTATAAGAAAGCTGAACCTGAAAAGCCAGCTCCGAACCCAGAGCAACCAGAAAAACCAACGCCAGATCAGACCCAGAAATTTAACATCAATTACTGGGCTCTCCGAGGGGGCGAGGGAGGTACTAGCCTTGGAACCGAAACTGTAGAAGTTTCACCAGGTGAAACCTATACAGTGCATAAAAAAGATTTCCCTGGATATGAGTTCCAGGGAGCTTCAATCGATAACGGTGCTACGGGCACCGACGTTGAGTTGCCGTACAACTTAAAGCATGGCGATAAAAATCAAGGGATTGACCTTTTCTATAGGAAATCTCCAAACCCAGGCAAGGAACCGGAAAAACCAGCTGATCCGGAAAAACCAGCACCGACACCGACACCTACGCCAACTCCAGACCCTAAACCAACGCCTGAGCCAACACCGCAACCAACACCAAATCCAAGCGACAATGGCAATAACAGCAATCAAGGTAACAAACTCAATCCGAGCGATAACAAACCTAGTGACAATGGAAATGGTAAGTCTGAAAACCCAACAGATAATCAAAATCCTGCTAAAAACGGTAACGATTCAACTCCATCCGACAATGGTGAAAAACAAAATAATTCAAATCAAGGGGATAATAACAGGGATACAACCAAGCAATCTGAAATTAATAAACCCAATGAAACTACTAAAAACAAACTCCCAAATACTGGTGAAGCCGTTTCTAGCCTAGGATTCCTAGGTGTAGGACTCCTTTCTAGTTTAGGTTTGACTAAGAAACGCTACAAAGGAAGACACGAACGCCACTAATAGTTACAGTTTTGAAAAGGTTATTATGGATAAATAAAATCTGTTTATAGTCTTATAAGGATTTGTTTGATAATAGTACATTTAAAAGACGGTTATTTTGAACCGTCTTTTGATTTACCTATAAGATGTGTGAACTCAGATTATTTTTAGACTGCTGAATGTCAGACTGTCTAAATCCAGCTCTTTTAAAATATCTCCAAAAAACAGGTCTATACCATTTACAAATAAAAAAGAAAGGTTTATAATGTAATTGACATAATAAATTCTAGAATCAATCTATCAAGGAGGTTATCATTATGCCTAATTATATTAAAGCGGATCAGTTTTTCTACCCAC
>ERZ773072.1486-NODE-1486-length-11624-cov-10.591062_pt1 | contig 11624 bp, 9 predicted proteins | sample MGYA00580617_ERZ773072 | MGnify/ENA primary metagenome ERZ773072 (study PRJEB29015, sample SAMEA2737970) | human oral metagenome | biome: human oral; feature: human-associated habitat; material: dental | place: China | collected 2122 ... | reverse complement strand
ATCAAGGCTACAATTTCTTCCCTAGGACGCCGCACATTGAACACCTTGTGGTTTTGGATAAAAATATACAGGATAAAGTCACGGAGGTTTTATGAAATTATTTAATAAAAAAGAGGCTCCTCTTATACAAAACGCTGGGGGCGCTATTATAACTAAGTCGATCTATGAGGGAAAATCTAAGCTAAAATGGCTTTTTAGAGAGGAAGGAGCCAATCCAGCCGATTGTGGATGGCGAGTAATAGGAGACACTGACACTCAAGAATATATAGATAACCCAAATAATCTCATAATTGTAGATTTCAATACCCTTGCAAATATTGAGCCTGCCGTTTTGGCAGTATACGACATGCCTATAGGTACAGACCTAACATTCCATTTTGACGAAAGCGGAAGGTATTTTACCGATTCAAATACTGGTAGTCGAATAAAAATGTACTAGTAGGATCAATAATGCCTAAACACACCCAAGTAAAATATTCTTTAACCCCTATGGGGCATGTTTAATCACAATACATCTAACTGCATTCCTTAGTATTTACATTTATCGAACGATTCGCCGACCAGCCCATCGAGCAATGAATAACTGGGCTAGCATCGCTACGACAATTGCGCCAGCTGCTGGCCACATTATGAATAAATTCGGCACAGTGAAGTCGAAGAAATCGCGCAAGAACCCAAAACCAAAGCTTCCAGCCGCCACGATAATCACCGACAGAAGATAAAGCAGGCGAGCGCGCTTGGCAGATTTATCGATGGTTACGTCCAGCATAATTCCCACCAAGAACACCAAATATACGCCAAACAAAGTCGCGGTAAGCACGGTCATCGTTGCGACTTCTGCAGCGTGACCAGGGAATATAACAGAGGTAATCCAATAAGTAAACGCGACGGCCACACCAGTGATTAAAGCAATCGGCGCAACAGCCAGCAATGTATCGTGCCAGAATCTCTTCGGATTTATTCGATGCTTCGGCACTGGCGGAAATAGTGTCCACATAAGAGTCGGCATAGTCACCAGAAAAATATTCATAAACGTAATGTGGCGCGGCGAATACGGATAATTCATGTCAATAAGAATCGTTGCAAGGAGAAGTGTTACGCCGTAAATAATTTTATGGAAAAATAGAACAGCGATCACCTCAATAGCCTGCATTATTTGATTGCCCAATTTCATTCCCATCGGCAGAGAAGTGAACGAATTGTTGAGCAATATAATATCGGAAACTCGACGCGATGCTGGAGCGCCCGCGTACATCGCCACACCGAGGTCAGCCTTTTTCAGAGCCAGAGCGTCGTTTACACCATCGCCGACCATACCAGTGAATTTTCCAGATTGCTGGAATCTGTTTATTAAACGCTCTTTTTGGTCCGGCAAAACTCTAGCAAAAATCGTGTAAGCATCAGCCGCTTTATTAAATTTATCTTCGCTAAGCGCCGCCAAATCTTCGCCTAAAATCACCTTTTCTGGATGTTTAATTCCAGCTTCCTTAGCGATGTATTGAACTGTGCGCGGATTATCGCCAGAGATTACGCGAATAGTTACGCCTTGGCTCTGCAAAAAATCCACCGTTTCAACAACGCCATGACGCAGGGAATTGCGTAGAATAACCGCGCCAATTGCCGTTCCAGAACCATTTTTCAAGTCTTTCAATTTGATTTTATCATCCGAAAATTCAGCCAGCATCAATACGCGCAAGCCATTGTCAGACCAATCATTCAGCTTCTTCTGAGTCTCCTCATTTACCGGTGCCAACTTCGACACAAACTCTGGCGCGCCCATCATCAAAGTCCGAATTTCACCGTCAATATCAGCCCTCACGCCCGCCATTTTACGCGCTGATGAAAACGCCATCACTTCCAGAACTTTCGTATTTTTTGGCGACGTAGCTTCCGCCAAAATTGCACGACCAGTGATATTTCCGCCGCTGGTTTCATGAGCAATTAACGCCGCAAAGCTGGCGATGTCAGTTTCTGAATAGCCAATCTTATTACTGAACGCCGCGACTTTTTCAAGTGCCACTTCATCACTAGTCAAGGTGCCTGTTTTATCTACGGCTAGCAAATTCAGAAGCGCCATGGCTTCAATTGCTGACAATTTCTGCGGCAAGACTTTCGCCTGGGCTAGTCGCAGTGAGCCGAACGCCAAAAGCAGAGAGCTTGCCAACAATAAACCTTCCGGCACAATCGTAACCGCCGCCGAAGTGATGGTTTTTAAGATGACGACTACGTTATCGCCAGAGAAATAATAGACAATAGCGATAAGTAACGATAAAATAATTGCTCCGTAAGTCAAGAAGTAAATTGCGCGCCAAATCGCCAATTGCAGAGGTGTGAGTTCTGGCTTGTAACGCTTCAGGACTTGGCTAATCGCGCCAGCTTTCGTGTCGTCGCCAATCGCAATTACTCGCGCTGTACCTTCACCAGCCAAAACCGTTGTCGCCGCCAACACGACATCGCCGTCCTTTTTCTCAATCGACGCAGACTCGCCGGTTAGCATACTTTCATTCAGCTCCAAGCCTTTTGACTCGATAACTTTCGCGTCCGCTGGCAATTCATCGCCAGCCTGAATAAGAATCTCATCGCCAATCTTAAGCTCGTCATAACCGACCTCGATAACATTTCCGTCTTTTAACAATCGAGCCTTCGGCGCGCTCATCAATTCCAATTGACGCAAAACTCGCTTAGCTCTTAGTTCTTGAATAATGCCAATCGTCGAATTCACGACAATCACCACCGAGATAAACCACGCATCACGATATTCGCGAACATAAACTAGCGCGCCAGCCAGCAGAAAAATCACCACGACAATAGGGGAAAGTAGGTTCCGCTTAATAATGTCCAAGTAGTCGCGCATTAGCTCGTTTGAATCCTTCTATACCTGAACCTCGCACCAACTCGCCAATTTCCGTACGCGTCAGAGTCGAATTGATATATCTCGCCATTTTTCACTTCAGAAATCAAAACCAAGGCGGGATTATACGGCGCCAAAGTTTTATAAAAATGCAGATCTTCATCCGTAACGTGCTTTCTTCCAGGAAAAACTTCACGGAATTTGCGCTTGCCGATGTCTTCAAAATATCGCGGCTGACCTTTTGGCGGAAGAAATAATTCCGCACGCATACCCATTCGAGAAATTATCTTTTTAACGTCAGATAAAATCAACGGCGAAGTCGCCTCCAAATACAACATCAGCTGCTTTTTATTCGTCAAAAACACCGACGCCTTAGCCGTGCGGCTAACGTCAGCGTGCCACAAAATTATCGATTGAACATCAATTGGAAAACCAAATTTTTCCTTAGCAATTCGCTCCAGCGCCAGCTCGTCGTACGTCGCCTTATTCATAGATAATATTTTACCATTTTTTTATGAGGTGCGCGAGATGGCAAAGATGTGAAATCTAATAACCAACCTGCATGGTCGATTTGACTGATTGACGGAGAATATCCAAGTGGCTTTTACCCTTAAACGCGTCTTCTGGATGTTTTTTTATTCACCCTCTTAATACTGAATCTAAAACCTTGGATGAATTCTGTAAATAGTAATTTCGATATTGCGTTATGAAGCCTGCCAACATGGTAGAATAAAACTATGGATTTCAATACTCGTTACGCTAAATTAAACGATAATCAACGTCAAGCAGTCGACTACATTCACGGATCGCTTCTGGTGATAGCTGGGCCAGGGACAGGGAAAACTGAGCTTCTGAGTATGCGTACCGCCCAAATCCTAAGGCAGACCGACACTTTACCGAACAGTATTTTATGCTTGACGTTTACTGAAAGCGGCGCCACGAATATGCGCCAACGTCTCCGCCAGATTATCGGTGAAGATGCGTATAAAATTGCGATTCACACGTTCCACAGCTTCGGCACAGAAATCATCAATCAACATCGCGAGTATTTTTTCCGTGGCGCCGACGCTCAGCCAGTTGACGAATTGACGCAATATCAAATTATCTCTGGAATACTCGAAGAACTTGATTGGCGGAATCCATTAAGCACAAAAAACAATGGCGAATTTGTCTACATAAAAGAACTTATTCGAATCATTTCCGAGTTCAAGCAAAGTGGCTTAACGCCGTCAGAATTACGGTCAATTATTGAGGATAATCAAAGCACAATAGCCGAAATTGCGCCAGACATTCAGCAAGTATTTTCCGCCAAAATATCAAAAAAGACAATTGAAATGTTTGCGCCGATAGCTGAGAAAATTGCCAATTTAGCCGCCAAAAATCCTGACGAGAAAAACTCAAAATTGCCAGCCTCAATCACACCATACGCCAACGTTTTAGCGTTAAGTATTGCGCACGCCGCCCAGGAAGCGATTGATGAAAACTCAACAAAACCACTGACTGCTTGGAAAAATAAATGGTGCGAAAAAAATGCCAATGGCGAATTTGTCCTGAAAGATTTTACCGCCGCAGAAAAATTATCTGCCGCAATTGACGTTTACGAAAAATATGTAAATATTTTATCCGAGCGATCATTATTTGATTATGACGATATGATTTTATCTGTTATTCAAGCCTGCGAATCTCACCCAGAACTGCGCGCAAATCTCCAAGAGCAATTCCAATTCATCATGGTCGACGAGTTCCAGGACACGAACTTGGCGCAACTACGATTATTGTTCAATTTGACCAGCGAGAACGATGACGATCCAAACATCATGGCGGTCGGCGATGACGACCAAGCAATCTTCAGCTTCCAAGGCGCAGACGTGGGCAATATCCAGCGCTTCCGTCAATATTATCACGACCCAAAAATCATCGTTTTAACCGACAATTATCGTTCTGCCGAGAACATTTTATCCTCAGCGCGGGACGTCATCACTCAAGGCACGGATCGATTGGAAAACACAATTGACGGACTATCAAAACAATTGACCGCGCACGCAAATAGCGAAGGCTCAAAAGTCGAAATCCAAGAATTCTCATCCGTTAGCGAAGAGCGAGCGGGAATTGCCAAACAAATTGCTGAGCTGATAAAAAATGGCGAGAAACCAGAAAACATTACGATTATTGCGCGCCACCACAAAGAACTCATTGAGATTCTTCCATATCTTTATAAGGAAAATCTTTTTGTTAATTACGAACGTCACGACGACATTTTGGAGCAAGATATAATTAAGATTCTAGACAAATTGGCGCGGACCGTCGTGGCGATTAGCCAGAATAATTTGGACGTTGCCAATAGTCTACTACCGGAAATTACGGCTCATCCAGCGTTTGGATTTTCTGCACTGGATATCTGGAAATTGAGTCTTCAAGCTTACAAAAATCGGCAATTGTGGCTGGAAAGTATGCTGGCGAATAGCGTATTTAAGGAATTTGCGGAGTGGCTTTTGGAGCGCGCTAAGGATGTGTCGAATCTGCCGCTGGAAGAGCAATTGGACAATTTATTAGGCTTAACTAACGACGAAAGCAGTGATCTTCAGGTCAATTCTCTCGCCAATTTCTATTTCTCGCCAGAAAAGCTAGACAAAAACCCAGAAGCATATCTGACAATTCTGGAAAGTTTGCGTACTTTGCGTCAAAAACTTCGCGATCGAATCACCGATAAAAATCCAACTCTGGAAGATTTTTTGGAATTTATTGACTTACACATTTCGACAAAAACTCGCTTAACACAAATTCGCACGCACGCAAGTTCACTCAGCGGCGCCATAAATTTAATGACCGCCCATAAATCCAAAGGTCTGGAATTTCCGCATGTTTTTGTCATCGGGGCAATTGATAGCGCTTGGGGCGAAAAAGTTCGTTCGCGTAGTCGATTAATCCGCTATCCCGCAAACCTCCAGCTTCAGCCAGCGGGCGCCACTTACGACGAACGACTTCGGCTGTTTTTCGTGGCGATGACTCGCGCCAAAACCACATTGACCATGACTTATTCTCAAACCAACGATTCTGGCAGCGACACGATAATCGCCAGTTTCTTGACGAATTGCATGCCGACCATCATTCCGACCAGCGACGATCCAGCTGAACAAATTGAACTCGCCGAAACCGACTGGACGACGCGACTAACTTCGCCGATTGTTCCAGAATTAAAGGATCTATTGGCGCCAGCACTGGAAACATACAAACTTTCTGCGACACATTTGAACAACTTCCTTGACGTTTCACGTGGTGGACCGCAAAATTTCTTATTGAACAATTTACTGCATTTTCCATCCGCCAAAAATTCCGCTGCAGCTTACGGAACCGCGATTCACAGCAGCCTTCAGCAAGCACATTGCTTATTCAGCGCCGACCATCAATTGCCAAGCACCGAACAAATCCTCCAATTTTTCCAAAAATCCCTCGAGAGCCAGCATTTGTCAGCAGACGATTTTCAATTGTATTTGGACAAAGGAAAGTTGGCTTTGACCGCGTTCTTAAACGCCAAATCTTCAGATTTTCACGACACAGACTTGGCGGAATTGGATTTTTCAAACCAAGGCGCAATTATAGATAGCGCCAGATTGACCGGTAAACTTGACGTTGTCGACATCGACAAGCAAAATAAAACCATCTTCGTAACGGATTATAAAACTGGCAAGCCATCGCATTCTTGGAAAGGTTCGGCTGATTACGAGAAAATCAAACTTCATAAATATCGTCAGCAATTGATGTTCTATCAACTGCTAGTCGAGTATTCACGCGATTATAGCAATTTCACGTTTACCGGCGGGCGATTGCAATTTGTTGAGCCAGACATGAAGACCGGCGATATTCTTAGCTTGGAAGATACATTCTCCAGAGAAGAGCTGACTGAATTTACGCAACTGATTGAGATTATTTGGCGAAAAATTACCACGTTAGATCTGCCGGATATTTCTGGCTATTCGGCAGATTATAAGGGAATGTTGCAATTCGAAAAAGACCTACTGGCGGGCGAAATATAAAAATATTCTGGTATATTGTTGCATTTTTTCATAATTAGTGTTATTATATTCATTAGCTTTTGCTCGTGGAGCTAACTTCTCGGCTTGGTGTCGCGAATGACACCAAGCCCAGGTCATGCTTCGCACAAAAGCATGGCTTGAAAGAGGGGTTAGTTCCTTTCTATTGCCGCAACCGCGGCGGGAAGGGGGTGATCCCCTATGTCTTGGACGGACAAAGAACATGCGGCCGCCCTCCAGGCGGCCCGCGCCGGCCAGGCCGACAAGCGCCAGCTCGAAAAGCTGGCCGAGGCCGCAAAGCAGGCTGGAGCCCGTGGCCGCGAAGCGGCCCGAGCCCTTCAGGGCAAGAAGTAATCTTTCCCTGAAAAAGACGGTTGGGGTTTGTGCGACCTCAAAACCGCTGACTTTCGCAGTCAGCAACAGGGTGTCCGTACACCCCTGGGTCTGATTTCCCAGCCGGTAGTCCGGAAAAGAATCACAGGACGCATAGCTCTTAAATGGTAGAGCACCCGCCGCGTCGACAACGATATCGGCGCAGTGGGAGGCTGCGGGTTCGAGTCCCGCTGTGTCCGCCATCCGGCAATCAAAAAAACCTGGTGCGTAACGTCGCTACTGCTCGCCACAGCTGCGGCGTTCAGGTTCATCAATGCTTCCCGCTAGACAATGACGTCTAGCAACGTGAGCCGGCACGTGGAAGTATTGATGTTTTCCCAATTTTACGGGTTCGCGAGTTCACTCGTGGCAGTTTTTCTCACCGTTGAGAATTACTCCGAGCAGAACCGCTTGAGCCCCATCCCCCTCATTCTCAAAGGCGAGAGTGAGGGGTTTTCTCCTTTTTGTGATAAAATAACAGAGATGACATCGTTTTGGAATGATTTACCGCAGCCATTTTTTATATTGGCACCGATGGAAGCCGTCACCGACGTCGTGTTTCGTCATGTCGTGAAACAGGCTGGCGCACCAGATATATTTTTCACCGAGTTCGCAAATGCCACCGGCTGGGTGCATGCTGGCGATAAGGCCATAGCTGGGCGACTAATTAAAACCGACGATGAGCAGCCACTGATTGCACAAATTTGGGGTGGCGAGCCAGGGGATATGGAAGCTTTCGCTAAGCACTGCGCGGAACTTGGTTTTAACGGAATTGATATCAATATGGGTTGTCCCGCCAAGTCTGCGATTAAAAGCGGTGGTGCGGCTCTGATTCGTCGACCCGACATAGCGATAGCAGCAATTGACGCCGCCAAAAAATCTGGATTGCCTGTTAGCGTAAAAACTCGGCTGGGCTACACTTATGTCGATGAATGGCGAGAGTGGCTGACGACAATTCTCAAACAAGACATCGTGAACTTGACGATTCATCTGCGTACAAAAAAAGAGATGAGTAAAGTTGCGGCGCATTATGAATTGATTGACGAGATTGTTAAACTGCGCGATGAAATTGCCCCACAAACTCTTTTGACTATCAACGGTGACATTCGAGATCGAGAGCATGGGTTGGAAATTACCAGAAAGCATCCTGGCGTGAATGGAATTATGATTGGGCGAGGCGTTTTCAGCGATCCATTCTGCTTCCGTGAATCGAAAACTAACGCAGATAATCATAAAGAAGAACTGTTGGCACTTCTTAATTATCACTTGGATTTGTTTGATTCTTACCAGCCGATTTTAGGGCGACCTTTTGAAACACTAAAACGTTTTTTCAAGATTTATATTCGCGATTTTGACGGCGCAAAGGAGCTTCGGGAGAAATTGATGCACACCACAACGACCGACGAAGTCCGCCTAGCTATTGCAAATATAAGTAATTTATGATATAAAATAGTTTATGCGTCAGCTCGAAGGATATTCATCTATAACACCAATCGCCATTGATGATACGAGCGATTTACGAGAGCAGGTGGCTCAACTGTCCCCAGGAGATATTGCACTATTCGGCACTGACCGGTTAGGCGTGCCGCTAGATTATCTTTATATAGGATTAGATCCTCGCGACGATTACTCAGAAGGTCGCCGCAATAGCATCAATGAAGTTGGGTTTTATGATGCAACATCATACTGCTCGGGCGTACCTCTCGCAACCCAACCTTGGGCAATCAAGCCATATCTTACACCGCGCGCAGCGTTGAAAGATATTGATACGATGCGACATATCAATAGTCTAGAACATCCTCAAGCAATTCGCACCTTCAATCCGAAAGGCGTTATCCGCCTCGAGAATAGAGAAGTGGCAGTGATTACCGATTTTATACAAGGCGTGCGGAGCTGCGACAGTCTAGTCGACAAATACCGCGAGACGATGCTGCCTGAAGAAAAAGCACGGCTTATCGCCCGTACTGCATTCGCCACTATGCACTATTTTCACAGCCTAAAAGAACCGTATACAATGAATGATGCGCAAATAAAAAACTTTGCATTTACTATCAATACCGAGCCATGGTGCATTGATACTGAAACATTTCAGCAAACAGGCAAAGACCCGGCAAAAATTACTAGGTTCGTGCGAGACGTTGGGAGTTGCGCCTATTCAATGAGTGGCCAATACAATTACGACGGTCAGCGGATGCTAAACCCAGAACTTATTATCGAGTATTTTATTAAGCCATACGAAGAGAGTATCTCTGATCTATATTCCTATGACACTGTCGATATTGCGCAAGTGTCAATCGAAGGCCTCAAGCAAGATATAGCACAAGGAGCCTGATACCAGGCTCCTTTGTAGTAGTGCGGATACATAATCATCGTCGTCGCTTACGCCTATGAAGATCAGCCACCTTCAATCGCACCATATGACGGTCGATAAGCTGCTTGGCTTTCTCGCGCTCAACTTGATCGCCAGCTTCATCGCGCGCCTTAATAGCCCGCTCCAGAGCCTTCTGAGTTTCCGCCTCGATGATGTCATCACCGTGATCAGCTTCATCAACCAGAATCTGCACCGACGAATAGTCAATTTTTACCACGCCACCAGAGATTGCGAAATACTCCAGCTGATTATCGGAATCTTCTTTATGTCGACGCACGGTAATTACGCCGTCCCGCGCAATCGTCACTAGCGGCTCATGACTAGGGAAGACGGATATTTCGCCGTCAATGGTTGGAATTGACAGCGAATAAACCTCTTCGTCAACCTTCGTGCCAACAAGTGTAACTAATGACAATTTCATGGCTATTTGGCTTTCTTTTCAGAATGTTTCTTAGATTTAGCAGTTTCCACCTCGGCGTCGCGAGCTACTTGGTCAGCCAAGGTTCCTTGTACCATGTAGAACCAGTTTTCTGGCTTATCGTCATATTTACCAGCCAAGATGTCAGCAGCATCACGAATTGTGTCTTCCAATTTAACGTAAACACCTGGATTTCCAGTAAACTTCTCAGCCACGTGGAACGGCTGTGCCAAAAATCGCTGAATACGACGAGCGCGGGCAACAACCTGCTTCTGATCGTCCGACAATTCTTCCATACCAAGAATAGCGATGATGTCCTGAAGCTCTTTGTATTGCTGCAAAATTCGCTGAACCTCACGCGCCACGCGGTAATGCTCTTCACCGACAATTTCTGGATCAAGCGAGTTTGAGCTGGAATCCAAAACGTCAACCGCTGGATAAATACCAATTTCCGTCAAAGCACGGTTCATCACAATCGTAGCATCAAGGTGAGCAAAGGTCGTAGCAGGAGCTGGATCGGTCAAGTCGTCAGCTGGCACATAGACAGCCTGAACAGAGGTAATCGAACCCTTCTTTGTTGAGGTAATTCGCTCTTGCAAGGCACCCATTTCCTGCTGGAGGTTTGGCTGATAACCAACCGCACTCGGCAAACGACCAAGCAGCGCTGACACCTCAGCACCAGCCTGGGTGTAGCGGTAAATATTGTCGATAAATAGCAAGACATCTTTACCTTCATCGCGGAAAGCCTCAGCCATAGCCAGACCCGACAACGCCACGCGCAAACGTGCTCCAGGCGGCTCGTTCATTTGCCCGAAGACTAGCGAAGTCTTGTCCAAAACGCCAGCTTCTTCCATTTCGTAGTAAAGGTCGTTGCCCTCACGCGTTCGCTCACCAACACCAGCGAAAACAGAGTTTCCAGAGTGGAACTTAGCGATATTGTTAATCAACTCAGTAATAAGAACCGTTTTACCGACACCAGCACCAGCAAATAGACCGGCCTTTCCACCTTTAGCAAGTGGCGCAATCAAGTCGACGACCTTAATGCCGGTTTCCAAAATCTCAGTCTTATTTGACTGCTCAGAAAGTGCTGGAGCAGGGCGGTGAATTGGTGCAGTTTTTCCCTTTGGTTGCGGCTTTTCGTCAATCGCTTCACCGACGACATTGAACATTCGTCCTTGAGTTTCCGCGCCGACTGGAACGGAAATTGGTGCGCCAGTCGCAATAACCTCTGCGCCACGACTCAGACCATCCGTTGACGACAGGGCAATTGTTCGAACGGTATGCTCGTCCAAGTGCTGGGCTACCTCCAACACCAAATTCTCATCGCCGTTTTTAACGCGCAACGCATCATAAATCGCTGGAAGTTCAACGTCTCGTGGAAACTCCACGTCAACGACTACGCCAACGATCTGAATAATTTTACCTAAATCTTTTGCCATCTTCTTCTCCTTTATCATTGTTCCATCGCCTCCACGCCACCAGAAATTTCAGCAAGTTCCTGAGTAATAGCTCCTTGACGAGCCTTGTTCATAGCTAGCGTCAAATCATCAACCAAATCGCTGGCATTATCCGTAGCATTCT
>ERZ773072.1480-NODE-1480-length-11653-cov-31.398345_pt1 | contig 11653 bp, 12 predicted proteins | sample MGYA00580617_ERZ773072 | MGnify/ENA primary metagenome ERZ773072 (study PRJEB29015, sample SAMEA2737970) | human oral metagenome | biome: human oral; feature: human-associated habitat; material: dental | place: China | collected 2122 ... | reverse complement strand
TTACAGATACAGATTCTGCCCTCAAGGAATACCCAGACTTGTTTAAACAATACTTTGCGAAGTTGGTCCCGCCGACAGATAACAAGTTGGCGGCCCTCAACTCAGCAGTTTGGTCGGGCGGAACCTTTATCTACGTACCAAAAGGGGTCAAGGTAGACATTCCGCTTCAAACTTACTTCCGTATCAACAATGAAAATACTGGTCAGTTTGAACGTACCTTAATTATCGTTGATGAGGGAGCAAGCGTCCACTACGTAGAAGGATGTACAGCACCAACATATTCAAGCAATAGCTTGCACGCTGCCATTGTAGAAATTTTTGCTTTGGACGGAGCTTATATGCGTTATACGACTATTCAAAACTGGTCTGACAACGTCTATAACTTGGTAACAAAACGTGCAAAAGCCTTGAAAGATGCGACAGTTGAGTGGATTGATGGAAACTTAGGTGCCAAAACAACTATGAAATACCCATCTGTTTACCTAGATGGAGAAGGGGCCCGTGGTACTATGCTTTCTATCGCCTTTGCTAATGCTGGTCAACACCAAGATACTGGTGCCAAGATGATCCACAACGCACCGCATACAAGCTCGTCTATCGTTTCTAAATCCATCGCTAAAGGCGGAGGAAAGGTTGACTACCGCGGACAAGTAACCTTTAACAAGAACTCTAAGAAATCTGTTTCTCACATCGAGTGTGATACCATTATCATGGATGACTTATCAGCGTCAGATACCATTCCATTCAATGAAATTCACAACTCGCAAGTTGCTTTGGAGCACGAAGCTAAGGTTTCTAAGATTTCAGAGGAACAACTCTACTACCTCATGAGCCGTGGTTTGTCAGAATCTGAGGCAACCGAGATGATTGTCATGGGATTTGTCGAACCCTTCACAAAAGAACTTCCAATGGAATACGCAGTTGAGCTGAATCGCTTGATTAGCTATGAAATGGAAGGATCTGTCGGATAAAACCCAAAAGGAGAAGCAAATGGGATTTTTAAAGCGTTTATTTGGAACGATTGAAAAAGTGAATAAGGGAGAAGCCCCGATTGAAGAGTTGGATCAGGCATTTGTTTTTGATCTTGAAGCAGAAGCTGATGATTATTGGCGACAAATGGAACAAAACCTCTTGATAAACGCTGTAAAAGCTGCTGGCGGTCCTGAGGCAGTAGAACGTGCATTTGTTCTTGCTAATTTTAAGGAAAATCAAGAAACCTTTGAGCTCTTTTATCAGGTAAATGGTCAACTTCTTTCATGGAGAGAGATGGATGCGACAGTTGTTGATAAAATCAGCAATCAACTCCTTCCGCAAGCGGCAGAAGTAGCGCGTGCAGTAAATGAAAATTATGAAGAGGCAAATGTACCAGTAATCCAGTACGCTATGCTTCAATTTGAAACTGCAACCATGGCTTGGTTTGGTCGGAAGCTGACAACAGCTTCTCCAGAAGCACAACTGACTTTTGAAGAATTGGTATCTGGTTGGCGCGCTATTCTGGAACAAGAAGTTCCACATCGTCCTTTAGATAGTGACCGTCCGTTCCCTTACTTTGAAGTTTAAAAAATCCCAAATCCCCAAAAACTTTCAATGGGGTATACTGTTGAGCTTAATCGCTTGATGAGTAACTAATTGAAAGAATTACTGGGTAAAAATGCAAATTCTGAACAGGAATCCTTTCTGTTCAGAATTTTTTTAAAAAAGAACCTAATAAATATTCACAAAAATACTTTTATATGGTAAAATAAAACAATTACATTTAGTGGAGATGAAGTATGAATATTTTTAGAACCAAGGATGTTAGTCTGAGACAGACAGAGATGCATCGCCATTTGAAATTGTGGGATTTGATTCTTCTAGGGATTGGTGCTATGGTGGGGACGGGGATTTTCACCATTACAGGAACAGCAGCGGCTACCCTAGCTGGTCCATCACTAGTGATTTCCATTGTGATTTCTGCCCTGTGTGTTTCTCTATCAGCCCTCTTTTTTGCAGAATTTGCCTCTCGTGTTCCTGCAACTGGTGGTGCTTATAGTTACCTCTATGCGATTCTAGGAGAATTGCCAGCCTGGATTGCTGGCTGGCTGACCATCATGGAATTCATGACGGCTGTTTCAGGTGTGGCGTCTGGCTGGGCAGCTTACTTTAAGGGATTGCTTAGTAATTATGGTATCTCGATGCCGCAAGCCTTGAATGGAACCTTTAACCCTGAACAAGGAACCTATATCGATCTTCTGCCTATTTTAGTACTTACCTTGGTAACGGGATTGGTTTTATTAAATTCTAAGGCAGCTTTGAGATTTAATTCGCTTTTAGTGGTCTTGAAATTCTCAGCTCTCGCCTTATTTATCCTAGTTGGTATTTGGTACATCAAGCCTGAAAATTGGACGAATTTTGCTCCATTTGGTTTTGGTCAACTATATGGTGGAAGTACTGGGATTATGGCGGGCGCATCTTTGATGTTCTTTGGTTTTCTCGGATTTGAGTCTATTTCCATGGCAGTTGATGAAATTCAAAATCCTCAAAAAAATATTCCTCGCGGAATCGTACTTTCTCTGACAATCGTCACCATTCTCTATGCCTTGGTAACTTTAGTATTGACAGGGATTGTTCACTACAGTAAGCTCAATGTGGACGATGCAGTAGCATTTTCATTACTGAGTATTGGTATCGGCTGGGCGGCAAATTATGTTTCGCTTGTAGCCATTCTAACCCTGATAACCGTATGTATCTCCATGACTTATGCTTTATCTCGGATGATTTATAGCTTAGCACGTGATGGACTTTTACCTCAAAGTTTCAAACAATTAAGCAAGACTAGTCGCGTTCCTAAAAATGCGACCCTCTTAACAGGAGTTGCTTCAGCCATTGCTGCAGGAGTCTTTCCTCTAGCCAGTATTGCAGCCTTCTTAAATATCTGTACGCTAGCTTATCTCATTTTGCTAGCCTATGGAATAATAAAACTCAGAAAGGATAAGGGGATGCCAAAAGAGGGAGAGTTTAAAACTCCCTTGGTGCCACTTTTGCCAATTCTTTCCATTCTTATCTGTGTTTCCTTTATGCTTCAATATAGTCTAGATACCTGGATTGCCTTTGGTATTGCTCTTCTAGTTGGTCTAGTCATTTACTTTACTTACGGGTTCCGCCATTCAACCCTCGCAGAAGAAGAATAAAAGCTGGGAATTCCCAGCTTTTTTAATCTTTCACATAAGTAAATCCTTCACCCAGAATTTCATGAGCCTCAGTGATAGTGATAAAGGCTTGAGGGTCGATTTTGTGAATCATATCTTTCATTTTAACGATTTCGTTCCGACCTACGATACAGTAGATGATTTTTAAATCCTTTTTGCTGTAGTAGCCTTGACCAGATATAAAGGTAACGCCACGTCCGAGTTCATCGTTAATCTCTTTGGCCAATTGATCAGGATATTGGGTAATAATCATAAATCCTTTACCAGCATAACCCCCTTCACCGATCAAGTCAATAACACGAGCGATGATAAAGTCAAATAAGAGGGTATAGGTAACTAGACGAAGGTCCTGGAAGATAATCAAAATCAACATTAGGATAAAAAAGTCAATCCCAAAGAGCAATTTACCAATCGAAATATTGGTGTATTTGTTGAGGATACGGGCAACGATATCAGAGCCACCAGTGGTTCCACCAGCATTAAAGATAATTCCTAAACCAACCCCTAGTAAGACTCCTGAGACTAAAGCGACAATGATGAGATCTCCTTGCAAGTCGATATGCAAAGGAATGCGCTCAAAGATTGCTAGCCAAATGGAAAGTGAAATAGATCCTAGAAGGCTGGAGTAGAGGGTCTTAGGTCCAAATATCTTCCAAGCCAGGATAAATAAAGGGATATTAATCAAGAGGTTCATCAATGAGACAGGAATCTTAAAAAGATAGTAGGTAATCAAGGTAATACCTGTCGCCCCTCCCTCAAATAAATGATAAGGAACAACAAAGTAAGTAAGACCGAAGGCATAGATAGCAGCTCCAAAAATAATAGTGATAATCGGTTGAAGTTTTCGAATCATGGCTGTTCCTCACTTTTCTATAGATAGATTATACCAAAAATTCAGTTCTTTTCATCGGATCACTTATGATTTTTTATCATTTTTTTGATATAATAAAGGAGAAAATCCCAATCCTATCGAGAAGAATAGAAAGATTGAATTATGACACAAGTAAAAATTGTAACGGACTCTTCTGTTACTATCGAACCAGAAGTAGTTAAAGAATTAAATATCACTGTTGTCCCTCTATCAGTTATGATTGATAGTGTGCTTTATTCGGATGCAGATTTTAAAGAGGGAGAATTCCTTCATCTTATGCAACAAAGTAAGAATCTGCCTAAAACAAGTCAGCCACCTGTAGGAGTGTTTGCTGAGGTCTTTGAAGAACTAGGTAAAGATGGCAGTCAAATTATCGCCATTCACATGTCCCATGCCTTGTCTGGAACTGTGGAAGCTGCTCGCCAAGGGGCCAGCCTCTCAACTGCTGATGTAACGGTTCTTGATAGTTCCTTTACAGATCAAGCAATGAAGTTCCAAGTTGTTGAAGCTGCAAAACTTGCTAAAGAAGGTAAAGATTTAGAAACGATCTTGGCTCATGTAGAGGACGTCAAAAATCATACAGAACTCTATATCGGTGTTTCGACGCTAGAAAACTTAGTTAAGGGTGGTCGTATTGGACGTGTGACAGGATTACTAAGCTCACTCTTGAATATTCGTGTAATAATGCAGATGAAGAACCACGAACTCCAACCAATCGTCAAAGGACGTGGAGCGAAAACGTTCAAAAAGTGGCTTGAGGAATTAACCAATACTCTTTCCCAAAAATCAGTTGCAGAAATTGGAATTTCTTATGCTGGAACGAACGAATGGGCGAATGAGATGAAGGCATTATTGCAACCTTATGTTGAGAAGCCAATCTCTGTATTGGAAACTGGCTCTATTATTCAAACTCATACTGGAGAGAATGCTTGGGCGATTCTAATTCGCTACAATTCCTAAAAAAATAGAGAAAAAATAGTCAAAATAGTGTTTTTGACTTGACCTATAGCCGATTTTAGGATATGATTATATTTGTTAATTAGAAATTATTTGGAGGATTTGTTAACATGGCAAACAAACAAGATTTGATCGCTAAAGTAGCAGAAGCTACAGAATTGACTAAGAAAGATTCAGCAGCAGCAGTTGACGCTGTATTTGCAGCAGTAACTGAATACCTTGCAGCTGGTGAAAAAGTTCAATTGATCGGTTTCGGTAACTTTGAAGTTCGTGAGCGTGCAGCACGTAAAGGTCGCAACCCACAAACTGGTAAAGAAATCAAAATCGCAGCTTCTAAAGTTCCAGCATTCAAAGCTGGTAAAGCTCTTAAAGACGCTGTTAAATAATGAATTTTCAAAAAGCCTATTGTATCAAGCTTCATTGCTTGGTCGATAGGCTTTTTTGTTGCTTTGGGGTATTTTTGGGGCAAAAAGAAAAAAGAAAAAGGTTCCCATGTTTGAGAACCTTCTTTTCATTAGTTTTTAGAAGCTGCTTGGAATTCAGGGTTTTTCCATGCTTCATCAATGATAGCTTGCAATTCTTTAGCAGATGCTTGCATTTTTTGAGTTTCAGCATCGTTCAATGGGATGTTTACTGGACGAACGATACCGTGTGCACCAACAACAGCTGGTTGACCGATAAAGACGTTTTTAACACCGTATTGACCTTCTTGGAAGACTGAAAGTGGAAGTACTGCATTTTCGTCATCAAGGATTGCTTTTGTGATACGAGCAAGTGCTACAGCGATACCGTAGTATGTAGCTCCTTTTTTGTTAATGATTGTGTAGGCAGCGTCACGAACACCTTCGAACAATTCAATCAATTCAGCTTCTTGAACGTTTTGAGTGTCTTTAAGGAATTCTTCTAGGTTTACACCAGCGATGTTAGCGTGTGACCAAACCGCAAATTCAGAATCTCCGTGTTCACCCATGATGTAGGCGTGAACTGAACGAGCATCAACATCCAATTTTTCAGCAAGTGCTTGACGGAAACGTGCTGAGTCAAGTGAAGTACCTGAACCGATAACACGTTCTTTAGGGAATCCAGAGAATTTCCAAGTTGAGTAAGTCAAAACGTCAACTGGGTTAGCTGCAACAAGGAAGATACCATCGAACCCTGATTCAACAACTTGTGTTACGATTGATTTGTTGATAGCCAAGTTTTTTCCTACAAGGTCAAGGCGAGTTTCACCTGGTTTTTGAGGAGCACCTGCAGTGATAACAACAAGGTCAGCGTCTGCACAGTCAGAGTATTGAGCAGCGTAGATTTTTTTAGGTGAAGTGAAGGCAAGGGCGTGGCTAAGGTCAAGCGCATCACCAACAGCTTTTTCGTGTAATTGTGGAATTTCGATAATTCCAAGCTCTTGTGCAATTCCTTGGTTAACAAGTGCGAAAGCATAAGATGAACCTACGGCACCGTCACCAACAAGGATCACTTTTTTGTGTTGTTTAGTTGAAGTCATTATCTAAACATCTCCTTCATTTTTTTTAGGGGAATCCCCAGACACTTTCATTCTATCACTTTTAAAAAGCTTTGTCACGAATATTCTATTCGGTTATCAATGTAAACGTTTTAGCGATTTTCAAAGGCTGAAATGAAGGACAAATTATGGTATAATATATCTAATTACTAATAGTGAAATGAGGCATTTATGAATGCAGGATAGAAATTTAGTGAATGTCAATCTGACAAAGGAGATGAAGACTAGCTTTATCGATTACGCCATGAGTGTTATCGTAGCGCGGGCTCTTCCTGATGTTCGAGATGGTTTAAAACCTGTTCACCGCCGTATTCTTTACGGAATGAATGAACTAGGTGTTACTCCAGACAAACCTCATAAAAAATCAGCCCGTATCACAGGGGATGTTATGGGTAAATACCACCCACACGGGGATTCCTCTATTTACGAAGCCATGGTTCGTATGGCCCAGTGGTGGAGCTACCGTTACATGCTTGTCGATGGACATGGAAACTTTGGTTCCATGGACGGGGATGGTGCTGCCGCGCAGCGTTACACTGAGGCACGCATGAGCAAGATTGCTCTTGAAATGCTTCGTGATATCAATAAAAATACAGTTGATTTTGTAGACAACTACGATGCCAATGAACGTGAACCCTTGGTCTTGCCAGCCCGTTTTCCAAACCTTTTGGTCAATGGGGCGACTGGGATTGCTGTTGGGATGGCTACCAATATCCCACCTCACAACTTGGGTGAAACTATTGATGCTGTGAAGTTGGTCATGGACAATCCAGATGTGACTACTAAGGACTTGATGGAAGTTTTGCCTGGTCCAGATTTTCCAACTGGTGCCCTTGTTATGGGGAAATCAGGCATTCATAAGGCTTATGAGACTGGAAAAGGTTCGATTGTTCTTCGTTCTCGTACAGAGATTGAAACCACTAAGACAGGTCGTGAGCGTATCGTTGTAACGGAATTTCCTTACATGGTTAATAAAACCAAGGTACATGAGCATATTGTTCGTTTGGTACAAGAAAAACGGATTGAGGGCATTACAGCAGTCCGTGATGAATCCAACCGTGAAGGGGTTCGTTTCGTGATCGAGGTCAAACGGGATGCATCCGCAAATGTTATCCTCAACAACCTCTTCAAGATGACTCAGATGCAAACCAACTTTGGTTTCAATATGCTGGCAATTCAAAATGGTGTACCGAAAATCTTGTCTCTTCGTCAAATTTTGGATGCTTATATCGAGCACCAAAAAGAAGTAGTTGTTCGTCGTACACGTTTTGACAAGGAAAAAGCAGAAGCGCGTGCACACATCTTAGAAGGTCTTTTAATTGCACTTGACCATATCGACGAAGTAATTCGAATTATTCGAGCTAGTGAAACCGATGCGGAAGCGCAAGCTGAGTTGATGAGCAAGTTTAAGCTTTCAGAGCGTCAAAGTCAAGCTATCCTTGATATGCGTCTTCGTCGTTTGACAGGATTGGAACGTGATAAGATTCAGTCTGAATATGATGAATTGATTGCCTTAATTGCTGATTTGGCAGATATTCTTGCCAAACCAGAACGTGTGGCGCAAATCATCAAAGACGAGTTGGATGAAGTCAAACGCAAGTTTGGTGACAAGCGTCGTACTGAGTTGATGGTCGGAGAAGTCTTGACACTTGAAGATGAAGATTTGATTGAGGAGACGGATGTCTTGATTACCCTTTCTAACAAGGGCTACATCAAACGTCTGGACCAAGGTGAGTTTACTGCCCAAAAACGTGGTGGTCGTGGAGTCCAAGGTACTGGGGTTAAGGATGATGACTTTGTACGTGAGTTGGTTTCAACTAGCACTCATGATCATTTGCTCTTCTTTACTAATAAAGGACGCGTCTATCGACTAAAAGGTTATGAAATCCCAGAATATGGTCGTACAGCCAAGGGCTTGCCTGTTGTCAATCTATTGAAGTTGGACGAGGGTGAGAGCATTCAGACCATCATCAACGTTGAGTCTGAACGTAGTGATGATGCTTATCTCTTCTTCACAACCCGTCACGGTGTCGTGAAGAGAACAAGTGTCAAAGAATTTGCCAATATTCGTCAAAATGGACTTAAGGCCTTGAATCTCAAGGATGAGGATGAGTTGATCAATGTCTTGCTGACAGAAGAAGATACAGATATCATCATTGGTACTAAGTTTGGTTATGCTGTTCGCTTTAATCAATCAGCCGTTCGTGGCATGAGCCGAATTGCCACTGGTGTTCGAGGAGTCAATCTTCGCGAAGGAGATACAGTAGTTGGCGCCAGTGTTATTACCGATCAGGACGAGGTCCTTATCATCACTGAAAAAGGTTATGGTAAACGTACCCTTGCTACTGAATATCCAACTAAAGGCCGTGGTGGTAAAGGGATGAAGACAGCCAATGTTGCTGAGAAGAATGGTCCTCTGGCTGGTCTCCTTACTGTTAAAGGCGATGAAGACCTGATGATTATCACAGATACAGGTGTCATGATCCGTACAAATGTTGCCAATATTTCACAAACTGGACGCTCAACTATGGGAGTTAAGGTGATGCGTCTAGACCAAGATGCCAAGATTGTGACCTTTACAACAGTTGCCGCAGCAGAAAAAGAATAAGTTGGGACTGAAATTGAAACAGAAGGTAAAGCATAATGTCTCATAAAAAAATAAAAAGTAAGAAGAATAAGCGTAGGAATCTATTTCTCAATATTTTAGCCGGTTTCTTGATTCTTCTTTCCCTAGCCTTGATTTTTAATTCAAAGATTCGAGATCTCTTTATGGTTTGGAATACCAATAAATACCAAGTCAGTCAGGTGACTAAGGAAAAGATTGAAGAGAATAAAGAGACAGAGGGAAATTTCGATTTTGATTCTGTCAAATCCATCTCATCAGAAGCGGTGTTAGCTGCCCAGTGGGATGCTCAACAACTTCCAGTCATAGGAGGGATTGCCATTCCTGAAGTAGAGATCAACCTGCCTATTTTTAAAGGTTTAGATAATGTAAACTTGTTCTACGGGGCAGGGACCATGAAAGCAAATCAGAAAATGGGAGAGGGCAACTATTCTCTAGCTAGTCACCATATCTTTACTGCTGAAAATGCCAGTCAGATGCTTTTTTCGCCTTTGGTCAATGCCAAGGCGGGGATGAAGATTTATCTGACTGATAAAGATAAAGTATACACCTATGAGATTCGTGAGGTGAAGCACGTAACGCCTGATCGCGTTGACGAAATTGAAGACCGTGATGGTATCAAAGAAATCACATTGGTAACCTGTGTCGACTATAATGCGACAGAGCGGATTATTGTTAAAGGTGATTTTAAAGAAGTTAAAGCATATTCTGAAACATCTGATGATATCCTAAGCGTCTTTAATCAGCCATATAAACAACGTTATTAACCTCAAAAACCAGTGAATTGTATTTTTCGCTGGTTTTTTGTCAAATTGACTCATCAGCCAAAGGAGAATAATACATGTTCGAATATTTTTGGATTGGAATGAAAACGATTTGGGAAGGTTCTGTCTTTAGTTTTGCCTTTTACTTATTAACCTCTATTCTTTTACTAATCTTTTGGCGACGTTTTATAATTGTCCGTCGTAGTGGTGGTAATTTTTTTGCCCCGTTTCATATTGCCAATGGGAGACTTTATATTCACAATGCTTTCGCATTTGTGAAGCGAATCATTCCGCTGAATAACATCAAAAGGATTGAAGTCAAATATATTCGAAGTGTCAAATTGAATGGGGGAAGATATCTTTTGTGTATTGAACAGAAAGACAGAAAGACTCTATCATTTTTCTTTGGCAAATCAAAACAGAATGATTTGCTTGTCAAGAATCTAAAGAATGAAACTAAAAACTACCATATTAGAATTGTAATTGATGGATAAGTTGAAAGATTTATCGTAAGAAACCGAAGGATGCCTAGTATAAGAGAGGATAGATAATGAGTCAGTTAAGAGAAAAGTCTTTAGTTACGCTCAAAGAAGACATAACAAGTAGTTTTCCATTTGCCAAGGATCTTCCTATGATATTCTTGGGAGGAATTACCAATATGGCTGGACAAGGAATCTTCGTAGGAAAATCGGGGAAGTGTTATTTTGGATACCATATTTCACATTTTAGAGAACTAGGTGAAGATGAGGCATAGAGCTTTCGCAGTAGGAAAAATAGATGAGGAGTTGATAATGAATAATCAGATTGACTTGGTACTTCCAAACCTATACGCAGAATTCTTGAGCAAAATAGACAAAGCAGGAGACTTTGTCATAGAGAATACAGGTATTACCTTATATTCGAGGTTAGATTTGTTAGAAAGAAACTCCACCTACCAAATAGAAGAGTGGGAACCAGATTTTTTCCTGATTGGGCAAGATGGGGATATCGCTTTTTTTATAAGGAAAGATTCTGACGATACCATTTATATGAATGATTTGGGGGCATTAGGCTCACTGGAAATGAAACCCATATCTTTGAATATTTTCGAGTTTGTGCAACAAGCATGTGAACATTATGATGATATGTTTTAATCGTTGTAGGTATATTTGGAGAGTGAAAAATGAATTTTGATGAGAGTTTGCAGCAATATACTTATGAGTATGAAGGAGTGATCTTTGTTTGGGACGAGGAGCCTGATTGTGGATTTATGGATAAAGTTCAGTTGTTAGCAAAAAATTATCGGAAAAATATCAATAGAATCATCAACTTCATGCTTGCTGGTCTTAAGGAAATGTATGGAGATGTCAGTGAGGAAGATGTGAAGAACAAGCTGGGGAAACCTATCATTGACTACAATCAAGGAACAGTTAGTTATTGTGAGCAAACCTTCGATGACTGGCATCTATTTGAGTTTGAATTTTTAGATGATCAATTTGAAAAGTTGAAGTGTTTTTCTGTTAATGGATAAAGGAGAGATTTATGGAATTCCTCAATACCTTGATTTTCTTTGTAGAAAACGGATACAAGAAAGGCTTTTCAAAATTCGTGTTTTATGTTATAATATTCACAAATAAAAGTTTTAGGAGTTTTTTATGGTCTCTTCAGAATTTATCTCAAAGATTGAATTTGCTTGTAAGAAGAAAGAAAGTCTTTATAGCCAAAGTAAGTTTAAGTATGCGATTCGTTCCA
>ERZ773072.1471-NODE-1471-length-11688-cov-11.007909_pt1 | contig 11688 bp, 10 predicted proteins | sample MGYA00580617_ERZ773072 | MGnify/ENA primary metagenome ERZ773072 (study PRJEB29015, sample SAMEA2737970) | human oral metagenome | biome: human oral; feature: human-associated habitat; material: dental | place: China | collected 2122 ... | reverse complement strand
GCAATGCTCACTAGCCCCTCAAGCTAGCGCGTCTACCAATTCCGCCACGCCCGCATAGCCACTTATCATTATACCTGATTACGGGGTTTTGTAAACGGACTTTTTCTCTGTTGCCCAATATTGAACATCGACATAACGATCGACAGGATTAACAACTTCAGTATTTACACCTAGGGCTTTAACGTTTCGAGTATGAATATAGTCAAATTTCGGCTGATATAAGGCAATTGCCGGGGCGTCCGCTTGCCAAATGGCAGTGAACTTCGCATAACGATCAGCGCGTTGCTTTGCCGAGATTTTAGATCGACCGCTCGCCAAGGCATCATCAGCTATAGCATTATTATAATTGGAGAAATTCAATCCATTATTAGTTGCCTGCGAAGAGTGCCAATAGGCGTAAACATCAGGGTCACCACCTAACGAAAGTTCGTAAACCAAAACATCAAAGTTACGGGGCTGTAAAACCGTCTGAAGAATATTTTGAGCAACATCACTCGGATCGACAACCTTAATATCCGATTCTACATTCAGTTCATCATGCCAAACTTGAGCCAAATACCTGGCAACCTTTTCGTAATTACTATTCTTCAAAACAACCACGTTGAGTCTTAACCTATCATTCCCCTTCTGACGAACATTATTTACACTCTTCCAGCCCTCAGTCTCGAGTAGAGATTTCGCTTTTTTAATATCATAGCTAGAAGAATTTGGACTTTTTCCTAGGAATTTATTAAGCGTTGGACCAGATAATTCTTCCGTAGATAATGACAAAGATTGGCGTAGCTTGGACGTATCAACACTGAGCGACAAAGCTTGACGAACCGCTTTCGACCGTAAGAACTGACTATTATTATTAAATAGTGCATAGACTCCATTATTTAAAGAATGTGATTCTGCTGAGTACATAGATTTTATCTCGGTGGATTGATCATTATAAATCAGCTCTGGAGTTCCTGTAATTTCTCGTGTACGCAAACTTTTCGCAATATCATCTTGTGTCGAATAGGCATACAGTTGGAATCTATCTAGCTTGGGAGCGCCTCCATGATAATCACTATTTGATTGTAGATATAGTATCTTTTTACTGCCATCGCTTGCTACATTTTGCAACAATCTGAACTTAAATGGACCGCTAGATATCGGCGATTTGTTAAAATCATGTTCGCGCAAATCCAACGGGTCGACACCCTTCAGTATATGCTCAGGAATAATCGGAAACGTCAAAGCGTGAACAAACGGTGAATATGACGACGGCAAGATAAACTTCACCGAATCACCAGACACCTTCTCGAATTTTATAGACTTCCAGCCAGATATCTCCGCTCCAACTTCTGGATTCGCCAATAGTTTTAATGTAAAGATCACATCGTCCACCGTTAAATCTCGCCCGTCTGACCACTTCAAACCCTTCTTCAACTTAACCGTATATTCAGTTTCTTTATCGTTCACACTGACGCTATCAGCCAAATCAGCCTTGATATTACCAGTTGAGTCATATCGATATAAACTTGAAAACAACAACTTTGCGGCGGATTTTTCAGCATTGGTTTTTGCAAAAATTGGATTTAGATTCTCCAAGGGTCCTAATACGCCCTCAGAATATGACCCCCCAGAAGTGTACGCCATCGTCATGAAAGAACTACTAGAAATATACCATTGCACCACACTGGCGCCAATCATCACCAATACTAGAATGATCCAAACAGAAACCCGACGCCGCACATTAGATAAACGGTCTAACCTGGATGTCACGAATTTATGCGCATGACGCAAGCTTCCCTTTTCAATCTTACGCAGACGCTTATTGACATCTTTACCGGAAACTTTTAGCCGCGCAAAACGATTCCATGACGAATTATCCGATCTCAAATCTATTCTCCTATTTTTGCAATCCCGGCAAAATCATACTTGCCAAAATCGATAGCACAAAAATCACTGCAAAAACAATAGTTACGTCAAACAAGTTTTTATCAAATCCGCGACGAGTAGTGAATAATTCCCCAGATGAGCCAAATCCTGCCCCCAAGCTTGCACCTCGCTGCTGTAACAAAATTGCGATAATCATTAGTACAGCAGACCCCAGTGTCACGTACGGTAAAATTGTATCAATTGACATATTACTCCTTTTCTTCCCGCTGCAAAACCAGCGCGCTACTTATAATATAGTTTACCAAACTCAGTATAATCCCGGCAATAATTGAGTGCGCAAAAGTCATAGAAATTCCTGGCGCCAAAGCTAACGAAATGTAAACCATAAAACCATTTACAATTAGAGTAAACAGCCCCAATGTCAATAGAATTGCTGGCAGAGCTAAAATTGTAACGATTGGCTTTAACACACTATTCACTACCGAAAATATCAGCCCCGCTATCATAAACGTCCACGCAGAAGTTGCACCCGGAGTTTCATTTCCAAGTAGTCGCACCGCAACCCAAATACCTACCGAGTTAAGAATCAGCCGAATCAAAAACGTTGCAAATTGTCTTTTCATTAGTCTTATTATATATAATTTATGCTTTATTGTCGATTGGCCACCTAAACTTAAGACAGTCGTTTAATCAAATCTGCCTTTTTCGCACCAACTTCCGCCTGTAATTCCACATAATCCGCCTCAATAATTTTTTTCACACTACCAAATTTCCTCAACAATTTCGCACGCGTCTTTGGGCCAATCCCTGGAATTTCCTCCAATTGGTTTTTCGTCTGATTTTGACGCTTCAGCGCCGTATGATAACTCACAGCAAATCGGTGCGACTCGTCGCGAATCCGCTGGAAAAGTTTAACAATGTCTATCGTCGCAATAGAACTTTTTGTAAAATTGTCCCGACTGGAACCGTCATCAATAGCAGAGCCTCGTAGATTCTTTGAATGCGAGCCGGCGTTGCGCTGAGCAGGATGCAAATTCACTACATATACATCACCATCCTCATAAATAGCAATATCCCGATGAATAGATTTTTGCAATTCTTCAATATACGATACGTCAATTTGCGAGCCAATTTTATGAATAATAATTTCCTCTTCTCGCTTAGCTATGCTGATAATTGGCAATTTTATTCCGCGCTCATCCCTCGCCTTAATCGCCGCCGAAAGTTGACCCTTTCCGCCGTCAATCAACAACAGATCCGGACGACCCCAGCTTTTGATATTTCGCTCGCCAAGCCGCCTAAAAATCACCTCATACATATTTCCAGTGTCGTCGTTTTTTTCACTCACCTTAAATTTGCGATATTCTGCACGGTTGCTCGCGCCGTTCATAAAAACCACCATGCTCGCCACAACTTGCCGCCCGCTCATATGCGAAATATCATAGCCCTCAATTCGCACTGGAATATTTCTCAAGCCAAGTAGTTTTGCTAAATCAGTCAGTGCTTTGTCTTTTGAAATATCCAAAAATTCCTTATCGCCAAACATAACGCGTCGCTGAAGCTCTTGCATGGAGCGCAACTTATTCCTCAGACTTGCCGCCCGCTCAAAATCATGAAGCCCCGCAGCCGTTTTCATATCACGCTCCAGCTCCACAGCAATAGCCTTGCGATTTCCCTTAATATAACTTATCAATTTACGCAAACTAGCTTTATACGCGTCCGAGCCATCGCTTATCTTCGGGCTTAAGCCCAAATCCTCATCCAACTTTGATTGACCAGGGCGTCTTTGGCGAGTGAGATACGGAAAAATTCGCCTCAAATAGCGCAATGCCTTTTTCAACGCAAAACCATTGTAAAATGGACCAAAATAATCTGCGCCATCATCGGCAGGATTCCGCGTAAAACTGACCGTTGGCCAATCGCTTTTCATATCAATCCGAACGTACATCTGAGATTTGTCGTCGCGCAACAGAACATTGTATCGTGGCATATATCGCTTGATCATCTCGCTTTCCAAAAATAGCGCATCGACCTCGCTCTCAGTTTCAATCCAATCAGTATCAAAAATCTCCGCCACCAGCGCCATAGTTTTATTATCTCGCCCGCGCGAATCTTGAAAATACTGACGTACACGATTCTTAAGAACCGCTGCCTTACCAACATAAATTACCTCACCGCTCGCCGACTTATGAAAATAAACACCGGGCGTTCGCGGCAAAGTTTTTAGCTTGGCTTGCAATGCTTGATTCATTAAATATATTACAATCTAAACACGGCAATTATGCAAGCATTCTTTTAACGATTGACCTAATCTTCCAACCACTTTTTGAGAACTATCGCCTGATTATGTTCCGCATCTTTGGCGCCATATAACAGCGTAACTACAGATTGTTCGTTCCAATTATTCTTTGCTTCGGCAGCCGCAGGATTATTATCTAGCTCCTTCATATAACGGCGAGAAAATTCCGGGAATTTTTCTGGATCGTGATTAAACCATTTACGCAATTCGTCGGTCGGGGCAATTTCTTTATTCCACTCGTCCAATGCAGCTCGTTCTTTGCTAATTCCGCGCGGCCACAATCGATCGACCAGCACACGATAACTACCGTCTGACGCGGTCGATCCATAAATCCGTTCAATTTTATACTTTGTCATAATTTCATATAACTACAAATTATTGATCAGATCAATAAAAAGCGAAAGCTAGCCATTCTTCAATATTTAATCGACGCTACGTAAATATTCCTCCAAAAACTCACTCCAGTCAGACGCATTCTTCTCGCGGAAATAGGCACGAAGAAAATTAACCATAATTTGATGACGATTTTCTGCTTCTATTCACCCCAACTCAGTCAACATCAGGCCTTTTCAACTTTAGCAGTTTCTCAAAGAAATGATTAATAAAGCAGAGTCGCCTACTAACGCCTATTAACATACAAAGCGTAATATTCTTCAGGAAGATAATTCATATTAAGCCACTGGGCTTCCATCATTTCAAAGTTGCATCTTATGTCATAATCAGACGCATGCGCCGCAAAAACTCGAACTGAAAATTTGGCATATGATTCATGAGAATTAGCTTTTCCGAGATATCGCAGATTATATATCTTTAATCCAACCTCTTCCAAAACCTCTCTCACAGCAGCCTGTTCATAACTCTCATTATACTTCACCCCGCCTCCCAGTAGAGCCCACTTTTAGCGACTAAAACGATTTTTGACCAGCAAAATATCACCATCATCACGATAAACAATCACTCGTACGCGGTCCTTCTGCAGTACAATCATAAAAACTAGCGATATGACGCATGCAGTTCCACGAAAAATTGCCCGTACGAATGAACTAAACATCTCGCGGACTATTGATCTGCATGCCATAAAAATCGCTAATTTAGTAAGTTTTCTCTTTTGATAGTAGCCTATTCTGTAGTTACACCATCAAAATCTTCTTCGTTAGCCTCCGCTTCTTCACGCGTTGCCCGAACAATTCCATCTTTATGATGTGCTGGACTATAAATAGTATAAAGCTTAAGTGGCTCCTCGCCGATATTTATCACATTATGCTCAGCTCCCGCCGGCACAATAATCGCGCTGCCATCAGAAACAGCATACTCATTGCCATCAATCAAAACCTTACCTTCGCCAGACTCAAATCTGAAAAACTGATCATTTTCCTCGTGAATCTCCGAACCAATTTCCCCGCCAACGGGCAGGCTCATCAACACTAATTGACAATGCCTGGCAGTATATAGAACTTGACGAAAATTATTATTTGCCAACGTAAGCTCTTCAATATTTCCACTAAAACCCTTCATAAATCCCCCCTTCTATTTTTTATTTCGCAGCTTTTTCCAAAGCATCGATCAACGTTTGCTTCGGCTTCATGCCAATCATTTCAGCAACTTCCTCGCCGCCAACAAAAATCTTCATGTTTGGAATTCCCTGCACGCGATATTCCATAGCCAATTGCGCATTTTCCTGACTCGCTTCAGTGTCAACCTTAACAATATCAAACTCTGTTTCTTCAGCAATTTGATGCAAGAGCGGAGCCATTGCTCGACATGGCGGACACCACGGCGCCCAAAAATCAACTAGTATAGGACCGTCGCTTTTTAGCACCTTATCTTCGAATTCTTGCTTTGTTGTAATTTCATATAAAGCCATTATTTCCTCCTTTTCTGGCATTTTTTACAAACTCCCGTCACAACTAACGGGCCGTCAATATAACAATCGCTAATTTCATGCGCAATCTGTTTTCTCATCTCATTGGCAATTTTAACATCCATCAAGCCATCGCAGCCGCTACACACAAAATGATCGTGATCATCCTTACGAATATCATATCGCAAGCAACCCTTTTTGGTCGATGGTGCCAAACCAATCATCCCGTCGCCACACAAGCGTTGAGTTATTCTATGCACCGTCGTGTCGCTGACTTCAGGATGAACGTTCCGCAATTCCTGAGCAATTTCCGCATTCGTCGCGTGATGCTTACTCTTTAAAATCGCCATCACATCATTCGTGTATTTTGTTGATCGCCTAACAATTTGCGTCATGTTTCTATTGTAAAGTATTTACAATAAATAAACAAGGCCTTTGCTCCATAAATTGACTTATATCTATATATTCCCTATAATAATCAAAGTCTATGAACTCCGTCGGCGAGTTCCTCTAATATACATTTTTGAATAATTAAGAACGCTCAGTTTTCTGTGCAGCTTATAAATATTAATTTATTATCGAAAGGAATTGATTTGAAAAACAAACCGAACAGCAAAGAAATATTTCGTTTATTCTGGAAAACGTCAGTGCAGTACAAACACCGCCGAAACTTGGCAATATTTTTTGCGATTCTCACACTCGTGGTTACTATTTTTGTCGGCCCGCTCATAATTGCCCAACTTCTTAGTATTATCCAACACAATCAACTGCATGACGCAAAAAATCTATGGATATTAATCGCCCTATATGGCGCCAGTGAATTATGGTCAAGTGTCATCGGCTGGCGATTAGTTTTATATCTCGTCTGGACATTTGAAACCGCCATGCAGAGAGATTTATACGCTCGGTGCTTTAGCAAACTGACCAACCAAACATTATTCTTCCACTCAAACAAATTTGGCGGGTCGCTCGTTAGCCAAACAAATAAATTAGTTGGCGCGGTAGAAAGTTTTTGGGACACGATAATCTGGTCAATTTTGCCGCTAGTTGTTTCACTGGTCGGTTCAATAATTGTCCTATCAACTCTCCTCTGGCAATACGCTTTATTCTTGCTTATTTTCTCAATCGTTTTCAGCATCATCGTTTATTACGGATCCAAGCCAATGGCGAAATTGACAAAAAAAGAAGCCAAAGCCAGCAATAAATTAAACGGACAATTAGCCGACGTAATCTCAAACGTTCTAGCGGTCAAGTCATCTGGCGCCGAAGCTACGGAACAGAAATTTTTCGCAAAAACCGTCAGTTCTTGGCGAAATTCAAGTCTCGACGTAATGCGCGGATTTTTGAAGATCAGCACTGTATATTCGTCAATCAACATGATTATTAAAATTGGAGCAATCGCCTTCGCAGTATACGCAGCTCAGAATGATTTAGTATCAGTGGCGTCTGTCTATCTTATTATCACCTACACTGGAAGTGTCGCACATGAATTGTGGAACATGAACGGAATTATGCGCAATTACAACCGAATTATCGGTAACGCAAATGATATGGTAGAAATCTTACAAACGCCAACCACATTGATTGATAAAAGCAATTCAAAGCTAAAAGTTACAAACGGCGAAATCTCTATAGATAAAATAATTTTCACGCACGACGAAGGTCAAGGCGACACTCTATTCCACGACTTCTCTCTAGATATTAAACCAGGCGAAAAAATAGGTTTAGTCGGAGCGAGCGGTTCTGGAAAAACGACACTCACTAAATTACTATTACGCTTCGCTGATATTGACTCAGGAAAAATTACCATCGACGGACAAGATATTTCTGAAGTCACCCAAGCAAGTTTGCGCGCAAAAATCGCTTACGTACCACAAGAGCCATTACTATTCCACCGCTCCGTGCGCGAAAACATCGCTTACGGTCGACCTGATGCAACGGACGCAGAAATTGAAGAAGCCGCCAAAAAAGCTGGCGCTTACGATTTTATCGTTGGACTTAAAGACGGTTTTGACACAATGGTTGGCGAGCGCGGAACCAAATTATCTGGTGGACAGCGACAACGAGTTGCAATTGCTAGGGCAATTCTAAAAGATGCGCCAATTCTAGTCCTCGACGAGGCGACTTCAGCGCTAGATTCTGAGTCAGAAGCGTTGATTCAAAAATCTCTGGAGACGTTAATGGAGAACCGAACCTCAATTGTTATTGCCCACCGCTTATCTACAATTGCTAAGTTGGACCGTATAATTGTTTTGAAAAATGGGAAAATTGTCGAGGATGGATCACATGATGAGCTCATCAATAAAAAACGCGGCGTTTACGCAAAATTATGGGCGCGGCAATCTGGCGGATTTATTGAAGAATAGCTCAATCTGCATACGCTAATTATGTTATAATTAAGATATGGAATCTTTTGTTCACTTGATAACTAGCTTTGGCGTATTGGCAATTTTATTGGTAGTTTTCGCAGAATCCGGTCTACTAATCGGCTTCGTCTTACCCGGCGACAGCCTACTCTTCACTGCTGGATATATGGTTCAGCAAAATCCTCAGCACATTGATATTCACATTTTTGCGCTTTTGGTTTTTGCGGCGGCAGTGCTGGGCGACAGTGTTGGATATAGCTTTGGACACAAAGTGGGGCGTAAATTGTTTGAAAAAGAAAATTCCCGATTCTTCAAGAAAAAATATTTGGAGCAAACAGAAAAGTTTTACGACAAGCACGGCTCAGCGACAATCGTCCTGGCTCGGTTCGTACCAATTGTAAGAACCTTCGCCCCAATCGTTGCCGGCGCCAGTAAAATGCACTATAAAACATTCTTAACTTTCAATATTATCGGCGGATTTCTTTGGTCGTCAGCATTCGTTTATCTAGGATTCTATGCCGGAGAATTTCTAACCAAAGCAGGCGTAAATATTGAAGTTGCTGCGATTATCATCATCTTCCTGTCTGTCTCACCAATGATTATTCATGCTTTGAAACAGCCAAATACTCGCACTTTGCTAAGAAAACAATGGTCAGTTCTCCTCTCGAAAACCAAGCATAAAAAGCAGTCTTAAAGCATCTTTTTCAGATATTTGCCAGTGAACGAATTTGACACCTTGGTGATATCTTCAGGCGTACCACAAGCCACAACAGTACCGCCACCAATTCCACCCTCTGGACCCATATCAATTATCCAGTCAGCCGACTTTATGACGTCCAAATTATGCTCAATAATAATCATACTATTACCGCCCTCAACCAATTGCTGTAAAATCCCCAACAGTCGCTTTACGTCAGCAGAATGAAGCCCAGTGGTCGGCTCGTCCAGAATGTACATAGTTTTTCCAGTGGAACGCTTGGAGAGTTCCGTTGCCAATTTAATTCGCTGCGCCTCACCGCCTGAAAAAGTAGTTGCTGGCTGACCAAGTTTAATATAGCCAAGCCCAACCTCGACCAATGTCTGAAGTTTACGCGCAATATTCGGCACACTGTCAAAAAACTCCGCCGCTTGATCAATTGTCATATCCAGAACATCAGCAATCGTCTTGTCTTTATACTTAATTTCCAACGCCTCGCGATTATAACGCTTGCCGTGACATTCGTCACATTGAACGTAAACGTCCGGCAAAAAGTGCATTTCAATTTTTATCACACCATCACCCTGACAATTTTCACAGCGACCGCCTTTGACATTAAAGCTAAATCGTCCAGATTTATAGCCTCGAACGTTAGCCTCGGGTGTGCTGGCAAAAAGTTCGCGAATCGGCGTAAAAATCCCAGTATATGTTGCTGGATTAGAGCGCGGCGTTCGACCAATTGGCGACTGATCTATGACAATCGTCTTATCAAGCAAATTTACACCTTCTATGGCGTCGTGCAACCCTGGCGCTGTCGTTGCGCGATTAAGTTCCGCCGCTAGTTCCCGCGCCACAATATCATTCACGAGCGTCGACTTTCCGCTACCAGAAACACCAGACACTACAGTCATCAAGCCCAAAGGAAACTCCACATCAATGTTCTTAAGATTGTTTTCGCGAGCGCCATGAACAATCAACTTTCTATCTTTCACGACTTTGCGACGCTTTTTCGGAACGGCAATTTTTTCCATCCCAGATAAATAGCGACCCGTTATACTATTCTCATTTTTCGCAACAATTTCAGGCGTCCCCATTGCTACTACTTGACCGCCATTTACACCAGCTCCCGGTCCCATATCAACCAGAAAATCACTCTGGCGAATCGTGTCCTCGTCATGCTCAACCACCAGCACAGAATTTCCTAAATCACGAAGGCGCTTCAGCATATCAATCAACTTGTCGTTGTCACGTTGATGAAGTCCGATTGACGGCTCGTCCAGCACATAAAGCACGCCCTGAAGTCCAGCGCCAATTTGCGTCGCCAAGCGAATTCGCTGTGCCTCGCCACCGCTAAGTGTGTTAGCTGCTCGACTTAGTTCCAAGTAGTTCAGCCCAACATTGCTCATAAACGCCAAACGAGATTTAATTTCCTTCACAATCAAGCGAGCAATCGTCATTTCTTGCTCAGTCAATTGAAGCTTATTGTCAAATAAATCCAACGCGTCATCAACACTCAAATCGCACACATCAACGATATTCAATTCATGAACCGTCACCGCCAAAACCACAGGTTTCAGGCGCGCACCTTTACAGGCATAGCAATCCCTCTCACGCATAAATCGCTCAATATCTCGTCGCATAAAATCGCTGTCAGTTTCTTTCCAGCGTCGCTCCAGATTAGGGATAACACCCTCATAAGTCGTATCGTAATGTCGACCGCCACCCAAATCAACGCGATATTTTTGGTCACCAGTTCCATATAATATTTTATATTTAACATCATCAGAAAGCTTGCCTACGGGAACTTTCAAACTAAATCCGTGAGCTTCAGCAACAGACGCCAATCGCTTCATATTCCAAGCGTCAGAATTCATTCGATTATAAGGTCGAATTGCGCCTTCGGAAATTGTCAAATTGTTATTAAAGACCAATTCTGGATCAACCTCCAGCCTCGACCCCAAACCCGTACACACAGGACAAGCTCCCTGCGGCGCGTTAAAGCTAAACAGTCGCGGCTCTAGCTCTGGGATATCAACATCAGGATGATCAACACAAGCATACCTTTGTGAAAACGTCTTCACTTCATCACTATCCGCATCCAGAACTTCGATGACTCCCTGGCCTAGATCCAACGCCTGCTCAACACTCTGACTCAATCGAGATCGCATTTCTGCCGTCAACGCCAACCTATCAACCACCAATTCGATATTATGCTTGTAGCTTTTTTGTAGCTCCGGAAATTCATCCAGCGCATACACCACGCCATCCACACGAACCCTTGCATAGCCAAGTCTTTGGTACTGCTCTGGAATATGAGCAAATTCACCTTTTTTATTCTTAACAATTGGAGCCAATAGCATAATTCGCTTATCAACAAATTGTCGCAGAATCTCATCAATAATCACCTCAACCGTACGACGCGTCACTTCATTGCCACAAATCGGACAATGCGGCACTCCAATTCGCGCAAACAAAAGCCTAAGATAGTCATAAATTTCTGTCACCGTAGCCACGGTTGAACGCGGATTGCGGCTGGTCGACTTCTGATCAATTGAAATCGCTGGACTAAGCCCTTCAATCGAATCAACATCAGGCT
>ERZ773072.1469-NODE-1469-length-11690-cov-2.622432_pt1 | contig 11690 bp, 10 predicted proteins | sample MGYA00580617_ERZ773072 | MGnify/ENA primary metagenome ERZ773072 (study PRJEB29015, sample SAMEA2737970) | human oral metagenome | biome: human oral; feature: human-associated habitat; material: dental | place: China | collected 2122 ... | reverse complement strand
ATTTGACTTATCAATTGTTTGAATCTTTGCTTCTAACTCTTTCATAGAGGCTGGATTGTCCAATCCTGACAATGTTCGTGCTATGAGTATGCGATTTGCAGTCAGTCTTATGCCATGTGTTTTTAAGAGCAGTTCAATCTGCTTGTCGTTCATTTCTTCCATAGTTATAAATTCAATTCTATATTGGGATATTTTAGTTTCAACATTTTTGCTTTTTCCTTTGTTTTCTTTATGAAATCCTGATAAGCCGCTGCCTCTGGATAAAACGGGCGATGCGCCAACGCCTCTTTGATAGGTCGCCATTCCTCAAGAAACCGTTGGGCTTCTGCAGAGAGACAGGTTGCCACAAGCTGTTCCCATATATAGTCTACAGCCTGTTCGTTGGGGTGCAGCATGTCTGCCTTATAGAAACGATAGTCGCGCAGTTCGTCATTAACAATCTCATAAGCTGGGAAATAATAGACCTTATCACCATTTTCTTTCACCACTTTGTCTGTTGCCAATAGCAGTACAGCCTTTGACAATTGACTTCCGTGATAGCCATATTTGGCATAGCGGATAGGACTAACCGTCAGGATAACATTGACCTTTGGATTCGCTTGTTGTAATAGGGAAATAGCCTCATGCAATGCTTCTGCGCATTCCTTAATAGTGAGTTCGCGCTCTTCAAACTCTCGCTGTGGACGTTTCTGGCAGTTGTCAACAATCTCACCTGTCACACGCTCCACATAAACGTGGTTTGTTCCCAAGGTGAATACGGCTGTGTCAAAGGCTTGGCTCTCCAACTTCTTTACCGTATGTAGCACTGAAACAGGGTTGTACATCACACCGAAAGGATTTACCACGGCACGGAATTTCTCCTCTTCGAATCGCTTGCCAATATTATCAGCAAAGCACGATCCAACGAAAAGAATCCGTTCGCAAGGCTCCAACTCAAATGTCGGACGGGGGATGTTGACAATTGTTCTAAATTCCATAAGGTCGCAAAGGTAAGAAAAATCATAGAGAAAAACATTCAGTAAAGAATATTTTTTATACTTTTGCTAATGAAAAAAAACTCTTAACATATCCTACATATATATTGCAAAATGTACACATACCAATATCCGCACCCAGCTGTAACGGCTGACTGTCTTGTTTTTGCACGTACTGAAGAAGGGATGAAACTGCTGTTGATACAGCGGAAGAATGAGCCTTGTAAGGGGAAATGGGCTTTCCCGGGTGGCTTTATGGATATCGACGAAACGACGATTGATGCTGCTCGTCGTGAACTGAAAGAAGAAACAGGTTTAGAGGTGGGCGAGTTGTTTCGCGTTGGTGTCTTTGATGCTGTCGATCGTGACCCACGTGAGCGAATTATTACTGTGGCTTATTATACGGTTCTTGATAAGCCTGCCGAAGTCAGTGGCTTGGACGATGCAGCACAAGCAAAGTGGTTCCTACTGACTGAACTCCCCGAATTGGCTTTCGATCATCGTGAGATACTTCGAGAGGCAGAACGAGTGATGAGGCTTTCTTTGTCCTAATTTTTCACAACCTCATTTTTAATTCATGCTCATTTCGAATGGAATTAAGGCTTAATAGGCTTGCAAAAGGGCGTTACTTGAAGTCCAAGTAACGCCCTTTTGAGGTCTAAGTAACGCCCTTTTATAATGTGAGTTTATAACATCTTGAATGATTGATAGTTATAAAGGCAAAAAAGAAAGGCTCTTTCTGTGCTTTTTTAAGATGGGATAAAGGAAGTAATGTAAATATATTTCTTTTCGTTTCAACGGCTATACACTATGAGTTATCTTCACAAAAAGAACGCTTTTGCCACAAAGGAAAGCCTTTCTTTTCGTGAAGATAAATTCGTTTTCGTGTGAATAACTCTTTCGACAGCGTCTATAAGCAAGCAACGGTAAGTCCTGCCATGACGATGCTGACCATACTCATGAGCTTGATAAGGATGTTAAGCGATGGACCAGAAGTGTCTTTGAAGGGATCGCCAACGGTGTCACCGACGATGGTTGCTTTGTGAGCATCGGAGCCTTTACCGCCGAAGTTGCCTTCTTCAACATATTTCTTCGCATTGTCCCACGCACCACCAGCATTCGACATGAATACGGCAAGGGTGAAGCCTGCTGCCAAACCGCCTACTAACAAGCCCAATACACCTGCCACACCGAGTAAAAGACCGACGACAACGGGGATGACGATAGCTAAAAGCGATGGGAAAATCATCTCGTGTTGTGCACTCTGTGTACTGATTTCCACGCATCGTCCATAGTCTGGTGTGCCTGTTCCTTCCAATATTCCCTTAATCTCACGGAACTGACGACGCACCTCTTCCACCATCTTTCCAGCTGCTCTACCCACAGCACCCATTGTGAGTCCGCAGAAAAGGAAGGCTGCCATAGCACCGATAAACGCACCGACAAGAACCTTTGGATTCATCAGGTTCACTTGGAAGAAGTTCATGAAGTCTGGGATAGTAGCCTTTGTGGCATCAATGGTTTCGCCTGCAACGTTGGTCATTTGTGTACCAACACGAGCCATGGCAATTTTGATTTCTTCGATATAAGAAGCCAATAATGCTAATGCTGTCAGGGCAGCCGAACCAATAGCAAAGCCCTTACCCGTAGCGGCTGTGGTATTACCTAAGGCATCAAGGGCATCAGTACGCTGGCGCACCTCCGCTCCTAACTCGCTCATCTCAGCGTTACCGCCAGCGTTGTCGGCAATTGGTCCGTAAGCATCTGTTGCCAAGGTGATACCCAAGGTTGAGAGCATACCGACCGCAGCGATACCGATACCATAGAGTCCGTGCTGAATAGAAAGTGCCGACATAGACATATCAAAACCGTTAGCACAGAGATAACTCAGCATGATTGCTACGGAAATAGAAAGGACAGGGATGCAAGTAGAAATCATACCCGTACCAATACCTTTTATAATAACAGTTGCCGAACCCGTCTGACTCGCCTCAGAGATAGCCTTCGTTGGCATGTAGCTTTGGGAAGTATAGTACTCCGTTGCCTGACCGATGATAACACCTGCTGCCAAACCAGCAATCACAGAGAAGCTAACACCGAGCCAATTCTCCAAGCCTAAGAGGTAGAGAATCAGGAAGCTAACAGCTGCAATGAGTACGGCAGCCGTGTTCGTGCCAAGTCCTAAGGCGTGGAGGAGGTCTTTCATCGTCGCACCTTCTTTCGTTCTTACCAAGAAGATACCAAATAAACTAAGGAAAACACCTACGGCAGCGATGAGCATTGGTGCGATGACAGCCCTCAGCTGCATATCGCCTGACGAGGCTGCAAAGGCGGTTGCACCCAATGCTGCGGTTGAAAGAATCGAACCGCAATAGCTCTCGTAGAGGTCGGCCCCCATCCCCGCCACGTCACCCACGTTGTCGCCCACGTTGTCGGCAATCGTTGCTGGGTTGCGTGGGTCGTCTTCAGGGATGTTAGCTTCCACCTTACCCACGAGGTCGGCGCCCACGTCGGCAGCCTTTGTATAGATACCACCACCCACACGAGCAAACAAAGCCTGAGTCGATGCGCCCATTCCGAAGGTCAACATCGTTGTTGTGATCGTGATAAGCATTTCGCTCGTTGTCATCTTATCAGAATAGAACCAAGTGAGGACAATGAACCAAATGGCTATGTCTAACAAACCTAATCCTACAACAACTAAACCCATGACTGCGCCCGAACGGAAGGCAATCTTGAGTCCGTCGTTGAGTCCGTTGCGTGCTGCGTTGGCTGTTCTGGCACTGGCATAGGTGGCTGTTTTCATACCGAAGAAGCCCGCAAGACCAGAGAAGAAGCCGCCAGTTAGGAAGGCGAAAGGCACCCATTCATTCTGCGCATTGAAGCCGTATGCCATGATGGCGAAGACAATAGCAAGAACGACAAAAACCATCAAAACAACTTTGTACTGCTGTTTCAGATACGCCATGGCACCACGACGTACGTATTCGGCAATCTCAATCATACGAGGGGTGCCCTCTTCGGCTTTCATCATAGACTTAAAGAAATACCATGCCATAGCCAGCGCACACACTGATGCGATGGGTATGAGCCAAAAAACCTGTGGGATGTGTTCCATAATTTAAAATGTTTAGGTTGTGTAATAGATAGATTACAATATGGCGCAAATATATAAAAAAATATTGATAAGCAAGGGGATTTTGGAAAAAAGAAGCCTCACCCCCAACCCCTCTCCGAATGGAGAGGGGAGTAATTACCGTGATACCCCCTTGTGGTTCGCAGATGTTTCCGTCCATTATTACTTAATTACTTAAGCAAACTGTTTCCTATATTCCCACTCTTTATCTCTCTGAGAGGGGGCTGGAGGTGAGCTTTTTATTATCTTCTGCCATACTGTTAACGCCTCGCACATAGCGTGCTAACGTTCCGCACATGATGTGCGGGGCGTTAGCACCATCACAAAACACATGATAAAGAGGGGCAAAATAGATGTAATAAGTAGAAAGTTTACAAAATATTTGTAAGAAAAGGGTGTTATTATTATCTTTGCGAATATGTTGTACTAAAACTATTAATTATGAAGAAAAACTTATTTTTACTAATCCTATTATTTTGTGTGCCAATCTTGCTTATGGCACAAGAGAAAAAGTATTACTGCGAAGCAAGATGCTATTTTAGAGGTCTAAGTTATATGGTCTATCTGGATTTTGGTGATTTGAAAGAAACACCTTCCATTTTTGAATCATACAATAAGATACGCCCAGTAGATGAGCAAGGGAAGTATATAATTTACACATCAGCAGGAAATTTTCTTAATTGGATGGCTGATAAAGGCTGGAACTTGGATTTTAAGGTCTTTGAACCCGGTGAAGTAGAACATACTGTTTATACGTTCTCCAAGATAACATCAAAGAGTAAAATAAAAGAGGGGATTATATTAAAGGGAGATAAGTGATATTAAGTAAAAACGGAGATTTATATAAATCTCCGTTTTTTAGTTTTGTTGTGTTGGCTGTTGGTTGTTGATGGTTTGTTTACTCCTTTATAAATCCTTGATTTTTAAGTGAATTTATCAACACTTTAGAAAGGGCTTCGTTCGCCTCCTTCGTATATCTTAGGTCGGTGAAGACTTGTGCGAGGGTTTCCTTGTTGTTGATTTCCACAAAGTATTTGTTTTCCTCTAATTGCTCCTTTGGCGTATAGAAAGCATCGATACGCTCAGGCGTAAAGTCTTCGTACGTTTCGTTGTGGATGATGCTGTCGATAGGAAGGCGGTCAACAAGGGCAGGGTCTTCATCAGGCCAACCGAGGGGAATCGTAGCGACAGGCATCACTAAGCGAGGGAGTTGTAATGCTTCAATGATGGTTTTAGGGTTGTAGATGGTTGTTCCTAAGAAGCAAGTACCTAAGCCTTCTTCCTCAGCAAGATTGCAGAAAGTCTGACAATAGAGCAGCGCATCAGTAGCAGCATTAAGGAAAGAAAGGAAGTTGTCGTAACCCGGTGTTGCCTTACGGTTCTCCGCCCAGAGCGTAGTACGACGGAAGTCAGCGCAGAAGGTGAGGACTACAGGTGCCCCCATGACCATCGGTTGGTTGAAATGAGCAGGTGCCAATTGCGCCTTCTTTTCCTCGTTGCGAGTGATGACAACCGAGTAAAGCTGCAGGTTACCCATTGTTGGCGTACGTTCAGCCTTCTCTAATAGAGTTTTCAGTAAATCCTCCGATACATCCTTGTTGGTGTATTTTCTTATCGTCTTTCTTGTATTAATAGTTTTCATTTTAGATAATTTTGATGCTACAAAGTTAAGTAAATGTTTTCTATTTTGGAAAACAATTCGTAACTTCGCAGTCGAAATATTTTCTAAAACGACAATAATGGAAACCAAACAAACTTACTCATTTGATGAAGCATTTCAAGCTACTTTAGCTTATTTCGGCGGAGACGAACTTGCTGCTCGTGTATGGGTCAACAAGTATGCGATGAAGGATAGTTTCGGAAATATCTATGAGAAGTCGCCAGAACAGATGCATTGGCGCATTGCTAACGAGATAGCTCGTATTGAGAATAAATATAAGAATCCATTGACGGCACAGGAGGTATTCGACCTCTTGGACCATTTCAGATATATTATCCCTGCTGGTAGTCCGATGACAGGTATCGGTAATAGCTATCAGGTAGCATCACTTTCTAACTGTTTCGTTATCGGTTTGGACGGTGATGCCGATTCATACGGTGCCATTATGCGTATTGACGAAGAGCAGGTGCAGCTGATGAAGCGTCGTGGTGGAGTGGGACATGACTTGACCCATATCCGTCCGAAAGGCTCACCAGTGAACAACTCAGCCCTGACTTCAACGGGTCTTGTTCCTTTCATGGAGCGTTATTCCAACAGTACTCGTGAGGTAGCGCAGGACGGTCGTCGTGGTGCCTTGATGCTTTCGGTAAGTATTAAGCATCCAGATTCAGAGGCATTCATCGATGCCAAGATGGAAGAAGGTAAGGTGACTGGTGCTAATGTGTCTGTAAAGATAACCGATGAGTTCATGCAGGCAGTCGTTGAGGATAAGACCTACGTACAGCAGTTCCCTACCAATAGCAGCAAGCCAAGTGTAACAAAGGAGATTTCTGCTAAGAAATTATGGGAAAAGATTGTACATAACGCATGGAAGAGTGCCGAGCCGGGCGTGTTGTTTTGGGACACAATTATCCGAGAGAGTATTCCAGATTGTTATGCAGACCTTGGTTTCCAGACCGTTTCAACGAACCCATGTGGTGAGATTCCACTCTGTCCTTACGATAGCTGTCGACTGCTTTCGTTGAATCTCTATTCGTATGTTATCGACCCATTCACAGACCATGCACGCTTCGATATGGATTTGTTTAAGCGTCATGCACAGCTTGCACAGCGATTGATGGACGACATCATCGACCTTGAGATGGAGAAAATCGACCTCATCATGTCGAAGATAAAGACCGATCCTCAGGTGGATGAGGTGAAGAGTGCAGAGTATCATCTTTGGGAGAAGATTAAGAAGAAGAGTTGTCAGGGTCGTCGTACGGGTGTGGGAATCACCGCTGAGGGCGATATGATAGCAGCTATGGGCTTGCGTTATGGAACACAGGAAGCAACCGACTTCTCGGTTGATATTCACCGCACTTTGGCACTGAATGCTTATCGTTCATCAGTGACAATGGCACAGGAGCGTGGTGCGTTTGAGATATATGATGCTAAGCGTGAGGAGAAGAATCCGTTTATCCTTCGTTTGAAGGAGGCAGATGGTCAGCTTTACGAGGATATGAAGAAGTATGGTCGTAGAAATATTGCCTGCTTGACGATTGCTCCAACGGGTACAACCTCTCTCATGACACAGACGACTTCGGGTATTGAACCAGTCTTTATGCCTATATATAAGCGTCGTCGTAAGGTGAATCCAAATGATACGGATGTACACGTAGACTTCGTTGATGAGGTGGGCGACTCTTTTGAGGAGTACATTGTTTACCACCGTAAGTTCTTGACATGGATGGAGGTGAACGGAATTGATACGCAGAAGAAGTATAGTCAGGAAGAGATTGACGAACTTGTGAAGCGTTCTCCTTATTATAAAGCTACCGCAAACGATGTCGATTGGTTGATGAAGGTACGTATGCAGGGCGAAATTCAGAAGTGGGTAGACCACTCAATCTCTGTGACTGTGAACCTTCCAAACCAAGTTGACGAGGAGTTGGTGAATAAACTCTATGTTGAGGCATGGCGTAGTGGTTGCAAGGGTTGTACTATCTATCGTGACGGAAGCCGCTCGGGTGTGATGATTTCTGTATCGAAGAAGGATAAGACGAAGGAAGAAAAGCCTGCTGATGAGGAGAAGGTAAAAGACCTTAACTCAGCTGAGGAGCATCATGAGCATATCTGTAATCATCCAAATGTAATTGAGGTTCGTCCAAAGGAATTGGAGTGTGACGTCGTACGTTTCCAAAACAATAAAGAGAAATGGGTGGCTTTCGTTGGTTTGTTAGATGGTTATCCTTACGAAATCTTTACTGGTTTGCAGGACGATGAGGAAGGTATTGCCCTTCCAAAGAGCGTTACTAAGGGTAAGATTATCAAGCAGACAGCCGAAGATGGCAACCATCGTTACGACTTCCAGTTTGAGAATAAGCGTGGCTATAAGACCACTGTTGAAGGCTTGTCAGAGAAGTTTAACCCAGAGTATTGGAACTATGCGAAGTTGATTTCAGGCGTATTGCGTTATCGTATGCCAATCGACCATGTCATCAAGCTCGTTGGTTCGCTGCAGTTGAAGAACGAAAGCATCAATACATGGAAGAATGGTGTTGAGCGAGCTTTGAAGAAGTATGTTACTGATGGTACGAGTGCGTCAGGCTTGAAATGTCCAGTCTGTGCCCAAGAAACCCTTGTTTATCAAGAAGGTTGTCTGATTTGTACCAACTGTGGAGCCTCACGTTGTGGCTAAACATTTAGTAGTAAAGTTCAATTAAATCCCAATTCGGTCATTAGAAAACCATTAATATACCTATTGTAGACTAATGACTGATTTGGGTTAACATAGAGGGCAGACCGCTCGTCTTGCCCTCACTTCTCTTAACGAATGATGAAATTAATGACAAGTTATATTCTTCTGCAAGGTCTTCACTTCCATGCTCGTATTGGAGTAGGGGAACAGGAGCGTGTAGTTGGTAATGAATATGTCCTCGACCTTCGGTTAGGTTATCCGTTTGCAAAGGCAATGGAGAGCGATGATGTAGCCGACACGTTGAACTATGCAGAAGCTTTTAACGTCGTAAGAGAAGTAATGAAACAACCCGCTCGCTTGTTAGAGTCAGTCGCTGGTTCCATTGTTGAAGCATTGTGTGCGGCTTTTCCAATGCTAAGTAGTATCGACTTAAAACTCGTGAAGCTTAATCCTCCAATGGGTGCTGATAGTGATGGGGCAGGCGTGGAATTACACTTAATAAATGATAAAACCATGGATTAGAGCCTTGGTTTCCCAAGGAAAAGCCGTATCTTTGCCCTTTAAATAATTAAGTATGTTTAAGAAAATATCGCTTCTCTTTGTTTTTTTGGTCTTGTCAGTAGGTCTTTCATGGGCTGCAGACGGACGATTTACACTGGTTATTGACCCCGGTCATGGTGGTCATGACGCTGGTGCGATAGGTGCAATATCAAAGGAGAAGGACATCAACTTGAATATAGCTTTGGCTTTTGGCCGTTATGTTGAGAGGAATTTGCCAGATGTCAATGTGATATATACTCGTAAGACAGACGTGTTTATCCCTTTGCATCAGCGTGCCGATATAGCCAACAAAGCTAAGGCCGACCTTTTTATCTCAGTACATACGAACTCTGTTGCATCAGGTCGTTATGTAAAGGGATTTCAGGTTTATACTTTAGGTATGCACCGTGCGAAAGCTAACCTTGATGTTGCTATGCGTGAGAATGGCGTTATCTCAATGGAGAAGGGCTATCAGCAGACTTATCAGGGTTTTGACCCAAACTCCTCAGAGAGTTATATCATGTTTGAATTCATGCAGAATGCGAACATGGAACGAAGTGTTGAGTTAGCACGAATGATACAGAACTCTGTTTGTTCTACTGCTGGACGTATCGATAAGGGTGTTCATCAGGCTGGTTTCCTCGTGTTGCGAGAGAGCTATATGCCCAGTTGTTTGATAGAGTTAGGCTTTATCACAGCAGCAGATGAGGAGGAATATCTAAACTCTTCGGCTGGTATAGATGCCATGGCAAAGGGTATTTACAATGCTTTTGTACAATACAAGAATACATACGACACACGTATCGTGGTGCCTTACCGCCCTGTTGAGAACAAGAGAATCGTAGTGGATCGTGTTATTCCAACAACTCCAGTAGACAAGCCACGCCCTGTTACACCCGTTGAGAAACCTCGCACAACGGCTCCTGTGCAGCGTTCTCGTTCTACGGTGCCTGTGGAACAGCCTCGTTCATCAGAGCCTGCACCAAAGCCTCGCCCTATGAATAAGGTACAAGAAGCAAAGAAGAGGATTTCAGATGCCATTCGAGAGTTGCTTCCTTGTAATGATTCTGAAGCAGGAGCGTCAAATAGCGCACCCGTGTTTAAGGTGCAGGTGCTTGCTGCCAACCGTCAGTTACGCCCAGGTAGCGAGCAGTTCCGTGGTCGTACAGATCTTGATTGTATACAGGAAGGTAATTTTTATAAGTATGTTATAGGCTCCAGTACGAATTATAATGAGATAGCACGAATGCGCGAAAAGCTGTTGAAAGACTTCCCACAAGCTTTCATCATTGCTTATAAAGACGGTGCTCGTATGGATGTCAATCAGGCAATAGCAGAGTTTCTTAAGAATAAAAAGAATAAGTAAATAAGACGAATATGAAGAAAGTTTTTACACCACAGGTCAAGATTGCAGTTGTAGCTATACTTGCAGTTGTTGTGCTGTTCTTTGGAATGGAGTTCTTAAAGGGTTTGTCAATCTTTGGGAACGAGACACATTACAAGATTAAGTTCAATGACATCACTGGCTTGTCTACGTCAACCCCTGTCTATGCTCGCGGTTTTAAGGTGGGTGTTGTTAGGAATATTGATTATGACTATGATAGGTTAGATGAGTCAATCACAGTCGATATCGATGTTGAAAAGACATTGAGAATCCCAGAGGGAACTACCGCTGAGATTGTTAGCGACATCATGGGTAATGTGAAGGTCGTACTACAATTTGGTAAAAATACTAAGCTTTTGGAGCCAAATGGCTGGATTGATGGTGGTATCAACGATGGTACCTTAGGCGACTTGAAGAGTATGGTACCTTCAATGCAGAAGATGTTGCCAAAGTTGGATAGTATTCTTGCAAGTGTGAATACGCTCCTTGCTGACCCAGCTCTTCAGAGTTCGGTTCATAATGTGGATAAGATTACAGCCAACCTCACTACTTCTACTCGCGAACTTAACACATTGTTGGCTCAGGTTAATACTTCTTTGCCTGCTATGACTGCGAAAGCTGGTAAGGTGATGGACAATGCCAACGGCATGATGGTCAACGCTAATAGCGGTATTACAGAGGCTCGTGGAGCTATCCGTGGTGCTAGGGAAATGATGTCAACCCTTAATAATAAGGTGAACGGACTCGATGTTGAGGCTACAATGGCTAAGGTGAACGCAACCATAGACAATATGAACTCGCTCACAGCTAAGCTGAATAGCAACGAGGGTACAATGGGCTTGATGCTTAACGATGCCTCTTTGTACAATAATCTTAATAGCACGATGCGCTCTGCAGATAGTCTTTTGACAAATCTCAAGGCACATCCAAAGCGTTATGTTCACTTCTCTATCTTTGGAAGAAAAGACAAGTAATTTAAATATAGTCTAAATAATATTGTCAATGTTTCACACGCAGGGAAAGTGTTTTGAAGCCGTTTGAATATCAGCTTCTTTGCGCTTTCCCTGCGTTTGTTTCACTCTTTGAGTCGAAAAGGGTGTAAGGTGGGTAAAACTTATTGTTTTTCAAACACTTACAATTACACAACTACGCAAAATGAGTGGTTCGTAAGAAAGATAACGCAACCTCCACAGATATAACGACTTACAAACTTTCTCGTCTTTGAGATGTAATATTGCAGATAGTTCTCTTTATAAAAAAATTAATATCTTTGCACTATCAAAATCAAAACAGAGATAGACGGCAAGCCACTATTT
>ERZ773072.1468-NODE-1468-length-11707-cov-11.666066_pt1 | contig 11707 bp, 14 predicted proteins | sample MGYA00580617_ERZ773072 | MGnify/ENA primary metagenome ERZ773072 (study PRJEB29015, sample SAMEA2737970) | human oral metagenome | biome: human oral; feature: human-associated habitat; material: dental | place: China | collected 2122 ... | reverse complement strand
ACCTAAAATAAGTGTCGAAAAGTATGGGTCACAACTCCAGCTCAGTGGCTTTTTTGTTTACTGAGTCGCTCACTCTAACAGTCGATAATCGCATCATTGCAACAACAGTAGATGCCATTGTTTGGGGGATTTTTCGGAAGATTTTGATGTTTTTCGGCATATTTAGACGAAGATCACATTTTTCTCCTCACCCACTGAATTTTTCTACATCGACAGCCCCATACACCACAAGTAGCGGTTGTGCCAGGTTCAGGCCTGGGGTTTTACAGTGTGTAGAAATACTCCTCACCAAAACTCCAGCTCAGCACAAGTGATAACAGCTTCGAACCCCAATAAAATCACCATCAATCCACCATCAGGCCACCCACACGCCAGCCATATCACAAGTACTGAGCTGGAGTTGTAGGCTGCGGGGATGCCCCTGGTTGGCACTGAATCGAGAAAGTCCAGCTTGGGACTCATGCCCCAGGTATGTTTGTGGCCCGCACCCTATTCCGGGATACGGGTCACAAGTAGCCGGGCTCGTGGTTAACGGCGGAATTCGTCGGGTAGCTGCAGTGGCGGGTCGGCTGGTGCTTGGCCTTGGCTGGGTTCGGCCCCTGGGGCTTGTGCCCCATCAGAAGGCCGTACTGGAGCAACCTGTGTAGGTGTTGCAGCGTTCTGTGGTTGCTGCTGTTGGGTTTGTACCGGAGCAACCGCGGGCGGCACTGCTTCCACAGTCACTGTAACTGTGGTCGTCTGGGCTGGGGCAGGGGAAGGAGCCGGTGGCGTCACAGTCACAGTGGTGACAGTTGTCTTCGTATTGTCAACCTTCTGTTGCGCTTCGGCTTTATCTTGTCCATTATGAAGCTTGTCCACAATCTTTTGGGCCTCTTGAAGGGACTGCTGTGCACCCTTGACATCACCTTTATTGGTGCGATTAGTAACTTCTTCAAGCTTGCTAGCCAACTCTATTACGGCGGCCTTATCGGCCCCAGCCCGTTCACCAAAAAGTTTCTGGTGCAACCCATAGAAAGGTGACCCCTCTTGAGCACTAATGACTGCACCACCAGCACCAGCAAGAACAAGTGTTGCAGCTGCAGCACCAATCAGTCCACTGGCGATACGTCCCAAACCCCACCTGCGGCGAGAGTCCAGGTCAATGACATTATCGGCATCATCGTCGTCATCATCAGACTGATCATCATCCGCGTCTTCTTCCGAATCTACGAGATCGTCATCGGACACGTCGTCGTCAAACTCAGAATCGTCCAGGTCATCATCATCGAAATCATCTTCGTCAATGGCTACGAAGACATCGGTGGCGGTGAGTTGATCATCATAGTCGTCATCGAAGTATTCGTCACTGTCGTCGATGCCAAGATCTGCTAAGGCCGGGGCGGGCGGTATGTCGCTTTCCACCTCATCACGTAATGCCAAAAACAGGTCAGCAAGTGGGTCTTCTCCGTCACTGACATCAACACCGCGGGACAATTCAGTCAGAAAAACGTCGTCGGCGAAGAGCTCGTCTAAAGCCCTCACCAACTCGTCATCATGACCGTCACTGCGGTTTGTCATTTCACTCATTCTCCTGCGCGATCGCCTTGCGCAAAGTTCCGAGAGCACGATGCTGAGCCACTCGAACCGCACCAGGCGTACTACCAACAATTTCAGCGGTTTCTTCCGCTGAAAGCCCCACAAACACCCTTAAAATAATGATCTCGCGTGGCTTTTCACTAAGTAAATCGAGGAGTTCTCGAACTCTGTTACTACCAGCTGCTACCAGCGCTAACTCCTCTGGGGACTCATGATCTACCGTTTCATCTGGCACTTCCTCCGTTGGGTTGGTCAGGTCACGCGCATAACTACGATGCGCGTCGGCCACTTTATTAGAAGCTATACCATAAACGAACGCCATGAACGGTCGTCCCCGGTCCACAAATTTATGGATCGAGGTAGCAACAGCAAAGCAGATTTCTTGGGCGACGTCTTCAGGCGTTGGATGACGCCCACCACTAATCCGGGCACGGGCATATCGCAGCACCATGGGATAAATGATCTTAATTACTTTACGCAAAGCACGAGAGTCGCCCTGACTAGCTAGCGGCACTAAGCCGGCTAGCTGTTTCTCGGTGTCGCCCATACTTCCACTTTCTTTAAAGTGCAGCTGAGATTAACTGACTGCACTCTTTACAACCCATAAGACTCTTATTATCCTACAAGCACTCTAGACATTACCCACAACCCCCATGAGATGACGACCCTGCTGCCGCCATCACCACTAGGAATACATGCTATTTACGGGGCAACCATATCACCCCCATGAGGCCAAAACTTACGACGCCCACCGGCTAGTCCAGGGTGGTGGGCCATCAGAATGCGGGTCATAATGCTCATTTGGGCTAATGCGATGAGGGTTTTGGGCTAGAATCCTCCGTATAGTTGGTATCAGTAAATCATCTAGCTCATCGGGGTAAAACCGTAATACGTGATAGCCAAGGGATAATAAATACCGTTCCCTGCTTACTTGTTTCCGGAAGATTTCTGTCACAGTTGTACCATTCTCCCAGGCAAATTCTTCGGTGTATTTTACGCGCCCATCCAGTTCAACGATTATATAATCATCCATGAGGTGATCTACCCTATAGTTGCCGATCATCACCTGCGGGGAAATTTTATGGGTGGGGAATTGTGCTTCCATTTGGTAGCGCATACTAGTTTCTTGTACTGAATCAATAATGTCATATGCCCGGTCTAGGATTCGTTGCGCCTTGGCGACTCCCCGCTGACCGGCATGCTCATGTAAATACTCTTGGAATTGTTCATGACTGTTGCCATTACGCATCGCAGCCTCCACGAAAGCTAAGGACTCCAATTCATCGTACATAACACAAAAATCAACAAACGTGCGTTCGATTGTGGTCACTCGTTTGCCGCTCACCTCGGTAATATCTGATTCTGGTAATGCAGCATCTCGATAATGCATGATTTCGGTGCATTGTCTTGACGATGGTGGATGTCTATCGCCAGGTAGATTAAGGCATACTACCAAGCACTTTTCCTTATTAAGTGTGGGTATTCCATGTATATAGGCCGCAGCAAAACCCACAATAACAGCGGTTTTTATTGACCGATTAACCGCCCGAATATGTAAAGCGAATTGCTCAAAACTCCGAGCCTGTTGATACTCCAACAGTGGAGTCCACCATGTACGTGTCAACTGTATATGGGCACGTTCGAACTCTTTTGTGAGCCGATATGGCCGGCGCACGAGTTGCAGCATCATTGATGATTCTTCCTGGTAAAAGTCGATTTTTATTTTAAGAATCATCCAAGAATGTGCGCATACACAATATGGTAGCAATATGACAACCACCACATATGATTTTGTTTGTTGCAGGACCTTCTTGACCTGTGTTTTATCTAGTGATCATTTCGCAGTGTTATTCCCAACACCCCCATCCGTACAGGTAGTAAACATGATTTTCTAGTCAGCTATGCCCATGGCCGCCGACAATGCTTGCAGCAACTGGTAGCATAGTTGCTGAACTGGAGTTGTATGGTTGCATCCCGCAAAACATTGGCAAATGCAGGAGCAACAATATAGCACATTACAAACCCCAGCTCAGCAATCATGCTACCCAGGCTCAATGATGTTCCACGGTGTCCTCTGATGTCCTGTGGCGCAAATGATCGGGGAAAATGTATGGCGTGCGGAGATAGCAAAACGCACGGGTTGAACTGGCTTGGTAGCCTGTAACCCGTGCGTTCCACAACACCTTAGTCTGGGGGTCGTTAGCTGCTAGCCATCAACTAACGACCTGACCAATGGTGATGAGTAAATGCTAGCACTACTCTACTGGTAATTTGCTCTAATGGTGATGTCCATGTCCACCAGGCGCCGGAGGCGCAGGTGGTTGGGGCTTATCAACCACTGAGGCTTCGGTGGTCAACACCATGCGCGCCACCGAAGTAGCATTCACCACTGCGGAGTGAGTAACCTTCACCGGATCAATGATGCCTGCAGCAAGCAAATCATCATATCCTAAGGTTGCGGCGTTAAAACCGAATCCATTCTTCAGATCTGCAACCCGGGAAACTACCACCGACCCGTCCACACCAGCATTTTCAGCAATCCAGAAGGTTGGTTTCACAAGTGCCTTCGCTAGGGCTAATACACCGACTTGGGTATCACCGGAAAACTCATCAGCATAAGACCGCAGTTCTTGGGCGATCTGTACCAAAACAGAGCCACCACCAGCGATAATGCCTTCCTGTACCGCAGCGCGAGCGGAATTGATGGCGTCTTCAACTCGAAGCTTACGCTCGGAGATTTCGGTTTCGGTGGCAGCGCCAACCTTCACCACGGCTACACCACCGGAGAGTTTCGCTAGCCGTTCTTCAGCCTTTTCCCGGTCCCAGGAGGATTCGGTCTTGGCGATCTCGGCACGAATCTGATCACGACGTTTCTCCAGTTCAGCAGCGGTACCAGCGCCATCAACGATAATGGTCTCGTCCTTGGTTACGGTCACACGCCGAGCCGAACCGAATACGGACAGGTCAGCGTCATGCATGTTTACCCCGACCTCGGGATCAATGACGGTAGCACCGGTAACCACGGCAAGATCATCCAAGAAAGCCTTGCGACGCTCTCCGAAATACGGGGCCTTCACCGCCACCGCCTTGAGGATTTTTCGGATGGAGTTAACGACCAATGCTTGCAGTGGTTCGCCCTCAACATCTTCCGCAATAATCAACACCGGTTTGTTGGATTCCACAACCTTTTCCAGCAATGGCAGGAAGTCCGGCAGGGAGGAGATCTTGTTACGCACAAGCAACACAAGTGCGTCATCAAGTTCGGCCCTTTGGGAATCAACATCGGTGATGAAATACGGGGATAAGAATCCCTTTTCGAATGACACGCCTTCGGTCACATCAAGGTAGGACTCTAGTGACTGAGATTCCTCGACTGATACCACACCGTCTTTGCCCACCTTCTCCATGGCGGCGGCAACCATGTTGCCGACCTCAGGATCGCGGGAAGAAACGGTGGCGACATTGGCAATGTCTTCCGAGGAAGACACCTCGGTGGCTCGACCTTTCAGCAACTCAATAACCTTTTCGGCACCAATTTCAATGCCGTGGTTGAGCTCGATAGGATTCGCACCAGCCGCAACATTCCGCAGCCCTTCGGTAATCAGCGCCTGTGCCAACAAGGTTGCGGTGGTCGTGCCATCACCCGCAATATCATTGGTTTTCACTGCGACAGACTTCACCAATTGCACGCCAAGATTCTCGAATGGTTCTTCGATATCAATATCGCGGGCAATGGTAACCCCGTCATTGGTAACCGTGGGGGAACCGAACGGCTTATCCAACACCACATTGCGACCACGCGGCCCAAGCGTCACCTTGACCACATCCGCCAGGGTGTTTACGCCTCGGAGGATTCCTTCGCGGGCTTCTTGATTGAAAGCAATAAGTTTTGCCATATTTGACTACTTTTCGATAATGGCCAGCACGTCACGGGAGTTGAGCAGCAAGTATTCCTCACCGTCGTATTTCAGCTCGGTTCCGCCATACTTGGAAAACACCACGGTGTCACCCACCTTGATGTCCATGGGAACACGATCATCACCATCAAAACGGCCAGGGCCTGCGGCAATGACTACGCCCTCTTGTGGCTTTTCCTTAGCGGAATCTGGAATGACCAGGCCAGAGGCAGTGGTGGATTCAGCTTCCTTGATTTGGATCAAAACACGGTCTTCTAGGGGCTTAATATTGACTTTTGCCACGATATATTCTCCTTAATGCTTATGGTTGTTGACCTACTGGCACTCTACCCCCGCGAGTGCTAAGGCTCAAGCAGTTACGCTTTCAGCGAACATTGTCTTGGTTTTTATCAAGTGAAGCTTATTCAGGTGCTGGGAAATACGTTCGGCTTCTCAAGACATTAACGCACGTGACTGTTCTCTGAGGATAAGAATAATCAAGGTAGGTAGCATGTTCTTTCCGATTTGTCATCATTGATATGGCCGGGCTTTCCCAATAGCTGAATAAGCTTCAGTCTTACACCATCACGCAGCGCATTTGTTACCCCAGCTTGATGCATGATGCGATCATCATGATGTCCACGTAAGGTAATGCATTCCCCTGGTTTCATCGCCCACCGTAACAGTTTTTCGTCCCACAACGCCACATGCTTCACAAGTTCTGAGCTGGAGTTTGGAAGATGAGCCCACCAACGAAAAGCATCTGAATCGAGAAAGTACAGCTTGGTAGCTTGGCACCACATCCCCGCACCCCACGACCGGTCCGAACTTTGGCATAAGCCGCAAACAGCGTGCGCATCTCACCACAAGACCTAGAAAACCCATGAATACACACTGATGTTCGAGTATATAACCTATGGTTTAGGATTTTCGCCGGAAGTATGTGTAGATGAACATAGCGGGTGCGATAATAGGAAGAGAAACCACTATACAGGTCGCAAAGATCTTTTCTACTAGACGTATATCAATAGCGCTAATCAATGCGATCACATATATGGTGAGGATCACATTGAAGATAATGAGTGCTATGAACGCTACATCATATGCCTGTGGTGTTAACGGATTCATACCTTTTCAGTTTACCGTCAAAACCCAAAAACATAGCACACTACACTATTCTAAAATCACTCCGATACTAGGGGGATTTCAACTTCCAGAGAGGTATCAGTACCAATCGATAATGCCGATGGCTGAGCACCTTCATGAATCAGTTGGGCGGCTAACGCTGCAATCATTACGCCATTATCTGTGCACAGTGTAAACCTGGGAACCCTGAGCTCAATGCCCGCGGATTGGCAGCGCCGACCGGCCAATTCCCGCAAGCGAGAATTGGCCGCCACGCCACCACCGAGAAGTAGCACTTGCGCCCCGGTGTCCTTGCATGCCCGAATAGCTTTGAGAGTCAGCACATCACATACCGCTTCCTGGAATGATGCGCACACATCTTCGATAGAAATTGTGGAGTTGTTTCGCTCTGCCTGCTCCACATAGCGGGCAACGGCGGTCTTTAGGCCGGAAAAAGAAAAATCGTAGGGACTATTTTTTAGCCCCCGGGGAAATGCGATGGCCCTTTTATTGCCCTGCTGCGCAAGCTTGTCGATAATTGGCCCACCGGGATACCCCAGCCCCAATAGTCGCGCTACCTTGTCATAGGCCTCCCCGGCGGCGTCGTCAAGCGTGGAGCCTAATTCCCGCATAGGCTTCCCCACCGCAGTAACCTCCAGGAGCTGTGTGTGACCACCAGACACCAAAAGCGCAATAGCATGCGGCAAAGGCTCACCCTCCAAATTCGCCACCGCGACATGCCCACCAAGGTGGTTGACACCATAGAATGGCACACCCCAAGCCGCGGCATAAGCCTTGGCTGCGGACGCACCCACCAGCAGGGCACCGGCCAAACCCGGCCCCACCGTCGCGGCGACAGCATCGGGCGCCGTAATGCCAGCTTCGGATAGCGCCGCATGCATCACCGGTTGCATGGCCTCCAGATGGGCGCGCGATGCGATCTCGGGGACCACACCGCCAAAACGAGCATGTTGGTCCATGGAACTGGCAACCGCATCGGCAAGGATGGTCATGGTGCCATCTGCCGCCAAGTCGATGATGCCCACACCTGTTTCATCACAGGATGATTCGATGCCCAGGATAATCATGGCTCTGCCCCATCTTTCTCGCTTAATCGTGGCCGCAACATAGTGTATGCATCGGCACCAGACGGCATATAATACCCCTTCCGCACCCCTATCGTCGCAAATCCGTAGCTGTGGTACAACGCCATCGCCGGCTCATTGTCAGTGCGAACTTCAAGGAATATCGGGGCGTCCTGAGCATCAGCAATGCGGGTAAAAGCATCCATAAAGAGCTTGCCGACGCCACGGCCTTGGTACGTGGGATCCACCGCAATGGTGCGAATCTCACATTCCACATCAAAAGGAGGCCCCAACACCGCCATACCGGCGTATCCCACAAGCCGCCCAGAAATTTCTACGCCAAAATATTTTGTTAGAACATGGGCGATCTCTGACTGAAACTCTTCAACAGACCAAGGTGAGTCACCCGGGAATAGGAGTTGTTCCAGCTCGGCGCACCATGGGGCATCAGCGAGGGTCAGTTCCCGAAGATTCATGATTCTTTCCGAACTATCGCTGGTGACGGCGCTTTTTTGGTGGGTTCTTTCGCATCTGGGCGCCGTAAATACAGCGGTTGCAATGGTTCAGGTTTGCCCGTAAAATCGGCCACCGCCACGAGATCCGCGGGAAGCGGCACACCCGAAACTACTGTGGTTTCCTGCAGCACCGCAGGCAACATCGGCGCTAGTTTTGCCGGCACACTCATCACATCCACACGATCAAGTCGATAGTCGGATTCCGGCGTGGGTTCCCCAAGCCGAGCGGGTTGGCATACCTCGGGGCCGGCTACTCGCTGCCCCCCACAATAAGACGACCAATAGACTTCTTTACGACGCGCATCGGTGGCCACAAGGAGGTTATCCGGATCTCCCAGGTTATGGGCAATAGCATCGTGAGTGGGCACACCATACACGGGGATATGCCGAGCATCACCAAAGGCAGCGGCGGTAGCCATGCCGACCCGAAGCCCGGTAAACGGGCCTGGCCCCACTCCCACCACAATGGCATCAAGATCCGAGAATGTGAGGTGGGCGTCGTTAAGCATGTGTAATGTTGCAGGCACCAGAAGCTCATTGTGCGCACGGGAATCGTTGAGCACCGTTTCGCTTCGGGTAGCACCATCGCACACTACGCCCACAATAAGCGCGGGCGTAGCGGTATCAATCGCAAGAATGTTCATATTTTAACTCACCAAATTCCAGGCACCAGACTGGGACTTTTTCAGCGGCAACAACGAATCAGCTCTAAACGACTGCTCCTTCTGAGTGCATAGATCCGCAACCCGACGTTCCAGCTTTTCCACCCGAAAACCTGACGTATTATCAGAGAGAAGTAAATAATTATATTCGCTGGTAATCGGCTTCTCTGGCAGGTGAAGTTTCGCAGCATCTATCTTAAACTTAGCGGCAACAGACTGCCGAGTCTCCCCAGGACACACCACAGTGGCTGCCACATAATTATCGCCATAAATATCAACCAGTCGCACAGCAGAAACCCGTAACCCCGCAGCATCAAGCTTTTCGATAGTTCTTTCGAAATTACCCTCTTGATCGGCCAGTTCGGTATTTGTATGAGCCGAATAAATCATGCCAATAACCAGCAACAACATGCCGGCAACACCTGACGCAACAATAATGCGCAGTGTAGGGCTTAGATTCATATCAGTTTCACTTTCGTCTTAAAATCCAATGAAATCAGGCGGGCGCGCCATCCAGGCACGCCTAACTTTCCGATGTCTCCACGATCCGCCATGAAATATAGCGTGCTTGCGAACTGGGGTCTTCTCGGACAGCAGCTTCCCTGTCGATTGTAACAAGCAGGTATTGCGGCACGAGTTGCCCGACTAGTCCCCCGCCCCATTCCGCTACCACCACGGCATCGTCCAGCTCAGTGTCTAAATCCAGGGAGTCGAGACCGCCTGATGCATCATGGTCCAAGAGTCGGTAGGCGTCAACATGTATGAGTGCGGGACCACCGCTGAGAGACGGGTGTTCCCGGGCGATGATAAATGTTGGTGACGTTACTCGGCCTTTCACACCCATTCCGCGAGCCAAGCCCTGGGTGAAGGTAGTTTTCCCTGCCCCTACCGGACCATCGAGAATCACCACGTCACCAGCCTCCAGGGCAGCGCCAAGCTCGGCAGCCAAGCCCTGGGTTTCTTCTGGGGTTTCTAACCTACGACTACCGGATGTTGGGAACGTATCACGCATGCTGACCCCCAAGGTAGCGGCGCACGGTGCGCCCTGTTGGCGCGCAAATCACCGCATAGTTAATGTCCTGAATTCTTGAGGCCAGCTCGGTGGCGCTCATGCCGCCAGGGCCGAAGATAATTGCTTCATCACCTGGGCGTACATTGTGTGGGTTATCCCCCAAATCAATGACAAACTGATCCATGCATATCCGACCTACCTGCGGATACCTGTGCCCACCAATGGTGACCTCTACGTGATTTTGGGCGCGCCGTGGCAACCCATCGGCATAACCTGCGGGAATGACCGCCAAATGCCCTGGCTTGGCTGCCTGCCAGGTGAGGTTATAGCTGGTCCCTTCGCCTGGTTTGATGGGTTTGACTACGGTTACTTTTCCAACCCAGCTCATTGCAGGTTGCAGGCCATAGTCGTTGCCACCGGCAAACGGGCTATAACCATAGACGGCGAGTCCGGGGCGAACCATCTCGTGGTAAAAATCGGGGCGGGTAAGCACCGCGGGCGAATTGCTGAGATGGTTGACGGGCAGCTCCAAACCGAGTTGTCGACCCAGGGCAATAGCCCGATTGAATGCGGCGGCTTGGGTCTCGTTGGCCGAGTTATCGGGATCATCGGCACAGGCCAGGTGGCTCATGACCCCGGTTACCTCAATGTTCCCAGTCGCAGCACCCGCATCCCTAAACAGGGTGAATACTGCCTCCCATTGGGATTCATCCACGCCCGAACGATGCAATCCCGTATCAATTTTTATAGTGGTTTGAACAAGTTTTTCTGGCTTATCAGCGGCATACTTCACGATGGCGTGGGCGTGAGCCATGGAAACCACTGCCGGATGAATGTTGACATCAAGGGCCGCAGCGAAATCCTGATCGGGCGACCAAATCCAACACAGTATGGGGGCGGTAATACCGGCTTCGCGGAGTTCTAAGGCTTCGGCAAGAGTGGCCACACCCAATTGATCGGCACCATTAGCTAGAACTGTGCGAGCAACGGGGATCGCCCCATGATTATAGCCATCCGCTTTCACCACACACATTAATTGCGCTGGCTGAACCAGGTTTTTGAGGATCCGAGTATTGGTTGCTATGGCATCTAGGTCGATGACGGTTTCCAACAAATTCACGACAACCATTGTGCCATCAGGAGCGTAAAGCACCGAACCGAAGGCATCTTCACGATGCCACCAAGCTTGCTTTACTGCCGGAATCTAATGAACCACATAATGAGCTGCGACAACAGTCCAGTACAAAAGCCGGTTTCAGACGTGACGGGTACATGCCAGCATCTGCCAACGACTCCCTGCACCTACTAGCTGGTGCCCACATGCCGCTCGTATCACATGTGCTGAGCTGGAGTTCTAGTCAGGAATGTTTCTACACGCCGCGAATCCCCAGAGCTAAAAAGCAGCACAATCGTTACCCCAGCTCAGCACAATTGCGGCAACCCACCCCACAAGAGATAGCAACCTCGAAGCCCCACAAAACCACCCAAAAACCACCTTCAAACCCCACACACCACCCCACAGCATAACTGCTGAGCTGGAGTTCCGCCACGGCTCCCACGCAACCCCAGGTAGCTTCACCCAAAACAATACTGCACATTCAGTACCCCAGCTCAGCATTCAAGCTACCACCAGCAATCCAGGGGCGATCAGGACAATCAACAACTATGGGGCAGAAAAATCACGACGGCTCCGGTCTTTCACTCACGCGATTCGTCCCGCTGCTGTGATGGCGGCCTTGATGAACGGCATTACACGTTCCATGCGCTCCGCAACACTGCCGTTCACCACCACGGAGGGCACGTCTTCAGCCGCGGCCGCATCCACAAACCACTGGTG
>ERZ773072.1466-NODE-1466-length-11721-cov-189.174867_pt1 | contig 11721 bp, 10 predicted proteins | sample MGYA00580617_ERZ773072 | MGnify/ENA primary metagenome ERZ773072 (study PRJEB29015, sample SAMEA2737970) | human oral metagenome | biome: human oral; feature: human-associated habitat; material: dental | place: China | collected 2122 ... | reverse complement strand
TTGTGCATGTTCATGTTTCAGTATTCTCCTGGAAATACTGTAAACAACGCTACTGGTTTCTACATGCAGGCCGTCTGAAAAGAGATATGGTCGGATATCGGTATTGCTGTATGGCAAAAGGCCGTCTGAAAGTGTATTTTCAGACGGCCTTTGTATCGCTTTGTCAGCTGCCCGGCCAGATATTCATAGTTCGGTTTTTTTTGGGGGGGCGATGATATTGGAAAGTGGATTTGCCATATCGGGGAAAAGATAATACGATGCCCGGGTTTGGACTCTAACTAATTAGTTTATTGGTTTTAATATGTATTGGATGATACCTGAAATTCCCGACACTCTGGTCCAACCTGCAAAAAGGACATGGGGCAGGACGGCGGTATGGATAATTGCCTTGGCAATATGTTGTTGTATTTCATTGATATGGATTTTTTGGCTGAAAGGGGGTGTGTGGTATTCGCTGCTTTTCCCCGGGATTTGGCTGGCAGCTTTTATATACCGGTTTATTGTATCGATACATAAAGGCACAGCAGAAGAAGCATGGGAGTTGGAAAAAAAGAAAATACATAACAAATGGATTGAGTGGGCCGCAAAAAAAGTAGCTTTAACGGATGTATATGTCGGCTTGCCGGAGAGTATTTCCCTGCGGAATGTGGTTTGCCAGGAAAAGGATGCTTACCGGTTTGATTGTGTTTCTTTTAATCGAAAGGACGATATATCAGACACTGTAGCTTTTGCCGATGATGAAGTGGAAAAAAATATTTCGGAAAAACTCTTCGCTTTAAGGGATTATTCCGAAAAAATAACGGTTCATCTGCATGCATCGGATGAATATGTATATGAATATTGGCAGAATAAACTGGCAGAAATGGCGGAAGATGTCGGTATGGGAAAATCGGGTTGGTCAGTACTTCCTTTACAGAAACCGGAGGAGTTGATAGACGAGTGGTTTGATAAGAACGAATCCGAAGGTATTCATGCTGTTTTATCGGTTTGGCTGAATCGGGATGTGGACGAAGCGGAGTTTACCGAAACTGTGACGTGGCTGGTTTTTTCCCCGCCTCATTTGGCAAGAAGGACAAAACTGCCGGTTCGGGCGTGGCTGCAACGGCCAGTCTCGTTTGATGAGGGTAAACGATCTCAGGCATTAAAACACTATACAAATTACGGATTAAACGGGGATGCGGTTGATGCTATATGGTTTCTGGCTTCCCGGGAAGATACGCAAAAGTATATGGACGATATTCAGAATGCGGGAGGAAGACTGCATAGCGAAAGAGACAAATTTTTGTTGCATACGCCCAGTTTGTACATGGGTGCTATGGCATCCGGCAATTCATTGTTCTTGTTAGGTTTGGCCGCTGAAAATACGGCGCAGAAGCATCAGTTGTTTGGTTGGGAAACCGATAGCGGTTTTTACTTGGGCAGGTTGAGTCAAGCCGTAGGGTTGAATTAGCTAGAAATGTTTTTCAGCTTGGTTCTGATGAAAATAGATGATATTGGAGAAAATGATGAAAGGGATTATTAGATTAGGAGATGCCACCACGCATGGCGGTATGGTTATTCAAGCATCTTCCGAAATGGTTGTCGAAGGCAAACCGGCAGCTTTGGTCGGCGATTTGGTCAGCTGTCCGATTCCGGGACATGGAACGAATCCGATTATTGAAGGTAGCCAGTATATGTTGTTTGGAGGCAGGTCGGTTGCAGTTGATGGCTGTAAAACCGCCTGCGGGTGTTCTTTAATCAGCAGTATGCCAAGTGTTGGAAGCGATTAGGTAAAAAACCAAGAGGGGAAAATATTCCTCTCTTGGTTTTCTCTAAATGGTTAAATGTTAAGCTTGATAGGCTTATTTTTTTTCTTTAGGCATTTGGGAAACTAAAGATAAGTTGACATCCAAGCCTTCGATTTGGAAGTGAGGACGGGCAAACAGACGGACTTTGAAGAAGCCGGGGTTGTCTTCGATATCTTCAACCAAGACTTTGGCTTCACGCAGAGGATGTGTTGCCTGCAACTCGTCGCTTGGGTCTGTCATTTCAGTAACCAGGGTATTGATCCAAGTGTTCAATTCCAATTCGAGCATACGGCGGTCTTTGGTTGTACCGATGTTTTCGCGTTGGATTAGCTTGAGATAGTGAGCCAGACGGGAAAGCAGGAAAACGTAAGGCAAACGGGCATTGATGCGGCTGTTTGCCGTCGCTTCTTTGGTTTCGTAGAGCGCAGGTTTTTGCGCTGAGTTGGCCGAGAAGAAGCAGGCGTAATCGCGGTTTTTATAGAAAGACAGCGGTACGAAGCCCAAATTGGCAAATTCAAATTCGCGGGTTTCGGGAATCAGGACTTCGGTAGGGATTTTTACTTGATTGCCGGTACCCAAATCATACATATGGATAGGCAAGTCTTCGATCAGACCGCCGGCTTGTGGTCCGCGGATTTGAACGCACCAGCCGTTATTGATGAAGCTGCGAACCATATTGGCAGCGAAGGCAAAGGATGCGTTTGCCCATAAGTAACGATCGTGTTCGGTGCCTTTAACTTGTTCTTCGTAATTGAAGCTGCGTACAGGAACTGTATCGCTACCGTAAGGCAGACGGGCAAGGAAGCGGGGCAGGGTCAGGCCGATATAGCGCGCATCATCGGTTTCGCGGAAGCTTTTCCATTTGATGTATTCGGCACGGTCCATATAGTTCGCCAAGTCCTGAATACCGGCGACTTCTTCCATGCTTTCTTTACCGAAGAAAGATGGGCCGACAGAGCCGATGAACGGCATGTGTGCAGAGGCGGAGACGCGCGAAATATTGCGCAGCAAAGCCATGTCTTGTGGGCTGCGGTCAAATTCGTAGTTGGAGATGACTGCGCCGATAGGTTCGCCGCCCGGGGTGTCGTATTCGTTGCTATAAGTGTGGCGATACAGTCCGCTTTGGACGATTTCGGGAGCGTCTTCAAAGTCTTGAATCAAGTCTTCTTTGGAGACGTCGAGGATTTCAATTTTAACGTTGTGACGGAAGTCTGTACGGTCAACCAAGAATTTCAGACCGCGCCATGCAGATTCGATTTTTTGGAATTCTTCGTTATGGAGGATTTCATCTAATTGGCGGCTGAGTTGTTCGTCAATGCGTGCGATATGGTAGTCCAACAGGCTTTTGTCGAGGCGTTCTACTTTTTGAGATGAGTCTTGAATCATCTTTAAAAATACGCTGACCGCCGCTGCAATGCGTTCATCCGCAGAGGCTTCGGACATTTTTTCGGCGCTTTGGAACTGTTCGATGTCGATGACGGAGTCGACGGCGTTTAAGTTGATTTTTTGGCACAGAGCTTCATAAACACTGGCTGTGTTTTCTTGTTCTATAACGGTTGTTTGGGCTTCTTGGCGTTTTTGCATATTTTAAATCCTTACGGGTGTTTTCAGACGACCTTGTGTTTTATTTGTTAACAGGTGCAATTTTTTCGAGGCGGTCGCGCAGTTCGGCAGACAGATTTTCGTCACGCAAGATGGTTTCCAGTTCACGACGGAATGCCGAATCGTCCAACAGGTTGGATTTCAAGTCACGGAGCAGGTTGCGCATAGCCAATAAAGCGCGCAGCTCGGGAACATTTTGTGCAATTTGTTCCGGGTGGAAATCCCGCATAGATTTGAAATTCAAATTGATATTCATCTCGCCGCCGGCCGGGGAGAGGGTGTTTTTCACAGTCAGGTTGGCTTTGGGGTTGAAGTCAGATAATACGGAGTCAAAGTTGTTTTTGTTGATATTGACTTTTTCTTTTTCGGCAAGGTCGCGTTTGTCTTGACCATTGCTGTAATCACCGGTGACTAAAAGCTTGAGCGGAAGCTCGACTTTTTTCTGTGCGCCTCCGGTATGGAGGTCTAGTTTGATATTGATACGTGAAGGTGGAACTTCGTTTTGGAAACTTTTGCTCACGGCTAATCCTATTCTCTGTTATGTGTTGAAGGGGGGATCTTTTGTTCAAGATGAAATATAAATACTAAATTTGGATATATTTCTATCTAAATAGTATAAGTGTTAGGTATACTGTTGTCTATTGCATTCAAAATTTATCTGACAAAAGGTATTTAAAAGGTATAAACAGTGAAATTTCATAAACCATTATGGGAAGAGGGTGTCTTGCTCTCTCCTCAGCACTTCCAACAACAAAACGTTTTTAATAGTTACATTTATGCAACAGTAATAAAATTGATGGGTGAATTCAAGTGGGGATGTTTTCGTTGCGAGTTCGACCAGCAGACGCTTGAATTAGGAAAAATTAAATTGAATGAGCTTCAGGCCTGCCTGCCTGACGGAACTCTAATCGATTTGCAGTCGGGCAGTGGTTCTGTTGAAGTTCGTGATATTAATAGCCTGCCTATGAGAGCAAGAAATACAGTGCTGTTGGCTCTCCCGGTTTATCAAGCGCATGTACCGAATTTGGTGGATGAAAACGGGGCTGGAAATACCCCTAGACGGTTTGTGAAAAAGTTCGAGCAAGTTGAGGATTTATTTTCCGCTGAGGAGGCAGAACTTGCCGTTGAGCAATTAAATTTACAAATTCGTTTTGATTTCGAGGATAATGACGATTACATTACATGCCCCATCGGAGTAGTGGAAAAAAACGAGAATGGGGCATTGATTTGGTCTAAAGACTACATCCCTCCATTATTGTCGATTACAGGATCGGAAGTTTTACTTTCATGTCTGAATAGAATCACTTTGCTGGTGTTGTCCCGTATAGATAACTTATCTGCCCGCCGTCGGGCGCGTAGTGAAAATACGGTCGATTTTTCTGTGTCTGATTCGACATTGTTTTGGTTCTTGCACGGATTAAATACGATTTATCCTGAATTGAAACATTTGAATGATTATCCGCAGCAACATCCAGAGGAGCTTTATAAGCTCTTGGTTCGTTTACTTGGTATGTTGTACACATTCAGAGTTAGTGAATCAGTTAATGAGATGGAGCCATACGATCACTTTGATTTGTTTGGAACCTTCAACCGTTTGGAGTTGAAAATTCGCAGTCTGTTGGATGAAGTCATTCCATCGCCTGTTATCGAATTGTCGTTAGAACATACAAAATCTACACACTGGCGTGCTCAGATATTTGACAGCAGGATTGATGATAATGCGGAGTTTTATATCTCGGCACATTCTGATTCCGTTGTTTTTGCTGAATTGCAGAAGCAATTACCATTGGTCAGCAAAATTGGGGCGCCTGAAGACGTCGAACGCGTTATCAATACGGCAGTAATGGGAGTGCCTTTGCAGTTATTGAATCAAACTCCTCCTGGTTTGCCGTTCCGAATGGATAATGTTTACTTTAGATTAGACAAACGGCATGTGGCATTTTCAAGAATGATGCAATCGCAGGTATGTAGTATTTATGTTCCAACATCTATACCTAATTTACATTTAAGCTTATTTGCAGTAGTGAGTATTTAGTATGAACCATAATCCATTGATTCGAAGTGAATTAAGAGATACTGCTTTGACTGTATCCGCATTATCGGCAGGTTTTAGTCCCGAGCATGCCTCAACATGGTATGAGTATTGCAAAACTTTGGTAGAAAACTTAAGAAAGAATTTAGCAAGCTCTGGGCGTAGTGCAGAGGAGATTGAAGAGATTTCTTATGCGCAGTGTGCTCTTTTGGATGAGGTTGCACTGCAGAATCTGCAAGGAAGTGATAGGGAAGTATGGGAAATGAATCCCATGCAAGTACATTTCTTCCAATCATACAATGCAGGCGATGTGTTGTGCGACAAAATTGAAAAGCTATGCAAAACAGGAAGTGCCAATTCTTTGATCGCTGAGGCATATTTGAGTGTAATCAATTTAGGCTTCAAGGGACGTTATATTTTAGATGAAATGGCTCTCCAAAATTCACAAAATAGCTTGAAAAAAATGGTTTCTGGATTGTCTAGCAATGCGGTAACTCAAGATGGACAAATATTCTATGTTGATCGTAAAAGCATGCCTCTTAAGAGTTTGCTTACGATTAGTCCGATATGGGTATTTATCTGTTGTTCTGTTATTGTAGTAGTAGCTTATTTTGCATTTGGATACTATCTAGATACTTTGGCTGAACAAACTCAAGCATTATAAATTTAGAGTAATTTCATAATGACTTATCAAAAGCTCTCGTCTTTCATTATATTTATAGTAGTTGAGCTTATACTGTTTTATGTATTGGCAATATATTGGCAAGCTAGTTGGATGCTGAAAGGCGGTATTCTAGCTTTGTCAATTGTTGCTATCTTGTGTGTTTGGTTAATCAGACAGCGTAAGAACAAGGAAAACATCAGTATCGGTTCAGAAGTTTGGCAGCAAATCGCGACAGAATTAAATAATACGGGATTTACCGAGCGCTACGTTTTGCGTATGCCTGATTCTGCAGTGAAGATGTCAAATTTAGTCGATAGATATGATGACGCAGTATATATAAATATTTTTAATCCAGAACATTTATACACTGTAGTTTGGAATCTGCTTCAGAATATAGCCCGTAAACAAATCTCACTCAGCATAGAGCTGGTGTTATCTCCCGCCATAAATTCCGATGTGTCTATGGTTATGCGTGGGTGGTTGCGCAATATATTGTTTTTGCAGAAAAAGATGGGTATATCTATACCTGTGAGTTTTGTTATCCGTGCTCCTTTTCTTTTCAAAGAGTCTTCAGATAAAAGAGAGCTATTTTTTGCCTTAAAAACTCAAGGCAGATGGAATGTATTAAGTATTAAGCAGTTTTTTAATGATTTTAAAGAAAGTCTGTCTATTGAGTTTTTACAGCAAAATAAACAATCAAACGGCTGTCAATATATCTGGCTGATCGAAGCACTCAATTGCGTCGAAGAGCAATTGTTGAATCGTACAGACGGGGGGTGGGAATATGTCGATGTACGCAGCTTAAGCGTAGTTGACGATGGAGACTGCCAAGCCAAATCAGTATGGGCAACTTACATATCTAAGAATACACAAGGGTTAATCCATTCTTTTAATAGTTATCAAGGTAATCAATTTCAATATATTCATACCGAATTGTCAGATAAATATACCGTTTATCATAAAAATCATGCTATTGATATACTTTTTAAAGTATTATCCGTTTGCGCATTAGGTTTTTTATCTGCTTCGTTTTTCTCTATGAAAAACAATAGCCGTTTAATAGAACAAATCAGCCGGCATATAGAAAATGTTCGGTCTGAGGCAAATTCAAATGAGCGGCAACAACATTTGGTATTGCTAAAGCAGGATTTGCAATTGCTTGAGAAATACCGTGATGAGGGTGTACCAGCACGTTTAGGATTAGGGTTATATCGTGCGGATTTATATATTCCAAAGTTAAAAGCCTTAATGCCAAAAGATCCTCCACCTCCAAAACCGATAAAACCAGAACCTGTGAAACCAGTAGTTATTACTTTAGACAGCTTGGCTTTGTTTGAAACAGGTCAGTTTGAACTAAAAAATAATGCCAATAAAGCATTGATTGGTGCATTAAAAGCAATTGAGTCACATCCTGATACACGCATTTTAGTTGAAGGATATACTGATAATGTTGGAAATCCTGTTTCCAATCAACAGTTATCAGAAAAACGTGCTCAATCAGTTAAAGATTGGTTGGTTATCTCTTCTAATGTTCCGGAGAGTCGGTTTGAGGTTAAAGGATTGGGTGATACCAAACCTATTGCAGATAATCAGACGGAAGAAGGTAAGGCTAAAAACCGTAGGGTTGAGATCATACTGATTCCGGCTGTAAAACAGTAACTCTAATGCAGCACAAGTTGCTTTAAACCTCAAAACTTAAGGCGTTTTCAATAAAACTAAGGAGTAAAAATATGGCACTTCCTGCTTATATGTGGTTGAAAGACGACGGCGGTTCCGTTATTAAAGGTTCTGTTGACGTCAATGGTCGCGAAGACAGCGTTGAAATCGTTGAGTTTCTGCACAATGTCCGTATTCCTACGGATGCCAATACTGGCAAACTGACAGGTACTCGCGTTCACGAACCTATCGTATTGTTCAAAGAATACGATGCTTCTTCACCATACCTGTACAAAGCAGTAACAACTGGTCAAACTTTGAAAGAAGTAGAAATCAAGTGGTACCAAATTGACGCTTCTGGTCAAGAGAAAGAGTATTTCAATACCAAACTGGACAACGTTAAAGTTGTAGCAGTAGGTCCTGTAATGCACAATATCAAAGACCCTGCTCGCGAACGTTACAATCACTTGGAACGCGTTGAATTGCGTTACGAAAAAATCACTTGGACTTATAAAGACGGAAACATCATTCATTCCGACAGCTGGAACGAGAGCCGCGCTTAATAATCCACATAAAGTGCTGCCTGATAAAGGTAGCACTTTTTTATAACACATTTTTACATCAGGGATATCAAATGTCTGCACATGATCAAGCATTATTATTACGTCGTCTGAACACGCATTGTCAGCAGGCGATGGAAGCTGCAGCCGGCTTATGTCAAACACGAGGTCATGCCGAAATTACGGTTGACCATTTATTCATCAAATTGCTCGAACTAGGGGATGGAGACGTTAATGCCTTATTGAGGCGTTACGAAATTGATTTAGAAAATATTTGGAATCCTTTGTTGAGTACGATGGACAAACTTCCACGCAATGTTCGTGGTAATCCTTCTTTGTCTAAATCATTGATTAGTTTATTGTCGGATGCATGGTTGTTGGCAAGTGACGAAGGTGCATCTGAAATCCGTTCGGCTTTCCTATATCAGGCATTGCTGAAATCTCCTTACCGTCTGATGACGCAGGAAGCATGGCCCTTATTAAGCCTGACTGAAGCACAGATAGGTCGTCTGAAAACTTGGTTGGACGAAGTTTCTATCGAAGGTGAGAATAATACATTTGCGCAGCCGGCTTCAGAAGAAGGTCAGCATACAGTTTCAGCGGAATCTAAACCCCAACAAACCGCTACAGCAGGACAAAACGATGCGCTTGCACGTTTTACCGTCAATTTGACTGAAAAAGCCGCTCAGGGCGGTATTGACCCTGTATTTGGACGTGAAACTGAAATCCGTCAAATGATGGATATTTTATCGCGTCGCCGTAAGAACAACCCTATTTTGGTTGGCGAACCGGGTGTCGGTAAAACTGCATTGGTAGAAGGTCTGGCATTGAAAATCGCTTCGGGTGAGGTGCCTAAGATATTGGAAAACACCCAAGTATTGGTTTTGGACTTAGGTCTTCTGCAAGCGGGTGCAGGGGTGAAGGGTGAATTTGAACAACGCCTGCGCAATGTTATCGAGGCTGTTCAGAATTCTGAAGAACCCGTTTTATTATTCATCGACGAAGCGCATACGTTAATCGGTGCCGGAAACAGTGCAGGCGGCGCGGATGCAGCCAACCTCTTAAAACCGGCTTTGGCGCGGGGTGAATTGCGTACCATCGCAGCGACAACCTGGAGCGAATACAAACAATACTTTGAAAAAGACGCCGCGTTGGAACGCCGTTTCCAAATGGTCAAAGTTGACGAACCCGATGATGAGGCTGCGTTCACCATGCTCCGCGGTTTGAAGCAACGTTATGCCGCTTACCATAAAGTCCATATTCAGGACTCCGCCGTCATAGCAGCCGTACAACTTTCCCGAAAATATATTACCGGCCGCCAACTGCCGGACAAAGCCGTAGATTTGTTGGATACGGCAGCCGCACGCGTCCGCATGAGTTTGGATACCGTGCCTCATATTTTCGGTTTGATGGATGCCCAAATTTCTTCACTGCAGCGCGAACTGGAAGCATTGGATGCCGACAAGCAATTAGGTCGTCTGAATGCATCGCAGCAAGATAACATTCGACAAGTTGAGCAAGAGATTGCCCAGTTGAATGAAGAGCGCGAGGAAATGAACCGCCGATATCAGGAAGAAAAACAATTGGCAGATGAAATCCAATCCTTGATGGAAGCTGCCAAGAATACAGAATTGACTTCTGAAGAGCGACAAACCGCGCAACACAGCTTGACCGAGAAACAGCAACAGCTTAATGCCGTTGTCGCGGGCAAACCGTTGATTTTCACCAGCGTTGATGAGACCGTAATCGCCGATATTATTGCCGATTGGACAGGCGTCCCCGCAGGCAGCGTTCTCAAAGACGAACTGGCAAACCTGCTGCAACTGGAAAGCCTGCTTGAGAAACGCGTGGTTGGGCAAAGTGAAGCCATTCATGCTATCGCGCAAAGTTTGAGAGCCGCTAAAGCCGGTTTGAAAACCAACGATTCCCCATTGGGCGTATTCCTGTTGAGCGGTCCGTCCGGTGTAGGTAAAACAGAAACGGCGCTGGCTTTGGCAGATGCGCTGTTCGGCGGCGAAAAATCGCTGATTACCATCAACCTGTCCGAATACCGCGAAGCGCATACCGTTTCCCAACTCAAAGGTTCGCCTCCGGGTTATGTCGGTTATGGCGAAGGCGGCGTTTTGACCGAAGCAGTACGTCAAAAACCTTACAGCGTCGTATTATTGGACGAAGTTGAGAAAGCCCATAAAGACATTCTCAATCTCTTCTACCAAGTCTTCGACAAAGGCATGATGCGTGACGGCGAAGGTCGGGAAATCGATTTCAAAAATACCGTTATCCTGATGACGTCAAACTTGGGTGCGAACGAATTGACCCAATTGCTGCAACCGCAAGAGCCTGAAGAAACAGAAGAAGCTGTTGCAGAAGAAGGTAAAGAGCAAAACACGCAAGAGCAGATTGTGGACACTGAAGTCGAACTTTCTGCACAAATGCCGGATGGCTCGTCTGAAAACGCCTGCGTTTCAGACGACCCTATTGAAACCGATGAAACGCCTGAATTCAGTCTGGAAGAGTTGGCAGAAGCGATTCGTCCGATACTGACAGACCATTTCCAAGCTGCTCTGTTGGCGCGTATGCAGGTTGTTCCTTATCGTCCGTTGGAAAAAGAGGCATTGGCTCAAATCGTCAGACTGAAGCTGGACAAAATTGCTGACCGACTGTACGAAGCCCATCAAACACGCCTCAGTTACAGCGAAGATTTTGTAGCGCTTTTGGCTGATTCTTGCACTACTGGCGACAGCGGCGCACGCAATATCGACCATTTGCTCAATCGCCAAGTTATGCCTGCTATCGCGCAAAGCTTTTTGCAATGGCAGCAGACGGCAGGTCATATGCCGGAGCGTGCGAGCTTGGAGGTCGGAGAAGAAGGCATAGACGTCTTGTTTGAATAAGGCTATGTTTAAAAACCGTCTGAAAGAGAGCCAACAAGTTTGGTTACCTTTCAGACCGCCTTCCACCACCAATCCCCCCAGCTTGACCACCACCCCCGTTCAAACTACCATACCGACCCCATCGTCATCTTGGAAATACCCGACCATGACCGCCCGCCAATCCTACCACCTCACCTTTGCCCGATTTTCCCCCTCCCTCTCCGTCAAATCCTTCACCGCCTCCGAAGCCGCCAACACCGCCTACCGCGTCGAAATCACCGCCACCTCCACCGATTCCTTCCTGCCGCTGTCTTCCTACCTCAATCAGCGCGCTGCATTTGAAATCCGTCCGCAGGAGGCCGTATTGTCCGAAGTCGCCGCCGCCTTTTCAGCCGGTTCGGACGAATCTCCGGCGAAACAATGGCAGGGCATCGTGACTTCGTGTGAGAAGCTGTCCGTCTCCAAGGATGAAACCGTTTACCGCTTTGTTTTAGAACGTGTTCATTGTCTCAGCCTCTGCTGTAAACTATCGGCATGAACAGAAAAA
>ERZ773072.1463-NODE-1463-length-11737-cov-18.344804_pt1 | contig 11737 bp, 13 predicted proteins | sample MGYA00580617_ERZ773072 | MGnify/ENA primary metagenome ERZ773072 (study PRJEB29015, sample SAMEA2737970) | human oral metagenome | biome: human oral; feature: human-associated habitat; material: dental | place: China | collected 2122 ... | reverse complement strand
AGGGCAACACGACGGACCGACATGAATGTCACCTTTCTCAGGTTGGTTAGGTAAGCGCCCGCGCCCGCAGACTATGGCGTCCCGGCTGCCCGATGGGGCTGCCTGACCTTCAAAGCCGCGCGCAGGCGCAGAGCACGTTCATTCTACCCGTCCCACATCACGTTTCGCCAAGGACGCCCGTCCCACGAAACGCTTGTGCGTGCCGCCGACTGATGAGGTCGATCGGCCTCGATTACTCCTTGTCCGACGTCTTCTCCTCGTCTTCGCTCTCCTGCTCGGGAGCGGTGGGAACGGGGACGTCGGGAGCGGTACGTCCGCCGGGTGCGGGGCGACCATTGGAGGGGACGGGCCCCTCGAAAGCACCCTCGGCGGCAAGCTGCGCCTTGACGTCGGCGGCGTACAGGTCCACGTACTCCTGGCCGGACAGGAGCATCAGGTTGTACATGATCTCGTCGGTGATAGCGCGCAGCACGTAGCGATCCTTGTCGAGGCCGCGGTAGCGTGAGAAGTCCAGGGGCTCGCCGATGACCATGCCGATGTTCGTGCGCGACGGAATCTTCTGGCCGATCGGCTGCGCGGCGTGGGTGCCGATCATTGCCACAGGGATGACAGGTGCGCCGGACAGAAGCGCGAGGCGCGCAACGCCGGTCTTTCCACGGTAGAGGCGACCATCGGGGCTTCGGGTGCCCTCGGGGTAGATGCCGAAGAGCTCGCCCTCACGCAGGCGCTTGAGACCGGCATTGAGCGCGGCCTCGGAGGCGCGACCGCCGGTGCGGTCCACGGGGATGGTACCGACAGCGCGCATGAACTCCTTCGTCATCCATCCCTTGAGACCGGTGCCTGTGAAGTAGTCGGCCTTGCCCATGAAGACGACTTCGCGATCGAGCATCATCGGCAGGAACACCGAGTCCCACACAGCGTTGTGGTTGGATGCGAGGATGGCGGGTCCCTCGGCGGGGATGTTCTCCTTGCCGCGGATCCACGGGTGATAGGCCGCCTTAAGAACGGGGCTTCCTGTCGCCTTGAGAGCCTGATAGAACGCCACTGTCACTCCTCGAGTCTCGACGGGCGCGCGAGCGCGCGAACGAATTAGTATCAACTCTATGACGAAACGAACTCCCGTGCGCAATTGTGGGGAAACCATAGCGCCCGGCGAGTCGGCCCGTCCCTTCGCGCGATCGGTGGTCTCGGACGCCCTAACGAGGGCGTCATCCGTCGAGCTCGCCCCGAGCCTCGAGGCCGTGGGAACCCCGGCGTCAAGCGGGCACTGGGTCGTCGTCGATCTCGAGACCACCGGCCTAGGAGCGGGCGCTGAAATCACGGAGATCGGCGCGGTGCGCCTACGCGACGGAGCGGTCGCGGACGAGTTTTCCTCTCTGGTCAAACCCTCGCGCCCCATTCCCCCATTCATCACTTCGCTGACAGGCATCACGCCCGCCATGGTGGCCGACGCCGAGGCGATCGCCACCGTTTTGCAGCGCTTCATGGACTGGTCCGGCCTCGGCACGCAGGGGTCCCCCGTCCTCGTCGCGCACAACGCGGCCTTCGACGTTGGATTCCTGCGCCGTGCGGCCCGCGCGAGCTCGCTGCCCTGGCCTAGAGTCCGCGTCGTCGACACGCTTGCTCTCGCGCGGCTGGCCCTGCCCCGCCCACTCGTGCGCAACCATAAGCTCGGGACGGTCGCCTCGTACTTTGGCACGGCCACCGTGCCGGGGCACCGGGCCCTCGGAGACGCCCGCGCGACGGCCGAGATCCTCCTGGGCTTCATCGACCTGCTGTCGGGTGCGGGAGTGACCGATGTCGAGGACCTCATCGCGCTCACCGAGCAGGCACCGTCACGACGCCCTTCCACTCCCCCCTTCGTCTCCGCGCTGCCAAGCTCCCCCGGGGTGTATCACTTCGTCGACACCGCAGGCGACACCCTCTACGTAGGGTCGGCCTCGTCCCTGCGCTCACGCGTGGGAAGCTACTACACGAAGGCCGAGAAACGCCCGAAGGTCCAGCGCATGGTCTCCCTGGCCTCGGGAGTGCGCCACTATCCGACCTCATCAGTCCTCGAGGCGAGGATCCGGGAGCTGCGCGACATCAAGGCTCTCGCGCCGCCCTACAACTCCGCCTCGAGGCGGCAGGGTTCTCAGCACTGGGTCGTCGCCGAGGACGGTCTGCCTCGGGTGGTGGCAAGGGTGATGCTCACGGAGCTTGCGCGCGCCCTCGGCCCCTTTGGCACTCGTGCGCACGCCCAGCGGGCAGCGGGAGCAATCGAGCGGGTGCTGGCGCAGGCCGAACCCGACCACGCCCATGAGATCCTTGACGAGGCCATGGAAGCCTCGACGCTTCGCGTTCCCCACGCGCTCACCAACGTGATGGAGAGGCTGTCCGCCCAAGGCCTCTTCGAGCCTGCGGCTGCCGCGCGAGATGACCTGAGCGCCTACATGACCGGAGTCGAGCGTTCGACGATGCGCCCGATCTTGGCCGCTCCACGCATCGTGTGGGGTACGCGCCGCGACGGCGGCGAACCTGGCTGGATCCTGCACGTCGCCTCCCACGGCCGCCACATCAACTCCGTCGTCGTGCCCCCGCGCTCCGATCCCTCTCCCTGGATCGACGTTCTTTCCTCCACGCGCCCACTTGAGACGGACGGGATGGCCGCGCAGGCGGCTTCGTGGGCCGAAACCGCTCTCCTGTGCGCGGAGCTATGCCGCGAGGGGACGCGCCTGGTCGAATGGAACGGGCCGCTTCCCTGGTCTCAGCCCACCAACAGCCCACTAAGCGACGGACGGCTGCGCGACCTCCTGGCCCACGCAACCGCCCATCAGCTTTTCGACCCGCGTTCGTGACGCAGGCTCGCTCCCTATGCGTTCGAAGCAGCCACCCAACGTTCGATGAGTCGGGCTCCGTCCCCGTCGGCCAGCGCGCCGAGGGCGCGTTCGACGGCACCGCGCATACGCTGCTCGAAATCCTCCTCCGTCACAGGAGTCTCCAGGCCTTCCCAGGCCAGGATACCCGCGCCGACATTGAGCGCAACGGCGTCACGAACCGCGTCTGCTCCACCGCCCGAGAGAACGTCGCGCGCCACGGCAGCGTTATCCGCGGCCTCTCCACCGGCGAGGTCCGCGATCGTCGAGGAGGCCATGCCCAAGGACTCGCGCGCGTCGAACTGAGTGGGCGTGACGGCTCCGCCCGTAACGATCCACACCTGGTTCACGTCGGTCGTCGTCAGCTCGTCGAGGCCGCTGTGGGCACCGCGGAAGACGAGTGCGCTCAGGCCACGCGAGGCGTAGACGCCCGCCATGAGACGCGCGTTCTCCTCGCGCGAGGCACCGATCGCGCACGCCTGGACGCGCGCCGGATTCGTCAGCGGTCCCAGGACGTTGAACGCCGTGGGGAAACCGAGAGAACGGCGGACGGGAGCGGCGAAACGCATCGAGGGGTGCATCTTGTTCGCAAACAGGAAGGCGATTCCAACGTCATCGAAGACGCGACGCAGCGCGTCGGCCTCGAGGTCCAGGTTGACTCCGAGGGCCTCGATGACATCGGCGGAACCCGACTTCGACGTGGAAGCGCGGTTACCGTGCTTAACCAGCGGGATCCCCATGGCGGCGAGCACGATCGCGGACATCGTCGATATGTTGACGGTCTTGTAGCCGTCGCCGCCCGTGCCCACGATGTCGAGGGCACGGCTGGGCAGGTCGACATGTGTCGCGTGATCCTGCATGCCATCGGCCAGACCGTGAATCTCATCGACCGTGGCACCCTTGATAGCCATCGCCGTCAGGAAGGAAGCCAGGCGCGCCTCGCCGAGCTCGCCGCTCATCACCTGGTCCATCAGCCAGTACGACTGGCCGTAGTCGAGGCTCTCCCCCGCGGTCAGAGCGCCGATAATAGGTGCCCACTCATGCGCGGTCATCACTCGGCTCCGCGTAGAACGTCAGCGACGGTCTCCTGAAGAATAATCGGATCGATGGGATCGGCCACAATCGCGCTCGCTCCGGCCCAAGTCGCCAGCCACTCGTCCTGCGCACGCGCGGTCAGGAAGACGATCGGGGGAACGTCGTCGCGGGTTTCACGCAGATCCTGGGCGACGGACATGCCACCCTCCTTCTTCGTCTCAGCGTCGAGGATCAGCATCGCGAACTCCTGCTGATCGAAAGCGTCACGGACGCCGAAGCCCGTGGCGGCCTCAACCCATTCAATGCGGGGCGTGTCCTTCGACGCGCGCAGCCCGATGCCGTTGATCACGGCGCTTCGCTTGTCCTTGTCGTCGCTGAAAACCAGGATGGTGACGGTTTCTTCGCTCATGGAAGCTCTCCTTGCATATGTCGGCCAAATCGACGCGATGTTCCCATTCTAACGGCTAGCGGGCGGCTCCCACACAGGGAGCCGCCCGCTGATGATCAACGAACTCGGCGCGCGATCACTGGATCGATGACGTACCGACGATGTCAACGACGAAGACGGTTGCCCGATCAGGCGTCGCTTCCTGGCCGGACTGCGCTTCCTCGCCCGGAATCGGTGCCACGATGAGGAGGCGCGAGCCGACGGTCACGCCCGTGAGCTCAGCTTCCTTCACGGGAGCCTGGAGAGGATCCTGCGCCCAGGAGGACTGGGTCTGTCCGTTGGTACCAAAGCCGCCGACGACCTGCTTGTACAGGACGGCCTGATCGTCCGTGAGCGCCTCGCCCGACCCCTTGTAGATCGTGTAGATCTTCTGCTCGGTGGGAGCGGCAACGCTCTCGTCGATCGCCAGGGTCGGCTCGACGCCCGGCTCGCCGGTCACGGTGACGCCGGCGGGCAGTTCCTCGCCCGTGGCCACGCCGCTGCTGAGGACCGCGTCGTCCGCGAGGTTCTGAGTCGCCACCCCCACGATGTCCACGACAAACACGAGGGTCGAGTTCGCGGGAATGTTGCCGCGGGCCTGGCCGCCGTAGCCGAGCGAGGCCGGGATCACCAGCTCGACGCGGTCACCCACGTGGGTGTGTGCGAGCCCGTAGGTCCAGCCCTTGACGACCTGGTTGAGGGAGAACTCAATGGCGTCGCCACGCTCGAAGGAGGAATCGAAGACCGTGCCGTCCCACAGGGTACCCACGTAGTTCGCCTTGATCGTCGCGCCCGGACAAACGAGCGCGCCGTCGCCTTGCTTGAGTGTCTTGACGAGCACCTTCGACGTCGGCTCGGAGCCGCTACCCGCGGCGATCACGGGAGTCTCCTCGCCCGAGATGGACGGGAAGTTCCCATTCCCGCTGCGGTCGACGTTCGCGTTCTGTTCGCCGGAGTCGTCCACCGAGCACGCGGAGTAGTCGATCTGGGAGGAGGAAGACGACGAGGAGGCGTCGGCGCATGCCGCAAGTCCGAAGGCGAGCGCGGCGGCACCGGCAAGAGCGCCGAAGCGGCGCAGGGAGGACATCATGAGATGGTGTTTCTTTCGGCTCAGTGGAAGGATTCGCCGCAGGCGCAGGTGTTCTGGGCGTTCGGGTTATCGATCGTGAAGCCCTGACGCTCGATCGAATCGGCGAAGTCAATCGTGGCACCGCTCAGGTAGGGAACACTCATGCGATCGACGACGACCTCAACGCCATCGAAGGAACGAATCGCGTCGCCATCGAGCGCGCGATCGTCGAAGTACAGCTGGTAGATGAGGCCGGAGCAGCCACCGGGCTGAACGGCGATGCGCAGGCGCAGGTCGTCGCGACCCTCCTGCTCGAGGAGGCTCTTGACCTTCGCGGCTGCGACGTCGGTCAGAATGACCTCGTGGGTGGGAGCCTGAGTTGCGGACTCGGACATGGTGCTCCTTTTCGTGACGAATAGACGTATTCCTTTGACACACTACTCCCCCGCCGCGGCCTCGCGCCACGGCTGAGATGCGCGCTCAGCGTAACCAGGTGCGGGCGATCCGGCATCCTGCGTCTTCAAGCGTGACGGATCCCTCCGTCTCAAAGACGCCGTGGATCCCCCATTCGGCCTTCTCAAAGTGCGACAGGGTGGACCTGTGGGTGACGCCGACGACGGGCAGCGCGTTCGCTCCAGCAGCGCTTGTCACGGCGTCGAGGGTGGACTCAGCGAGGAGCGGGGAGGACAGCTCTGGCTCCGCGACGATAACGAGGTCGGCGTCTCCCAGGATGTCTTCCAAGGCGAGCGCCTGAGACAGCAGGTCGCCCGTGGGCACGATGCGTCCACCAATGGCAGCAATGACAGCGCCGACGCCACCACCGGCACCGGAGCCCCGATGACGGGCAGGGTGCGCATCCTGACCCGCCAGGAGCTGGCGCCGTCCCAGCGGGCGGTTCGCAAACGCCTGTGTGAGGGCAGCGGTGAGTGCGGTGTCTTGAGTCTCGATAGGCTCAAGATCGGGTGCAACCGCGAGAACAGAATCGAGGCCGAGCAGGGGGCGCGCGGTCGACGCCGCGCATACGAGATCCAGGTCGGTGTCGGCAATCAGGCCCTGAGCACGCGTGAGAGCGTCGCCAAGCGAATCCGTGTTCCTCGGATCAATGCCGGAACAACCCAGGAGCCCTTCGAGAAAGCCCACGCCGCAATCGACAGACGCATTGTGTCCCCCTTCGACGACCACCGTGCCCCCGTCGCCCAGCGAATCCAACACGCGCCGGCCTGCCTCAAGCGACGAGGAAGCCTCGGTGGGCACGCGCACGAACAAGGCCTGAGAGCGCGAGGCGGCCATCGCCTCCTCGAAGGTGGGACCGGTCCCAACGGGAACCGTCACCACCGTCGAGTCCGAGGCGCCCAGAACGCCCCGGCCGATGGCATTGAGCGCTTCCCCGGTCGGCAGGTCGGGGGTTGCCCCGTCCCACCGACCGGCGACAACGACACGACTCACAGGGTCGCCACGCGCGTGAGTAGAAGAGCCTCTGCGAGGATCGCGGCCTTCAGGTCCGAGATCGACTGCGACTCGTCCTCCGAGTGGGCGTTCGTCATCGGGTCCTCGACGCCGGTGACGACAACCTGCGCGTTCGGGAAGATACGCTGGAAGTCCGAGATGAAGGGAATTGAGCCGCCCACGCCGATGTTGACCGAGGGCACGCCCCAGGCCTCGGTGAGGGACTCGTGCAGCGCCTTCGTCACGGGGGAATCCATGTCGGCCTGGTAGCCGGCACCCGCATCCTCAGCCGTGACCTCGACGCGCGCGCCGAAGGGAGCATGGGCCAGCAGGTAGTCGACGAGCTTGGCCTGGGCCTGCGTCGGATCCACGCCCGGCACGGTGCGCATCGACAGGCGGAAGCGCGTGTGCGGCGCGATCGTGTTCGAAGCGTTGGAAACGGGGCGGGCATCGAAGCCGATGACCGAGATCGACGGCTTGGTCCACATGCGGGCCGCGATGTCACCGGAACCGGCGAGCTGGAGGCCGTCGACCATTCCGGCCGCCTCGCGCAGCTCCTCCTCCGGCCAGTCCACGTCGGCTTGATCCGAGCCGCCCAGGCCCTCAACCGCGACGTCGCCCTTCTCATCGAAGAGGGAGGCGATGAGCATCGAAGAGATCGCAACAGAGTCGAGCAGCGGGCCACCGAAGGCACCGGAGTGAACGGCGTGGTCCGCAACGGTCACGTCGACGGTCACGATGGCATTGCCGCGCAGCGTCGAGGTGACGGCGGGCTGGCCCACCTTCCAGTTAGACGAGTCCGTCACGACGATGACGTCGGCAGCAAGCTCATCCTTGTGCGCGTCGAGGAACGCCGTGAACGACGGGGAACCGATTTCTTCCTCGCCCTCGATAAACACGACGACGTTGACCGGCAGGTCCTCACCCAGGATTGACAGCGAACCAAGGTGCACCGTGATACCGGCACCATCGTCGGAGGAGCCGCGGCCGTAGATGCGGTCACCGCGAACCTCGGCCTTGTAGGGGTCCATGCTCCAACGGTCCAGCTCGCCCACCGGCTGTACGTCGTGGTGCGCGTACAGCAGTACGGTCGGTGCGCCTTCGATGTGGGGCGTGTGGGCGACGAGGGCGGGCTTGCCCTCGGTACCGTCTTCGCCGGTTTCGCGCAGGACCTTGGCATCAAGCCCGAGGGCCGCGAAACGCTCACGAATGTGCTCGGCGCTGCGTTCAAGGTCAGCCGCGTGCGCCGGATCCGACGACACCGACGGAATGGCAACGATCTGCGTGAGTTCATCCAGCAGGGACGGGAAAGCCGCCTCCAGGCGCTCGCGCAAAACGGACGTGGACAACAATGCGTGTGAAGTATCAGCCATACGCCCAGGGTAGACCATGGGAGTGCACGGCGGGCGGGCTATCCGTTAGCCTTGAAGCGTGTTTGGACGAAGCAAGAACAACAACGACGAGACCTCGATGAACATCGAGTCCATCTCAACGACGCCCGACGGCAAAAAAGGCCGCCCCACGCCGAAGCGTAAGACCGCCGAGGCCGCACGGATCCGACCGCTGGTTCCCAAGGACCGTAAGGAAGCCAAGCGCGCCGCCCGCGCCGCCCGCAACGCACGTTTCGACGCCGAACAGCGCGCGTTGATCACCGGCGAGGAAAAGTACCTGCCCGCACGAGACAAGGGCCGCGCACGCCGCTTCGTGCGCGACTACGTGGATGCACGCCACTCCTTCTCCGAGTGGATCCTCGCCGTCATGATGGCGTCCATCATCCTCATCATGTTGCTGTCGATGCTGGGCAACAAGATCCCGCTGCAGTATCAGGCGTACATGCTCTACGGATCCTCGGCCCTCATGTACGGCTCGTTCATCATCACCGCGATCGAGGCCTTCTTCGTGTGGCGCAAGCTCAAGGGCGCCTTCGCCGAGGCTCACCCCCGTGAGGACATTCCTTCCGGCACGGGCTACTACGCCTTCTCCCGCATGATCATGCCGCGCCGCTGGCGCTCGCCGCGCCCGCAGGTTGCTCGCGGAGAATTCCCGAAGTAATCGCTGAGCACGTCGGCCCCATACCACATGGTGCGGGGCCGACGTGTTGTATCCACAGGGCTTGCTGCGGCGGCACACGTATCCACAGGTGCCGCCTTGTCGCTGGCCATCTCGTGATCGCCCGCGCAATCCTGTCTATGTCGGAGCATCGAGGCTCCGACACGGACAGGAGGATGCACCATGCACACAACGACCGCCCCGACCCCCACCCGCGATACCGCGTGCGACGAGGAGGCGTTACACCCCGAGGGAATGTACGGCCCCTCGCACTGGTTGGATGACAGTGGCGTGTCAACGCTTCTGGCTCCGTACCTGTGCGACGGCTGGGATCTGGGCGACTACGCGCGTTTCGCGGACCTGGCGGGCACGGACGCGCGTCGACTCGCTTCGCTGCTCCCGAAGGAAGCGCGCGACGACCGGCAAAACAACGCTCCACGCATCGTCGACCTGCTGCGAGCCGCCTCCCGCGTCGAGGGTCTCACACTTGAGGGATACGTCATCCGCGCCCCTCGTCGCGACGAGCGGGTCAGCATCGACACGGTCCTCGTACCGGAGTCGGCGATCGTCGCACACACCGCCGCCCCCATCGACGACGACCGCTACCCGAGCTACCAGCACTGGCTCACGCTTGCCTCGGTCCTCGGCCTGGGCAAGGACGCGATCCCTCCCGATGAGATGCGCGTCCTCATTCGGGACGGATCATCGACGCGGTGGTGGTGGGCATGGTGGGACTGATCATCTATCCTAGGAAGCATGATCCGTCGCGCGTACAACTGGGCTTTCACACACTTCATCTCGCATTCCAATCCGGAGGATGCACACCACTGGGGGCTGGGAGCGATTTCCGTGGCCGGACGATTCGCCCCGACGCGTGGGCTCATGCGAGCCACGCTGGGCTACCTCGATCCGACTCACTGCCCCACGCGGGTGGTCGGAGGCGTCGAGGTCCCCCTCATGCTGGGTCAGCGCCGCCTGCCTTCGCGCCTGGGCCTGGCAGCCGGAATGGACAAGGATGCGCAGGCCGTGCTCGGCATGAGCGCGCTCGGCTACGCCTTCGTCGAGATCGGCACCGTCACGCCACGCCCGCAGCCGGGCAATGACGCGCCGCGCCTGTGGCGCCTCATGGAGGAGCGAGGCCTGCGCAACCGCATGGGCTTCAACAACGCCGGAGCGGACGCGGCAGCCGACAAGCTGCGCGAGCTGCGCGCAACGCCCGCCGGTCGCCGCGCGATCGTGGGTGCCAACATCGGCAAGAACAAGGTGACCTCCGAACAGGACGCCCCCGCCGACTACGAGTACTGCGCCAAGGCGCTGGCCAAATGGGTCGACTTCGTCGTCGTCAACGTGTCTTCTCCTAACACGCCGGGCCTGCGCGACCTGCAGTCGGTCGATCACCTCCGCCCGATCCTGCAGGCCGCCCGCCGCGGATGCGAGGCCGGTGCGCCCGATCGAGCTATGCCCCTTTTCGTCAAGATCGCGCCCGACCTGGCCGACGAGGACATCGTCGCCATCGTCGAGCTGACGAAGGAACTCGGCCTGGCCGGTGTCGTCGCCACGAACACAACGATCAACCACGACCTGGGGGAAGGCGGCGTCTCCGGCGCTCCCCTGCTCCCTCGCGCGATTGAGGTGGTCTCACTCGTGGCTCATCACCTCAACGACGACCAGATCCTCATCGGCACCGGCGGCATTTCCTCCCCGCAGGATGCTCTGCGCATGATCGGCGCGGGTGCCGACCTCGTGGAGGCTTTCTCTGCCTTCATTTTCGAGGGCCCGTCCTGGCCGGGCGAGGTCTCCCGCGCGCTCCAGCACGCGTAAGGAGCGTCATGATTATTGAGCTCACGAGCGCGGAGCTGACTGCGGATTCGCGCTTGGACGACTACACGCGCCTCAAAGACGTCAAGCTTCGTTCCAAGATTGAACCGGAACGAGGCCTGTACATGGCCGAATCCGCGAACGTCATCGAACGAGCCATCCGCGCAGGTCACCGCCCACGCTCCTTCCTCATGTCGAAGCGTTGGCTCCCGACCTTGGACAAGCTCATCGAGGCAGCAACGGGCGCTCGCGACGGCGCGGACGTCCCAGTCTTCGTGGCCGACGAGCACATCCTGGAGCGGATGACAGGCTTCCACCTGCACCGCGGTGCCCTCGCCGCCATGCAGCGGCCCGTCCTGCCCAGCCTCGCTGGCCTGCTGGCCACCGCGCGCTCCGGCGAGCCTGCGCGCCGCGTCGTCGTCTTGGAAAACCTCGTCGACCATACGAACGTGGGGGCCGCGTTCCGTAGCGCGGCCGCGCTCGGCGTGGACGCCGTGCTGGTGACCCCTCAGTGTGCGGACCCGCTCTACCGGCGATCGGTTCGCGTATCGATGGGAACGGTGTTTCAGGTGCCGTGGACCCGCCTGGATTCCTGGCCGAGTGACATCGCCGCCCTCCAGGAGGCGGGCTTCACGGTCGCATCGCTGGCTCTGTCGGACGATTCGGTATCCCTCGACGACTTCGCTTCACTACCCGCCCTCCGAGGGCCGGATGCTCGCCTCGCAATGGTGATGGGCACCGAAGGCGACGGACTGGGATGGCGCACCATCGCAGCCTGTGATTACACGGTCAAGATCCCCATGGACCACGGGGTCGACTCGCTGAACGTCGCCGCCGCCTCCGCCGTCGTCTTCTGGGCGACCAGGGGCATCGGAGTTTCCTAACCGAGTACGAACCGCAGGCTCGCGCCGCGACCGCCACGCTAACCCACAACGAGGCCGGAGCTGGTTTCCCAGCCCCGGCCTCGTCCTGTATTGCGACGGGTCAGCTCATGGATGCCACGATCTCGTCGATGACGTCCACGCATTCTTCCCATCC
>ERZ773072.1462-NODE-1462-length-11751-cov-18.557285_pt1 | contig 11751 bp, 13 predicted proteins | sample MGYA00580617_ERZ773072 | MGnify/ENA primary metagenome ERZ773072 (study PRJEB29015, sample SAMEA2737970) | human oral metagenome | biome: human oral; feature: human-associated habitat; material: dental | place: China | collected 2122 ... | reverse complement strand
CTCGACGCCGCAATCATCGCCACCACGTCCGGACGGAAATCCGGATCCATGCTCAGCACCGTCGCCACGACTTGCACCTCTTGACGGTAGCCCTTTGGAAACAGCGGCCGAATCGGACGGTCGATTAGCCGGCCGATCAGCACCGCCTCGTCGCTCGGCCGGCCCTCGCGCTTGATAAAGCGGCTGCCAGAAATCTTTCCCGCTGCATAAAATTTTTCTTCATAATCAATGCTCAGAGGAAAATAGTCCAGCTGCACCGGCCGCGAACCGACCTGGGCGCTACCCAACACCACCGTGTCGCCATAGCGTACCAGCACACTGCCAGTTGTCCGAAAACCAACGCGATTAACTTCAATACTCAGCGGCTGGCCGCATAATTCCGTCTCGACAGCAAAAATCTCTTTGCCGCTCGGGTTGATAATACTCATAAAGAGCTCCTTTCTTCGCGGCAGTAACAGGGGTGAAAATTCGTCTTCGGCGAGGCTATAGTGCCCTAACGCCGCAGGCGACAAATTCTCGTCTCTATCACTTCCGCGTTAACGATAACTGTCTTATTATAACAGACTGTAAGCATTATTTCATCTATATTTTATCATGCTATTGCTTTTTTATCATGTTTATGCTACAATAAGGGTATGAGTACGCTTCCTATAGTTCAGCTAAGGCGCCGCCAAGACTTCTGGCTAAAAAGCCAAGAGACTGCGAGAGAATTACGAAAAGAAGCGCATACGATCGATCCAGAACGTCCGCAGCGCGGTATCGGGCGAGCTGCGCACAATCTATTACAATTAATGCAACAAGTTGAACATCCAACTGCTGAAACTAACCAGCAACAAGAGTTTTACAAGCTCTACGGCACCTATCGCGACTGGATTGCCGCTGCAACTACCGAAAAAGCAACTAGAGACTCAAATAGGAGGCTTTCTCCTAAAAATCGCGAAAAAGTTGTTGGTTTGTATTCTTCTTTCAACGACTCGCTGCGCGAAATTTTTAACCGCTGGGGCACTGCTATCACGCCAGCTGACACAATGCAGCTTCTAAATAATTTTATCCCTATAGCCGATAAACCTTATTACCGTGAATTGATGGAGAATCACATAAAGGGCGTACGTACAGAATTACTAGCCGAGCTCGCTCTCGAAAATATGGGCTTTGAAGTGGTCCGTGCGACTACCGAACAAGACAAGAGAGGTATTGATTATCTTATAACTGACAGCCGGGGAAAGCAAACAGCGATAGATATTAAATCTTCAAAAACAGGAGCTGATGAGACTAATGCGCAAAACAACCTGCATGATAATAGTACGATAGCTGTCTGTCCATTTTCGCCTAGGACCCTCAAAAGTATTCACACAATTCTGCCTGCCGATCCATACGGGCAAATGCTGGAACCTTCAAAGGAAATGCTTGAAAACCTACACAATTCTGGTGTTGTAGATAACGATGAATATGCTAGAATTAAGGATGAATTAGACGAGCAGATAGCAGATATGCATGAACGAAATAACAATCCAGCGCGCACAGGAAAGAAATTAACTCATGTCTAGCGAGACTAGCTTCTTTGGGGAGGAGACCGGTTCAGAAAGCCCATGGCGGCTTACTGAGTATCACCTAGTCAATCCAGAGGAAGCATACAGAGATATCGTCGACTCAATTAGGCGCGGAGAAGGAATTATACTAGCAGCAAAAGTATCTGCCGGCATAGGAGAAGCTGCTACTCGGATTGAGGAAATTGCGGCTTCGTTTACTGAGTTAAGTCGGGCAAACGAAGCAAATTTATTTGGGACTGACAACTCACCTCAACTCGAGGCTAGAGGCGTAACCAAACACCCTAACTCTCTGGACTCAGATGATGACGATCAAAGACCTCTAACCGTTGTTTTACAGCAAAGCGATGGTAATGATGGTAATATTAATTCCGGACACTTTTTTCTGGCAACCGAACAATATCCTTGATATTATATCTTAATGCTAGCCCCTGCTAAATTAAGCTAATCGCAAGCTATTCAAACTTAATCAACAAGGAGGCCTTATGCCACAAACCGAAAGTCTATATACTGGGCGGCGCATTAATGTGTGCGCTATTATTTATCGCGAAGGAAAGATACTCGCCGTCAAACATCGCCGCGGCGACCAAGCGGCCCCGTATTATGCCGTGCCAGGCGGCGGCCTCGATCCGCACGAGTCGTTAACCGAATGTTTAATCCGCGAATTACGCGAAGAAACTGGCGTGACCGCCAAACCTGGCAAACTGCTATTCATTCAGCAATTCCCATCATCGCGGGCTGGCTACGAAGAGGAACTAGAGTTCTTTTTCGCGGTCGATAATCCTGATGACTTTACCGATATTGACATTAGCCAAACAACGCACGGCGCTCAAGAATTAGCCGTTTGCGAGTACATCGACCCGTCGCAGCATGTTCTTTACCCAGAGTTTCTACAAAACACAGATATCGCACTATACATCAACGGCGGCCAGCCGGTTCTCGTCGTCGATAATTTCAACGAGCAGCACCAACAACTACTCTAGCGTCACATTTTGCCGCGCCCAATCAACTGCCGCTTGCGCCCGTTTGCGCGCCTCCAAACTCTTTCGCGGCGGACGGTCGTCGCCCCACCACTGCCGCCAGGCCCAATCTGCCGGGTTGAGGCATTCCAGGCAATCCATGTGGCGTAATTTACCGTTCACGAACTCTTCATTGCGCTCGGTATAGACAAGTTCGTAGCCGCACTTCTCAAGCGCCCGCCAGCTCGCCGCGTTGCCGTGAATAACCGCCGACTTAATTCGGTGCAGGCCTAGATTTTCGAAAGCATACCAGGTTCGTGCCCGATGGCAAGCACTGGCAATCCCCTGGCCCCAATATTTCTTATCGGCAATAACTATACCGCTTGTCGCATAATGAACGTGATCTTTAGTTATCTCGGTAAGCGCTGTGTTGCCGATCAGCTGGCGCTTGTCGCCATCTATAACCCAAATACCCCAGTTTAGGCTGGTTTTGTTCTTGATCATTTCATCATACCAGACTTGCTCGGTCTCAATCGTCTGTGCTCGGTGCGCTGACAAGTATTGCGTTACCGTGCCGCGCGCAAAACCCTCGACAAACACGTTTAGATTATCGCGCGCAAACGGCGCTAACTCAACCGACAAACCTCTATCGGTTGTTAATTTCATCATCGGCCCAAACGCCATCGCGGACTCCTTTCGCTTAATTGTGTCTATATTATACACAATTGCGAAGTTTTAGTACACGAATAGTGATGAACTACAAACTGTCAATGATATTCTGTAGATCTCTGCGAGCTCTGCCAGCAAATTGCTGCAAAGCCGAGCCGCTGCCTGGTCTGGTTTGCCATATTGGCGACTGTGGGTTAGCTTTTCTCACTAAGTCAGACATTGCTTGAAGAGTTTTTGCATCAACATTTAGTCCGCCTTTAGCTTTTAGCCTATCGGCTAACTCTGCCCTAACATTTTGTTCAAGAAATCCGCCATAAGCCCTCAAGAAGTCTCCCGCCCATTTGTTAGCTTTCTTTTGGTCAAATGGTTGGCGCTCGCCAGGTTTTGTCGTATTTTGCTCTCCAGCGGCCTGTTTTCCATCTGACTTCGATACGTCTGCTTCAGATTTTACCGTATTTTTTTGATTGCCATCTGATTGAGCTTCTACTGGCGATGTCTTATCTTCTGCAGGCCGCTCAACCTGTTCTGTCGGATTTTTCTCGGCGGTGCGATTACTTGTGGCAGGTTTAGTTTCTGCAGTTTTCGCCTTTGGACTTTCGTTTCTAGCGGTTTCTGGCGGCGTGTTTTCTGTCGACGCTTTAGGTTCAGGTTCGCTAGGAGACTTAGCGGCATCAGTTTCTGCTTTCGGAATCTCGGCACGCGGCGGTAACGGCGTCTCTTTTGCCTCGGGCATAGCAGTGACATAACTGGTCTCATGCGATACCAGCTCACTTGGTTCCTCGCGTATCGCTGGCTGCTCGTATACTGCTTGCTCAACTGGCGGCCGCGAAGCGTATTGAACTAGATTATCGCCTCTGTCCTTGTTATGCTCGCTCATGACGACACTATCAACCAAATCCTCTGGAACGCCTTTTGCTAACAAATCAGCGCGCCGATCGAGCATTTCACCAACGCTCTGCGGCCCTCTCTCGGCGTCAGCATGCGACGGTAACTTACCAGTTATTTTCTCGCCAGTAATAAGGACTCGCCGTGTAGATGCACGCTCGTTCGTCGGTGCCGCGCCGCCGTCAGTAGCGGCTTTGGAAGCCTCGCCAACCAGCAGCTGCCTGCCAGTATTCGACTCTTGGCGCGCCATAGCGGGCGGCTTATCGCCGAAAGCAATCGCCACCGCATCGCGAGCATCATTGACTTTCTCGGCCCGGCCAGCCGGCGTCCATTCGTGCGGCGTACTAAAATTATCACCATCAAGAGAGTTAGACTTAACTATCGGCTCAATACCGTACTTCTTATAGTCAAACGACTCGCCGCGGCTGTTAGTCACCTCATGAGAAGATGTTGGGAAGCGTTCTCTTGTAATCATTTTTATTTTTGCCGCTTACTTACCTTTTTATGATAGCACAGCTTATGCTTTTTGTCAATATTATTACTTAGATTAGCAATTTTAGCAATCCGACAGCTGCGATCTACCTTTACAAATCAAAAACCGCCTCGATACGAGACGGTTTTTAACTCAAGCTGCGCGTTTATTTACGCAGGCCAAGTTTTTCTAGTGTTGCCTTGTAGGCCTCAAAGTTCGTCTTCTCAAGGTATTTCAGCAGGCGCTTGCGCTTGCCTACCATCTGAATCAGTCCGCGGCGCGCCATACGGTCGTGCTTATTGGACTTGAGATGTTCAGTCACCTCTTTGATACGAGCCGTCAAGATTGAAATCTGCGCTTGTGGGCTGCCGACATCGTTCTCGTTGACCTGAGTCAAAGCAATAGCTTTCGCTTTGTTATCCTTTGATATCATAGCTAACAACTTTAGCAGAGATCCGCTAATCAGTCAAGTTGTGCGAACTCCTTATCATATCTATCACCCTATAGATTTTCTCAATATCGTCAATCGTCATCTGACGAGACTGGTCTATCCAGCCCTTAATAAGTTTGGTATCTAAATAAGCAAATTTTTATGCTTCTTATGATTCAATGCCAAAATCAGCTAGCTTTTGCGCTTGGCTAACTTGCCAATCGGCAATCTGCGTACGGCGCAATTCTTGACAGTAAGCGCCCGTACCTAACGCTTCACCGATATCAACTGCCAAACTACGAATATAGGTACCGCTAGAGACATGGGCCCGAACTTTGAGCAGCGGATAAGCGTAATCAAGCAATTCCAGTGCATAAATCGTCACTGTGCGTTCTGGAATATCAATTTTTTTACCGCTGCGAGCTAATTTGTAGGCCCGCTGGCCATTAATTTTGATAGCGCTGAACGCTGGCGGGCGCTGTTTGATATCACCAACGAATTGCACCAAAACAGACTTGATGACTGCCATATCCGGCTGCTTGGAGATAGATGGAACTTGAGTCTCATTTTGCAGCTTACTATTTGCAACATACGGCGTAATTTCGCCTTCCGGGTCGCCAGTTGTACTAGTCTGCCCCAACCGGAACGTCGCTTCATAAACCTTATCAAGCTTGGTATAACGCATCGCGTTGCGGCATTCCTTGCCCGTAACCAAAATCAGCAGGCCCGTCGCAAAAGGATCAAGCGTCCCGCAATGACCGACTTTGACTTTTTTACCAGCCCGATGGCTAAGCACGCGGCGAACTCGCGCCACCACCCCGAAGCTAGTCATGCCTGGCGGCTTATCAATCAATATAACCCTGTCACTCATACTTCAAGTATATCAGCATACCCCGTAGCATTGATTCTAAAATCTTTTCAGAGTCAATCTGAAGCCTAATCGCAAGCTTAAGCTTGCCCCGGAATCTTGAATTGAGCCGGATCATTTGATGTTGGTACCGAAACTGCTGGAGCTGGCGGCGGCGGTAGAGTAGATTCTAAAGTGTCAGCTCCGACCCCGCCATTAGCTGGTACTGGCGGCAAGGATGAAAAATCTGGCAACGGCGGTAATGGCGGTAATGGCGGTAAATCGTCAACCGCGCCAGACGATGGCGCAGCTGATGCTGCCGATAGAGCTGCATCAACGGCAGACCGCGCTTGGTCTTGGTCTGAACTAGCAGGATTTGCGGCTGGCGCAGCTTCTACGCTAGGCGCTGGCATTGCTGGCATACTCGGCTGCACCGTTACCCCTTTCGAAGAAACCGCCTCGGGCGCCGCATCAACCGGTGCAGCTTCTGATAAGACATCGCGAACCGTCGGTTCTACTTCGGTCTTATCGGCTACAGCATTAAATGGCGATTGCATTGACGGCGGCTGCGACGCCACCGCGCCGCGATCGTGGCTTAAAATGACGCGATTATGCATGTCTTTTTCAGCTTTTCTAGCTTCCTCGGCAGCCTGCTCGGTTGTCGCGTTGAAAGTACCGCCAATCGACGGCTCGCTCGGGCTAACTGGCAGCGCTAGACCTGGCCCTGGCGCAAATGGAGCAACTGGCGGCAAAGTTAGATCCTCTTTGGCCGCTTCATCTACTTCTGCCGAGCTGGCAGCAATATCGCGCTGCAAATCGGCGACCGACGGCATATCTCGCCTGTCAGCTTCAGGCTCAACAGCAGGAATTGATGCTAATTGTTCGGCTAATTTCTTTTCGGCGGCAGCGGCGGCATCTCGGCTGCTTCGTTTCTCTAATTCTTCATTGGCAGCCCTCAGAGCTTCGTCGGAATGGCGCCTATCAACTGTATTCTTGACGTCGTCAACATCACCGACTGGCTCGTGCGAAATCGACAACGCGCCAATATCGCCAGAGTCCTTAGACTTATCCTTTTTAGATGATTTCGCCTCGTCACTACTCTTAGCCTCAGGCACTGGAATCGGTTTGTCGTACGATTCCTTTAGTTTAGTGGCAATTAGTTGCTGGTTAGCACCGTCTGCCATCAATTGAGCGGCCACGGTCATCGCCGCCGAGCTAGTATGCGCATTACTGAAACGTTCAGTTGCTGCCACGATACCTGTCAAAAACGCCGTAGCGATTTGCTCGTCAATCAACCGGCTTTCACCTCTTAATTCATTGGCTAACCGGCATAGAACCTCGCTATAACTACTAGCTCGGGGATTACTCCATTCTAGGCTGCCGAGTTGAGTCGATTCGCCAAGCGACACGCTAGCCACCACCGCGTCGTGCAAAATTCGTCCATGACTCTCGAGCGCATGATCCAAATCAGCTTCATCTTTGACGCCAATCGCCAACACCATCTCGACATTATAGTCGCCCTGACTAAAATCCAAATCCTTCTGATTAATCGTCGTCCGATATGGCGTAATAAAAATCTTGACCATATCATCGACGATTTTGTAACGTAAGTGATCGGCTTTCTCCTTATCCAGTGCGATGATAAAGTCGCGCAAACTATCAACCGTACTTTCAAAGGTTTTCTCGGGTTGCAGAAATTTAATCGCTGGCGGCACTGCCCCGCTAAATACTGCCGTCGCATGCTTATTTAACTTATTGATTAGCAGCGTGATGCCCAAAGCAGCGCTCAATTCATCAACCGACGGATTGGCGCTAACCGTAACGAGAATATTGTTACTTTCCTTGACTTTCTCTACTATCTGGTTTAGCACGTCTGCCATATTTTTATCCTATTTGTTTTTATTCGCTATAGACTTTACGTACTATAACATAAGCATCACGGCAAAGTCAATACGGATTTACAAAACAACATCACTTTACAAACAGAGGTGTATAAGTTATAATTGAAAACTGATTGTATATACCAAATCAATAACAGAGGTAAAGGAATTTATGCCACTCATCAAATCAGCCGTTAAGCGAATGAAGCAAACCGCTAAGCGCCGCCAGCGTAACATCGGTATTAAGCGCGACATCAAATCTGCCATCAAGGAATTTATGTCCAATCCGAGCGCTGCTACTCTAAGCAAAGCTCAAAGCGAGCTAGATACTGCTGTCAAGAAAGGCCTGCTCAAAAGGGCAACCGTCAGCCGCCGCAAATCAGCCCTAGCCAAGGTCGCTAAAGCTGCTGGCGTCAAGCTAGAAAAGAAAGTCGCTAAGCCAGCTGCTGAGGCCAAAAAAGCTCCTGCCAAAAAGCCAACCGCAAAGACCGCACCTAAGAAAACTGCAGCCAAAACAGCCTAAGTTTAACCTTATCGAAATAAACGCTCTCGGTAACCAGGGCGTTTATTTTTGCCGCGAAGCCACCCGAAACAAAAAATCCTCCAACGCCGCCCACGGATCGACTGATGAGGTTTTCATTTGATAATCACGTTCTGCTGCTAATTCGGTTAATTCCGCCAAGTCCTTTGGCGACAGCTGCCGAGCAAGCGGCCGCAACTTCTTGGCAACAAACGGATGCATACCGAGATCAATCGTATCGCTAGCGCCAGCTGCTTCGGCCTTGGCTAATAACACCAGCTGCGACCACTGCGACCAAACTAACGGCGCCACTTTATAAACATCGTCGCTGCGGCGAAGTTCATCAAGCGCACTCCGTAGATTTGCCGTTTTGCCGCACACTGCCAATTCAATGATATCAAACACCGAAAACTCACGTGCTGGCGGCAAAACCGTTGCAATCGCTGCATCGTCAATTTTCACGGCATTTTTCAAGGCAGCTACAGCGTGAGTTAATTGCAATTGATCAATCTCGGCAGACCGCGATTTTTCATCGGCGACAATTGCTCGCGCTACCATATTACTAGCCTGCGTTTTCGTCAATTTTACACTGTGCTCGCTTGCATAGTCTAACAGCCATTTTTCGGCCGCTGGACGCTGGCGATCAGTCAGCGGTGTTGCTTCAATTAGCTTTGCAGTTTTTTGCAAGGTTTTGAAAGTTTTGGTACGCTTATCCGGGCGCGGCTCAATCAATACCAAGTAGGTTTCTACTGCAATATCACTAGCCCATTCACCTAGTTTATCCCACAAATCTTTTCGCTCCGAAAGATGCTCGACAATAATCAGCCGTCGTTCTTGAAATAAGTTCAGGCCGCGCACCGTGTCGGCTAATTTATTCAAATCAAGACTGGCTGCGTCGATTTTTTCGGGCCGAACATCTAATGATTTTGCTAACTGCTGCAGCTCATACTGCGCACGGTAAGCGTTCGTGCCAACAATCAAATAAATCATTTAACCTCCACCTGGCAGACCGGACAAATATGCGTGCCGCGGCCAGCGACTTTTAGCTTGATAATTTCTTGGTCTGGGTGACGGTGGCAAGCCTGGCCTTCACGCCGAAATACACGAGCAAATGTCAGATAATTCCCTTTTCGACCCTCGGCATCAACGTAATTTTTATCGGTTGAGCCGCCTTGATCAATACTGAGTTGCAAGATTTGCCGCAACTCATTAAATAATGTATTCAGCTGCTGATCGCTGATGTTTTTTACCCGCGTTTGCGGATGAATCTGTGCCGCCCACAGCGCCTCGTCAGCATAAATATTACCAACCCCAGCAATCACCGTTTGGTCAAGGAAAGCCGGCTTGATCATCGAATTTTGGCGACGGCGAATCCGCTGGATGAAATCCTCGGCGCGCGTCTGAGGATCAAGCGGTTCCGGCCCGACTTTTTGCATGAACGGCAGGTTTTTCACTTCATCAGTCGGCAATAATTTCATCCAACCGAATTTGCGCTGATCGTTAAAAAACAGCCGCGACCCATCCGTAAAGTCAACTTGCACCCGCGTTGAGCGATCAGGTAGTTCACCAACGAGGCTATCGTTTGGATGGCCGCCAGCGAAGTTAGGCACCTTGTCATCCTCGAGTATCATCGGAAAACAATCCGGGTCCCGGTGACAAGCACGCCCAGATTTTTTCCGACGATACATCGCAGGATGACAACTGCGAAACACCAACTGCCCCGTCATTTTCAAGTGCACCACCAGCGAATAATGTGTATCCAAATCAATCATCAGCACCTTTGCCCGCCGCCGCACCGCCGTCACGCGCGCACCATATAAAAATTGTTCAACATCAGCCGGCGCATTGGGGAAGCTTTTTGGCGAATCAAATACGGTCGCCTGCGCTACCACTCGACCCGGCAGTAACTCCGCCAATCCGCGGCGAACCGTCTCGACTTCAGGAAGTTCCGGCATTATGCCTCTAACAGAGCGTTCAAACGCTTAATAAGCAGCTCATTATCGGTGTACTGCAACGCCATCATTCCCGCTACCTCGGCTCCTTCGCAATTTTCGACACGATCGTCAATCATCACGCATTCGCTAGTGGCGACACCTAAGCGGCCAGCTGTCAGCGTGAAAATTTCTGGGTTTGGTTTGGCCAAGCTTTCCTCATACGACAACACGCGCACATCAAACATTTTTTCTAATTCACCTGGCGCAAATAGATATTCCAGCGTACCGCCGCCAACATTACTCAACATCGCCATCTTCAAATTAGCGTGCTGCTGGCGTAAATTTATGATATAGTTTATCAATTCCTCGTTGCGAATCCGCTTATTCATCAAGAAATCATGCGTCTGCCGCTGTGTCCAGCCAAACAACTCAGCGATTCCCGATTCATACTCGCTGCCGCTAATGAAACCGTAATCATGCTGTTTACTGAGGTCGCGCAGCATTACCTTACCCTCTGGCTCGGCCATTCTTATTAGCGTATCAATACTGCCTCCGTACAGTACGCCAAAACAATCGAAAATAACTGCTTTTATCGCCATGGTTAGAAAATATTATTAAATGACGGTTTGAAATCTGGAATCTGATTGACAAAAAGAGCTTGGAGCTTCAGGGTATCGGCGTTAAGCGTACCAGGCGAGTCCTTGCAAGTTGAAGTCCACAAATTGGTATCGGTATTGTCGCCATCGCGCGTCTCGAATACGTAAGCCAGCCCTTTAGTAGCGCATACGCCGCGAATATCATCGTTTGATTTGTTATCAGAGGCCTGAATGTTGACCTTGACTAGCGCATAAGTAAACTGTTCATAAGCATTGCTATTATTAGCATATTCCTTCTTGTCCAAAACTCTATCCAGATAACCCGAATAAATAACGTATTTACGCGATGTTGGACTAACTGTAATCTGGTAGCTCTTGAACTCTTCATCGGCAACAATCGGACCGCGCACTGTCCAGCGCACGCTGCGAATTGGGTCTTGATTTTTGATTTTGCTCTCTAACGATTGTTCGGGAGTTTGCGGCTGCTCGGTCTTTTTATCCGGATTCAGCAATGATCGCACAAGTGTTACCAAAATGGCAATAACAACCACCACAGTAATAATAGTAATGATTATCGGTAAAATTCTCGGTCGGGATCCTCTGTACATGTTTGTATTTTAACACACTTGCCACGCAGCTATGCCATCACATCACAAACAGCTGTAGCGCCTAAGTCTAATCCTGCTTGTACACATCGTTCCGCGTCTGCCCCCAATCCTTCATCTCTAAGAGGCTGCACGATGTCATCGAATCTATCTGAATTTTTCTTCGCTTTTATCTCCGCTTCTTTCTTTGCTTTTATTTTTTTCTCTGTCTCTGGATCAATTATTTCATCTAGCGGCAAAAATTCATTGCCAGCGAGATCTCCTACTATGAACCCTCTATGTTTGGCTTCAGATTCAGATTTAGACATCCAAAAAAAATTAATAGCCCTACCGTCTTCAGGATAAATCGTATCAATAGTCTTGACACCAATTGGCCAGAAAGGATATCTTCCGTGCTCAGTTTTTTT
>ERZ773072.1461-NODE-1461-length-11763-cov-20.120858_pt1 | contig 11763 bp, 12 predicted proteins | sample MGYA00580617_ERZ773072 | MGnify/ENA primary metagenome ERZ773072 (study PRJEB29015, sample SAMEA2737970) | human oral metagenome | biome: human oral; feature: human-associated habitat; material: dental | place: China | collected 2122 ... | reverse complement strand
GAAGCTGGTGGCCCATCGCGTCCGATCGCATCGGGCGCCCGATGAGCACGCGCTTCGCGTAGGCCAACAAGTTCGTCACAGAATGTAAGCGTAGTCCACTGCGCCCACCTGCGGGCGCGCGTGCGACCACGCGTGGATATTCAGCCCCGAGAAGGGTAGTTTGGTACTCGTGCACTTTGTGATCATGGGTTGCGGGCGCGTCGGCGCCCGCCTGGCATCAACGCTCGACGCGGCGGGTCATTCCGTGGCCATTATTGACCAGGATTCCAAGGCTTTTTCGCGCCTGTCCCCCGATTTTTCCGGCCGCAGGGTCACGGGGGTCGGCATGGACAGGGACTGCCTGCGTCAAGCCAACATCAAAGACGCTTACGCCTTCGCGGCGGTGTCTTCGGGTGATAACTCGAACATTATTGCCGCGCGCGTCGCGCGTGAGGTTTTTCACGTCGAACACGTGGTGGCCCGCATCTACGACCCCACGCGCGCCTACCTCTACGAGCGCCTGGGCATCCCCACGGTGGCTTCCGTCCAGCGCACCGCTGAGTCCGTGCTGCGCCGGATGCTCCCACCTGACGCCTCGCTCATCTGGTCCCACCCGACCGGCGCGGTGAGCCTCGTCAACGCGACGCCCTCCCCCGCCTGGTACGGCTTAAGTTTCCAAGTCGTCGAGGATCTCACCGGCTGCAGGATCGTTTTCACCTCGCGCCTGGGGTCGATCCGCACGGCGGCGCCCGACTTCGTCGTCCAAGAGCATGACCAACTGTATTTCGCGATCAACGGGACGGACACGACGGAGCTGCGTGACCTGCTCGCCAACCCGCCGAAGATGGAGGAATGAGCATGAAGATCGTCATCGCTGGAGCCGGGTCGGTGGGCCGTAGCGTCGCCCTGGAGCTCCTCGCCCACGACCACGACATCACACTGATCGACAACATGCCCGAGAAACTGCGCATCTCCTCCGTGGCGGACGCGGACTGGGTGTTGGCCGACGCATGCTCCCCCGACGCCCTGCACGACGCGGGCGTCGAGGACGCGGACGTTGTCGTTGCCGCCACCGGCGACGACAAGGCGAACCTGGTGATTTCCCTCCTGGCCAAGACCGAGTTCGCTGTGCCACGCGTGGTTGCGCGCCTGAATAACCCGAAGAACGAGTGGCTCTTCGATCAGGCGTGGGGCGTGGACGTATCGGTGTCGACGCCGCGTATCATGACGGCGCTCGTCGAGGAGGCGGTCTCGGTCGGCGTCCCCGTGCGCCTCTTCTCCTTCAACACGGCTGCCGTCTCGATGCACGCGCTCATCCTGCCCGAGGACTCCCCTGTCATCGGCAAGCGCGTGCAATCCCTGGGGCTTCCTCCCAGTTCCGTGCTGGCGGCGCTCCTGCGCGACGGGCGTCCACTCACGCCCAACGCGGATGACGTCTTCGAGGCCTCCGACGAGCTGCTGCTCCTGGTTCCCGACGCGAACAGCGCGGACCTCGACCAGCTACGTCAGGCGGTCGCGTCCCCCACCTCGGAGGAATCAGAGGAAGACGAGGAGTAGGCGCGCAGGCCCCACCAGGTGGCCCAGGCGCCGAGCCCAAAGAGCGGCAGCCCCAGGGCGAGTTTGGCGACGCCGAGCTCGGCGACTGCGCCCGCGGCCCACAGGGGTGCCTGGACGGCCACGCGCACACCGAAGAGCCCCGCCCACATCCACGTGAGCGCATTGCAGCGGCGGCGCAGGGAGCGCTGGGAGGCGTCCGCCCGCCAGCCAGTGGGCAGGCCCGTCGCCGTCGCGTAGAAGAATCCGACCAGGCTGCGCCGCGCGAGGACCGAGACCACGAAGGCCACCGACATGGCGACGTTGGTGGCGATACCCCACGCAAAATAGTTTTCTCCGCGTCCCGTCGCGGCGGCGAAGATGACGCCGACGGCAACGCCGAGGAGACCCGAGAGGGCCTGCTGGACGCCCTGACGCTGAATCAGGCGGATAAGGCAAGCGACGAGGGCGACCGCTAAGGCAGCCACGAGCGTAGCGACAAGGGCGTGCGTGAGGACGTAGACGACGACGAACACCAGGCCGGGTGCGCTGGCTTCGATGACACCGCGCGTGCCGCCTAATGCCTGCGACCAGGAGAACTCCTGTGAGGTCGCCTGGCTCATCCATCGCGGAGTCGGCATCAGCCCTCCCCCGCGATGACGCGGTAGAGCGGGTTGATGATGACCAGGCGTTCCCCGACGCGGCCGACGGTCCCCTCAACCTCGAGGCGCTGTCCGACGCTGAGCCCCGGAATGGAGGAGCGGCCGGGCCAGCGTAACTCGAGGGTGTCGGTGCCGTCGTAGAGGGTGGCAACGAGGATGCGCTGGGCGCCATCCTCGGGCGGGTAGGTCATGCTCAGGAGGGTGCCGAAGACCAGCGCATGGCTGCGATCCGTCACGTCGCTAATGGGCGTAACGCCGCGCGCGGCACGCGCCGAGTCCTCATCGAGGGCAGCGTCCAGGGAGCGAGCATCTTTGTCGAGGCCGAGCGCCTTGCCGACCCGGGAAACCCACGAGGCCATCTCAGGCTTCCTGGGCACCCGCGGGCAGACGGACGGGCAGGAGCTCGAGGCGAGTCCTCGGGTGCTCGTCACGGCGGATGACGATGCGGTCGATAACCTTTTCGATCTCGAGGCCCGAATCGGCGTCGGCGGCCGCGGGGCCGATGATGTCGATGCGGGCGAACCAGCGGTCACCCTCGCGTCCCAGGATACGCATGCGCGAGGTGGCGGAGCGGCCGTCGGGCATGGTCATGGGCATGTCGACGAGAAGCTCGTTGCCGTAGCGGGTGCGAATGTCGGCGACCTTTGCGCCCTGCTTCTCGAAGCCGGAGCGGATCTCGTCGCGCAGTTCGTCCCACACGCCGCCCGATCGCGGCGCGGCGGCGACGCTCATCTGGATGCCGGAGTTGCCGAGCACGACGAGGATCTGCAGGACCGTGGTTCCGTCGTCGGCGACCTGGGTGCGCAGCTGCATGCCCGGTCGGGCAGGGAACAGGATGGCTCCCATGTCGACGTAGCCCTCGGATGTATCCACGTCCCCGTAGTTACGAGGCCCGGGTTCGTTCCAGATGTCGGCGTCCTCGTCGCTGAGGCGAGGCAGGGCCTCGACCTCGTCGATCTCGTCGTCGTGTGTTTTTTTCTTTCGTCCGAACATCCCTCTACCTTACATCGCGCACTCGGTACACACGGGATTGCCGTTGGAATCCATGTGGTCGAGCTGCGAGGCATGGTGGACGAGGAAGCACTGCGAGCACGTGAACTCGTCGTCCTGTCGGGGAACGACGTGGACGGTGAGTTCTTCCTTTGACAGGTCGGCGCCGGGCAGTTCGAAATTCTCGGCAGCCTCGTTCTCGTCTTCTTCGATCTCGGCCGAGCCGGCATCGTTGCGACGGGACTTCAGCTCCTCAATCGAGTCCTCGGAGACTTCGTCCTCATTCTTGCGCGGCGCATCGTAATCGGTTGCCATGGTTCTCCCCTTTCGCCCTCGCGCAGTTTTGCACGAGTGGTCTATGCGCAGGGAGGATAACACTTGTTGGAGTAATGTGCCATCGTATGTGTGACACGCGCACGGCTACGCGACATTGACAGCATAATTTGAGACGATTCCACCACGACGTATGAGGAGGAAGCGATGATTGAGCTCGAATTGCTCGGGACCAGCGCCGATGGCGAGTCCCTGGTGCTCACTGACGCCCAGGGCGAACGCTACTCTGTGTTGATCTCGGACGAGCTCCGTGGCGCGACGCGCCGTGATCGGCCTCGCGTTGAGGTCGCCCCGACGCGGCCGACGCTGGCTCCTCGCGACATTCAGGCTCTGTTGCGCGCGGGCGCGACCCCGCAGGAGATTGCGACCGAACACGGGATGGACGTGCGCGCGGTCGAGCGTTTCGAGGCGCCCGTGCAGGCCGAGAAGGACTATGCGCTGACGCGCGCACGCGCGGTGCGTATCGGCGAGGGAGGCCCCACGATGGGCGACCTGGTCCTGGATCGCCTCGCGGCCCGCGGCGTTGACCCTGCCTCCCTGGAGTGGTCGGCCACGCGCGAGGCCGGCGAGCCCTGGCAGATCGTCGTGACCTTCGTGCAGGGCGCGGCCGAGCACGCAGCGCATTGGTACCTGTCGAATGCGGGCACCCTCGAGGCCATCGATCAGGAGGCGCAGTGGCTGACCGAGCAGGTCTCGTCTTCTCCCACCGCCTCCATCTTCACCCCCCTCGCGCGTCCCGCGCCCGCGCCGGATCCGGACGAGGAGGACCTGCGCACCCGCGAGGCTCTCGTCGATCAGCTCAATGCGGCGCGCGGTAAGCGTCAGCAGGTCGAGATCGACCTGGGCGATGAGGTGGACGAGGAGGCCGAGTATCTGGCGGCCATTGCCGGGGAAGACGAGGCGCCCACACCAGAGCCCGATGCGTCGACCGGCCCAATCTCGGCTCGGATCTACTCGCTGGCATCCGCGCGCACCAAGATCGAGCCCGCGCAGCAGGAGGATGTCCTCTTCTCGGCCACTCCCGAACTATCCGCCCCGCGTCCCACCCTGACGGGAGCCATCCCGGTGAGCCAGCGTGGTGCCGGCGAGGCCACCCAGACCTCGTCGCACGCGCTGCCGTGGCTCTCCGAAGCCCCCTCCCTCGAGCAGGGCGATGAGCCCACGCAGGGCCCTGAGGCCTCGGAGGAAACTGACGAGCAGAAAACCCCCGCGATTCCCTTGAAGGCTCTCTCCCCCGACGGCGACGAGGGCGCTTCCACCGCGACGGGCTCGGTTCCCACCGCGACGGGCTCCGTACCCGCCCAAGGGCTGACGGGCTCGCGGCTGGCGCGCAACGCGGCTTCGAAGAAGGGCCGCCGTTCGGTACCCAGCTGGGATGAGATTCTCTTCGGTTCGAAGCCGTAAATCGCCCCCTAGGAGAGGGTCACGACGGGGATACGCATCTCGGTCGAGGTCATCGAACCGTGAATGCCCGGCATCGCGATGGCCGACGCGCTCTGCGTGCGCGAATCGACGACTCCGCCGCGTCCCCGCGAGAGCACCAGCAGATCCCCGATGATGGACGCGCCACTTCCCTCTCCGATGAGAGCGGGCATCTGGGATCGCGACACCACCCACGCGCTCTCCCCCAGCGCCTCGCGCCAGCGAGCCTCGACCTCTTCAGCGCACCCCTGGTGCGCATGCACGTGGGCCGCTCGCGTCTCGCCGGCCACGCCCCTCACGCCCTCACGCAGGGCGGGCGTCGCAGCCACGTCGATGATCGAGGCACGCTCCACGTTGATCATGCCGTGATCGGCTGTCAGAACCGTTCGCACGCCGCTGGGCAGGCCACGCAGCAGCGTGGACAGGCCCGCGTCAAAGTGCTCGATCTGCCCGATCCACGCGTCCGAGGCGACGCCGTGGGAGTGTCCCGAGTGGTCGATTTCGGACCAGTAAAGGTAAACGACGGGCGTACCCGCTCGCAGCTCGCGCAGGGCCGCGCTCACGCGCTGCTCGAGGGTGTCGGCGGGCACGTGGCGTGCGCCTCGCAGGGCAGCTCCGGTCAGCCCCGATCCGGCGAAACGCGCCGGGGAGACGACCGCGCAGTCGACGCCCTGCGCCCCGAGGCGCTCAAAGTAGGTGGGCACCGGCTGCCACTGCGTGGGCGCGGGGCCTCCCTCCATGGCAAGCAGGTTCATGAGCCCGCCCCCGTATGCCACCGAGAAGCCGACCATGTTGGTCGCGCCGGGGCGTGCGCCCGTGCCGAAGGCCGTGATGGCCGCCGACGTCGTCGAGGGTACGATCGTGTGGATCGATCGAATGTCTGCGCGCATGGCGCGCAGGGTCGGCGTGTGGCCCAGGTGGTCCATCATGAGTTCGTAGCCGAAACCATCGACGAGGATGAGCAGCACCTGATCCGCCCCGGCCTCGATGCCGAGCGCGCGGGCGGCCTTCGCCGATGCCCCGTGCAGGGCGGGGTCGATGGCGGCCAGCGCAGCGGGGATGACGTCCGTGATCGAGGGGGCGTCCACGCCCGGCAGGTCGGCGCCCGGCATGTCCAGTGTCATCGCGTGCTCACTCACCGCGGGTTCCCATCAGAGAGGCCAGGTGATCGACGAACTCCAGGGCCTCGTCCAGCGCGTCCTGTCCGTCGGCGGCCGCGGAAATACGGAAGGTCAAGTCATCCGGGTAGGAGGTTCCCGCGTAGCCGTGGTCGGCCATGCAATTGGGGTCGTCGCAGCGGGCGGGTTCCATGTCGAGTCGGCGCGCGCCCCTGAGGTCCATCGCGATCGTCAGTTCAGAGAGGCCATCAGCGTGTTCCGGATCGGAGAAGACCTCCATCGTCGAGTAGCCCGCAATGTCGGCCACGCGATGAACGGCGGTCGCGACGTTGGCGGAGCCTCCGTCCAGCTCGTCGACGTGCAGCTGGACGATGGCCCGGCGCGTCAGGGAGACGACGGTGAGGTGACGGAACACGGATCCACGATCGAAGCCCGTATCGACTTGGCACAGCGTCGCCAGCGGATCAACCTGCCCCAGGGCACGGCGCAGTGCACGCTCGACGACCCTCGGGTAAAAGCCGCTTCGTTCAATACGGGTCCATGTGTCCATCCCCCAATTGTGCCCCGAAGCGGCGCGCCAGTCGAAATGAGGGCCGACCCGCGCAATAATTGCGCGTATGGCTAAGAAGGTCCAGGTCGTTGACATCCCCGAGAAGGACGAGAACATCTCCGAGATCGACGTGTCCGATGAGATGCGCGGCTCCTTCCTCGAGTATGCCGTCTCGGTGATCTACGCGCGTGCGCTCCCCGACGCACGCGACGGCCTCAAGCCCGTTCAGCGCCGCATCCTCTTCCAGATGGACCAGATGGGCCTGCGCCCCGACAAGGGGCACGTGAAGTCCCAACGCGTCGTCGGCGAGGTCATGGGTAAGCTCCATCCGCACGGCGATTCCGCGATTTACGAGGCATTGGTACGGCTCGCGCAGCCCTTCAACCTGCGCGTTCCCCTGGTCGATGGACACGGCAACTTCGGCTCTCTGGACGACGGTCCGGCCGCCGCGCGTTACACCGAGGCGCGCATGGCACCCGCCGCGCTGGACCTGGTAACTGGCCTGGACGAGGACACTGTCGACTTCGTCCCCAACTACGACAACCAGTTCATGCAGCCCGACGTGCTACCGGCCGCTTTCCCTCAGCTGCTGGTCAACGGCGCCTCGGGCATCGCCGTGGGTATGGCGACGAACGTCGCCCCGCACAACCTGTCGGAGACGATCGCGGGCGCGATTCACCTGCTGGATAACCCGTCGGCCTCCGTCGCGGACCTCATGCGTTACATTCCGGGCCCCGACCTGCCCGAGGGCGGCGTCATCGTCGGCCTCGAGGGCATCAAGGAGGCCTACGAGACCGGGCGCGGTGCCTTCAAGACGCGCGCGAAGGTGCAGATCGAGCGCGTGACGGCCCGCAAGATGGGCATCATCGTCACGCAGCTGCCCTACATGGTGGGTCCCGAGAAGGTTATCGAAAAGATCAAGGAGAACGCGAACGCGGGACGCCTCAAGGGCATCTCCTCGGTTCAGAACCTCACCGACCGTATCCACGGCCTGCGCCTGGTCATCGAGGTGAAGAACGGCTTTAACCCCGAGGCGGTGCTTCAGCAGCTCTACCAGCGCACCCCGTTGGAGGATTCGTTCTCGATCAATGCCGTGGCTCTCGTGGGCGGCCAGCCGCGCACTCTGGGCCTCAAAGAGATGCTGCAGGTCTTCCTGGACCACCGCCTGGACGTCACGACGCGTCGCAGCCGCTTCCGCTTGAAGAAGTGCGAGGATCGCCTGCACCTGGTCGAGGGCCTACTCATCGCGATCCTGGACATCGACGACGTCATCGCGATCATTCGTTCCTCCGACGACGCCGAGATCGCGCGCGAACGACTCATGACGGCCTTCGACCTGTCCGAGGCCCAGGCCAACTACATCCTGGAGCTGCGTCTGCGTCGCCTCACGAAATTCTCCCGCATCGAGCTGGAGACCGAGCGCGACGAGCTGGCGGCCACGATCGCCTCTCTGCGCGAGATCCTGGCCGATCCGGAGCTGCTGCGCGCTCTCGTGAAGAAGGAGCTGCGCGAGGTCTCGGATCGCCTCGGCACGCCGCGACGCACGCTGCTGCTGGCCTCGACGGGTACGCCCGTGGGTGCCGCCTCAGACGATGCCGCGCTGGCCGCGCTGCCGTCGGTGTCGCGTTCGGGCAAGGGCTTGGACCTGCAGATTCCGGACGACCCGTGCGTGGTGGTCCTGTCCTCGAGCGGTGCACTCGCGCGCGTGGAGGGCGCGGATCCGCTGGAGCCCGGGCCGCGGGCGGCGTCGGACGGTTGGCGAGCGCAGCTGCCCTCGACGGCTCGATCGCAGGTTGCCGTGGTGACGCAGGACGGTATCGCGCACCGTATCGACGTCGTGGACCTGCCTGCGCTCCCCCGCTTCGAGACGGGCCTCTCTCTCGCCGGGGCGATGCCCGCCTCCCTGCTGCTGCACACGGACATTCCCGCCGTCGGTCTACTGGACCCCGAGGGCACCGACGTCGTTGCGATGGGCACGGCCCGTGGCACGGTCAAGCGCCTGCGCCCTGACGTGCTCCAGCGAGAAGAGTGGGAGGTCATCGCCCTGGAGGACGGCGACCGCCTGGTGGGCTTCGATCGTTGCTCGGACGAGGCGGATCTCGTGTTTATCTCGTCGGACGCGCAGCTGCTGCGCACGCCGGCCGCGAAGGTTCGCCCGCAGGGCCGCACTGCTGGTGGTATGGCTGGCATGAAGCTGAACGGCGGTGCCGAGGCCTTGGGCTTCTGGGTGGTCGAGGCTCCCATCGATGCGGTGGTGGTCACGGTGGCGGCGGCGCTGGGCGCTCTGCCTGGCACGGGCCAGACGACGGTGAAGGTGACGCCCTTCGATTGCTACCCGGCGAAGGGCCGAGGCGGTCAGGGAGTGCGCTGCCAGCGTTTCCTGCGCGGCGAGGATCGGCTCGACATCGCCTGGGTCGGCTCGAAGCCGGCACGCGCCGCTTCTGCGGACGGTTCGCCGATTGAGCTGCCCGCCGAGGACGAGCGCCGCGACGGCTCGGGAGTGCCGATCACCTTCGCGATCGCGTCGATCGGCTGACTCTTCCCTGTTGTCATGACGGTGGGGTGGCTGGGATTGCTCCCGGCCACCCCACCGTCGTCTCTACACACTATTTCGCGTGGTAGCGCGGGCTTGTTCCCAGGTGGGTCACCGAGGTGTTCATCGGGTCCGTCAGCTTCGATTCATCCAGGCCACGATACGTGTAGGAGTTGTCATTGACTATCTGAGTCGGATCGACGACGCCGTCCGCGTACTGCTGCACTTCCTCCCGCGTGGGACTCGAGCCTCCCCCCTTATCGGCAAGCGGATTCTCGTCGGGGAACTAACTCGGGTCCGTGTTCACCATGGCAGCAGGATCAACAGCGCCGTATCCCGTGTGTTGGTTCCATCCGTGATCGGGATTCAGTCCTGTCTTCACGAGAAGTTGAAGGAGCTGGTTGCTGGTCGCATTGGGCCACTTCTGGCGCGCGAGGGCGAGGGTCCCAGCAACGATAGGCGCGGAAACGGAGGTTCCCTGGACTGTATCGTTTCCTCCTGTAGCGATATTTCGCTCCAAGACAGGTCCACCAACAGCAGCGGTTGTCACTCCTTGCCCCCAGGACGAATAGTCCTGCCGACTGTTGTCAATCCCAATTGCTGCAACACCAACTACTCCAGACCATTGCGATAGAGAAGTCGCGTTACCATCGGTTGCATCATTACCCGCAGAGGCAGTAATGATCGTCCCATGGTCCATTGAACGGGCGATTGCCCACTTTAACTCGTTTTCTTGGGAAATACTGGAGGACGATAGATTGATAATCTGCGCTCCATCGTTCATTGCTGCGTTCAACAACCATGCATAGCCGTACTTGATGTGTGTAGTACCGTCGATGCAATCGGAGGAAGGTTGATCACCATCCTGCTTGGAACCTGTCCGATACGCCAGCAAGGTTGCATCTGGGGCGACACCATAATTTGGGGATACCAGAATTGAAGCCACCGAGGTTCCGTGACTTTTGGAAGCCAGAGACGAGTTGATCGTACATGTCTGCTTATCACGAATCGATGCGCTGGCAAGTTCGGCTGCATCAGTCTCAACTGGTCCATCGATCATCGCAATCGTGACGCCCGCACCGGTGTAGCCTTTCGCCCTGGCTTGATCGAGGTGATAAAAGGCGAAATATGCCTGGTCGGCAGCCGTAATGGGATCGGCCGCATGCGCTGGAGGAGTTGGTCCGACAAACAAGACTGCCGCGAGAGCGACGGCAGAGGCAACGACGCCACAGCTCCGCAGAGGTCGAGGAGTGGCCCTCATCGTTGTCACCATTGCCTGACATCCCATCCGTCGTCCTTTCGCTTCACTGGCTCAATATCCTTATTGAATCCGTACGTCTGCAAGAGAGGATTGATACAGCCCTCGGGAAGCCATCTCCATCATTGTGAATACAGAAAGACACGCGGATTCTGAGGACGCACATCGGAGTCGAAGCCAACGTCGGCCACTCGACACCTCCACGAAAACCGGACCTGAAAAACGTGCTCCACGGAACACGATGGGACGTTTGCAAGCATATGACCACTCGTTCACATTGACAAGCGCATCCGAGGAACCAGGCAATGCAACCAATGTGGGTGTGGGCCCGGCCAACTGGCCGGGCCCACACCCATCAGTAGAAGAACGCTCCCCCGTCAGCCTCGCAGCGTCTGGTCGGCCGCCAAAATTGCCGCCACCTCCTCGCGCGTGGGCGAGTACGCACCCTGATACAGAATCGTGATGCCGGAGGTGATGATGCCACGGTGGATGGCGGGTAGGATCTGGTCCCACGACGCCTCGCGCAGGCGCTGCTTCGCCTCGCCCGAACCCAGCAGGCTTGCGTCAACCAGACCGGAGATCAGGCCGGCCATGAGCGAGTCACCCGCCCCAACGGTGTCCACCAGCTCGACATCGAGCGGGTCGACGACGAGCATGTCACGCTCGGCCGCAGCCTTGATGTAGACGCCCCACGGGCCGCGCGTGCACAGAATCAGCGACGGGCCGGACTGTGACCACTCGCGGATGACATCCTCGACGGGACGGCCCGGGTAGAGCCATTCAAGGTCCTCGTCCGACGCCTTCACGACGTCCGCAAGGGCCACGATCGCCTCAATGTGCGGGCGTGCCTCGTCGGGCGTGCCCAGCAGAGCGGGGCGGATGTTCGGGTCGTAGGAGACGGTGCCGCGGATCGCCTGTCGCTTGACGGCGGCCAGGACCTTGTCGGCACCGGGCTCGAGCACGACCGCGTAGGATCCGGTGTGCACGTGTCCGACAGTGTCCGGGTCCTCGACGGCGGGGACATCCCAGGACAGGTCGAACTCGTAGGTGGCGTGCCCCTTCTCATCGACGGTCGCATGTGCAACCGTCGTGAACTCGGCACCGTCGCTCCCGGGTGTCAGAGTGACTCCCGCGGCCTCGGCGTGGGTGCGCACCTTCTCGCCGCGGGCGTCGCGGGCGAACCAGGTCGCCAGTTCGCAGTCGTGTCCGAGGCGCGTGAGGCCGGCTGCAACGTTGAGCATCGAGCCGCCGACGACCTCGACGGGAGCGGTATTCGGGCGAGTAATCTCATCGATGAGCGCTTCACCGATGTTCACGATCCTAGTCATTCGTCAACCCCAGCTTCTCTTCCATTTCTTCGAGCGGAATGCCCTTGGTTTCGGGCA
>ERZ773072.1456-NODE-1456-length-11797-cov-10.606370_pt1 | contig 11797 bp, 10 predicted proteins | sample MGYA00580617_ERZ773072 | MGnify/ENA primary metagenome ERZ773072 (study PRJEB29015, sample SAMEA2737970) | human oral metagenome | biome: human oral; feature: human-associated habitat; material: dental | place: China | collected 2122 ... | reverse complement strand
GGAAATTTTGTCGCGTGATAGTTACGTCCGGTTTGCTTAACTTATAACTGCGTATGGTCGCAGACCGGGTTGTGGCTATGGATACGCTGGCTCAAATTCTACCGGTAATCTTCGCTGTGTAAGTGGTGGGTAGAGATTTTTCGTACTGGTGAATGTCTGGCCTTTACGAAGACGGGGGTAGTAGGGGGTGGTGGGAAAAATGGTGAGCTGCACCAATGTCCTGCGGAAATAGTATTTGTCGCAAGGGTCACAACTTTTGATACATTATGCGGTTCCCCACGCTGGGCTAAAAATGGGTAATCTCATGCTAGGCACCATCGCAGATGAAAATCGTTCTTTGTCGTAGAATTTCCTGTGACTTAGGCCTGGTATCCGGCTGGAAATTGCCATGATTTTTGCCGGATATTGTTGTGCCCGTTGCTTCGTGGGTTTTCGCCGAAAAATGATAGTGATGATGGCTGAGGTATTGCATAATTTCATAATCGGTGGGGCGGTGTGGCGCCATCCGGTTATTTCCCGCGGAACGATTCGTCGTCAGGCATGTCGGTGTGACGCGGGGAGAAGACAACCGAAAATTTTTTCTTAGAAAGGGAAGCTATGACTGCCAATAACGAGAAGGCCGTGCTGCATTATCCTGGCGGCGAGTATGAGATGGACATCATTAGGTCCACCGAGGGTTATAGTGGTGTGGTGTTGGGAAACATGTTGGCCGAAACCAACCTTGTTTCTTTCGACCCGGGCTATGTTTCCACCGGTTCTACGGAGTCGAAGATCACCTATATTGATGGTGAGCAGGGCATTCTTCGGCACCGTGGTTACGATATTGCGGATTTGGCGCAGAATGCCACATTCAATGAAGTGTGCTATCTGCTGATTAAGGGGAAGCTGCCGAATCAGCAGGAGTTGGAGCATTTCAATAGTGAAATTCGTCATCACACATTGTTGGATGAGGATTTCAAGGCGCAGTTTAAGATTTTTCCACGAAATGCCCACCCCATGTCGGTGTTGGCGTCGTCGGTGAATATTCTTTCCACCTATTACCAGGATCAGCTGAACCCGTTGGATGCGGCACAAATGGATAAGGCGTCGGTGCGGCTTTTGGCAAAGGTGCCGATGCTCGCCGCCTATGCTTACCGGGCGTCGAAGGGTGCGCCGTACATGTATCCCGATAACTCGCTCAATGCTAGGAAGAATTTCCTGCGCATGATGTTCGGCTATCCCACCGAGCCTTACGAGGTGGATCCGGTGGTGTCGAAAGCCCTGGACAAGTTGCTTATTTTGCACGCCGACCATGAGCAGAACTGTTCCACGTCGACGGTGCGCATGATTGCTTCCGCCCAGGCGAATATGTTCGTGGCCGTTGCTGGTGGCATTAATGCGTTGTCGGGCCCGCTGCATGGTGGGGCGAACCAGGCGGTGCTGGAGATGCTGGAGAAGATTGCCGCAAACGGTGGTGATGCTACCGACTTCATGAACCGGGTGAAGAATAAGGAAAAGGGCGTGCGGCTCATGGGCTTCGGCCACCGCGTGTACAAGAATTATGATCCGCGGGCCGCAATCGTGAAGGAGACCGCCCACCAGATTCTGGAGCATTTGGGTGGCGACCACTTGTTGGATTTGGCCATGAAGCTGGAGGAGATTGCGCTTAATGATGAGTACTTCATCTCCCGGAAGCTGTACCCGAATGTGGATTTCTACACCGGTTTGATCTACCGGGCCATGGGCTTCCCCACGGATTTCTTTACGGTACTGTTCGCCATTGGGCGGCTGCCCGGGTGGATCGCCCAATATCGGGAGCAGTTGGCGACCACGACGAAGATTAATCGGCCGCGGCAGATTTACACCGGTGAAACTCACCGTGTGGTCATTCCCCGTTCCGAGCGCGACTGATAACCGGCTGTGCGGGGCATTCGTGGTGTGAATGGTGATGATCTATTCCCGCGGTTATACCCCGTAATGGGTGCATGATCTGGGTGGTTGTGTGAGCTGTGAGCTGCATAATCAGGTCGGTTATGCAATAACCCATTACAATAGTGTGGGACTTTCGTAGCCGTTCGCTGTATCGGTTACGTCACATCTACACATCACGATGATTCCAAAGGAGTTTCACCCCGCATGGAGAAGCCAGTAATTGAACGGCCAACCGGCCCTAAGCCGGACGATGTTGTGATTACGGATATCACTGTTGGCGATGGTGACGAAGCCCAGGCTAACGGTATGGTTAAAGTGCACTACGTTGGTGTTGATTTCGATTCCGGGCAGGAGTTTGACTCTTCCTGGGATCGTGGTGAGCCTATCGAGTTTCCCCTGTCTAATCTCATAGCCGGGTGGCAGGAAGGCATTGTTGGTATGAGAGTGGGGGGCCGCCGCCAGCTGGTCATACCACCGGAGGCCGCCTATGGTCCGGAAGGTGGTGGGCATCCGCTTTCCGGCCGCACACTGGTGTTCGTTATTGACTTGCTGGCAGTATAACCGCAGGTTGAAGCTTGTCGACGCGCCCCGCCCCGGTTTCCGGGTCGGGGCCGTTGCGGGTTTTAGGCCGTGGTGAGGGAGTCGGCCAATTGTTCGTAGTGCCGGAAACGTTGTTCCCGGCCGACCCGGGTGGGGTGGGTTTCTAATTCCCACAGTGCCTGGCCAATGTGGTCGATAACCCGGTTAATGAACGTTGCGGGTTCGTCGCTGGCGTCGGGGATTTCCGGGATGATGCCGTCGATGATTCCAGACGATACAAGTGCCTGCGCGGACACCCCCTGGTTTTCCATCATTGCTGGGGCATGGGCGGTGTCCCGGTAAATAATAGCGGATGCTCCCTCCGGGGGCAGTGGGGAGAGCCAACCGTGGGCGGCCGCCAATACTTTGTCCGCGGGCAGCATCGCCAGGGCACCACCGCCGCAGCCTTGGCCGAGGATGACTGACACGGTGGGCACGTCAACGTCGACAAGCTCGCCGAGGGTGCGGGCGATGGAGCCGGCCATGGCTTGTTCCTCGGCAGCAGCGGATAGCTCCGCGCCGGGGGTGTCGATAATGGACACCAGGGGGATTTGGAGAGAGTGCGCCAGGGTGATGCCGCGGCGGGCGAATCGTAGGGCTGCGGGCCCAAGTTCCGTTTCGGCGTGTGGGGGTTGGTGGTGTCGGTCTTGGCCGATGATGACCACCGGCCGGTTGGCGATGCGGGTGAGTGCTACCTTGACTGCGGGGGAGATCCGCCCATCGCCGGAGCCGGAGAGTTCGATAACATTGTCGGATCCCAGTGCGGCGAGGAGGTGTTGCAGTCCGGGGCGGTCGGCGCGGCGGGTGGCGGTGATGGCGTCCCAGGCGCTGATGGCGGGTTGAGTCTGTTGCGGTTGTTGCGATGTGGGTTGCGTTGCGGGCCTATTGCGGCTGGCGGGGGCGAGAAGCACCTCGGCGAGTTTTTGGACGGCCGCCCGTAGTTGTTTGGGGGAAATAACACCGTCGATAACGCCGTGTTGCGCCAGGTGCTCGCCTTGTTGGACGCCGGCGGGGATGGTTTTGCCGGTGGTGAGTTCGACGACGCGCGGCCCGAGGAAGCCGAGGAGGGCGCCGGGTTCGGCGAAGGTGATGTGTCCGGCGGATCCCCAGGATGCCATGACCCCGCCGGTGGTGGGGTTGCGCAGGTATACGATGAAGGGCAGGTGGGCGTCTTTGTGCCGGTAGACGGCGGTGGTGATGGATACCATGAGGGCGAATGCGGGGGTGCCTTCCTGCATGCGGGTGCCGCCGGAGGATGGGGAGATGAGCAGTGGTAGTTGTTCGGCGGTGGCCCGGTGGATTGCGGTGATGATGCGCCGGGCGGTGGCCGCCCCGATGGAGCCGCCCAGGAAGGTGAATTCGCTGAGGACAAAGGCGACCCTGGTGCCAGAGATCATGCCTTCGCCGGTGATAACGGCTTCGTCGACACCGGATTTGGTTTTAGCCCGGTCGATGGCCGCCCGGTAGTCGTCGCTGATGGTGCCATAGTGTGGGGTTTCATCCCAGGACTGGAAGGTGTGGGGGTCGAGGACTTCGTCGATAAGTTGTTGCGCAGTGATATGGGTCATGGTTAAACCCTAATGGGGACGTTACCCCCGGTGGGATATTTTGGCGATAATCCCGACTTTCCACCACAAAAAGGGGTAGAAAGTAGGGTATGTCTGAAAAATATGTTCCAACGTTTACCCTCAATGATGGTGCAGAGATGCCGGCGGTGGGCCTGGGTACCTGGCAAATGCAGGGCGATGAGGTTATTACCGCGGTCCGTAGCGCGATTGACACCGGTTACCGGCATATTGATACCGCCGCGTTCTACCAGAATGAGGCCGATATCGGTCGGGCCATTCACGACGCCATTAGCGCCGGGGACGTCACCCGCGAAGAACTCTTTATCACCTCAAAAGTGTGGAATGACCAGCAAAGCGACCACGAGGTGCAGGCGGCTTTCCGAGCGTCACTCACCAACCTGGGCTTAGACTACCTGGACTGCTACATGGTGCACTGGCCGTGCCCCAGCACCGGCCGCCATGTGGAACGGTTTGCGGCATTGGGCACGCTCCAAGGCCTGGGTGATGTGCGGTCCATCGCCGTGGCGAACTACAACGGTGACCAGCTGCGGGAAGTGCAGGAAAAAACCGGCATTGTGCCCACCATCAACCAGGTGGAACTGCACCCAGGGTTTTCCCAGGCCGAACTGCGGGAAACCCACGCCCAACTGGGGGTGCTCACGGAAGCCTGGTCCCCGTTGGCGCAGGGGGACGTGAACCACACCAGTCTGCTGGTCGATATCGCCGACAAGTACGGGGTCACCCCGGCGCAGGTGGCGTTGCGGTGGATCTACCAGCTGGGCGCCTCCTCGGTGCCGAAGTCGGCGACCGCCACCCGCCAGGCGGAAAACATTGAGATCTTCAACTTTGAATTATCCGAATCCGAAATGTCCCGCATCCTGCAGCTCGACGACGGGCCGGGCAGCGGCCGCCGCTACGCCGACCCCGACGTGTTCCCCGGCGACGAAGTGGGCGGGACCCCAACCTCACAGAAATAACTAGTCGCATAAGGAAAATCGATTTTCTATGACTATGACCCTCCCCGAACCCTTGGTGTTGAGCACAACCGAACATAACATCACCGTTCTCACCCTGAACCGTCCGGCGAAACGCAACGCATTGACCGCCGAAATGTGCCGGCTGCTCACCCGGGAGATCCAGGCGGTGACCGATACCGCCAACGAACTCAATGGCATGCCCACCACCCGGGTCATTGTGATCCGGGCCCAGGGCCCGGCGTTTTGTGCCGGCGCTGACCTGGGTGCCGCATCCGAACACACGATCGGAGGCACGATTTCCGCCGGCGTGTATAGTGACGATTTCCACGAGGCACTATTCGGCATGCTGCGGGCCATCGTGTCCGCCCCGGTCCCGGTTATTGCGGATATTCACGGCCCGGTGATTGGTGCGGGAACCCAACTGGCCTTGGCCTGCGACCTGCGGGTCGCCGGCGATAAAGCATGGTTTAGAGTGCCGGTTGCCTCGCTGGGCTTCGCGCTTGATGGGTGGACCATTCATCGAGCCCAAAACCTGTTGGGCGGGGCGCTCGCCAGGAATATGCTGATCGCTAACCAGCGGGTGACCGCCAGCCAGGCCGCCGCCGTGGGGTTTATCATCCCGGTGAAAAATCCCGCCCAGGCTGAGGAATTCGCCTACGAGGTGTCCCGCTTGGCGCCGCTGGCCATGCAGCAGCTCAAGACGGCGCTCAATGCGCAGGACGCAACCTACCAGCTCAGCGCTGACGCCCAGGCGCTTTTCGACGCCTGCTGGTCCAGCACCGACATCGAAGAAGCGAAACAGGCCCGCGCCGAGCGGCGTGCCCCCATCTTCCACGGCAGATGACCCAAACCCAGCAAGCCACAGCCATGGCCGCGCATACGGTGACGCCCCACGGCTGTGGCCACGCAAGGTTGGCTACAACAATCACCGCCCAAAAACACGCAAGCGGCATCTTGATGCGGGAAAACACTGATTTATGGGCGGGAACCAGGAGGAACCCCAGGCCCAAAGGCAAGAGGATTCCTATCTCCCAAAACACCACCCTCGACAGCTGATGCATTGGGGATATACAGACTGTGGCGATGGGAATGACTATCGACAATCCCACCCACCACCAGGTGGGGCCAACCCGATAATCCGGGGCCGCCGGGACGTCGACACGTGGGGCCCGTCGACCAACAATGAGTATCCTGCCGTAACTTATGGCGCAAAGGCCGAAGAATACTATGGCCAGAACATAGTGGCACACCGTTGGGCTGACTCTAAAAATCACGCTCAAGGGGGCAACCATTGGGTGGGTGTAGTCCTCATAAAAATTAGCGTCCGGCAGAAACCACACCTGCATGACAACACCAAACCAAAAACACCCGAAGGGAACCCGAATATCCCGCCATATGGTGGGCGAAGCACCAGGAAACGCATAAAGAACCACACCAAGCAGCATGAAGATCGGCACCATAATGATGGACCCAACCACCAGGAGCATGAAAATAAGCGCATCCAAATATGGTGTGACTAATCGCAACCCCAGCCCCAAACCATAGGCGTAACCAGAGAGGACCAGCCAATATACCATGACAAGTGAGCGGGAAGCCGGGGTTATCTTCATGCTTGCATGATAAATGATGCCGAAGAGAAAGATAACTCAAACATAAACACGCTTTTTTCACGGTGGGGCGCTAGAATTTAGCGCATGCCCAGTAGATCTGCGAGTAGTTATTCCCGAGCCGTCACCACCGCGGTGGTGTGTAGCGCACTACTGGTCACGGGCTGCGGCAGATCGATCACCACCGACATCACGAACGTGGTGCTGAAATCCCCCGAAGAGCTTGCCGACGTCGACCGCACACCCGGCCTGTCGCTTCAGGGCTTTGAATACAAAAAACAGGCGAAACGCACCTTCGACCACCTGCCGTACCAATACACCTACGTGAATTTGCGGACGGGCAAACACGTAGGCTCCACCAATGAACGCAATTCCCGCCGCGCCCAAGGCATAGTTCGACTATTTATTGGGCACTACGCGTTCACGAAGGGCGGGGAAAAAGAACGGGAACAAGCCCGGCGCATGCTGCTTCATGATGATAGCGCCATCACCGACGAACTCTATTCGATGTTCCCCAATTCCATCTCGTGGGTGGCAGACAAATACCAGTTAGACGCCACAACCGCCAATAACTACTGGGCGTATTCGCAAACCAGTTCGTATGATGTGGCGTATTTCCTTGGCCAACTACTCGACCGGGAACCCGACGCCACACTGCTAGCCGTCATGCGGGAACGACAAAGCCTCAACCCGCAACAAAACTACGGCAGCGGCGTATTGCCGAACATCATCGGCAGCCAGACCGCCGAAAGCGACGAAAACAAGGAATACTTTTCGGCCGGTTACGGGTCTGATTTCGTGGCCGTGGGTGCGGTGAATACGTCGAAAACCACGCTCACCGACATGATGAAATACCAGGTTTTAGGCGAGGGCAAACCATACCCGACCGAAACCGAAAAACCATCGGCGTCGGAAACCACGTCGGCAACCTCGACATCCGCTACCTCGACGAGTCGCGCGGCTTCTGGAACCGCCAACACAAAAACCGCGGCCGTGACCAAAACAGCCACAACCACGGCGACGAAAGAGCCCACCGATTACTAGTCGGTGGGCTACCGGTTAACTCGACGACTTGGCGATCTGCAAAATCATATTGATCTGCTCTTCCGAAGGCAGAACGATTTGCTGCCCAACCGGTAGCTTGCTGGAAATACTATTCACCGAATTACCCAGCTGCCGGATGGTTTTAGCATCCAGATTTTTGCCGGCCAACGTTTGCGGAAGGGTAGCACTTGACTGATTATTTTTCGCATTCCCGCTCGCACCCGAAGGCAGTTTCACATTGCCACTATTGGCAGTGGTCTGCCCACTGGGGGTGGGGGTGTCTGCTTGGCCGGGCGTCCACTGGCCCCAGTCTTCCGCATACACATCGTTGACATCAACCTCAATGCCATCGAGGTTTTCGGTTTCGCCAGCCACCTGATGTAGCGTGACTCGCGGATGAATCTGCCCGTTAGAACCCCAGTCATGCTGCCAGAAATAGGAGCCGAGACCATCCTGGATCGCCCAATCAATGGTGCCATAGTTGGCGTACACGCCCATGGTGTAGCCCTGACTCTTGAGGATCTCATCGAAGGCCTTGAGGTAGGGGCGGATCTGATTATCGTATTCTTCCCGGGACGGATTATCGTCAATAGCCACATAGATGGGCCGGCCCTTGGGGCCACCGGCGGCAGCATGCAGCTGGATGGCCTGGGGGGCGTGCACTGCGGCACCCGCGGCACCTTGTTTCCAGTCGGCGGTTTCTTCCTTGCCGAACTGGTAGATGGAGGCGACCTTGAGGCCATTGGCGGCTTGGTCTTTGGTTTCCTCCAGGGTGACGGGCTTGCCGAGCATCCATTCCGCGCCGGGGCGACGTTGGGATACGTATCGGACAGAGCCGAGGTGGCCGGCTTCTTTGATGGTGCTGCCGTCTGGTACGCCGGCGGCGTAGTCGATGACGGTTCCCAGGACAGGCCCGAGAGCGAATGCTTGCGGCGCGGTAATACCAGCGGCGGCGAAGGCGAAGCTGCTGGCGATAGTCAGTGCGGCGGTTTGGAGAAATCGGCGGCGCGACAGGGCGGAAAATATGGACATGGGTCTCCCTACTTGTGTTGCATTGCGACGGGTGATGGTGCGGAACGTCGTCGCAAAGCTTACAAAGCTATTAAATCTTCACTTATGTAACACTAGTCAACAACAATAACATTAGTTTCGAATCTTAGGAAGTCCTCAGCGAAGTCGCAGGAGTTTCCGCTGGTTGAATCATATTCGCTATAAACGGGAAGATGAGCACCGTTACCGAACCTGCGGCTACCAGCAGTGACGCATTCTCCTCCGACAATAATTGCGATTCCACCGCCACTTCGGTGACTGCCGCAATGATCGGAAGCGCCGTTGCCGCATAGAGGCTCAGCTGGATCTTCTCCCGCACATTTGTCAATTGGGACCCGGTGGTAAAGAACAGTTCCCGAATGAGCACCGGTAGCCCTCGAACCACATAAATCAATGGCACTAAAATGCACAACAACCAGGGTTTATCGGCCACCGCCCGGGGGTCGATTGTCATTCCCGAGCACACAAAAAACACCGGAATCAGCAACGAATACCCAACAATGTCGAGTCGCTGCTCCACGGCCTCGCCGAATTTCTCCGGGACGAGACGACGCAAAATAAACCCGGCCGCAAACGCACCCAACACCACATCCAATTCGAACACCGCTGCGACAGCCATGAGCACGCCCAGCATCCAGAGCACCAACCGCATCACCGTTTGGTTCGTCGCCCCGGCATTGAGAACCATGGCCCGCGCGGTCCACGGCAAGAGAAACCGTACCGTTCGCGGAATGGCCGCCACCACGAGAGCAACCACAAAGAATGCTGCCAAAACAATGGCCGTTACCCACGTGCTGCGTGCCGACAATAATAACGCCATCGCAAAAATGGGGAAGATCTCACCAATCGCACCGTGCACCAACAACGATCGCCCCACCGGAGTGTGCAGTACCTGCTGCTGCTTCATGATGGGCATGAGCGTGCCCACGGCCGTGGACGTAAATGCGATGGCCAGCACCACCGCCGTTGACGTGTTATGGGGCTGCAGAAGCACACACGCCCCCGCGAAACTCAGCCCCATGCACACCAACCAGGTGGTTGCGCTCGTGCGGCCCTCTCTGCTGCGGATCATGGCAGGGTTAATCTCATAGCCGGCCAAGAGAAAGAGCATCCCCAACCCCAACTGTTTTAATAGCCCCACGCCACCTTCGGTGGACGCCAACCCCAGCCAGTGCGGACCTATAAGAATGCCCGCCCCAATGAGCAGCACCACAGCCGGCACGCGCTTTCCCGTCGCCCAGGAAATTAGTGGCGCCGTCACCGCGGCAGCCATGATCCAGGCAAAGGACACCAAGGGATTCGATTCGACACTACCCGCAGCTAAAACAACATGTGACTCGGGTATCATTGTGGTAACCATGGCACTATAGTGTAGCTACCGCGAAAAACCCGATAAATTCAATCATTGCTGAGGTTCTTGTGGCCCTTCCCCACGCTGCTCTATCCGTTGCTCTATTTGGGGAGCCATAAGCTCCGGGGGTATGTCGGGGTTGGAAAGCGCAGGAGTGGCGTCATCGCCCGGATTCGACACCGAATCGACGCAATGGGCGGTGTAGAGCAGTGTGCCATCGCACATGAGTGTGGCACCTGAACCCCAGTCGGGTAAACACTCGCAGATCGGTACCCCACCCTGCGATGCTGTGGCATCCGCAAGTCGCTGCGCGTTCGGGTCATCGTAAGAAATCTCCGCCAGCGAACCATCTGCCAGCGGAGTAACCATCCTACTTGTGGTGGGGGAGGACTCGATTGCCGACCTTCGTGCCGCAGACATGACCGCCCCAGATATATCCGGCTCCACCAACTGCAACGTATACGTTAACCAGGCGAAATACGGGAGCATCACAACTAATGCGACACTCACTGCAACCGTCATAGTGAACCGTGAGAGTGGCAGTATCATGGCGCGGCTCCTTTCTACTCAATCCAACGACGGGGCAACGTCAAAGTAATTAGAATTTACTATTAAAAAAGGTTCATAAGAGGTCGCTCAGCGCGAGAAATGGACCAAGTGACCGAAACCCTGAACCTTGAGTTTAGACCTTTTTGGGAAAATGTCGATTCTCGGCGGGAACCGGAAAAATAATCTAAATGTCTATCACGGTAGCATTATTAAAATATTTTAATATTTATCAGCGAGCTTCTTTGGTTATTTTCGCTGCTTTACGACGATTTTACCTACGGCACTCGTTGGCCATTGCATTAAATACTTAAAATTATGAGAAATGAATGGGGGATATTTTCTTTTCTAAATTTTATCTAAATTTTTGGATAAAACCCAGGGAAAGTACATGAAACATCAGTCCAACTGACCCCATTAGTAACATCTAGTAACACCAGCAACAGAAAAATCCCCTGGATGTAGCAAAATTACAGCCAGGGGATGGGTGGTTTTCTATCAGTAGAACTTATCGTTCGCAGGCGACGCCGTCTTGGTCACGATCCAATCCGGCTCGGTAACCTGGCTCACCTTGATAGAGTGGTGCCGCACCTGCGGCCTTTGCCGCCTTACAGTTCGGGTAATAAACATTCTGCGCTGGGGCGGTTTCCGGCTCTGGCGCAGGTGCGGGTGGGTACTCCGGTTCCGGCACGATCACGGGTGCCGGTTCAGGGTCTCGCACATAGTGGTCTGTGTGATTGTCGGACACAACTTGCTCCTGGGATACGACGGTGCTGGTCGTGGGCGACGCCGATGTTGTTGTGGCGGTGGTGGTTCGACTCGTTGTGGTGGGCCGAGAGGTGGTGGTTTTCTTTGTCGTGGTTGGGGCGCTTGAGCTGCTAGGTGTGGCCATGACCGCGGCCGCCGGCTGCTCTGGCTGAACTTTCGGAGCGGCGCCGATTGCGGCGAAAAACAACAACAGGGCTAATGGGGCGACGACCTTCCATTGGCGTTGCCCCGGCTTGGTCACGAACCACCACACGCCTGGTCCAAGAAACGCCAACCCCATGAGGACCGGCCAGCCAGAACCGTCGAAGAGCCCGAAGAGGATGAAGAGACCGCCAAAGGCGATACCGACAATAGCCAGGATGATTTTTATGATTTGAAACATCATGTTGATTACCA
>ERZ773072.1454-NODE-1454-length-11798-cov-4.847143_pt1 | contig 11798 bp, 3 predicted proteins | sample MGYA00580617_ERZ773072 | MGnify/ENA primary metagenome ERZ773072 (study PRJEB29015, sample SAMEA2737970) | human oral metagenome | biome: human oral; feature: human-associated habitat; material: dental | place: China | collected 2122 ... | reverse complement strand
TGGGCGGTGTTCCAGCTGAGCTTGCCGAAGTCTGCGGCGCTGATGACATCGCCTTCCGACACGGCGGTGGGCGCGCCGGGGCCATCGCCGTCGGCATCACGCTGCAGGGCGGTGCCTGTGCCGTCACCATCCTTGGCGTCGATGCTCTCGATGCGGATGAAGGCCGGGGTCTTGCTGGCCGTGTTGCCGGCAAACAGGTCCTGGTTCAGGGCCAGTGTCTGGTCGTGTGCGACCGACAGAGGTTCACGGGTAGCGGGATAGTCCGGGGCAGCCGGTGACTCGCTGACCGTAATGGTTTGTGCGGAGGCGCCCAGAATGTGCTTCTGGTTGGCGTCGAGCGGCACAAAGCGGAAGCTGCCGCCGTCGTTGTGGGCGGCGTTCCAGCTCAGTTTGCCAAAGTCTGCGGCGCTGATGACATCGCCTTCTGAGACAGCCGTTGGGGCACCGGGGCCATCGCCGTCGGCATCCCGCTGCAGGGCTGCGCCCGAGCCGGTGTCACCCTGGGGGGTGATCTTCTCGATGCGAATGAAGGATGGGGCCTTGTCGGCCGTGTTGCCGGCAAACAGTTCCTGACCCAGCGTCAGCGTCTGGTCGTGTGCCACCGCCAGCGGGTCACGCGCGCTGGCGTAGTCCGGCACCGCGGGGGATTCGTAGACGTTGACGGTCTGCGGCTGGACGCCGTCATAGGGCTGGCGCTCGCTGTCCAGCGGCACGAAGCGGAAGCTGCCGCCGTCGTTGTCGGCGCTGTTCCAGACCAGACGGCCGAAATCTGCGGCGGCAATTTCCTGGTTCTCGGCAACAGGGGTCAGCGATCCGTCGTCGGCGCGCAGATGCAGCGCGGCCGATCCGGCACGGGCGCCCTTGGCCTCGATGCCTTCAATGCGCACGTAAGACGGGGCATGTTCGGCATCCTTGCCGGTGAACGTGCTGGCGCGCAGCTCCACCGCCTCGTTGTGACGGGCCGCACGGGTCACGGGGGCGTCGTCATAGCTGGGCGCAACGGGACGCGGTGAGGGTGCAGGAGCCGGTTCGGGAGCAGGCTGTGGGGCGGGAGCAGGCGACGGTTCCGGCGCAGGGGCAGGTTGTGGCGCCGGTTGTGGTTCGGGTTCCGGCGCGGGCTCAGGAGCCGGGGCCGGCTCGGGTGTCGGGACAGGCGAAGGAACGGGCGCAGGCTGCGGTGTGGGTGCAGGCGACGGGTCCAGCGCTGGGGCGGGCTGTGGCGCCGACTGGGGCGCGGGTTCCGGCGCAGGCTCAGGAGCCGGGGCCGGTTCGGGTGTCGGGACAGGCGAAGGAACAGGCGCAGGCTGCGGCGTGGGTGCAGGTGACGGTTCCGGCGCAGGGGCAGGCTGTGGCGCCGGTTGGGGAGCAGGTTCCGGTACCGGAACGGGCGTCGGCGCAGGTTCAGGGGTTGGTGCAGGTTCCGGCGCCGGTTCGGGCGTGGGCACGGGGGCCGGCTGCGGAGCAGGGGAGGGCCGAAGGTTCTGGGAAAGCTCGTTGGCGTGCCGGTTGGCCTGGCTGATGGGGCCTTCGCCCCGGGATGCGGTGGCCGTCAGCACGCCCAGTGCGGCAGCACCGCCCGCCAGCGCCATCGGGCTGAAGGCGAACGCGCCCGGCGTGACGGCCAGACCGGATGCCGCCGGTGCGGCTGCCTGAACGCCTGCCACGTGGGCAGCCTGTGCTGCACCGTTGACGCTGGCAGCACCGGCAGCCTCACCCGTGGCTTCGACCGCGCCCAGCGTGGCGGTGGCATCGCCTGCTGCAGCGCCGGCGGCCCCATCCGTGGGCAGCCAGGCGGCACGGCGGGCGCCTTCCTGTTGCACCACGGCTTCCTGGTAGTCGCCCAGAGGGCCGTATTCGCGCTCCAGGGTCTGCATCATGCTGTCATCGGCTGCCTGCATGTTCCGGCTGGCGGGTGACGTGACCTGTGTCTTCGCACCCGCTGCGGATGCAGGGTTCGTCTGTGCCCGCAGCGGGGCCGACGTGTTTGCAGAGGCAGAGGAGGGTTGCAGGGTGTTCATAGGCCGACCAGAGAATGAGGCATGAGATGCTCGAACCTGAATCTTGGTACGCACCGCGAGGCAGCAGCACCGGCAGCGCATGGACGGCTTCCGGGGGCCGCCGGGTGTGCGGCAAATGTGGGTTTTTCGGTAAGCGGATACCGTTTCTGACAGACAGTCGACACCCGCAGAAGAGCGGCGTGCCAATGTCGGCGCATGAAAAGCGAAGGGGCCGCTTCCCTTGCGGAAAGCGGCCCCTGGAGGCTGGTGCAACCCAGTGTTGCAGCTGCACGGAAAGGTCCCGTCGTGCCGGCGGACCGGCGGGGCCGTCACCCGATGCTGCCGGGTGACGGTGACGGGCCTTCAGGCTGCCATCAGATCAGCGGGTTGATCTGGTTGTGCAGGTCGTCCAGCAGGTTGCTGCTGGGCTCGGCCGGGGTGTAGGCGGCCAGCGACTTCAGCTGGGCACCAGCACCTTGCGGGTTGAGGACGTGGTCGAGAGCCAGAGGCCGTTCTTCGCCGCTTGCTTGGGAGTTATCGGACGACTCTGTCACCCTGATAGTCTGCCATTCACCGATTTCCTGCTTGTCACCGTCCAGCGGCCGGAAGCGAATGGTGCCGCCGTTGTTGTGAGCAGCGTCCCACTGCACCTTGCCCAGATCACTCCAGGAGATGACCGCGCCATTGGTGGTACCGTTGGTGGTCAGGTCCTTGCCCAGGCCGCCATTGCTGCCGTCGGCCAGACGCATGAACACATGGCCGTCGCTTCCGCCGTCTTGTTCGGTCGAGCCCTTGATCCAGACATACAGCGGGGCGGTGGCGGCATTCTCACCTTTGAACAGCGCTTCGGGTACAAGCTGCTTGCCGTCATGCGTTTCCACGTTGAAGCTCATCTTCGAGGATTCGTAGGTCGGCACACCGGAGGCTTCCTTCACATCGAAGTTATGCTCGGTGGCAGATTCGATGTCCTTGTGGTCGGCCGTGACAGGTTTGAACTGAACCTTGTACGTACCGGCGTTGTTGGCATCAGCCTTAGCATCCCATTCCACTTTGTCGAAGTTGGCCTTGTCCAGGAAGGAGCCACTGGTCAGCGAGTGCTTCTGGCCGCCAACAGTGTAGGTCAGAACGCCATCGTTCGTGGGGCGGTCGTCGGGACCGTGAACCACCGTGATCTTCACTGCATCCGGGGCCTTTTCGGGGTCCGTGCCAGCAAAGAGCTTGGAGTCGAGCTTCACGGGTTCGGCATCCCGTCCCACATCGACCACGCTCTTCTCGGAAGCGTACACACCCAGCTTCGGCTCGGCATTCACCACCGGGGCAGCAGGAGCCTCGTTGATGGTGATGGTCTGCTCAGCAGCACCTTCCAGTGCATCGCCGCTAGCCTGAACCGGCGTGAACTTGAAGGAACCACCTTCGCCCTTGGAGGCGTCCCAGGTCACCTTGTCGAAGTCCGCGGCAGCGATCTTGTCGCCGTCGCTGATAGCAACACCGTTGACCTTGAGCGTACCTTGGGCAAAGCCAGTGGCCTTGACAGCCTCGGGCTTGTTGTCCGGGGTCGTGCCTTCGAAGACTTCCTTGCCGATCTTGGCATTGGTTTCGTCGTGAGCGACGCTGACGGACTTGTTGGGCTCGTAGGAGGGCGCTGCCTTGACCGGAGGCGGGGCAGAGGGCTCGTTGACGGTGATGGTCTCTACCTTGGCATCAGCGATTTCATTACCGTCAGCGGTGACAGGCTTGAACTTGATCGCACCGCCTTCGGCCTTGGTGGCATCCCAGGTTAGCTTGCCGAAGTCGGCAGCCTGGATGACGGCATCCTTATTGACGGCTTCTGCACCTTTCTTCAGCGCACCTTCCGGCACTTCCGTGATCTTCACGGCAGCGGCCTTGTTTTCACCGGTGCCCAGGAAGAGGTCGGCCTTGATGGCGGTGGACGGTGCGTCGTGCGTGGCGACGTCCAGCTTCTGGCTGTCCGGATACGTGGGCAGCTTCGGCTGAGCAGGCTGCTGCTCAACATTCTGGGTAGAACCCTCGCTGGGATTCACAGCCTGGCCACCGTTCTGGACGGGGGTACCGGCCGGCTGACCTTCGGGAGTACCAGCAGGCTTGCTGGGGGGAGTCTGACCCTGGGACTGGGAACCTGCATCCTGGGTGGTGCCACCGGCCTTGGAGTCGGAACCACCTTCCTGGGTCTTGGAGCCGCCTTGAGCACCGGCACCACCCGTCGAGCCACCCGCTGCAGCGCCCTGGCTGCCGGGGTTGGTATTGCCCTTGTTGGCGTCGCCACCAGTCGTGCTGTTTTGCGCGGTGTCGGCTTTGTGCTCGCTGCCATCGGTGCCGTGCTCGCCACCTTTCTGCGGATCGCCAGCCTTGTTGCCACCCTTGTCAGCTTGCTGATCGCCTTTATGCCCTTCGCCGCCGGTCGGAGCCTTGTTGTCCTGAACCTCGGGCGTGCCGGCGCCACCCTGCTGCTGGTTCTGAGCCGGGTTGGAGGCCGGGGCCGACGGGTGCGTGATGGTGGCCGATTCGGTCACGGTCAGGGTCTTCTGTTCGGCACCTTCCATGTTGGGAGCATCGGCTTTGTTGCTCTGCACGGCCACGTAGGTGATCTTGCCACCCATGTTGTGGTCGCCGTTCCAGACCAGCTTGTCGAAGTCGGCCTTGTTGATGATCTGACCGTCCACGACCGGATCGCCGTTCAGCGTCAGCGGGGCCTTGTAGTTCTCGATCTCGATGACGAAGCGGCTGAGCTTCTCGCCGGAGAAATCGTAGGCCTTGTAGCCCTTGGGCAGGTCGGTGCCATTGCCGTTGCGGATGATGGCGTCAGCGTTGGCGACGGCACCTGCGGTGCTGTCCTTGCCCAGCCAGGCGCCGTTCTTGGCAAGCTGTCCGTTCAGGACATCCTGTTGCGCAGCCTTGGCAGTGTCACCCTGGGCTTCAGCAACGCTTTCATCGCTGTCATATGCGCCCAGCGTGCCGAACAGATTCTCGCCAATGAACTTGGCTTCTTCGGCGCTGTCGATGGTCAGCAGCTTGCCACCGCGTGCCTTGGCCATTTCCTCGGCTTCTGCGCGCGAGATGGGCTTGCCGGCGTCGATGACCTCGTAGGCGGTGGTGGAGACAGTCTTGACCGGAGCAGGGGCATCCGGGGCCTTGCCGGTGGCCTTGCTGGTGGTCTCGACATTGCGGAAGATGCGCGTGCCAGCCTCGCCTTCGGACGTGTCGACATGGACGATCTTGATGAACTCGACGTTCTTGCCTTCGCCAGCCGCCTTCTCGAACGCGGTGGCGACGTTGGCCAGCTTGGTCTCGCCGTTGGCGGCAACCTGCGGTGCCTCAGCCGTACCTTGAGCCGTGGCCGGCAGTTCCTGCTTGGCAGGCTGCTGGTTGCTGTTCTGGTTGTCCTGACCGTTCTGGTCGGCTTGCGGGACGTCGTTGCTAGGTTTGACCTCCGTGCCGCCCTGCGCCGGCTTGTCCTGGGCGCTCGGATTGGCCGGCGTGGTCATCGGGTGCTTGACGTCGGCCGATTCGGACAGCGTCATCGTGCCTGCCTTGGCGTCGGCGACGGGCTTGGCCTTTTCGGAGTCATCGCTGTCGACGGCCTGATAGGTGATCTTGCCGGCCTTGTTCAGGTCGGCGTTCCAGGCCAGCTTGGCGGCGTCGGCCTTGTTGATGATCTGGCCTTCGACCACGGGCTTGCCGTCCAGCAGCAGCGGCGACTTGTAGCCTTCATATTCGATGACGAACTTGCTGAGCGTGGTGCCTGCAGCTTCGTAGAGCTTCATGGCACCAGAGCCGTCTGCGTTGTTGCCGTTGCGGATGACGGCGTTGGCCTTGGCATCGGCGCCCTCAGTGGCGTTCTTGCCCAGCCAGGCACCGTTGGAAGCCAGTTGGCCATCCAGGACTTTCTGTTGAGCGGCCTTGTCGCTTTCACCTCTTGCTGCTGCTTCGGCAAGGGACTTGTCGCCGTCATACTCACCCAGGGCGCCGAACAGATTCTTGTCCAGCCAGGCCTTTTCTTCGGCGGTGTCGATGGACATCAGCTTGCCGCCCAGCTTGGCGGCCATCGTCTGGGCTTCTGCCAGAGTGATGGGCTTGCCAGCGTCGATGACTTCATAGGCACGGCTGTTGTCGCTGTCGACGGCACGAGCTTCAGCGTCCTTGGCGTTCTCGGCGCTGAGAATGCGGCTGATCTTGATGAACTCGGCTTCGCCGCCATTGGCGCCGGCGGTCTTGAAGAGGTCGGCAAACTTGGTCAGGTTGGTGACGCCGTCAGCGGCAACCGTCGGTGCCTCGGCAGTGCCACCCGCCGTGGCGGGCTTGCTGAGGTCCTCGACCGGGGTGGGGTCAACCTTGGGCTGATCGGCCGGTTTCGAATCGGCCTGCTTGGCAGGCTCTTCTTCCTTGGCCGGTTCGGTAGGCTTGGCACCTTCGGCAGGCTTGTTGGTGCCTTCGGCCGGCTTGGTGTCCTGGGCAGGCTGCTCGGCGGCCGGGGTAGCAGGCTTCTGGCTGCCCTGGTTCTGAGCGGCTTGCTGGGTGTTGTTCTGGGCGATCGGCTGGCTGCTGGAGCCACCGCTGCTGCCACCGCCGGCTGCGGCGGCCACGGCAACAACGCCCACCACGCCGGCACCAATGGCCAGCGGGCTGATGGCAGCGGCGGTACCGGCGGCGCCTGCAGCGCCTGCGGCACCGGCTTCGGCAACCGCAGCTTCACCGCTCACGGCGCCCAGCGAGCCTTCGGCAGCAGCGGCTGCGTCGGCGGTGGCCACGCTCCCTTCGGCGGTGGTCTCTGCCACCACTTCCTTCACGGCTTCGGCCTGTTTGGCCTGGGCCATCTTGTCCAGCTCGGCCTTGTCGGCAGCCTGCTTGGCCATCTTGGCGGCGTCAGCGGCGGGTGCCTGGGCGGCCTGGCGTGCAGCGGTGCTGCCTTGGGTGGGCTGGGGTTTTGTCGTGCGGTTCTGAGTTGCCATATCGATCTACGAACGTTGAAAGTCTCACGATGAACGTTGGCCGCGGCAGTTGCCTGGAAGGTCAGGTGCCCCGGCCTGGGACAAGCGCGCGAAGGCGGTGAGACAACCGTGGGCCCGTTCAGTTCCGGAAAGGGGGTGGTTGCCAGATGTCACAAGGTGCGCTTTGTCTCATCTTGGCAAGGTCTTGAGGGCACCGCTTGGCTTTGGGTTCGAGCGGTCGATTGGGGCTGCCCGGCGTGAAACCGGGGGTGTCTGTCCCCAGTCACGCCTGCCGTTCGTGCCCTGATTTCGTCCGTTCGTTCGCAGGCTTATGGACAGGGCTGGGTGACGGACGAAAGGCCGCTGTCCGTGATCGGGCGGGAAAAAAGAAGGCGGAATGGCCCGAACGCACAAGACGACCATTCCGCCAGAGGCCCTTCCCGCCGAAGGCGCACGACCTTCAGCGGGAAGGTGCTGCCGGGTTGCAACCCATGGACCCGGCAGCATGACTGCAAGATGCGTGCGCGTTGCGCGCCTGCATCAGACCATCGGCACCTCGTGCAGCGGGTCGATCAGGTTCGACACCAGGCTGCTGCTGGGGGCGTAGCTGATGTGGCCGTTGTCTGCAGTCGGCGATGCTTCTCCGAAGAGTTCTTCGTGGCCCAGCAGGTCCTTGAACTGCAGGGGCAGGGCTCTCTGACTGGCTTCGGAATGCTGGCCAGTAGCTTCGTCATGCGACTCGTTTTTCAGCTGCGGATCCGAGCCTTCCGGAGCAGAGGCCTGAGATACCTTGCCTTCTTGCTGCTGCTGGGCAGGGGATTGCGGCGACTGCTCACCGTTTGCCGGCGGGGTGGTGACGGTCTGAGGCTGCTTGCCGCCTTCTTCCTGCGTGCCGGAAGTCTCCTGAGCCTTCGGGCTGCCTTCCTGCGGGGAGGAAGCGCCCTGCGACTGAGAGTTGCCTTCCTGCACGACGGGGGCTGTCTGCGTCGAGCCTTGCGGCGCTGCCGGCGGGGTATGAGCATGCTCATTCGACGCCGACTGGGCATCGCCTTGCGCCTGGCCCTGAACCGGGGGCGGGTTGCCAGAGGGCTGATTCTGGCCCGAGGTCGACTCACTCTGTTGGTGCGTGTCGCTGTTCTCGCCTTCCGTGCGGCTGGTTTCGCTCGTGCCTGCACTCGGGCTGGAAGGCTGCGAGGCGCCCCCAGCCTGCGGGGCAGGGGTTTGCGGCGGCTGGCTGTTGCTTTCCTGCGCGGCGGCTTCGGTGATCTTCACCTCTCGCGACACGGGGTTTGCCGCATCGGCGCCCTGCAAGACATTGCCCTGTTCATCCACCGGCACGAACTTGAAGGAAGCGCTGCCCTTGAACTGGTTGGCGTCCAGGTAGACGCTGTCAAACTCGGCCATGGTGATGACATCGTCCTTGGAGACGCTTCGTGCCGCACCGTCGTTGCCGACTTTCAGCACCGGGCCTTCATAGCCGTTTTCGCCATGGACGTAGACGATGCGCACACCGGCAGGCGTGACGCCGTCGACACCCTTGAAGAGGGCGGCATCCAGGTGATGGTTGGCGTTATGGGCGACGTTCACCGTCTCGGCGTCGCTGCCGTAGTTGGGCAGGTTGGGCGTTTCATGGACGGTGACGGTCTGCAGGGGCGAGCCGGCGATGGGCTGCTTGTGATGATCCAGCGCCTGGAAGGTGAAGGACCCCCCGTTGTTCTGGGCGGAATCCCAGGCGATGTGCTTGAAGTCCTCGAAGCTGACTTCACTGCCTTCTTTCAGCGGGGTGTAGGCGTCGCGGCCCTTGTTGACGAACAGGGCGGATTCTGCCGAGTTGGAGTCAGCCGTTTCATTGACTTTCCCGATGCGGATGAAGGCCGGTGCATCGTCGGCAGCCGTGCCCTTGAAGAGGGCTTCACCCAGGGTCTGCTTGATGTTCTGACGAACATCGACGGTCTGGGCGTCGCCTTCCTTATACCTGGGCGCTGCGGCAGCTTCATCGATGGTGATGGTCTGGGCCTGCACCTTGGCGGCGTCGTAGTGAGCGTGGCCTTCTTCGGGGCGCACCGCGATGAAGCGGAACTCACCGCCCTTGGAGGTGCTGGCGTCCCAGCTCAGCTTCTCGAACTGGTCGGCGGTGATGACCTGATTGGCCTCCACGTTCTGACCATCCAGTTTCAGCGTGCCCGGCTTGACGTTCAGGATCTTCACGGCACCGGCCGGGTGATCGGAATCGCTGCCCTTGAAGATGGCGGGGTCAAGCTTGGCGGTCGCGTCGTGGGCCACCTTGACGGGGTGCTGGGCCTGGTACTGGGGCAGGTGCTCGGCCGGTTGCGGGTCGGCCTTGTGCTCAGTGTCACCCTTGTGCTCGGCGTCACCCTCATGGGCGTCCTTGACCGGCTTGTCATGCTCGCCTTCTGCCGGCTGCTGGGCCTTGCCGCTGTCGCCGGCGGCCGGCTGCTTGTTGCCGCCCTGGGTGGGCTGGCCGCCTTGCTGCGCGTTTGCATCGGCCTCGGTCGGGGCAGGCTGCGCCGGCGCCGTGGGTTGTTTCACCTCGGGCGATTCGGTGATGGAGATGTTGTGCGGCTGGGTGTCGGGCAGCGGCTTGGCCGCTTTGGGGTCATCGCTGTCCACGGGCTGGAAGCGGATGGCACCGGACTGGCTGTAGGTGGAGTTCCAGACCAGCTTGTCGAAGTCTTCGGCGTTGATGATCTGGCCTTCCTGCACGGGTTTGCCGTCCAGGGTCAGCGGGGCCTGGTAGTTGTCGTATTCGATGACGAAGCGGGACAGTTTGGCTTCGGCGCCCTGAGCGATGGTCTCGGGCTTGTGGCCGGTGTCATCGGTGCCGGTGGTGATCATGGCGTTGCCTTCGTGCAGCTTGTTGCTGCCGATCCAGGCGGCCTTGCTGTTGTCGTTGTTCTCGCCCTGATGGCCCAGGCCCTGGAGGTTCTCGTTCAGCCAGTCCAGTTCCTTCTGGTCATCGATGGTGAGCAGCTTGCCGCCCAGTTTCTCGGCATGGGCCTTGGCTTCGGCCAGGGTCATCGGGGTCTTGCTTTCGATGACTTCGTAGGCCGTCAGCACGGTCTTGCCGCCTTTGGCAGCATCACCCTGGGCCTGCTGGCCTTCGGCCGGCAGGGCACGGACGGCGAAGGGGCGAACGGCATGGATGCCCTGGACATCGGCGTGATGATCGGCGCTGGGCGTCTGTTTGGGGCCTTCGTCGCCGTAGCGGACGGAACGCGCGTTGGGGTGTTCGCTTTCGGATGCCTGGATGTGGGTGATCTGGACGAACTTGACCGGGGTGTTTGCGCCGGCGGAGTTCTCGAACACCGTCTTCAGGTTGGAGAGTTTCGTCTCACCGGTTTCGGCCACCTTGGGGGCGTCAGGCTCGCCCTGGGCAACGGCGGGGCCGGTCGTGACGGTCTGGACCGGCTTCTGGGGCGCCGGCTGGGCTGCGGGCGGGTTGGCCGGGGTTTCAGCAGCAGGAGCGTGGGCGGCCGGGGCGTCGGCGGCCGGGGAAGTGGCGGGCGCTTCCGCAACAGGCGGCTTCTCGGCAGCCGGGGTAGACGGTGCAGCGGGCTGCTGCGTGTCGGCAGGAACGTTGCTGACGGGCGGTTTCACGGCCAGGGGGGCGCTGGCGGGGCCGTTGCTGCCACCGCTGCTGCCACCACCGGCTGCGGCGGCCACGACGGCCAGGCCCAGTACGCCGCCACCAATGGCCAGCGGGCTGAGTCCGGCAGCGGCCGTGCCGGCGCCGGCTTCGGCAGCGTCTGCGGTCACGGCGCCTTCGGCGCTGGCCACCTGGGCGGGCGCAGCGTTTTCGGCAACAGCCTGGGCGTCGGCGTTGGCCACTTCAGCGGCCTTGTCGGCCTGGGGCTGAGCCGCCTTGCGGGCGGCCAGCTTGTCCAGCGCATCCATGTCATGCGGCTGGGCGCTGGCGGCGCGGGATGCCGCAGCCTGGGGCTGCGACGGTTGTTTGGTCATGTTGTTCTGGGTTGCCATGTCGGTCTGTCTCACGAAAGGGATGACGGCGTCGTGTCCATGTCGTGGCGTTCTGTCTCTGGCATGGTCGTCTGCCGGTGTTGGCGATCTGTCCGGTGCCTGTCATGGCTTTCGGCGTCGGGTTCCGGTATGCCGGATGTCCGTGCCAGGCACCGGGAGTCATCGTGGCAGTTTTCGCCACACTTTGTAGAGGGCAGGCGTCGGGCGGTCGCTGGGGGGCGCCGAGTGAGGGGCGGTCAGGAATGCTTACCTGAGCGTGTTGCGCGGTTCTGGTTGCCAGGATGGAAATTCGATATAGTGTGCATATGCATATACGTATAGAGGTGGTCCATGCATAAGCGAATGACGATTACGCTCGATGAGGCGGTGTACGAGGGGCTGTACCGGACGGTGGGTAAACGCCGGATGAGCCAGTTCATCGAGGATCTGCTGCGCCCCCAGCTGATCGAGAAAGTCATAGAGTGCACGCGTGCGCTCATATGCCGTGCTCTCCGTGCGGCGAAGGATCTCCGTCAGGATGGAGAGCGGCGCAGCAATGCGTCTACGTATCACATCGAGCGCAATCTCTTCGGCGATCCGAGGCGCGTTCTGTGCGTTGTCCTGCTCCTCTTTCGGAATGGAGCGGCGCACAAAGTTCCATTCATCCGTTGCCGTCCACTGATGCTCTGAGCGAATCCCGAATGCCAGACAGTAATTCTCAAGTCGATCGATGATCTCCTGCCAGTCTGCACACGGCAAGGAATTCTCCTCCGCTTCATCGGATTGCTCCGTCCACACGGGAAAAAATCCCGTACGCAGGGCACGGAATACGGTATCGTATCCCCAGCCGCGCCATGCTGTCTGTGCGGCGGCGCGC
>ERZ773072.1449-NODE-1449-length-11820-cov-4.860858_pt1 | contig 11820 bp, 6 predicted proteins | sample MGYA00580617_ERZ773072 | MGnify/ENA primary metagenome ERZ773072 (study PRJEB29015, sample SAMEA2737970) | human oral metagenome | biome: human oral; feature: human-associated habitat; material: dental | place: China | collected 2122 ... | reverse complement strand
TACTGTTGGTGCGAATAGCTTTAGTAATGGGGCTTTTACAACTAGTACAGGTACATACAATATTATCTCTAGCGAATACAATGGCGGTCGTTGGGCTGATTTGTCTTCTGCAGCTAAAAACTTAGGAGCCACTGTTACAGGTACATTAAACAGTATTGAATCTAAAACTGCTAGTAACTCTCAGTCTGGTGTTGCTAACGCTATTACAGGTGTTGCTAACCGCACGTTTAATTCAAATGGTTCCTTAATTTATGGTGCTGGTAATGAAATTTCTAATTCAGTAGGGTCTTTATCTAATCTACCAACAAATAGTGGTAATTCTGCCAAGGATTTTGCAGACAAATTAAGAAATGCCGTAACATCTTCTAATGGTGCTGGTGCTACAATGGCGTTTGGTGGCGGTAATAAAGCAGACTATACACTACGTACATCTATGATTGGTGTAAACAACACTGTAACCGGAGTACGTGGTAACCAAAGTAAAGATAACTTGGCTATCGGCGTGGACAATACAGGTACGAAAGTACAGCACATGACTGTTATCGGTTCTAAAAATACAGTATCTGATGCAAATAATACTCTTGTTTTAGGTGATAATCGTACTGTAACGAGTGCAAACAATACAGTTATCTTAGGCTCTAGCGATAATGGTACAATAACGACTGTAAATGATGCAGTCGCTGTAGGTCATAACACAGAAGTATCTGCAGTAGGTGGTGCTGCTATCGGTAGCAATTCCAAAGCAACTGTTGCAGATGGTGCAGTAGGTTATGATGTTCTTACCAATGCGCCATCCGCCGAAACATCTTCTACTTGGGTGTCTACAGCATCGGCTGTGTCTGTTGGTGATGTAGATAATAATGTAACTCGTCAAATCACCTCTGTTGCTGCTGGTACAAATGATACTGATGCGGTCAACGTAGCTCAACTTAAATTGTTGCGTAACAATGTAGGCGGCGATATTACGAATATCCAAAACAACATTACAAACATTAATGGCAATATAGATCGCTTGGACAAACGCGTAAATCGTGGTGTTGCTGGTGCGGCTGCATTGGCGGCCCTTCATCCGCTCGACTTTGATCCAGATGCTAAATGGGACTTTGCCGCCGGCTATGGTCATTACCACAATGGCAATGCTGCTGCACTCGGTGCATTCTATCGTCCTAACGAGGACGTTCAATTGAGCGTAGGTTCTACATTGGGTAATGGGGAAACTGTTGTGAATGCCGGCCTTTCTGTGAAAGTCGGTGCTCATAGCAATGTATCTCGTTCTCGCGTAGCCATCGGTAAAGAAGTGTTAGAACTTAAGAAAACAGTAGCACTTCAAAATGCACAAATCCAAAAATTGACAGCTCTCTTAAATGATGTAGCAGGTACTCGCATGAAAGCAGACCACACTACATTATTCCCTGATGTGGCTAGCAACCACTGGGCATACGAAGCAGTAAGCAATCTATCTCGCCGTGGCTTGGTAGAAGGATACCCAGATGGCACATTCGGTGGTGATCGTTTATTAACACGCTACGAATTTGCTCAAATCGTATACCGTGCTCTTCAAAACGGCGTACAAGTGGACGAACAACTCGTAACAGAATTTAGCCCAGAAATGGCTCTGTTCCGCGTTGACACAGTGGCAAAAAATCATCAAGGACAACCAACTATTGAACGTGTTCGAGTGAATAAATAATAATACACACATAGAAAAGCCGATACGAACTCTATTGACTATTAATAGCGTTTGTATCGGTTTTATATTTCTAGCATTACAAAATGTAAATTAAAATTATAAATCGTAATATAAAATATCGTTTTTGCAATTCGTTTGAATGCAAAGGCCTATTGTGTTACACTTAACACAATAGGAGGTATCTTTATGAGCACTAGCAAATATATTCGGTTAGTATCTATGACGATAGATAACCTAAAGAATATTGAACACGGGCGTATTAATTTCATAAATACCAGAAAGGACTACAAATCGAGTCTATTAGGCATATATGGTCAAAATGGTTCAGGTAAAACTGCCCTTATAGATGCAATCAGCATTTTAAAATTATTACTTACAGGCCAAAAATTACCTTCTACAATTTGTGACTATATCAATATATCCTCTGCCTCGCATACTTGTGAATTAAATTTTGAATTGCTAATAGAGGATAATAATAAACATATTCTAATAGATTATGATGTAGAGTTAGGCATTACAACATCAATTACTGGTGAAAGTAATATAACGGATGATACTAGCGATAGAGAAAATCAAATTTGTATTACAAAAGAACGCATACAATATAAGATTGAAGGTGTAGATACCAATATTAGAAAAAATATTTTAATTGATACTGATGTGCCTGCTAAGCAAATCTTTAAACCAAAATCAAAATTAGATCTATTAGTTGGTCGTGATATGGATGATATTACAGATTTAATCGTAAATAAGAAACAAGCGAAAGCGGAATCTCGGTCCTTTATTTTTTCTCCAGAGTTTATGAAACGTTTGTGTATTCGCAATAAATTGATGAGTTCCAATAAAAATTTTGAGTTAATGTATTCGATTTTGACGGATTTGGTAAAATATGGTAATCATGATTTATTTGTGGTAACAACAGAACATAGTGGACTAATTAGCCTAGATGCACTACCTTTAGAGATAAATTATAGGGCTGATACGAGACATATTGTAGGTACAATTGGATTATCCCTAAATCAACCTAATGTATTTCCTGTAGCCGTTGTACAAGATATTAGAGATAGTATAGCGATGATGAACCTGGTATTAACTCAAATTGTCCCAGGATTAACTATTGGCGTAGAAACATTGGGTAAAGAGAAACTACAGGATAATCAGGATGGAGAACGATTTGAGTTAGTATCTTATAAATCAAATACATATATTCCTTTAAAATATGAATCTGAAGGAATACGTAAAATTATTTCTGTTTTAGGCTTATTAATTTCTGTATATAATAGAAAATCTATTACTGTTGCCATAGATGAGCTAGACTCTGGTATCTTTGAATATCTACTCGGTGAGATTTTACGCATTATTTCAGAGAAAGGTGAAGGTCAATTAATATTTACATCTCATAATTTAAGACCTTTAGAAACACTAGATAAAGGCTGTATTGCTTTTACCACAACTAACCCTAGCAATCGATATACGCGAATGATCAATGTGAAAACGAGCAATAATTTGCGTGATTTTTATTATAGAGATATCATGCTCGGAGAACAGAACGAAGAATTATATAAATCGACAAATAATGCTGAAATTTCTTATGCTTTTAGGAAAGCTGGTGCATATAAATGGCACGACAAAAAATAGTGCTTGTTATTGTTGAAGGACCCTCTGATGCGGATTCATTAGAACGTAATTCTAATTTAGGATTATGTTTTTAGATAAATAATGAAAAATAGCAGCTACCACCCCCTTTTAGGGCCAGTAGCTGCTATTTTTATATGCCGAATAGGCTAATTATTTTCTAAAAAATCCCAATCCTTCAATATGTAGTAATTTTTGTTCTAAATATTCTTCGCTCGGTACGATGAATGTAGTTCCGTCACTATTGGTACGTTCTATCTTTAAATTAGAGTCCATAATAGCTATCATTGCCTCTTTAGTAGTTGGTTTTTCAAGCAATTTCATGACGAATAAGAGGCCGTGGTCCACAGTTTGATCGATTTGATTATACATATTGCCTACGGTCATATATTGTTGGCCACCACCTTCGGTGAGTGTTTCTATGTATTTAATAAATCGTTCTGGAATATATGTCTCATTTTCTATAAACGGCAATTGCTCGTATCTTTCACCAAGAACGTAAACCTGTCCCACGATAGCCAATAGGAACAATCGTTTATATATAGCATCCATATCGATGTCGATATGAGGATGATGCTCTTTCACATAATTCACTACATCCTGTACATTGAATGGTTTTCTAAGGTCCATCAATTCCTTAATAGAAATAAATACGGGATTTGTCCATTCTGGTGGCGCTCCATTAAATTCATTGATGGCTGTATAGAAATAGAGTTTATTTAATGTGTCTATCGTAACGGTTTCGTTGCGAATAATTTTGTCTGCATTCTTTGGCTTAGTGAGTAAAGCCATGCGGAATTGTGTATCATAGACATAGTCGTAATACTGTTCCTTATCTACATGATTCCCTTGGGATAAGGCTTTGATATTTTCTACCACCGCATTGTCAAGCCATGTAATAAAGGAACGTTGTAACGACTCGTCACCAACATAGGTGCAACCTAAACGTTTGGCCCGTTCCACAAACTGTGATACATACACAGGGTCATTGAAGGTTTCTAAATATTCGTGCCCTACATAATAGTCATTAGACTCGATTACACGGTTGATATTGTTGATTTTGTAATCAGATTGTACACGAGATCGTTCGTCCATCTTCATCGTTTCAGCGATGAGCTTTAACACATTCTTCGTATACACCGTGCGATCCTTTAAGGAATCATTAGGTGCATGTTTTTCCGAATAGAGCATGATGTCGCGCAGCTGTTCCAGACGTTTCCAACCAGGATACGTATTATAGGATATATAGGCGATACCGCAGTCAGATAGATTACGATTACAAATGGTGAGAATCTTATCCTTTACCACATCTGGTACCCAGGACCAAATGCCATGCACCAAAATGTAATCAAAGGTACCAAAATCGTCATCGATATCCATGATGTTCTTTTCTAGCAATGTTACATTCGTAAGACCCATCGATTGAATGAGATCGTTCCCATGCTGTACTTGCACTGGTGAAAGGTCGATGCCTGTGAAAGTCGCTTCTGGATAATACAACGCTTGGGGAATAATATTCCCACCGCAAGATGAACCTAGCTCTAACACGCGAGCCCCTTTAAGAGGTGCTGGGTTAAGCCCATATATTTTGCCCTTCGCTAGGAGTGAGTTAATATTCGTATTTGGGAATGCCTTGGAAACATAAAGAAAATTGTCATACGAATCTTTTAACTCATCAATCTCCGCTTGCGCCTCGGCTATATCGTGAGCTGGTGGTGCAATATGTTGCGCCGTAGTTGGCCCAGTTGTTTGTGTATCTGATTCGGTGTTTTTATTTTTCATATGAAAGTCCCCTTAGTACTAACCTCTTTATTTACTTAGTATACTATAAAGACATTTTTTACGCATAGGTAGAAAAAGGATTATATACTTTTGTTACATAGAGTGTAACACCTTTAACTGTTTATGGTAATATATTGGCAATAGACAGTAAATAGACAGTAAATAGACAGTGAGTAGACAGTAAATAGAGAAAACAGGTATTTTATTGTAGTAGAGATAAAAATAATTTTAAAACTATACAATATCTTGTGTTTTGTATTGTAAAATGAGAGTAAGATGAATAGACAGTAAGTAGACAGGAGACACAATTAGGTACAATTCTTCCTAATTATGATAAATTAACACCTATTGGGCAAGAGTTAGTTCAATATATGTATAATACAGGTAAAACGCTGACAACAGCAGAAGCAGCAAAGATTACAGGACGTAGCCGTTCGACTATATCTAAGGCTCTCTCGGTATTAAAGAAACTTCAAATTGTTGAGTGGCATGGAACAAGTCAAAATGACAGTAAACAGTATTATGAATTAAAAGTTTAGATTATATAGTAATTGTATATAGTTATGAATAGGAACAGCAGACAGTCGATGTAATGTATCGATAGTCTGCTGTTTTTATGTACCAATAATTCCCTGTGTATTTTCTCGAAATAAACAGTTTTATGAAATTTAAAAAATGAAATAATTCCTTATTTCAAAGCTATTGATCCTTATTCTCGTGGTGGTTATCTAAAATTATTATTTAATAAACCTGAAAATGAAGATGAAGAATTACTTATTGTCAAAATGTTAGGTGAATCTAGTGTTACAGATACTTCAAATAAACTAATAAGAAATAATAATTTAACTACTAAATATACTAAAGAAATTGAAGATATACTTAGATTAAAAACTGCTGATGTTAGAAGGAATGCAATTAATTTGATTTTAAGTCTTGGCACTCCTCAAATATTGAAATCAGCTGAAAATTTAGTTCAAGCTAAGAGTGAAAATAAAAGATTGGCTGGTCTAGATATTTTAACAAAAATAAAAGATAAGCAAGATTTTGCAAAAGAAAAAATTGAAAAAATTGCTACTACTATAAAAGAGCCAACAGATCCTGAAAAAATTCTTATTGATGGTTTAGTAGGAAAAGTTGAAACTACTGAATCTTCCGACTTATATGATAAAACATATAAATTTGAACTTCCTTATGAAGTAAAAGAAGTTAAGAAACTTTCTAAAAATGTTAAGAAAAATAAAGATGGAGTATATATTCTTGAAAAGACTATAGATGCAAAAGATATTTTTACTAAAACTGAAGATGAACTTTTTGAATTAGTTAAAAAATTTAATGCTTTAATTGTTAATAATGGTACTCATGAATATACAAATGCTTATACTGGTGAAAAAACTTTACTAAGAAATGAATTTCTTCCTATAGTAAAAAGAGCAAACTATTATTACAGTGTAGATGAGCACTTAGATGAATATCCTTTAGCAGATACTTGGAGAGAATTCTATAAAAATGAAATAAAAGATTTCTCTACACTTTATCAATTGTATCTTCTTACTCAATCTCATTTAAGGATTGAAAATTTTAATAATGTTATTAATAAAATTTTACATACTACTCCAGGAATTATTCTTAAGAAGATAATTCATCATTTTAAAACTTTTTCTAATAATGAGATAATGGAAAAAATAGTATATTTACTATATAAAGAATATAAAGAAGAAAATAAGGAATATCTATTTGAAACTTCAAAGGCTTTCTTTATTGAACTTCTAAAAGAAAATCCTGCAAATTTAGTCTACAGAAGAAATAAAAATCATAATTATAACAGTATTTTTGATTTAGAATATAGTATTCCTACAGTTGTTTTTAAAAATTTATCTGAATACTGGGATGAGAGAACATTTACAGAAAATTTAATTTTAAAATTAAACTTTGAAAAGAAAGTATCTTCTTATAAAACTAGAGAAAATTTCTATTCTCTGATTGATATAGCAAATGCTGTTGAGCTTGGTCTAGTAGAAAAAGATTTACTTATAAAGAGTATTTTCTCTGAAGATATAGATAAGATGAGTACTAATTTTAGAAATCTATATAATTTTTTAGGAATTAAAAATCCTCATCATTACTATTATTATGATTATGAAGAAGTTGAGAAAACTAAGAATTCTTGGAACTATGATAATGCAGTAAAAGTTTTAAAAAAATATGGGCTAGAAGTTGTTAACTATGTAGTTGACAATGAATTAAAAAGAGGAGATAGTAAAACTAAATATTCTAAACTAATCACTTCTATCAACAGAATAGAGGGAATAGACTATTTAATTAAAATTTTACAAGCACTTGGAAATGAAAAGTTAGTTAGAAGTGACTATTGGTATGGAGATAATACAAGTAAAAAAGAAGTTCTTAGCTACCTATTAAAAGTGTGTTTCCCAAGTGAAAAAGATGACTTAAAAACTTTTAAAGAAAAAATTAAAAAGACTAATATCTCAGAAGAAAGATTAGTTGAGGTGGCTATGTATTCATCTCAATGGATAGAACTAATAGATAAATTCTTAAAATGGAAGGGCTTTACAAGTGGTTGCTACTATTTCCAAGCACATATGAGTGATGTTTCTAAAGATAAAGAAGGAATAATTGCAAAATATTCTCCTATTTCCATAGAAGATTTTCAAGCAGGAGCCTTTGATATTGATTGGTTTAAAGATGCCTATAAACAATTAGGTAAAGAACACTTTGATATTCTGTATGAAAGTGCAAAGTATATAACTGATGGAGCTAAACATTCTCGTGCTAGAAAGTTTGCTGATGCAGTTTTAGGAAATATGAAGGTTAAAGATGTTGAAAAAGAAATTTCTGCTAAGAGAAATAAAGACTTAGTTGCAAGTTATTCTTTAATACCATTAGCTAAAAATAAAATTAAAGATGCTGTTAACCGTTATAAATTTTTACAAAATTTCTTAAAAGAAAGTAAACAATTTGGTGCACAAAGAAGAGCTAGTGAAGCTAAAGCCTTTGAAGTATCTTTAGAAAATTTATCTCGTAATATGGGTTATTCTGATGTTACTCGTCTAACTTGGGCTATGGAAAGTGAAATGATGGCTGAAATGAAAAAATATTTTGAGCCTAAGAAAATCCAAGATTATTCAGTATATATAGAAATTGATGACTTAGGTCAAAGCTCAATAAAATATGAAAAAGATGGAAAAGTTTTAAAATCTTTACCTACTAAAATAAAGACTGAAAAATATATTGAAGAAATTAAAGAAGTTCATAAAAACTTAAAAGAACAATATAGTCGTTCAAGAAAAATGTTAGAGCAATCAATGGAAGATGGAATTAAATTCTATGCTTATGAAATTAAAACTCTATCAACTAATCCTGTTGTTGCTCCATTAATTAAAGATTTAGTGTTTAAAGTAGATGACATCTTAGGATATTATGTAGATAATCAACTTATTGGTTTTGATAAAAAAGCTAAAAAAGTAACTTTAATTGAAGATATTGATAAAGATACTTTGTTATCAATAGCTCACCCATTCGATTTATTTAATAGTAAACAATGGCCTTTATATCAACAAGATATTTTAGAAAGAGAAGTAAAACAAGTATTTAAACAAGTTTTCCGTGAACTATATATCAAAACTAAAGATGAGCTTAAAATGGAAAAATCTAGAAGATATGCAGGTCATCAAATTCAACCTACTAAGTCTATTGCCTTACTTAAAACTAGAAGATGGGTTGTAGATGATTATGAAGGTTTACAAAAAGTTTACTATAAAGAAAACATTATAGCTAAGATGTATGCTATGACAGATTGGTACTCTCCAGCTGAAGTTGAAGCACCAACTATTGAAGATATAGTTTTCTATGATAGAAAAACTTTTGAACTAATGACAATAGAAGATGTTCCTGATTTAATTTTCTCAGAAGTAATGAGAGATATTGATTTAGTTGTAAGTATCGCACATGTAGGAGATGTAGATCCTGAAGCAAGTCAATCAACAATTGAAATGCGTAGAGCAATTATTGAATTCAATGCTAAATTATTCAAATTGAAAAATGTTACATTTACTGAAAGTCATGCTCTAATTAAAGGAACAAGAGCAGAATACTCAATTCATTTAGGAAGTGGAGTAATTCATCAGAAAGCTGGTGCAACTATAGAAGTCTTACCTGTTCATTCTCAACATAGAGGAAGAATTTTCTTACCATTTATAGATGAAGATCCTAAAACTGCTGAAATAATGTCTAAGGTATTACTATTTGCACAAGATGAAAAAATTAAAGACATATTTATCTTAGAACAAATTATTTAATAAAAATATAAGGGACAGAAATTTAACTGTCCCTTATCTATTATTATATTTAGTTTTTGTCTTTATTTATATTCTTACATAAAGTTAGCAACTATCCAGCTTGCAAATCCTTTTATTACCATAGCATTTACAAAGTCTATAAATAGAGATCCAACTATTGGAATTATAAAGAAAGCTTTTACAGATGGTCCATTAGTTGCTGTAAATGTTTCCATATTAGCTATAGCATTTGGAGTAGCTCCTAATCCAAATCCACAGTGTCCAGTTGAAATAACTGCTGCATCATAATCTCTACCCATAATATTAAATGTTACAAAGTAAGCAAATAGTGCCATTACTACTGTTTGAACTAGTAATATTATTGATAGTGGTCCTGCTAATTCTACAAGTTCCCATAATTTCATTGACATTAATGCCATTGATAAGAATAGAGATAGTGAAATATTTCCTATTACACCTATTTCATTAAATGGTAGAGGTTTTTGACTTGCATCTATTATATTTCTCATTATAGCTGCAACAACCATTCCCATTAAATATGCTGGGAATTTAATTCCATATTTTTCTAGGATTATATTGATTGTAGCACCAATTCCCATTGCTATTCCAACATATACTACCGCTGAAAATAGACTTTCTTCTGTCATTTGAGATTCATTATTTAATAAAGAACTATCAAAACCAGCTTTACCTTCTGTTGGTTTTAAGTTATTTTTTATCATAAGTCTTCTAGCTATTGGTCCACCTATTAAACATCCTGAAATTAATCCATAAGTAGCAGATGCAACTGCAACAACTGTTGCTCCTGTTGCTCCTAATTCTTCAAGATAAGGTCCAAATGCTCCTGATGTTCCATGTCCACCTGTTAAAGGTATAGAACCAGCTGCTAACCCTAATAATGGATCTATTCCTAAAGCTTTAGCTAAAACAGGTCCAACTATATCTTGAAGGATAACTAATATTGTAGCTGCTAATAAGAATAGAGCAACTCCTACTCCACCTTTTTTCAAAATCTTTAAACTTGCTGAGAATCCAACTGTTGTAAAGAATGCAATCATTAATAAGTTTTTGATATCATTATTGAAAGTAAAAGTAAAACTTTCTGTTTGGTGTCCTATTAAAAGGATTATAGAAAATAATGTACCACCTATAACTGGTGCAGGAATAAAGAATCTTTCAAAGAAATACGATATCGCCGATTCTAATATTAAATACTTAGTTCGATTGATTGATCGATATGGGATAGAAATTGTTAAAAAAGAAAAAAATCGTTACTATTCACCAAAACTAAAGCAGGAAATAATGAATAAAGTTCTTCTAGAAGGTCGTTCACAATTAAGTGTATGTATTGAGTATGCACTTCCGAATCGTGGCTTACTTTCGAATTGGCTAGCACAATATAAGAAAAATGGGTATACTATTGTTGAGAAAACAAGAGGGAGACCAAATCCAATGGGACGAAAGCCAAAGAAAAAACAAGAAGAAATGACAGAATTAGAACGTCTTGAATTAGAAAATTTATACCTAAAGGCGGAAATTGCTGTTCTAAAAAAGTTGAGGGAACTACGATTGAAGGAGGAAAAAGAGAAAGAAGAAAAACTGAAATTGTTCAAGAATTAATCAGTGAGTTTTCATTAGATATTCTTCTTAAGGTGATTAAATTAGCTCGTTCAACATACTATTACCATTTAAAACAAATGAACCAACCAGATAAGGATCAACAGATTAAAGATGAAATACAAGAAATTTTTACCGAACATAAGGGAAACTATGGTTACCGTAGAATTCATTTAGAATTAAGAAATCGTGACTTTAAAGTGAATCATAAGAAGGTACAACGCTTAATGAAAGCACTTGGTTTAATTGCCCGTATTCGTCGTAAACGCAAATATTATTCATACCAAGGAGATGTTGGAAAGAAATCAGATAATCTAATTCAACGTAATTTTGAAGGATCTAAACCAATGGAAAAATGCTACACAGATGTAACGGAGTTTGCCATTCCAAGTAGTGAACAGAAACTATATTTATCACCAGTCTTAGATGGATTTAACAGTGAAATTATTGCGTACAATCTTTCTCGTTCACCTAACTTACATCAATTAAAGGCAATGTTAAACGAGGCATTTACAGATGACAAATACGAAAATACTATTCTCCACAGTGACCAAGGTTGGCAATACCAGAATGATTCTTATCATCGATTTTTAGAAAGTAAAGATATAAAGCCGTCTATGTCACGTAAGGGGAACAGTGCAGATAACGGTATGATGGAATCTTTCTTTGGTATCCTAAAATCTGAGATGTTTTATGGTTATGAGAAGACGTTCCACTCACTTGAGCAATTGGAACAAGCTATTGTAGACTATATTGATTATTACAACAACAAACGAATTA
>ERZ773072.1448-NODE-1448-length-11821-cov-5.006969_pt1 | contig 11821 bp, 8 predicted proteins | sample MGYA00580617_ERZ773072 | MGnify/ENA primary metagenome ERZ773072 (study PRJEB29015, sample SAMEA2737970) | human oral metagenome | biome: human oral; feature: human-associated habitat; material: dental | place: China | collected 2122 ... | reverse complement strand
AAAGTCAATTTTTTAGACATGTTTTACTCCATTTTCTATAATTTATTGCGACCTAGAATACAAAAAGAACCGTGTCTTTACTCCTAAGTCAAGTGACCTAGGGGCGTCAAAAACGCGGTTCCACCCTAATTTATTACTTCATTTTATTCTACTGTACTCAGCTATTTACTGAGAGAAAGCGCCACTTGCTTATCTTGTTCTGCTTGGCTTTCACTATCCCAAGCTCGCTAAAAAAACGCCATAAGCCTTTCTTTCTTGACTAGTATTATAGCAGATTTCTATTCGAGTGTAAACAAAAAACAAGTCCGAAACTGTTGTTTCAGACTTGTAGAAATTCCTTTCAAAGAAAGGGTAAGGTTATGGGCGTTTTGCAACCTTTGGTTTTTTCCCATTTAATTTTTTCTTAGCAGCTTTAACCTCAGCTAATACCGCCTTGACTTCCTGTTGACTGGCACCAGGATTAGCCAGTACAGCTTGAGCGCGGATAAAGGCTTGTAGGTAGTTTACCTTCACCTTATCTGCTGCATAGATAAACTTCGCATTCTTAGCTTGGAACTGGAGTTCTGCCGCAATCAATTTCTTAAGACTTGAAAAATCAGTTGTTTTACCATTTAGCTGTTGATCAGCCGCCTGGTAGTTCGCAAGTGCTTGGTTGATTTGCTCTTGTGTCACACCTTCACGGACGAGCAAGAGAGCCAATTCCTTAAAGGTTTGGTCAAAGGCACGTCGAGCTGAATCCTTAGCGTTGGCATAACGACCTGTTTTTGAGGTTACATCATAGGCAGCAATGGCTGATTTTAGCGCTGTAAAATCAGACTCTTTTCCGTCTAATTGACTCGTAACCAATCCAAGATTTGAAAAGATTTGGTTAACTTCTGCTTGTGATAACTTAGTCGCAAGAGCTTTCTGAGCTTCTTGATAAGCTGCATCATAGGCTAAACGTTTTTCACTTGTTGCATTAAAGTACTGAGGAGTGCTGGTCAAGTTAGTTTGTTGGGCCAACAATTGCAACAATTGGGTCTTAATGACTACAGAAAGTTTTGCGAGATTGTTTTGGTCTGCTAGAACGGTCACAGTTGGTGCATCCTCAAGCAACTCATAACCTGTTGGTAGACTGACTGAAATCGTGTATGTTCCAACTGGGACATCTTTTCCAAAAGCATTCTTGCCATAGCGTTGAACTGGAAGAACAAAGGTTTCACCAGCTTGATTTTTCAAGTCAACTGGAGTTGTTCTTGGTACTGCTTGATCAAAGACCAGGCTCAAAGGTGCAGTGACAATCTCTTTGGCCAAGAATTCAATGGTCTTAAAGCTGTCCTCTGCAGTGATTTCAAATTTCTGAGATCGTTGGCTGACAAGTTTCAGATCTGACTTGTCATAGGCAAAGAGTTCTGCCACGTAGCTACCAAACTTAAGGAAATTGATTTCTTTCCCTTTTTCTAAGTTGACATACTGTCCTTGATCATCCTTGATACGGTAGACAAAATCGGTATCTAATTCTTTATGTGTATCGGCATCTAGGACTGACACCTTAATCCGGCCACTGTCTTCACTACCAGCAAAATCAGCAAGAGAGGCAAAGTCGCGGTTTCCAGCGTAGTCTTCTACCACATAGTAAAGTAAGTCTTTACTGATTCCTTCTGGAAGAGTATAGCCACCATCTTCATTTGCCGTTAAATAGACACGGTTTTCAAAGCGACTGGTCTTCCCTAGGGCGTCTTTCCCCTCCTTAACCAGGGTTCCTTCTTCATCAAAGGCCTTGACATAGAAGACTTGCTCTCGTAAGATTCCACCATTGCCAATATCTTTTGTTTTACGAGCATAGAAGGTTTCTACCCCATCCTTCTTGGTCGTATAACCTGAAGTCAAGACTGGTTTTTGGGTGTCGATTTGGAGATTAAAGCGAACAACTTGCTCTTCTGCTCCTGGAACGGCTGGCGTATAGCGAACTTCATAGACATAGTGACCATCCGCTACCTTTTCACCCTTTGCATCCGTTCCTTCCCAAGCCGTATTGTCGACTAGATAAGATCGTTTCCCACGTCCGTCAAAATAATTCTTACGAGCAGAGAAAGATCCTGTACTTGACCAAATTGGATTAGCAAATGCTTGATCATCTGCCTTGTAGACAGCCGCTTTCATATTATTTAGGTTTCGCAAGACGACTGCACGGTACTGCACGTAATCTTTGTTTCCATCTCCATCTGGAGAAATAGCCAGACGGACATTGCCGTCAGCATCCAAATAAAGGACATTCAACCCTTCTGGTGTTTCCACTGTTCCAAGAACGATTGGGCTTCGTTCTGCTGTTTCCTTCTTAGCAGTCGTATAGAGCACATCATTCGCGTTTGAAACTAAAGAGGTGACGTTCGCATTGGATGGCACGTATTTGGTTTCTGGGACATCATAGTAGAATCCTGATTTCCCTTCTCTTACCAAGTTGTAGATTGGTTTTTCAACCGCAGGGATATCTTGGAAAGAACCACGGAAGCCCATAAATGGGATGCTAACCACGTCGCCGTCATCTGCTGGATCCACAAAGCGAACAAAGCCTTCCAAGAAGTAACCGTTCGGCATCAATTTAGACAATTCTTCTGCAAACTTAGACGCATCGACAGTCACCGTCACTGTCTGACTACTATGGGCTTTTACAGTTACATTTGGCCATACAGTCTCTGTTAATTTCCGTGGCTTCAAGGTAAAGTGATCGTCTTTTACATCGTCGGTAGTGGTATTCACAATCATCTTCAACTCTCTGTCAGTATCAGAAATATTATGAACGGTCACATCAAAACTGAATCGATCTTCTACATTACCAAGGGTTACGCTTGGGTAAGCATCTTCATTCGTTACATATAAATCTGTCGAGACGGCTGCAGCAGTATCTACAATCCCTGCCCCTTGTTGACGTACCGAAGTGTAGGCGCCCATTTCTTTGTTGAAGTGTGGTTTTGCAGTTGACATGATCAAGGCCTTGACCGTTGCAGATAGTTCCTCTGGTGAAAGTTCTGGATGGTGGGCTTGGAGGTATTCCTTCACCAAAGCCGAAACCCCAGCCACATGAGGAGAGGCCATACTGGTTCCACTGATACTGCCATAGCTATTGTCATTTAGTGAAGAGAAGATCGATCCACCAGGTGCAGTGACATCTGGTTTCAATTGTCCATCCGTTGACACTCCCCAACTAGAGAATTCTGACATCTTCCCAGCGTCAGGGTTTGGACGGTTATCCAAACTACCGTCAAAGACTATTTTGTAGTCTTCGTCTTTGATGGCTTCTCCGTACCGCTTAGAGATAAATACCGCAGGGATTTTTTTCGCATCACCTTCGAGACCCATTTTGACATTCGCGCCTTCGACACTGTTGTAAATGAGGGCTCCAATCGCTCCTTTTTTATAGACATTAGCGACCTTATCTGAGAAGGTAATTTCACCACGTTTGATGAGGGCGACTTTACCAGTCAAATCGAGACTCTCTAAATCACTCTCACGCCCCAAGCCAGCATCCACATAGTCATATTCTTTCCCATTTTCAAAATTGGCATCTGTTTCAGCTGCTGTATAGGTGAACTTTCCTTTATCCAAGTCAGCATTGTCTTCCAAACCACGAACTGTAAAGACTTCTTCTGTTACGAATGAATCGTTTACTGAGGCAACTGAAATAGACTCTTCTACGGTTGAAGGACTACCCACGACACCATAATCAGGGTTTTCAGCACTTGGGTTGTTATAACCATATCCATAAGTATTGCTATTACCTGCCGCGATGACGACACTAACCCCTTTGGCGCGTGCTCGTTGAATCGCTTCTCTGACAGCAGGACTAGCATTCACTGTAGATCCTGTCCCAGATCCTAAACTCATATTAATGACATCGGCTCCCAATGCCACTGCGTCATCAATCGCTTTTACATAGACAACATCGCTGGTGGACCCACTACGATCAGAGAAAACCCGCATGAACATCACTTGGGCTTCTGGAGCAACCCCGTATACGTAGTTGCCATCCCCAGCTTTTTTGTCAGGGTTCCCAGTCGCAATCCCTGTTACGTGCATACCGTGTGAATCATGGTCTTTTTCTTTGATATTGTCATCTCCGTCCATATAATCATAGGCAAAGACAACCTTATCATTGTACCATTTTCCGTAGTCAATTCCCGCTGCTTTTTTAGCAGCTTCTAATTCTGTTTGATTTTTGAACTTCCCTTTTGTAGGATCTGAAATCCGCAATACTTCGTGGTATGCATCTAAACCAGAGTCAATGACCGCAACAACAGTCCCTTCACCCTTGTATCCTTTTTCCCAAGTTTGGGGCACATTAATAATCGTATTGCTGCTGATACTTAATGGTTTATCTTCAGCTTTCTTTTCGGTTCTTGCTTCCGTTACAGGTTTAGCCTCACTCTCCTCCTCTGTTGAAGAAGGTTTTGCTTCTGTTTTTTCCTGTCCTTCGGATGTTTTTTCTGCAGTTTTATCTTCGGTTTTAGTTACAACTTCCGCTTGCTTTTCCGTAGCTTGAGCCTCTGTTTTTGCTTCCTGCGCAAGGACTTGGCTATCTGATTCGACAGATGGAGTTGTTGCCCCTTTGTCTGAGGAGACTGGCTCGTCAACAACTTTACCATTTTCAACTACTGAGCCTGTAGTCTGCTCACTTACCTGATTCGTTGCAGGCGAGGCAGACTCACTTGGCGATGCTGGGTTTGCTTCTGCAGATGCAACGACTGCAGTCTCTGGCTGTTTCGCTTCATCAGCACTTACATTCCCTGCTCCAAAGACAAGAACAGATCCTAACAGCACCGATGCAACACCAAACTTATATTTTCTCAATGAGAAACGCTGTTTACTCATAAAATTCCCCCTATATACTAAATTATTCTTATTATACTCCTAATTTTTCAGAAAATTCACTCAACATTAACTTTGTTATCAAATTGTAATATTTCCGTACAATATCTTTAATTAGTTGTTTTTTCGTTTGCTTTTTAATGGTTTTAATGTCCAAATATTTAGATATTTAAAACAAATCATTCGTTTTTCGTCTCGTTACACAAAAAAAGACAGTAAGAGCAAATTCTCACTGTCTATTAAAAACAAACAATTCTAAAAGTCTTTGGTATCTGGATTTGGTGCTCCCGCCTCTACTGGGATCTTCCGAAGAAGGTCACAATCTTCTGGGGATAATGCAATCGCAGAGCATTGTAGGTTACTTGCTATGCGTTCAGGAGTCACTGACTTGGGCAGAGGTAAAAATCCTTCTGCTAGACTCCAAGCCAACAGAAGCTGGGCTGGTGTCACGTCATACTGTTTAGCCAAGGTAAGGACTGTCTCATTTTGAAACAACTCTCCTTGGCCAAATGGCCCCCAAGCTTCCAATAAAATTCCTTTATCACGGCAATAACGGACTACTTCCTCTTGATAGACTCCAGGGGCCAAGCGGATCTGATTGACTGCCGGAAGAACGTTTGCACTCTCCAACAAAGCATCCAGGTGATGGGGCAGGAAGTTACTCACACCAATAGAGCGAATCTTTCCTTCTGCCTGCATCTCTTCCATGGCTCTCCAAACCTCACGATTCCGTTCTTTCCAGGCCTCATTTTCTCGGTGAGTCACAGGATTCGGCCAGTGGATGAGGTACAAATCGATATAATCTAGTCCCAATTTGTGCAAAGATTCTTCTAGACCATTGACAGCATCCTCATAGGTGTGACGATTATTCCACAACTTAGTCGTTACAAAAAGCTCATCTCTTGGAATACCACTATCTTTGATAGCCTTTCCGACGCTTTCTTCATTTTGATAGATGGCTGCCGTATCAATATGGCGATAGCCCGCTTCTAAGGCTGCTTTTACTGCTTGATAAGCTTCCTCGCCATCTTTCGCCTTCCAAGTACCAAAACCAAGTACAGGAATGTGGCGTCCGTCATTTAGTTTGTAACTCTTCATCTTATTTCCCGTCACTTTCCTTTGTTTTTTCACCAGACTTAGAAGTCTTCGCATTCAAGCGCAACTTTGGCTTAAAGATATTTTCCTTCGGCTGCACCATCGATTTACTAAAAAAGGCATAGAGTAAAAAGGCACTACCTGCCACTAGAATGACGGGACTACGGCGCAACATACCGTAGATAAAGAAAAACAAGCCCATCAATAAAAAACGTACGTTTACCTTATTCATAAAACTACCTCGCGATTCAATTACTTTCATTATACCATGTATCAGAGCAAAGAGACAAATGGCTAGATCAAGGAATCCTATTCAAATAAGCTGAGACTCTCATCTCAGCTTATGGAAGAAATTCAATTTTAAGACTGGAGAAAACAAGCAATTCGTATTTGAACCTCTTTTTCACCATTAAGCTTCAAAGCGTTTTTGACCGTCTAAGAAGGTTGCTACCAACTCTAAATCTTTATCCAGTACAATAAAGTCAGCGTCATAACCCTCACGGATTTGGCCACAGACATCATCAATATGGACAGATTTAGCAGGGTTGAGACTCGCCATCATGACCGCTTCATGAGGATTGGCAATGCCCCACTCAACAACATTCTTCAATCCATCTTTAAGCTTCAAGATCGAACCAGCCAGGTTCCCTGTCGATTTCAAACGGGCTGTACCATTTTCTACGACAACAGGGAATTCCCCCAACATGTAATCGCCATCTTCCAAGCCACCAGCTGTCATACAGTCGGTGATCAAGGCAATATTTTCCACTCCTTTTTGTTTGAGAAGGATGTCGCAGGCTTTTGGATCAACGTGATGGCCATCACAGATTAACTCTGCATAAGTATGAGGAAGTTGGTACATAGCCCCAACCATTCCCAACTCACGGTGCGTCAAACCGCGCATTCCGTTATAGGCATGTACCCAGACACTAGCCCCAGCATCCACTGCTTTTTTGGCTTCGTCAAAGGTTGCATTGGAGTGACCAAGCGCAACCGTTACCCCTTCTCCTGTCACTGTTCGGACAAAGTCTTCTACACCATCCCGCTCAGGAGCAAGGGCAATTTTATTGAGCAAACCGTTGGCTGCTTTTTGCCATGCACGGAATTCATCCATTCGAGGATCTTTCATGTAGGCTGGATTTTGTGCCCCTTTGTACTTCTCTGTAAAGTAAGGTCCTTCAAAGTAAATACCACGAATCTTAGCACCAGACGCTTCTTGGTATCGTGCTCCAATGTTTTCAGTGACTGCTAATAATTGCTCATAAGAAGAGGTCAAGGTTGTTGGCAAAAAGCTAGTGACCCCTGTGCTCAAGAGCCCCTCACTCATAGTATGAAGGGTTCCCTCGATGTTGTTGTCCATAACGTCAACTCCACCAAATCCATGGATGTGCGTATCGACCAAACCAGGAGCAATACTATAGCCTGTATAGTCCAAAACAGTAGCTCCCTCTGGTAGCTGATCTACATGTTTCCCAAATTTGCCATCGACAATTTCTAGATATCCTCCCTTACGAATTCCATGGGGATAAAAGAATTGATCTGCTTGTATATAGGTTGTCATGGTGATTTCCTTTCTTTTTCTACCGATATATTCATACACATTATAATCCTTTGTACTGCATTTGTAAATGGTCTAGACCTATTTTATTTAAATATATTAATATTCTCTATAAATACGATAAAAAATCCAGTTTTTTTGAGCTGGATTTCAGATTGAATATAAAGTCTTCTTTAAAACTTTCCTTAGGTGAGTACGGACGTCAGCGAACTTCTTTGAAGTTCCATGACTTAGTTTTGAACCTAAAGTTTCAAAACTCCCGAGTGGCTGAAACTTTAGCGCTTCAGCCACTTTTCTCACAGCGGAAAGTAATAAATTTGTTTAATTAATTAAAAATACAAATTATTTTTTTGAAAAAATTTTCTAGCTATTTTATGAAAAAAATTTGTCTACGTTCTAAAATCCAGTCCTAAAGAACTGGATTTTTGCTTTGTCTAGATTTGCTCCAATTGTACCTTCTCTGCTAAATTCATGGCATGGTCTGCGACACGCGTATAGTGAGAGATGATATCAATAAAGTTCACACCTGCTTGAGGTGTACACTCGCCCTTGTTCAGACGAGAAATATGGGTCTTTCGCAATTTCTTTTCGAGTTTTTCAATGGCCTGATGGCGCTGTTCCAACTCTGCCGCCAACTCTTGGTTATCTTCTTCTACACTTCTAAGTGCATCTTTAACAAACGTCGCCGTTTGTTGGTAGATATCTTCTAATTCAGCCAAAGCATTGTCAGAAAAGACAACTTTCTTCCGAATGAGATAGTCCGTCAAGTTGATCAAGGCTTCTGCGTGGTCTCCAATCCGCTCCAAATCTCGAGAGGAATCTAAAATATTGGTCAAGGATTCGCTTTCTTTTGGACTCAAAGCTTCACTAGACAAGCGGATCAAGTATTTGGTCAACTGATCATCGATGGTATTAATCGCTTCTTCTGTTTTATGACCTTTTTCAGCTAGCTTTTCTTCTTGATTCAAAATATAGCGATAAGATAAATCAAAAATCTTTTCAGCATAAGCTCCTAAGTGCAAGAGTTCTTTTTTGGCATTTCCCAAGGCAATCGAAGGAGCTTGGGTAATCAGATTTTCATCTAAGTAAAGTGGCTCGTATTTGACCACTTCATCCTCACCAGGAATCAATTTCGTCACAAAGTAAGCCAATGCTCCGATGAATGGGAATTGAACGATGGTGTTGGTCACATTAAAAGCACCATGTGAAAAAGCAATCGTCATCTCAGGTGAGAGATGCAACTGAGCTTGGAAGAACTCAACCATACTTGTAAATGGTCCCAACAAGATGATACACAGAATGGTCCCGATGACATTAAATAAGACGTGGGTCGCTGCAACCCGTTTGGCAGAAACATTGGCTCCCATGGCAGCAATGATAACGGTGAGGGTAGTCCCAATGTTATCCCCAAATAAAATTGGCAATGCTCCCTTAAGATCTAAAAATCCACCTGAGTAGAGACCTTGCAGAATCCCAATCGTTGCAGAAGAAGCCTGGATCAAGACTGTGATAATGGCTCCAGCTAGCACTCCGAGGATTGGATTCTTCCCAAGGGTTACCATATATTGGCTGAACTCTGGCAAGTCTTTCAAAGGACTCATCCCTGCGCTGATGAGGTTCAAGGCGTAAAAGATTCCCCCAACCCCAAACAAGATCCGACCAATATTGTTAGCTATCCGATTCTTGGTAAAGAAGAGACAGACTGTACCGACAAACATAATGGGCAAGGCATATGTTCCCAACTTGAAACCAATGATGAAGGAAGTGACCGTCGTCCCGATATTGGCCCCCATGATGATCCCAATTGCTTGGCGTAGCGTTAATAGACCGGCACTTACTAATCCAACCGTAATAACAGTTACCCCGGTACTAGACTGGATAAGGGCAGTCACGACAATCCCTACGAGCACCCCTAGAAATGGATTACTGGTATATTTGTCGATATAGTAACGAAGGCGATCCCCTGCAGCCTGTTGCAAGCCATCCCCCATAGTTTTGATACTATATAAAAATAGTCCCAAACCACCTAAGAAGTTAAATAAAATGTTCTGCCAATCAATGGACATTCCTTTTCCTCCATCATCATTCGATAAAAGTTTACTCACTCTATTTTAAAACATCCACCCCTTCGGCACAAGTTTTTTTTGAAATTTCTTCTGAATTTTGCCATAAAAAAACGATAGACTCTACAGAATCTATCGTTTTGTTCATTATTTTTTATCAAGATCGCGTAACATTTGGTCAATCTTGTTTCCATATTCAATGGATTCATCTTTGACAAAGGTTAAATCTGGAATTTTGTACAATTTTAAGTTCCGACCTAATTCGCGCTTGATAGTTCCTGTTGCTTTTTCCAGCCCTGTCTGAGCCTTTTGATTATCTGAAGCCAGGTCACTCATAATCGAATAGTAAACCTTGGCCATCGACAAATCGCCTAGCATTTGAACATCCGTAATGGTGACGCCTTGGACACGCGGATCACGAACTTTCTTTTGCAAAATTTCGTTAACTTCTCGCTTGATTTCCATACCGACTCGGTCTGTCCGAAAATGACTTGCCATAGGAACTCCTTTCTGCTCTGTCTTTAAAAACCAGGAAATAGGAGATTACCTTTCTTCCTTCCTAGTTAACAGTTTATTTTTTAATTTCTTCCATGATGTAAGCTTCAATGGTATCATCAGTCTTGATATCATTGTAGCCTTCGATCATCAATCCACCTTCGCGACCGTTGGTCACTTCTTTGACATCATCTTTATAATGTTTCAAGCTAGCAAGAGCTCCATCATAAATGACGACACCGTCACGAATGACACGAACTTTGGAATCACGAGTGACCTTACCACTGAGGACCATAAATCCACCGATAGTACCCACTTTAGAGACCTTGAAGGTTTCACGAATGACTGCTTCCCCGATGACTTTCTCTTCGAACTCAGGATCCAACATTCCCTTCATGGCATCTTCCATTTCTTCAATCACTTTGTAGATGATTGAGTGAAGACGGATTTCTACCTCATCAGCTTCTGCTTGCTGACGCGCTTGAGGCGTAGGGCGGACATTAAATCCAATGATGAAGGCATTTGAAGCTTCTGCAAGGGTGACGTCTGATTCGTTGATAGCACCAACTGCTGAGTGAACGATGGTCACTTTCACACCTTCCACTTCAATCTTTTGAAGGGAAGCAGCAAGAGCTTCAACCGATCCTTGAACATCGGCTTTAATAATGACATTAACGGATTTCACTTCTCCAGCCTTCAAGGTATCAAAGAGATTTTCAAGGCTGACACGGTTGGTTGCTTGACGTTGTTTCATCAGCGCACGTTTCGCACGTTCTTCACCGGCTGCACGCGCAGATTTTTCATCTTCATAAACCGCAAAGTGGTCACCCGCCATTGGCGCTTCGTTCAAACCAGTGATAGAAACTGGAGTAGATGGTCCAGCTACTTTCACACGACGGCCAAGGTCATTGGTCATGGCACGGACACGTCCGAAAGTATTACCAACAACGATTGGGTCTTGGACATTCAAGGTACCTTGTTGAACAAGGAGGGTTGCAACCGCACCTTTACCTTTATCCAAGCGAGCTTCGATAACAGTACCGATGGCACGAACAGTTGGGTCTGCTTTGAGCTCTTGAATTTCAGCTACAAGAAGAACAGTTTCCAAGAGTTCATCAATATTTTGGTTATTAATATTTTTATTATTAATATCAATTTCAAAAATACCATTCTCATCTCCATAATCACTATTAGGAATGAATTTTTCACCTAAATGATTATATTTACGTAGGATTGCTCTTATTTTTTGATTAGGTGTGTATTCTAAAATAGAATAACCATTAGTATAATCTATTTTTTCATCTTCTTCTCCATTAAGAGACTTTCCAATAGAGAAAAAACAACTCCCTATTAGAGTTTGGTAATAAAATTCTTTTTGTTTATGAGTGTGACCTAAGAAAACTAAATCATATTCCTTTTGCAATAATTCTTCAATTTTTTCAATATCAATATTACGATTTTCAAATGCTCTGACAATCCCATTATAGACCTTCTCACGTGAATAGGGCTGCTTTATTCCACTTTTCTTTATTACAATTAATGACAATTCAGCAACTTTTTCATGAGTTGTAAATCTTTTTCCACATTTTTCACATTCACGTCGTCGCTTAATTGAGTTTCCTTCAAAATAGGCACGACTATCAATAACCTTCGTGTTTTCATAACCGCAAAATGGACATCTCATAATTTTTACCCTTATCTTTCTGAATCTCTTTATTCTCTTATTTTAATTAACGACATCTACTATTAACTGAAAAAAATTATA
>ERZ773072.1446-NODE-1446-length-11828-cov-7.247770_pt1 | contig 11828 bp, 13 predicted proteins | sample MGYA00580617_ERZ773072 | MGnify/ENA primary metagenome ERZ773072 (study PRJEB29015, sample SAMEA2737970) | human oral metagenome | biome: human oral; feature: human-associated habitat; material: dental | place: China | collected 2122 ... | reverse complement strand
CCCACTCGTGCAGCGCAAGCGTCGTCACCTCAGCGACTGTAGTACCGGGGGCGTTCGAAATCGTGGTGGAGGCGCAGCGGTCAGGGTGCGTGATGTTCGATGGGGGGTTGCGCAACATCGATTCCGCGCCCTGGTTCACCGCATCTGCACCGAGTCAGGAAACGGATGGGCCCAGATCTTTGCCGCGCCGTATCTTTTCCAGCACTGTGGCTCATCTGGAACTGGCTCGCAAGGCATGGCATCGAAGTTCAGCTCGGGGTACGACTCGGGCCCCTCGACCATGAGAAGAAGGTCGAGGGGCCCGGAGCCATGTGGTTCGTGGAACTCTTACTCGGCCTTGCGGAGGTGGGCGACGATTCCGTCGATATCCTGTTGCAGGCGTTCGGGGCGGACGAAGTGGCCACCCTGCTCTTCGTAGCGCTCATACTTGATTCCGGCCGAGTCGAGTGCGGCTGTGAACTCGTGTTGGGTCTCGCGGACGAAGTGTTCGTTCAGAGCGCTTGAGATGATTCCGACGATCTGGAAATTGATGATCTCCCTGTTGTTTCCGGAAACCAAGAAGATGCGCTTGTTGCGGTAGCTCTCGAGGTTTTCCATGGGGTTGTCTGCACTGATGAGGTCCTGGCGCCAGAAAGGTTTGGGTGCGCCATAGATGGTGCCACCATTGAGCTCAACGAGAGCAGAGGAAACATTTGCCCAGCGGACGATGGCGTAGTTATGGCTACGCAGGTTGGCTGGTCCGGAGTGGGCGCTGACGGAGGCGAAGTAATTGCTGTACTTGGCGTTGTACTTGAGGGCTCCGAAGCCTCCCATGGAGAAACCGGAGACGGCGCGTCCGGCCTGTTCGGGGAAGGTGCGGAAGGTGGCGTCCACCCAGGGCAGGAGCTCCTTCATGTGGAAGGTCTCCCAGTTGCGCGGTCCTGCAAGCGATTTCGCCGGGTCACAGTGCCACCCCACTGCGGCGTCGGGCATGACCACGATGAGCTCACGTCCAGCGGTCAGCTCGCGGATGTTGAGGCCTTTGTCGTAGGCGTCGTAGGCGCCGGCACCGCCATGGAACAGGTAGAGCACCGGGTACCGCTTTCCACTGTTGTAGTTGTCCGGCAGCAGGACGTTGACGCGTGGGTTTCTCATCACGCTGGGATTGAATTTTTTGGCCAAGGCCGAGGGGTTCTCGACTTTCCTCACCGAGGGAGTCACGAATTCGTAGGTTTCCATGCGACCGTCGGTTTCGTGGTTAACGACCTCGAGGCCTTCTGCATGGGCGGGTGCGGTGCTGCTCCACGCGGCTCCGGCGCCGATGATGGAAGCCGCGGCGAGGCCTCCGGCTCCCTTGAAGACAGTGCGACGATTGATGGTGCGATCCAGGGACATAACGCTTCCTATTTGATTGAAATTTCACCGCAATACATGGGTGTTGTGCGGCAGAAAATGCTGGGTGTGGATCTGTACTGGCGTGATCGTTCTGATCAGGTAATCGTCGCCGTTCCCGGTGGCCTTTCCGGGAATTTTCGATCCTGGTGAAGCTTCCCTGGAAAACCTTAACTGGATGCAATCTTGTATGCAACCCTGTTGTGCTGGTTTTTCGCACTTTTGTGGAAACCTTGGTGAGCGGGCACGACCCGATCCCTCGGCCACCGCGGGGCCGAGGGATCGGGTCTAGTTCAAGGTGTGCTGATGATCAGCAGGGACGCCACAGGTGCCCGACGATTCCGTCGAGGTCCTGCCTCAGGCGTTCCTTGCGGATGTGGTGACCGCCGGAGTCCTCGCAGTGCTCGTGTTTGATTCCGTGCTTGTGCAGGGTCTCCCTGAATTCCCGGTGGGTGTGAACGATGCAGCGTTCGCGTGAATTCTTGGAGTCGGTTCCGCTGAAGAGGAAGATCCTCTTGTTCTTGTACTTCTCGACGCAGTCGACCGGGTTGTCGGCCTTGATCCTCACCTCGTCGGAGCCGTAGACGCAACCGCCTGCGAGATCCGCCGAGGAGGAGGAGTTGGCCCACTGGACCACGGTCTGACCGTAGCTTCCTCGCAGGTTGGCCGGGCCCGCGTGGCAGCTGACGGAGGCGAAGTAGCTGCTGTACTTGGCGGTGTACTTGAGGGCTCCGAAGCCTCCCATGGAGAATCCGGAGACGGCGCGTCCTTCGCACTGCGCGATGGTGCGGAAGTTCGCGTCCACCCACGGGATGAGCTGCTCGATGTGGAAGGTTTCCCACTTCTGCGGTCCGGCGTTTGATTTCACCGGGTCGCAGTACCAGCCCGCGGCGCCACCATCGGGCATGACGATGATGAGGTCATCTGAGCCGGCCAGATTGCGGATGTCGTCATCCCTGTCGAACTTCGAGAAGTTCTCCGAAGGGCCGTGGAGCAGGTAGAGCACCGGGAAACGGCAGCCGTTGTTGTAGTTCTTGGGGAGGAGGATGTTGACCCGGGGGGTCCAGCTGATGCAGGAGGTGGAGAACCTGTAGTACTCCATTCGCCCTGTGGTCTGGTGCGCGATGACCTTTAGGCCTGAGGCGTGTGCGGGGCTGGCGGCGCCGCCCAGGACGGCACCGGCGCCGAGGAAGGAGGCCGCGGCGATCCCGCCTGCTCCCTTGAACATGCTACGACGAGTGATTGAATGATTGAGAGACATCAAAGCTCCTACTTGGTTTTTGCGTCCCTGCAGGTATGGTGGGGGTGTTGTTTTTGAAAATTGTTGTTTTGATGTTGAGCGCTCGATCGGGTGCGTAGCGGGTCCACGCTGCGCGCCCGGTTGATGCGGCCAGTCATCCCCCAGCTGGTTTGTACGGGGAGACTGGACCTTTGAAGCTTCAGGAGCACCCTAACTTCGCTCCACGGCCCTCTGCACGAGACACGCAGAAATGTGTAACTTTCGGGTATCAACTATGGCTATTGGTTAAGGTTTCGGCGTTGATTCCGGAGGTGTGATCGGGGTGCAGGCCCCGGCATGCGGGGGCGTTTTGCCTAGTCAGGGTGGCCTTCCTAATGCGTGGATGGGTTTCCTTGGGGATGGACATAATGTTGAAGTCATGAGTACCGAGACCGTGAACACCCCGCATGTGACCCTGTCCTTCACCGCGTCCGCTGCGCTGCGCGACAGCTTCCAGCGCGTTCTGGTGAACCTCATCGCCCTCGAGCTGGTCGGCAAGCAGGCCCACTGGAACATCGTCGGCCCGAACTTTCGCGACCTCCACCTGAACCTCGACGAGGTCGTGGGCATCGCCCGCACGGGTTCCGACGACGTCGCCGAGCGGATGCGCGCCGTCAATGCCACCCCCGATGGTCGTCCCGCGACCGTCGCCGCCTCCGCCACCGTGCCCGTCGCCCCCGAGGGTGAGGTTCTCACCACCGACGCCGTCGCCTACATCGTCTCCGCGATCGAGGCAGTCGTCGCGACCCTGCGCGACGTGCACGACACCATCGACGGGGAGGATCCCTCCTCCTCCGGCATCATCGAGGACCTCACCGTCCAGCTCGAGCAGCAGGCGTGGTTCCTCTCCGCGGAGATCCGCAAGCCCGTCCGCTGAGCCCGGCCAGGCTCTCCGCGACCCCCGGCACGTCCGGGGGTCGCTTTCTATTTCCCGCGGCGTCGTCCTTTTTGTCCACGCACACCCGCACTCTGGCGCACAGCTTAGGTTTGCCTTACCATTGCTGGGCCATTCCCGAGATGAACGGAGCCCACGTGCTTTCCAGAAGGACCTTCGTCGCGATGCTCGCCGCGACCGCAACCGTTGGCATCGCCGCCTGCTCCAGCAATTCGACGCCCCAGGGCACCCCCCCGGCCTCAGGAAACGGTGGTTCCTCCCCCGCCGCCGGAGACGCCTTCCCCATCACCATCAAGCACGCCCTCGGTGAAGCCGTCATCGAGAAGAAACCTGAACGCATCGCAACACTCGGGTGGGCCAACCACGAGGTGCCGCTGGCCCTCGGCGTGGTGCCCGTCGGCATGAGCAAGGCCAACTGGGGTGACGAGGACGGCGACGGCCTGCTGCCCTGGGTCAAGGAGAAACTCGACGCCCTGGGCGGCCAGACCCCCGTCCTGTTCGACGACACAGACGGCGTCCCCTTCGAGGCCGTCTCCAACACCAAACCCGACGTGATTCTCGCCTCCTATTCCGGCATCACCGCGGAGGACTACGCGACCCTCAGCCAGGTCGCGCCCGTCGTCGCCTACCCCGAGGCAGCGTGGATCACCACCATGGACCAGATGATCGAGCTGAACTCCCAGGCCATGGGCATGGCCGCCCAAGGCAAGGCGCTGATCGCGGACCTGGACAAGCGGGTCGCCGCGGCCATGGAGCAGCACGCCGGTCTCAAGGGCAAGAAGGTGCTGTTCTCCTTCCTCAACGCCAGTGATCTGTCCAAGGTCGGCTTCTACACCACCCACGACCCGCGGGCCGGGTTCCTCGTCAAGGCCGGGCTGGGAACCCCGGAGATCGTCGAGAAGGAATCCGCGGCTTCCAAGGCGTTCTGGAAGGACATGTCCTCGGAGAAACCGGAGCTGTTCAACGACGTCGACATCCTCCTGACCTACGGGCCCGCGGACCCGACACCGCTGAAGGAGGCCATCAAGGCCGACGCGCTGCTCTCCCGCATCCCTGCGATCGCCAAGGACCACGTGGTCTTCCTCGGGCAGGACGCCCTCTCGGCCTCCGCGAACCCGTCGCCGCTGTCCATTCCGTGGGGCATAGAGAAATACGTCGCGAAACTGGCCGAAGGTCTCGAGTGACCGCTGACGGGGTTCTGACCCGGCCGGATGTCGAAGTCATCAAACGCTCGGCCGGACGCCGTCTGCTGTGGCTGGCGGTCCTGGTGGTGGTCCTGCTGGTGATCGTGGTGGCCTCTGTGATCTTCGGGGTGCGGGCCGTGTCCCTGGACGATGCCTTGGCCGCGCTGTCCGGTGGAACCGCGACGGCCGAACAGGCCGCCGCGGCCGGTCGCCTGCCCCGCACGGTGCTGGGGCTGCTGGCCGGGATGTCCCTGGCAATCGCGGGTGGCGCCATGCAGGCCGTCACCCGTAACCCGCTGGCCGATCCCGGCATCTTCGGGGTGCTGTCGGGGGCCTCCCTCGCGGTGGTGATCGGTCTGGCCTTCCTCGACCTCTCCCACCCCTACGCGCAGCTGTTGATCGCGGTGCTCGGGGCCGGTGTGGCGGCTGGGTTCGTCTACGGCGTCGGGTCGCTGGGACGCGGCGGCGCGACCCCGCTGAAACTGGCCCTGGCCGGTGCCGCGACATCCGCGGCGTGCTCGTCGCTGGTCTCGGCGATCCTGCTGCCCCGGGTGCGGGTGATGGACTCGTTCCGGTTCTGGCAGATCGGTGGGATCGGCGGCGCCACCTGGGACCGGGTGGGACTGGTGGCCCCGTTCCTGATGGCCGGCGCCCTGATCTGCCTGTTCTCGGCGCGCGGCATGAACTCCTTGGCGCTCGGCGACGACGTCGCCACCGGACTGGGTGAGAACGTGATGCGCACCCGGCTGGTCGCGTCCATCGGCGCGGTGATCCTGTGCGGGGTGACGACGGCGGTGTGCGGGCCGATCGCGTTCGTCGGGTTGATCGTGCCGCACCTCTGCCGGCTCCTCGTCGGCACCGACCACCGCTGGATGCTGCCCTTCGCGGGCCTGGCGGGTGCGTGTCTGCTGCTCGCCGCCGACACCCTGGGGCGGGTCGTCACCCCCAACTCCGAGATCGACGTCGGCATCATCACCCCGTTCCTCGGGGCCCCGTTCTTCATCTGGATAGTCCGACGCCAGAAGGTTCGTGAACTATGAGCGCTGCTGCCATCCCCGACGTCAAGGCTCTGCGCGTCGCGCGCTCCCGCCGCATCCGGGCCCAGGCCCTGGTAGTCCTCGTGCTGGCGTTCTTGGTAATGGGTTTGTGGGCCGCGTCGCTGATGTTCGGTGAAAGCTTCTACGGACCCTCCGAGGTGTGGAGGGTCATCGCGGGTGAGCGGGTGCCTGGCGCCAGTTTCACCGTCGGTACGCTGCGGCTGCCGCGCGCCACCCTCGCCGTGCTGGCCGGACTGGCCTTCGGGTCTGCTGGCGTGACCTTCCAGACCCTGCTGCGCAACCAGCTGGCCTCCCCCGATGTCATCGGCATCTCCGCGGGGGCCAGTGCCGCCGGGGTGATCGGAATCGTGATCCTGGGGTTGAACGAGACCACCGTCTCCCTGCTCGCCCTTGCCGCCGCGATCGGTACCGCCGTGGCAATCTACGCCCTCAGCTACAAGGGCGGTTTCGCGGGAACCCGGCTGATCCTGATCGGCATCGGTGTTTCGTCGATGCTGGGGGCGGTGGTCACCTACACTCTCGCGCAGGCATCCGCGTGGGACCTGCAGGTCGCGACCCGCTGGCTGACCGGATCGCTCAACAGCGCGGGGTGGCCGAGAGTGGCGCCGCTCGCCGCCACCTGCGCGGTGATCCTGCCGTCGATGTGGGTGAACTCCAGCAAGCTGGCAGCGATGCGTTTCGGCGACGACACCGCCTCCGGGTTGGGCGTGAAGGTGTTCTCCGTGCGGGTCTGGACCATCGTCGCGGCCGTCACCCTCGTGGCCGTCGCGACCGCCTCCTGCGGGCCGATCGCGTTCGTCGCGTTCATGTCCGGGCCGATAGCGGCGCGGATCAGCCGCTCCGCCTCCTCCCTGGTGCTGCCCGCATCCCTGGTCGGCGCGATCCTGGTGCTGGCCTCCGACCTGATCGGTCAGTTCGCCTTCGGCGCCCGCTATCCCGTCGGCATCATCACTGGTGCTCTCGGCGCCCCGTTCCTCGTCTACCTCCTCATCCGCTCCAACCGGCAGCGCCGGAACTGACCCCCGGAGACCCAGTGACCGCGAACCATTCCCTCACAGCCGTCGGACTCGGGCTCGCCTACGGCGACCGCACCGTCATCGACAACCTCGACCTGACCGTCAAACCCGGGGCCATCACCTCCATCGTCGGCGCCAACGGCTGCGGCAAGTCCACGCTGCTGCGTTCCCTCGCCCGGCTGCTGCAACCCAGGCACGGACAGGTGCTCCTCGACGGCAAATCCCTCCACGAACAGCCGACCAAGGAGATCGCGAAGGTCCTGGGTCTGCTGCCGCAGTCGCCGACCGCCCCGGAGGGCATCGTCGTCGCCGACCTCGTGGGTCGCGGACGCCACCCCCACCAGGGGATGCTCGGGAGGTGGAGCCCCCGCGACTACGAGGTGGTCGCGGAATCCCTCGCCGCCACCGACACCACCGAGCTGGCCGACCGTCCCGTCGACGAGTTGTCGGGCGGTCAACGGCAGCGCGTGTGGATCGCGATGGCGTTGGCGCAGGAAACCGACGTCCTGCTGCTGGATGAACCCACCACCTACCTCGATGTCGCGAACCAGCTCGAGGTGCTCGACCTGCTGATCGACCTCAACGCCAGGAGGGGCACCACGGTCGTGATGGTGTTGCACGATCTCGGGCTGGCGGCCCGCTACTCCGACGAGCTCATCGCGATGCACTCCGGCAGCATCCTGGCGCAGGGCGCCCCGTCGGATGTGGTGACGGAGGAGACGGTCAGGGAGGTGTTCGGGATCTCCTCGAAGGTGGTGCCGGACCCCGTCTCCGGGGCGCCGCTGGTGATGCCCATCGGCCGGCACCGGGTGAAGGGGAAGTGACGCGGGCAGCTCCGCAGGTCGTCGTCCCGTCGTCCGGTTCGCCTGCCTTGCCGCCGCTCGCCTGTCCTGGTCCGGGTTCGCTTGCCTTGTGGTCGTCTGCTTGCGCTACAGCGCTGGTGAATGACGTGTAGGCAGGCGAAAGGGGAAATGTGAAGCCTCTTGATGCGAGAAAGTATCTCCTGAGGTGATCGCTAGCATTTCTGTTGGGAGGTGTAAGCGTGTCCACCATCACGATCCGAGGGCTCAGCGACGAGGTGCGCGATGAGTTGAAACGTTTGGCGGCTTTGAACAATCGCTCCATGGAAGCCGAGGCGCGTGAGGCTCTCACCAGGCACACTCTCGCCAACTCCGTTCGGGCGCGGGCCGATGCGATCCTTGCCGCGGGCCGGCGTTTCCGCGATGCAGGTGGTCCGGTGCTCACGGATGACGACCTTTATGACGAGACGGGTGCGCCCAGGTGATCCTCGACACCTCGGCCATCAGGGACCCGTCTGGTCCTGAAGCTCTTTGAAGCTTCGGTGGGCCAGTTCGTCCAGGAACGCCGACCCGTTCTCGACGCTGCCGACGTAGTGGCCGAACAGTTCCATGTTGATGCAGCCGAACAGTTCGGTCCAGCCCCGCAGGACGATGAGGATCAGCTCGTCGGGAACATCGCCGGGCATTCCCTGCTCACTGATCCAGTGACGCACCCTCGCGAGGTCCTCCCGCAGTGCCGGGGCCGGTTCCGGTGAGTCCGGCGGCGTCGTCCCCGCCTGCGACCTCATGTCCGAGGCGATCCGGGCCAGCAGGATCGAGATCCGGGACGCGGCCGGGATGGTCTCCGGCGGGGCCTGGTAGCCGGGCACCGGGGTGCCGTAGATGAGGCCGTACTCGTTGCGGTGCTCCAGCGCCCAGGTGCGGGTGGCGCGCCACAGCGCCACCCAGCGACCCTCGTGGTCTCCGCGCGGGATCCTGCCCTCGGCCTCCTCGACGGATTTTCCCAGCGACTCGTAGGCGTCGACGATCAACAGGGTCAGGAGGTCGTCGCGGCTCTTCACGTAGCGGTACAGGGCGCCGGGGGTGACCTCGAGGTCGCGCGCCAGGGCCCGCATGCCCAGCCCGGAGGCTCCCTGCTCGACGAGGTGCCGGTGTGCGACCTCTAGCAGTCGCCGCGTGAAGGCGTCGCGGGCCTGGCGGCGTGGAGTGGGGGTCATGGTCCCAGTCTCGCACGACACGAAGAACAAAACCGTGAACGCTGTTTACAAAATAGCGTGAACGGTGTTTACTGTTCTTGGGGGGCGACAGAATCGGAGGAGACATGGAACACATCACCGTCATCGGAGCAGGACCGCTCGGCAGGGCCGCGACGCGCTCGCTCGTGGAGGCCGGGCACCGGGTCACGGTCGCCACCCGCAGCGGCACACGGCTGCCCGGAGCGCAGGCCGCCAGGGCCGATGTCGTCACGGGCGACGGCCTGGAGACGCTCGCGCCCGGGGCCGCGATCGTCGCCTGCTGCGGCATCACCTACACGATCGCCGGGTGGCGCCGCGACTGGCCCCTCGCCATCGACAACCTCATCAAGACGGCGGAGCGGCAGGACGCGACCCTCGTGGTCACGGGGAACTACTACTCCTACGCGCGCGGCCGGATGCCGATGCGCGCCACCGATCCCCTCGACCACCCGCCGTCGGCTCTGGGCGAGGTCCGGGCCGAGGTGTCCCGCAGACTGTTCGCCGCCCACGAACAGGGGCGCATCCGCGCGGTCGAGGTGCGGGGGTCGTCCTACCTCGGGGCCGACGCGGGGCCGGGCGCCTACCTCGGGCCGCGGTTCGTGGATCCGCTGCTGGCCAAGGGGGCGACGAGCGTCCTCGGCGATCCCGACCTGCCCTACACCATGACCGCCATCCCCGACTTCGGGCGTCTGCTGGCCCGCGCCGCCACCGATCCGGAGATGTTAGGCCGAGCCTGGCACGTCCCCAGTGCCCCGGCGGTCAGCGTCCGCGACCTGGCCCGGATGGTGCTGCGTGCCGCCGGTCGCGAGGACGAACCGAGGTTGCGCACCATGCCGGCGTCGTTGCTGCGCGTCCTGGGATGGTTCTCCCCGACGCTGAGGGCGGTGAGGGAGACCCTTTACCAGAACACCGAACCCTTCGTCGCCGACGACACCGACACCCGTGAACTGCTCGGCGAGACCCACACGCCGCTGGAGGAAACGGCGGCGGACATCGTCGCAGCCCGGCTCAATCGGCTGTGAGGTCGGAGCGTCTACTGTGGGGGCATGACCGCACATGCCGTCACCCGTCACGAAATCTTCCAGACCAGCCTCATCTCCGCCCTCGCCCAGGGCGTCTACGAGGACGAGATGACCCTGGCTGAGCTTCTCGGTCACGGTTCCTTCGGCATCGGCACCTTCAACGGGCTCGACGGCGAGATGATCATCTTGGGTGGTGTCTGTTATCGACTGCGTGGCGATGGATCCGTGACCGTGCCCGAGCTGACGGAACGCACTCCCTACGCCGTCGTGACCAATTTCGTGCCGAGCCTGAGCCGATCCGTGGCGGGGCCGATGACCCGGGAGGAGTTCTCCCAGGCCATCGACGCCTTCGTGCCGAGCTCGAACTACATGTACGCGCTGCGGGTGACCGGCCGATTCGCATGGGCAAGCGCACGCACGGTGACGAAACAGGACCGTCCCTACCGGCCCATGATCGAGGCCACCGACGGCGAGGAGATCGCCCGCCACGAGGACTTCAGCGGGACGATCGCCGGTTTCCGCACACCCCTGTACGAGTCGGGCATCTCGGTGGCAGGCTGCCACGCCCACATCGTCGACGACGACCGCACCTGGGGCGGGCACCTGGTGGATTTCGTCCTGGAGGAGGGCGAGGCCGAACTGTGCCTGGGCACCGACTTCCGCATGCGCCTGCCGCTGACCGAGGAGTTCCGCACCGCCGACCTGTCGGAGGACATGACCGAGGAGATCCGCCGGGTCGAGCACCACTGAACCGTGGGCATGGTCAGTTCCCCGTCCTCGGGAGCCCCGGTTTCAGGGTCGGTCTCGATGGAGGGGGTGGGGCCGGCACCTGGGTGGGTGCTCCGGTTGGTGTTGCGCTGGTGGGGCCGGAACGCTCGGCGGTAGCTGGGACGGGTCACCGGTCGGTGCAGACGGGCCCGACGGCGTGAGGGTGGGAATCGGTGCCGTGCTGGGGTCGGGGCTGATGCTTGGATCGATGCTGGGCTGTTTCGTGGGGGGCGCGCTCGTCACTGATGCCGTCGCCGTCGTTGGTGAACATCGCGTCGGTGGATGCGATGTCGGTGAAACCCTGCGGAACGGTGACGCGGAGATGGATGCCGCCGACGTATTCCGATTCCCAGGTGTGGGCGAGCATGGGTTCTGTCGACTCGATCTCGTACTGCCCGTCACCGTCGAGATCCCACTCGTACGTCACCAGGTCACCGCGAGTTGAGTAGGAGCCTCGGGCGTCCAGGGGCAACGGTTTCCCGATCTGGTGGGCGTAAGGGCCCTGGACCCACGCGGAGACGGTCTCAGGGATCTCAGGATACGACACGTTGCTGTTTCCTGAACCGTCCGCATGGAAGGAGCGGTGAATCTGATCGGAGAGGCTCGGGAACGGGCGGCGCATCGACAAGCGAAGCCCCTAGTCAGACCACAGTTGAGGATGTCCGTGGATTGGCCTCAAGGTCGGTGGTGCGATCCGATTCGGCGGCCGCCGCGACGCAGAATATATTTGCTTTCGTTAATTGATTTGCTTCTGGTGACGGCTCTTCCAGTGGCAGGTTGATATGACCCTGCCGCGCGCTAAACTAATTGTCCAGTGTCCTCAGGGGCGCGACCTAATTTAATTTCCTTGCGGAGTGGAGATTCCTGTGCATGTGAACTACGAGCAGATGGGGCTTGCGCGTGCGGTAATTACGCGTCAGGCCGATGACCATCTCCCGGCCATGAAGAATTATTTGGACAAATGGGCGACATTGACTGAGGGCGATCTCGGTCTGATTCTTCAGTTTCTCAAACCGGTGAATGATGCCTTGGTTCAAGGTGGGGACATGGTCCTTGATACCGTCAAAGGTGTTTATTCCAAAGGGGCCGAAAACCTCAGCAGCTCCATTGATCTCTACGCTGAGACCGACCTGCAGGCCCACGCACTTCTTTCTTCCCATGCAGCGAAGATGGGACACTCCATTTCCTCGAGCGAGGACC
>ERZ773072.1445-NODE-1445-length-11837-cov-9.409014_pt1 | contig 11837 bp, 6 predicted proteins | sample MGYA00580617_ERZ773072 | MGnify/ENA primary metagenome ERZ773072 (study PRJEB29015, sample SAMEA2737970) | human oral metagenome | biome: human oral; feature: human-associated habitat; material: dental | place: China | collected 2122 ... | reverse complement strand
CCGTCCCAATCGACCGGCGCTGGGAGCAGCGCAAGTTTGAGGCCAAGCTCGTCAACCCCGCCAACCGCCGCAAGCTGGACATCATCGTCGTTGGCTCCGGCCTGGCGGGCGGCGCTGCTGCCGCCTCCCTGGGCGAGCAGGGCTACAACGTCAAGGTCTTCTTCTACCAGGACTCCGCCCGCCGCGCGCACTCCATCGCCGCCCAGGGCGGTATCAATGCCGCGAAGAACTACCGCAACGACGGCGACTCGACGTATCGCCTCTTCTACGACACGGTCAAGGGCGGTGACTACCGCGCCCGCGAGGACAACGTGTACCGCCTGGCGGAGGTCTCCGCCAATATCATCGACCAGTGTGTGGCCCAGGGCGTCCCGTTCGCCCGCGAGTACGGCGGCCTGCTGGACAACCGTTCCTTCGGTGGTGTCCAGGTCTCCCGTACCTTCTACGCCCGCGGTCAGACCGGCCAGCAGCTCCTCATCGGGGCCTACCAGGCCCTGGAGCGTCAGGTGCATGCCGGGACGGTCAAGGAGTTCCGCCGTCACGAGATGGTTGAGCTCATCGTCGTCGACGGCCGCGCCCGCGGCATCGTCACCCGGGACATGGTCTCCGGGGAGATCGAGACCCATCTAGCAGACGCCGTCGTCCTGGCCAGCGGTGGGTACGGCAACGTGTTCTTCCTGTCCACCAACGCGATGGGCTGCAACGCCACCGCCATCTGGCGCGCGCACCGCAAGGGCGCCTACTTCGCCAACCCCTGCTACACGCAGATCCACCCCACCTGCATTCCGCAGTCCGGGGACTTCCAGTCCAAGCTCACCCTCATGAGTGAGTCGCTGCGCAACGACGGCCGCATCTGGGTGCCCAAGAAGGCCGAGGACTGCGACAAGGACCCGCGCGACATCCCCGAGGAGGCACGCGACTACTACCTCGAGCGCATCTACCCGGCCTTCGGGAACCTCGTGCCTCGTGACATCGCCTCGCGCCAGGCCAAGAACATGTGCGACGAGGGACGCGGCGTGGGCCCGGCCATCAAGGAGCGCGACGCCAACGGCAACGAGCGGATGATGCGCCGCGGTGTCTACCTGGACTTCTCCGAGGCCATCGACCGCCTGGGCAAGGACGCCGTCTCCGCCCGCTACGGCAACCTGTTCGAGATGTACCAGCGCATCACCGGGGACGACCCCTACGAGGTCCCCATGCGCATCTACCCCGCCGTGCACTACACGATGGGTGGCCTGTGGGTGGACTACGACCTGGAGTCCAACGTCCCCGGCCTCTACATCGCCGGAGAGGCGAACTTCTCCGACCACGGTGCCAACCGCCTGGGCGCCTCCGCGCTCATGCAGGGCCTGGCCGACGGCTACTTCGTCCTGCCCGACACCATGAACGACTACCTGGCGGACATGCTGCGCCTGGGCAAGGTCGACCCCAACGCCCCGGAGATCGCCGAGGCCCAACGCTCCGTCGAGGAGCGCGTCGCCCGCCTCATGGCCCTGCGCGGCACCCGCAGCGTGGACGACTTCCACATGGCCCTGGGCCGCATCATGTGGGAGTACTGCGGCATGGAGCGGCGTGATGCCGGTCTGCGCGACGCCATCAAGCAGATCCGGGCCCTCAAGGAGGAGTTCTGGCGCGACGCCCGCATCACGGGCCAGGCCGACGAGCTCAACCAGGCCCTGGAGAAGGCCGGCCGACTGCTGGACTTCTTCGAGCTGGCCGAGCTCATGTGCATCGACGCCCTGCACCGGCGTGAGTCCTGCGGTGGTCACTTCCGGGCGGAGTCCCAGACGCCCGAGGGTGAGGCCATGCGGCATGACGACGAGTTCCTCTACGTCGCCGCCTGGGAGTGGGGCGGGGAGAACCGTCCGCCGATCCTCCACAAGGAGGACCTCGTCTACAAGGACATCGAGCTCAAGCAGCGGAGTTACAAGTGAACATCAAGCTCAAGATCTGGCGCCAGAAGAACAAGGACTCGAAGGGCCACTTCGAGGAGTACGCCATGAGCGGGATCGAGGAGCACATGAGCTTCCTCGAGGTCCTCGACCTGCTCAACGAGCAGCTCTTCGCCGAGGGCAAGGAGCCGGTGGCCTTCGACTCCGACTGCCGCGAGGGCATCTGCGGTCAGTGCGGTGTGGTCATCAACGGGCAGGCCCACGGGCCGATCCGCTCCACCACCTGCCAGCTGCACATGCGCCACCTGGCGGAGGACCCCTCCTTCAAGGACGGCTCCACCATCACGATCGAACCGTGGCGCTCCACCGGCTTCCCGGTGCTGCGTGACCTCATCGTGGACCGCTCCGCCCTGGACCGCATCGTCCAGGCCGGTGGCTACATCTCGGTCAACACCGGTGGGGCCCCGGAGGCCCACTCGGTGCCCGTGCAGAAGGAGAAGGCCGACGCCGCCTTCGAGGCCGCCGCCTGCATCGGCTGCGGCGCCTGCGTGGCGGCCTGCCCCAACGCCTCGGCCATGCTGTTCACCGGTGCGAAGATCTCGCACCTGGGCCTGCTGCCGCAGGGCCAGCCCGAGCGTCTCGCCCGCGTGGTGAGCATGCTCAACCAGCACGACGCCGAGGGCTTCGGCGGCTGCACGAACATCGGTGAGTGCGCGGCCGTGTGCCCCAAGTCAGTACCGCTCGAGGTCATCTCGCGCCTCAACCGGGACCTCGGCCACGCCCTGTGGAAAGGTCAGCACGCTCACTGAGACCCCTCATACGCCGAGCCGGGCTCTCATCGTGTATTCCTGCAAAAATTCTGTTGGGGTCGCGATGAGAGCCCGGCTCGATGTTAGGCCATGTTGAGAAAACAAAGACGTGCGGAGTGTGGGTGTTGCTCCAACGCTGTTTGTTCTGTGTTTCGGGCCGCTCCGGCTAAGCCAGGGTTTCGTGTTCGAGCTCGCCATGGGTGCGGTAACCCAGGGCTGAGTGAGGGCGAATGTGACTAGGCGCTACTCGTCGTCTTGACGGGGCGGCGCTTCTGCCTCAACGATGCACCGGCCCAGTCGAACCGACTCGGTTGCCATCGCCCACTGACCTTGCCGCCCCCTGGGGCTGCCGAAGGAAGGGCTGCCGGGCCTCCAGGCCGATAGGACACCTCGCCTGGACCATCGAATTATAGAGGTGATGATCATGTGGCAGTCAGTTACAATGATGCAACCAACCAATTTTGTGCGTCAATGGAAACGGCTGCCGGTGGCGTTTTACCTGCCTTGAAGATACTTAATGACCCAGAAATACGCGTCGTGCCCGAGGGTGGTGACAGTGGTCCAACCCGCATCTTTAACATTAACCCAGGAGAGACGAAGTGCGTCAGTTTGAATGGGGCGGTCGAGGATAGTCGCTACTATTATCAGGTAGGGAGTCGTGCTCCGGTATACTTCTACAGCTGACCGCAGAAATCGATATAAGCTGACGGGATTGGAGAGATGTGGTCCCGCCTCTGCCGTCCGCTCTGACGGGGCCTTTGGTGGGCCCGGTCGTTCTGGGGATGTGGCGATCAGGGACTATCCGCACTGCACGAGCCTCCGTGGAGTGCACCAACCTCCCAGCCAATAGCGTCCAGGCATCGACAACTGGTCCTGTGGGGCAGCCCGCGAGTTCTCAGGGGCGTCCGTGACGGGCCAGGGGAGTGCCTGCCGCAGCTTCTGGCAACCCTGTAGCCCTTACCTCGCAACAGGACCTGAGCCAGGGCCTAATCGATGGTGACAGTGATCCCGGTGAAGTCCGCGATCCGCGGCGTGCTCGGATCGGCCTCGGGGGCGCCGGTGCCCACGAGGAGGACCTGGGCGCCGGCCCGTCGGGCCGCGGTGTAGCCGGAGGTGGCGTCCTCCAGCACCAGGCAGGAGGCGATCGGTATCCCCAGGAGCTCGGCGGCCTTGAGGTACGCGTCAGGAGCGGGTTTGCCGCGCTCGACATCGTCGGCGGAGACGACGACGGACGGGATGGGCACTCCGGCCTCCTCCATACGCGCCCGCATGAGCTCCATTGGGGCGGAGGTGACCAGGGCCAGCGGAGCGCAGGTATTAATCAGGGTCGTTACCAGGGTGGCGGCCCCGGGGATCTCAGCCATACGCCCCGCCGTGCGCACGATCTCCTCACGGGCGAAGCGCTCGTAGATGGCGTCCTGCTCCTCCGCCGCCAGCTCCGGCAGGAACCGGCGGACCGTGTCGAGGCCGGTACGGCCGGGGGAGTAGGCCATGATCTCGTCGAAGCGCTCGCTCATGCCATGATCGCGGGCGAAGGAGCTCCACATCGACTCCACGACTGCCGAGGAGTCCACGAGTGTGCCGTCCATGTCGCACAGGACCGCCTCGGCCCGGGTCAGGAGCACCGGTCCCTCAGCGGTACTGCCCGACGACGACCACAGCTGAACGGTCACGATGCCTCCTGGAGCAGAATTGATGAGATGAACGGCGTCAGCCTATCGAAGGATATCGTGAACCTGAGTCGCCGACATCGTATTCAGTGACAGCCACTCCTTTGAGAGATGTTTTGCCGTCTGCGTGTTGGTGGTCCTGTGGTCGCGTCTAGCTGGAGGTGGTGACGAACTCTCCATTCTTCAGAGTGTATTCCTTGCAGTGCTGAGCATTGTTCTTGGGTCGCGCAGTGCAGAGATTAACGCTGGAGACAGTGGGGTACCTCTCGATCGTTGACAAGACGGAGCGCGTCGTGTCCTGGTCAGGGCCATCCGGGTTGTAGGGGCCAAGTCCTCTGACATCCACCTCGAATCCCGTTTTCTTATCGGAGATGAGAGCGTTGGCGGTGATTGAGATCCCAGGGTCCTTCGTCTCAGGAATGGAGAGGGCGAGGATGTCGGAGATCAGCGAGGTGGGCAGCGTCTCTGTCGTGTTCTCCTTGCCTGTGTGGGCTCGGATGTCCCAGTGGCCGATCCTGAAGGTGTCTTCCGTGTCGAGGAGCTGACCATCCTTGGTCGGTAAGGGTTGGGTGATGACGTCAGATGGGACTGACTTCTCATCGCCGCGCTCGATCGTCAGGGTGTCGTAGTTCTGAGTGATCCTCTCCGCGGTGCCGCCGGAATGCTTCACCGTCGTTTCCATGGTGTCGCAGGCCGCTTCCAGGGATCGTTTCTGGTTGTCTGCGAGGTAAGGGTTGGTCTCTTCGTAAAGGCGGATGGACTGCTTGTCGAAAACAAGGACGGTGCCGTGGTGCTTCCAGGTGAGCTGAATGTACGCGGTGTCCTCCTTGATCTTGTCCAGGCGGGGAAGCTCAGTGGCCGCCTGGTTCAGGATCGCGCAGGCCTTGTCCGGCTCCGTGCCATCGGAGAGCGTCGTCGTGGCGATGGCATGGCACCCTGTCTCCTCATGTGTCTCGCAGGAGGTCTTGACCTTCTCAACCCCGTCCTGCTTCAGGAGCCAGGAGCGGATGATGCTGCCTCCGCCGTCGGAGCACGCCGAGAGCGGTAGGACCGCCAGGGTGACGGCGATGACGGCAATGAAGGGTGCTGCCGGCCGCTTCTCGCGCTGCGTACGGAGGCTGCGCACGGGGTGGTCGAGGTGACGGAGAGGAGCGCGCTGTCCGGGGCTGTTCATGGCAGGAGCGTAGGGGCGCATGCGGGTACGAAGTAGGGGTATTGATCCCCACTGTGGGTCCGGCAAAGTCGGGCTCGCGCACCGGCGTCGGAGGGCTCGGGATTCCTAGCCCCAGACCCCGGAGGTGCCACGGCGGTGGGAGCCGACCAGGTGGGTATCGATGATCCCGATCGCCTCCATGAGGGCGTGCATCGTCGTCGGACCGACGAAGCGGAAACCATGACGCTTGAGCTCGCGGGACAGGGCCGCCGACTGAGGCGACTGAGTGGGGATGTCTGCAAGCCGGTGCGGTCGCGGAGTCGACTCCGGCCGGTAGGACCACACCAGGCCCGCCAGGCCGCCGGCGACGTTGCCCGTCTCCCTGAGGTGCAGCGTCGCGCGGGCGTTGGCGATGGTCGCCAGGATCTTGGCCCGGTTGCGCACGATCGCGGCATTACTCAGCAGCCGGGCCACGTCCTCGTCCCCGAAGCCGGCCACCATCTCCGGGTCGAAACCGGAGAAGGCGTCACGGAAGGCCGGCCGCTTGCGCAGGATCGTGGCCCAGGACAGGCCCGACTGGAAGGCCTCCAGGCTCAGCCGCTCGAAGACTCCCCGTTCGTCGCGCACCGGCATGCCCCACTCGGTGTCGTAGTACTCGCGCAGCAAAGGGTCGGTGGCCGCCCAAGCCGGCCTGGCCAGACCGTCATCCCCCACCACCAGGTCCGGGTTGTCGGGCTCAGTCACGAGTACCTCCTCGTCGGTGACGTGTCAGGGGCGCCTGTTCGGTGTCGTCTCCCGGTCGGCCCGTCCCAACGGTAGTCGAGACCATAGCCGGGCGGCCTGCCGGCAGCGGGCGGGGCGGCAGGCGGCTGTCCCGCGTCCGTCTCGGTAGGCGATAGGCTGGGGACTTGTGAGCGACCCCCTCATCCTCGGCATCGAGTCCACCTGCGACGAGACCGGCGTGGCCCTCGTGCGCGGCCGCGAGCTCCTCGCCGACGTCACCGCCACCTCCATGGACCAGTACGCGCGCTTCGGCGGGATCATCCCCGAGATCGCCTCGCGAGCCCACCTGGAGTCCTTCCTGCCCACCCTCGATGCCGCGCTGGAGAGAGCAGACGTTGAGCTGGGCGAGGTCGACGCCGTCGCCGTGTGCGCCGGTCCCGGACTCATCGGCTCCCTGACCGTCGGCATCTCCGCCGCCAAGGCCCTGGCCGCGAGCCTGAACCGGCCGATCTACGGCGTCAACCACGTCATCGGCCACCTGGCGGTCGATGAGCTGGTCGACGGCCCCCTGCCGGAGCGCTTCGTCGGACTCATCGTCTCCGGCGGCCACTCCAACCTCCTGAGCATCCGTGATATCGCCACCGACATCGTTGAGCTCGGCGGTACCCTCGACGACGCCGCAGGCGAGGCCTTCGACAAGGTCGGCCGGCTCCTGGGACTGCCCTACCCCGGAGGTCCGCACGTGGATCGTCTGTCTCAGGAGGGCGACCGCAGCGCCATCCGCTTCCCCCGCGGCCTGGCCGCCGGAAAGGACAAGGAGCGCCACCGCTACGACTTCTCCTTCTCCGGGCTCAAGACCGCGGTGGCCCGTTACGTCGAGTCCCTGGAGGACGCCGGGCGGGGCGTCCCCAGTGCCGACGTCTGCGCCGCCTTCTCCGAGGCCGTTAACGACTCCTTGACGGCCAAGGCGGTCCAGGCCTGCCTGGATACCGGATGCGACGCGCTCGTCGTCGGAGGCGGCTACTCGGCCAACTCCCGCCTGCGCTCCCTGGCGGCCGAGCGCTGCGAAGCCGCCGGCATCACCCTGCGCCTGCCACCGCTGCGCTTCTGCACCGACAACGGTGCCCAGATCGCAGCCCTGGGATCAGCGGCGGTGCGCTCCGGCGTGGCCCCCAGCCCCATGGACTTCGCCCCGGACTCCGGGATGCCGCTGGACGTCAGCGTCGCTCACTGACGTCCGCTGACGTCCGCTGACGCTTCTCGACGCAGGCTCCGGCGCGTTCAGTCCGATGTCTGCGGCCACACCCCGGATGATGATCTCGATCTTGCGGTCCAGTCCGCCTCGGCCTAGCCAGCTCTCGTTCGGAGTCAGTGCCTCGGGCAGGGTCGGTGCCCTGCTGGTCGTCGCGAACCGGCTCGCCTCCTCCAGCCCCGTGGCGCCGCCCCTCCCGGCGCCCGAGGTGCTCTCTCCCGATTCGTGTCCCAGGACCGGCGCAGGCAGCTCGGGGCGACCGGCGGGGGAGCGCATGACCTCGATCTGCGCGTGCGTGGCGATGACGGTGTCACCGACGAAGTCCAGGACCACCCCGGCCTCGTCGGCCTCGAGTCCTCCCTCGATCAGGGCCTGACATGCCTGGGATACGGGTCTGGCGAAGACCTGGTGAGCCCAGGGAACCCCCATGATGACGCCGGCCAGGCCGGGATAGCGCTCCAGCATCTCCCAGACGGCCTCGGCATGCGCCCGAACCGTGTCGGGCCAGCGCTTCCTGGGGCGGGGAACCTCGATCTGGGCGGCGATCCGTTCCAGGCAGGCGGCCAGCAGATCCTCTCGCGAGGTGATCGTGCGGTACAGGCCGGAGACCGCCACGCCCAGCTGCTTGGCCACGGCGGTCAGGGTGAATTCGGCGATGCCGATCTCGAGGGCGGCGTCGACGACGTCGTCGCGCGAGAAACCGGGTCTCGGTCCGGTCGGCCTGCCCAGTCGTGCCTGTGATGCCATGACAGCACCGTAGTGCGACTCAGCGACGGTTGCTCCCGGTTCAGCGACCAGAGTAAGGTATGCCTTATTGAGTTCTGAAATACCTTCAGAATTAGAGTCGACGGAAGAACGAGGCACCTGATGAGCACGCAGGCACAGCGGCCGGCGCCAGGGACGTCGCCGCAGACGGTACCGCAGTCGTCTTCGCAGCTGTCGCCGCCTTCGACGGGCCCCGGAAGAGCCGGGGAGCCAGGCGAGCAGGCGAGGAGGAGCAACGCCCAGCGCTCCCGTGAGGGGCAGGCCGCCATCGCGCGCCTCGGCGCTCCCGTACGCACCCGTCTGCGGATCGGTCAGGTCCTCGTCCTGCTCTCCGCCGTCCTGGCGGCGGCGCCCTATATCGCTCTGGTCCAGCTCGGCGACATTCTGCTGCGCGCCTACCGGGCGGGTGTGAACCCCGAACCGCAGCAGGTGCGTTCCGCCGTCATGCTGCTCGTGAGCGCCTACTCCACCCGCCTGCTGCTGTACTTCCTGGCACTGCTCATCACTCACCTGGCCGACCTGTCCCTGCGCGACCGACTGCGGCGCGACATCGTCGAGCGCATCTCCCACGCTCCGCTGGCCTGGTTCACCGCCTCCACCTCCGGGCGTATCCGCAAGGCCGTCCAGGATGACACGACCTTGGTCCACACCGTCATCGCCCACGGCCCCGTTGAGCGTCTCAACGCCGTTGTCACCCCGCTGGCGCTGCTCGTGTGCGCCTTCTGGATCGACTGGCGCCTTGCCCTGCTGGCGGTCTCCACGCTTGTCCTCTATGTGCTCACCTACTCGGTCTCCATGCGCGGCATGAATGAGAAGACCGTGGAGATGGACCAAAAGCTGGCGGTCATCTCCTCCACCATGGTCGAGTTCGTCTCCGGTATCGGCGTGGTCAAGGCCTTCGGGCGCGTGGGGCGCGCCCACTCGGCCTACCTCGCCGCAGCCGACGAGTTCTCCGCCTTCTACCGCGCCTGGGCGATGCCCCTGGTGACCGTCACCTGTCTGTCCTTCACCTGGGTCTCGATCCCCGTACTGCTCCTGGTCAACCTCGGTGGCGGGGCGTTGCTCATCCATGCCGGTGCCGTCACTCTGCCCCAGGTCCTGGCCACGACCCTCGTCGCCCTGGTCCTGCCCGCCGCACTCATCACCATTGCCTCGATCTCCTGGTCCTACCAGCTCGCCGGTGCCGCGGCCCTGCGCCTGTGCGAGGTTCTCGACACTCCTGTGCTGCCAACCGCAGACCGTCCCGAGCGGCCTCGTACGGCGTTCGTCGAGATCAGCGGTGTCTCCTTCTCCTACGGGGACACCCTCGCCGTCGACGACGCCTCCCTCGTTCTGGAACCCGGCACCGTCACCGCTCTGCTGGGCCCCTCCGGCTCGGGCAAGTCGACGCTGGCCACTCTCATCGCACGCTTCGCCGACCCGGACGCCGGCGCCGTACGCATCGGTGGCGTGGACCTGCGGGACATGGACGAGCCCACCCTGTACTCCACGGTCTCCTTCGTCCTCCAGGACGCCCAGCTGCTCGGCACCACCGTGCGGGAGAACATCGCGCTCGGACGCCCCGACGCCGATCTGGAGCAGGTGCGCGACGCTGCCCGCGTGGCCCACATCGACGAGGAGATCATGGCCCTGCCGGAGGGTTACGACACCGTCCTGGGGCAGGACACGGCTCTGTCCGGTGGGCAGGAGCAGCGCATCGCCATTGCGCGTGCCATCCTGCTGGACACCCCCGTCATCCTGCTCGACGAGGCCACCGCCATGGCCGACCCGGAGTCGGAGGCCGAGATCCAGGAGGCGCTCAGTGCCCTGGTCAAGGACCGAACCGTCCTGGTCATCGCTCATCGTCCGGCCGCCGTGCGCGGTGCCGACCGCATCATCGTCATGGAGCGCGGGCGCATCGTCGCCTCCGGCAGCCACGACGATCTGGTCGACGAGCCCCACTACCGCGCCCTTCTGCGCCAGGCCGGCGAGCTCGGCGATGTCTCCGCCCCAGCCGGTCAGGGACCCGTCGCCGCGCCGGACGGTTCCACTCGGGCAGGTGCCGGATCGAAGGAGGAGCCTCCCGCCGCTCTCAGCCCGGACGCCGGCGTGGAAGCCGACCGTCCACGGCCCGTTCCTCCGGTGCTGACACCGCAGGTCGAGACCTCCCGGGGCGCGAGCTCCCTGCTGGCCCGCTTCCGCAGGCTCATGCTGGAGTCCTCCTGGCGCCAGACGCGCGGCTGCCTCATGCTGGCAGCGGCCAACGGCATCGCCTCCGGGGCCGCACTGGTCTCACTCCTGCCCGCCTCGGTCGCGCTGGGGTCCGGCGCGCCTCGATGGGGGCTGTCCTTCGGCGGTTGGCTCGTCACCTTCGGCATCTGCGGCGTCGTCGCTGCTGTCACGGAGTTCCAGGGGCAGCGGCGAGGAATGTCCGGAGCCCTCGGCTTCATGCACGATGTTCACCACGCGGTCGGCGACCGGATCGCCCGCCTGCCCCTGCGCTGGTTCAACGCCGACTCCGCCGGTACCCTGTCGCGGGCCGTCAGCCAGGAGATGGTAGCCCTGGGGGAGTCAGCCGCCCACTTCATGTACATGCTCACCTCAACGAGCGCTGCCTGCGTGGTCGTCTGGGCCGGATCCTGGGCCTGGGACTGGCGCCTGGGCCTGCTGCTGACCGTGGCCGCGCCCCTGTTCGCCGGGCTGGTGCGTGCTGCGCGCCGTCTGCTGGACCATGGCAAGTCCGTCTCCGAACCCGCCGAGCGCGAGCTCGCCACCCGCATCGTTGAGATCGCCCGTTGCCAGGGCGCCCTGCGCTCGTGCCGAGCCGCCACCGGCTACAGCCGCCTGGCCTCCGCCTTCGACAACGGAGCCCGTGCCTCGAGGCGCTCCCTGTGGTGGGAGACCGCCGGCAATGTCGTCAACGGAGCACTGAGTCAGGTCATCGTCGTCGCCATGATCGCCCTGACCGCTTCCTACGCGGTCTCCGGCACCATGGAGCCGCTCGTGGCCGTCGCCATCATCGGCATGTGTCTGCGTTTCACCACCATGCTCGACGACATTGGAGCATCCGTCATGGGTTTGGAGGAACGGCGTCAGATGATGAACCACCTTGATGCCGTCATGGACGCCGAGCTCATGGCCGAGCCCGAGGCTCATGCCGTGTTACCTGATCCTGGCGCCGTCGAGCTCGACGATGTCGTCTTCGGCTACCGTGCCGACGAGCCCGTCCTGGGTGGAGTATCGATGAACGTGCCCGCGCGCAGCATGTGCGCGATCGTGGGCCCCTCCGGCAGCGGCAAGACGACTATCGCCCGACTCATCGCCCGCTTCTGGGACACCGGCTCCGGGACCGTGCGCGTGAGCGGCACTGACGTGCGCGACATGCCGACCGCCCAGCTCATGGAACAGCTCTCCATGGTCTTCCAGGACGTCTACCTCTTCGACGACACCCTGGCCGCCAACATCTGTATCGGCAACCCCGCGGCCGACGACGCCCAGGTGCGCTGGGCCGCAGGGCTCGCCGGCGTCACGGAGATCATCCACCGCCTGCCCCATGGATGGGACACGCGCGTGGGAGAGGGCGGACGGGCCCTG
>ERZ773072.1440-NODE-1440-length-11885-cov-9.967456_pt1 | contig 11885 bp, 6 predicted proteins | sample MGYA00580617_ERZ773072 | MGnify/ENA primary metagenome ERZ773072 (study PRJEB29015, sample SAMEA2737970) | human oral metagenome | biome: human oral; feature: human-associated habitat; material: dental | place: China | collected 2122 ... | reverse complement strand
GGTTGCGCATCTCTGACACCGTTTTTGCCAGGGTTGCCGCCATTCGCGCAACCTCGTCATCGTTACGAGTATTATTGCTCCCAAAAAACGACATGCTACGTTTCCCCGGCAATATCGCAATGAGGCTACACATGCGCTCCAGCTCCAATGTGATACGGGAAACCTCGTCCATGACCTGAGAATATTCCTGCTGGGCCTGCTCCACCATGTGCGCAAGCTGTTTTTCCTTCAACGCCGGATCCATCGTTGTGTCGCAACTGATGTGTGCCGTGCGCAATAGGTGGAAGCACCGCCAGGTTTCCTCCGCCACCATCACCGCCTGCACGTCGGCAAGAATCTGGTTGCTATTCTCCCGAATATAGTCGAGCTGCTGTTTCTGATCGGTGTTGAGGGCAGCAACATGCCGCCGGAGGTTATCCCGGAACGATCCCCGTTTGCCCTCCAAATTCGACAGGTCGGCAGCAACTAGACTGAAAGTGTGCTGGTTGACGACCCCCAAATCTTGTGCCTCTCGAAACGCCCGCATGGCGTTCTTATACAATCCCATGAGGTCATACCAGCGATCTCCGTAAATCGTATGGGCTATGCTCTGAGTTTCCTTCAGGTTTTTATCAAGCTTTTTTGAAACAGACGCCAACTGCGATTGCAGCGCCAGTGTTACCGCGGCGGACCCCAACGCGGCAAGGACATTGGTGGCAGCGGCCCCGGTAGCGGGCACCCAGCGGATTTGGTGGGCAATTTTCCCGCCCTTGCCTACCAAGACCCCCAGGTTTTTACCCCCGGACGTGAGCGGCTGCAGCCCAGACTTCATAGCCTTCATGGTTTCGGGGGCAAGCCGCACCAGCCCTCGGGCGGAAACCACCCCATGCACGCCCTGCGCCGCCAGGTTCAGACCACCAGTAGCCAAGGAAATTTTATCCGCCAGATTCTGTATATCCCCAGGCGGCATGAGTTGAAATGGACTGACTTCGCAGTCAAATTCCGCAGGCAGGCCCAGAGCTTCCAGCGGTCGATCCCCCATCACGACCGCCACGCCGGGCTCAATCTCCACCAGGCTCACGCCCGGGCCGTTCTCGTTACCATAGTCAGAAGCGGAATATGGGGGGAACATAAGAAATACCTTTCCCTCAAAACAGGTGGATTGTGGTGTTTTCTTATCATACCCCCAGTTACCGTTTAGGGTTTCGCTACTCCCCCAAATCGGTGAGCAGCCGCGACCGTTGGGCGTCGTCAAGCTACAACAAGTCGAACCTTGCCTGGTATAGGGCTTCAGCTTATCGACGCCTTAATAATCGTCGTGCTCGGAAATGACCTCACCCCAAAACACCTCATCCACCACCTTCCGGGCCCGGCGCGTCACCCGAAGATAATGTTCCAGAAACTCTTGGGAATCCTCCGGGTTCCAGCCGGCCGCACCCGCCACCTGTGCCAGTTGCGGCCCGGGTTGCGGGAGCTGGTCGACTCGTTTACCCCGCACCAGCACTATTGCGTTGCGGGCCAGGGTGGCCATGATCCAGGCGTCGATGAGCGTTTGGACTTTTTCCGGGTCCACTAGTTTGTGTTCCGCAACCACCTGTAGTGCGGTGAGTGTGGCGGGGGTTCGGAGTTCGGGGATGGCGTCGGCGTGCATGAGGATGAGGAGTTGGGTGGTCCATTCGATGTCGGTGAGGGCGCCGCGGCCGAGTTTGGTGTGGGTGTTGCGGTCGGCGCCGCGGGGCAGGCGTTCGTTGTCGACCCGGGCTTTCATTCGGCGGACTTCCCGGATGGTTTTCTCCCCCACCCCGCCGTCGGGGTAGCGGAAGTGGTCGATCATGGTGATGAATCGTTCCCCGAGTTGTTGGGAGCCGGCGATCCATACGGCCCGGAGGAGGGCTTGGATTTCCCAGGTTTCTCCCCATTGTTGGTAGTAGCGGCGGTAGGATTCCAGGGTGCGCACGACTGGGCCGGATCGGCCTTCGGGGCGGAGTCCCAGGTCGACGTCGAGGGGCGGGTCGCCGGAGGGTTTCGCTAGCCGTTTCCGCATTCGATCACATATTCCAATGGACCAGCGGACCGCGTCGGTGTCGGAGACGCCTTCGGCGGGTTCGCAGACGAACATGACGTCGGCGTCGGAGCCGTAGCCGAGTTCTGCACCGCCGAGGCGGCCCATGCCGATGACGGCGATTTCGGCGGGGGCGGTGGTGAGGTTTTCGGCCCGGAGGGAAGCACTGATTTCGGCCCGGAGGGCGGCTTCGAGGACGGCATCCCACACGAGGGAGAGGCTGCGGCAGACTTCCTGCACGGTCATGAGGTCGAGGAGGTCGGCGGCGGCGATGCGGGCGAGTTCGGTGCGGCGAAGGGACCTGGCGACGGCGATGGCTTTGTCGGGGTCGTCGTGGCGGGAGGCGGCCCGCACCAGGGAGGTGGATACGGTGTCGGGTTTGGTTTCGAGGAGTTTGGGGCCGGTGGCGCCGTCGCCAAGCTGTTTGACAATGTCGGGGGCGGCGATGATGAGGGAGGCTGCGAAGGGCGAGTTGCCGAGGATGCGCATGAGGCGTTTGCCTACGATACCTTCGTCGCGGAGGAGCCGGAGGAACCAGATGCGGTCGAATGCAGCGTCGGAGAGTTTCCGGTAGTTGAGCAGGCCGGCGTCGGGGTCGGCGGTGGTAGAGAGCCATTCCATGAGGGTGGGCAGCAGCATTGCTTGGATTTTGGCTTTGCGGTTTGCCCCGGCGGCGAGTGCGGTGAGGTGTTCGAATGCGCGGTCGGGGTAGAGGTAGCCGAGGGCCCGGAGTTGTTCTTTTGCCGCGGTTGCGGAGAGTTTGATGGTGTCGACGCTGAGGTTGACCACCGAATCCAGGAGGGGCCGGTAGAACAGTTTGTGGTGGAGCGAGGAGATGCTGAGGCGAACTTTCCGCAGTTCGTCGAGCATTTTTTCGACGCTGGATTGGGTCATGTGTCCGCGGAAGCCGGCGGCGTGGGCGAGCCAGCGGAGGGTTTGGTAGTCGGATTCCGCGGGGAGGGTGTGGGTGCGTTTGACTTTTTGTAGTTGGAGTCGGTGTTCGAGTGATCGGAGGAATTCGTAGCATTCGATGAGGTTTGCGCCGTCTTCGCGGCCCACGTAGCCGGATTCGATGAGTGCGGCGAGGGCGTCGATGGTGGCTGGGGTGCGGAGGGTTTCGTCGTAGCGGCCGTGCACGAGTTGGAGGAGTTGCACGGCGAATTCGACGTCGCGGAGGCCGCCTTCGCCGAGTTTGAGTTCTCGGTGTTTCATGGCTTCGGGCACGTTTTCTAGGACGCGGCGGCGCATGGCTTGGACGTCGGCGACGAAGGAGTCGCGTTGGCTGGCTTGCCATACCAGGGGGGAGATGACGTCGCTGTAGGCGCGCCCTAACGGCAGGTAGCCGGTCATGGGTCGGTGTTTGAGGAGGGCTTGGAATTCCCAGGTTTCTGCCCACCGACGGTAGTAGGTGACGTGGGATTCGAGGGTGCGGACCAGGGCGCCGTGTTTTCCTTCGGGGCGGAGGGCGGCGTCGACTTCGAAGAAGCAGTGGGAGCCGAGGCGGATGAGTTCGCTGGCGACCCTGGTGGCGGCTGCGTCTGCTGGTTCGGCCACGAAGACGACGTCGACGTCGGAAATGTAGTTGAGTTCCCGGGCGCCGCATTTGCCCATGGCGATGACGGCGAGTTGGGATTCGACGGGGTTATCGCCATAGACGCGTCGTATGGCCACGGCGAGGGCGGCGGTGAGGGCGGCGTCGGCTAGGTCGGCGAGTTGGGCGGTGACGGTGCCGAGTGGTACTTCGGGTTGGCCGACTCGGCGGGAGTTTTCGGGGTAGGTGCCGGCCAGGTCGATGGCGGCGATGCGCATGAGGAGGGTGCGGTAGGTTTGTTTGAGCGTGGTTTCGATGGTGGTGCAGGTGGTGCCGGTGCCGGCGGCCCGGTAGGTGCCTACGTTGTCGAGGGTGTCGGTGGCGGTGTCGCCGACCAGGCCGGCGGGGGCGGCGCCGATGCAGCCGAGGAGTTCGCGGAGCATGTCGCATCTAGTGGGGGCGTCGTGGCGGAGGAGGTGCCAGGTGGTGGGGTTGGCGATGAGGTGGTCGCCGAGGACGCTGGATGCGCCGAGGAGGGCGAAGAGTCGGACGCGGAATACGGGGTCGGTGCGGATGGCGTGGTCGATGTCGTCGTGGTTGCCTTGGTGGTCGTCGAGGGCGACCATGAGTCGGTAGAGGGAGTTGAGGGCCAGGTCGGCGTCGGGCGCCCCGGAGAGCGCCCAGAGGACTTCCACGCTGGCGCTGTTCCACCAGCCGAGCCAGGTGAGGTCGCTGACGGCTCTGGGGCTGGTGAGGCTGAGGGCTCCGGGGGTGGGGATGTGGCTGCGGGTGGTGCGTGGGGTGGTCATGCTTTCTAATTTTAGAAGCTGAGGTTGTTTTGGAGTTCCCAGGGCGTGATTTGTTTTTGGTAGTCGTGCCATTCGCGCCATTTATTACGAAGGAAGAACTCGAAAACGTGTTCGCCCAGAATGTCGGCGACGAAGTCGGATTTTTCCATTTCCCTCAGGGCCTGGTCGAGGCTGGCGGGCAGGTCGACGTATCCGAGGGCGCGGCGTTCGCGGCGGGTGAGGGCGGCAATGTCGTCTTCGGCTGGTTCGTTGAGTTCGTAGCCGTCGCGGATGCCGCGCAGGCCGGCGGCGAGGAGGACGGCGAGGGCGAGGTAGGGGTTGCAGGCGGAGTCGGGGGATCGGACTTCGACGCGGCGGGATTCGGCTTTGCCCAGCCGGTAGGTGGGGACGCGGACCATGGCGGAGCGGTTGGACACGCCCCAGGTGGCGGCGGTGGGGGCTTCGCTGCCGAAGAGGATGCGTTTATAGGAGTTGGTCCATTGGTTGGTGACGGCGGAGATTTCGTTGGCGTGGGTGAGGATGCCGGCGATGAATTGTTGGCCGGTGCGGGAGAGGCTGAATTCGGCGTCGGGGTCGTGGAATGCGTTGATGTCGCCTTCGAAGAGGGACATGTGGGTGTGCATGGCGGAGCCGGCGTAGTCGGTGAAGGGTTTGGGCATGAAGGTGGCGGCCACGTTATTGCGGTGGGCAATGAGTTTGGTGATGTACCGGAAGGTCATGATGGAGTCGCCCATGGTGAGAATGTCGGCGTGGCGCAGGTCGATTTCTTGCTGGCCGGGGGCGGTTTCGTGGTGGGAGAATTCCACGGGAATGCCCATGTCTTCCAGGGCGAGCATGGCGTCGCGGCGGAAGTAGGGGGCGAGGCTGCGGTTGGCCTGGTCGAAGTAGCTGCCGTCATCGGTGGGTTTGGGGGGCCGGCCGTCGGTTTCTTGGTCTTCGACGAGATAGAATTCGATTTCGGGGCTGACTTTGCAGGTGAAGCCTTCGTCGGCGGCGGCCTGGACTTGACGGCGCAGCACTTGGCGGGGGTCGGAGTAGAAGGCCTGGCCGTCGGGGTTGAGGATGTCGCAGAACATGCGGGCGGATTTAATGCCGCCGTCGCCGACGCCGAGGGGGAGCAGTTGGAAGGTGGAGGGGTCGGGCATGGCGATGGTGTCGGATTCGGAGATGCGGGAAAACCCCTCGATGGCGGAACCGTCAAACCCGATGCCTTCGGCGAACGCGCTTTCTAATTCGGCGGGGGCGATGGCAACGGATTTGAGGGTGCCGAGAATGTCGCTGAACCAGAGTCGCACGATCCGAATATCGCGCTCTTCCACGGCGCGTAGCACATATTCTTGTTGGGAATCCATGGGTTTAACCATAGTTGCCTTTTCGCTTTTCGACGTCCTCCCGGCACCCACCCATGGTGGTTTTGCTGGTAAAATCTGGTTATGGAGCTGAAGAGTCAGGTGGAAGTTGAGGCAAAGTTTTCCGTCACATCCGACACTGTGGTGCCGGATCTCACCACGATCATGGGGGTGGAGCAGATCGTGTCGACAAAGGTGCATCACCTGTCAGCGGTGTATTACGACACCGAGGATCTGCGGCTTACCCGCTCGAAGATAACCCTGCGGCGGCGCACCGGGGGCACGGATGACGGGTGGCACATTAAGTTCCCGGGGAAAACTGGGCGGTTGGAGATACACCACCCCATTGATCGGGGCACAAAAATACCCGAGGAAATTCGTTCGATGGTACGTTCGATTGTTCGTGATGAGCCCCTGTCCCCCATCGCCCAGGTAGACAATGAGCGGCATGAAACACTGTTGGGGGATGCGGCGGGCACCGTTGTTGCGGAGTTTTGCGACGACCACGTGTCGGCCACATCACTGAAGTCGGATACCGCCACGAGCTGGCGGGAGTGGGAGGTTGAGGTGACCCCGGCCGCCCCGTCGACCCTCATCGCGGCCGCCACTGAGGTCTTGACCCGGGCGGGCGCCGCGGCGTCGAAAAGCCCGTCGAAACTAGCGATGGCGTTAGGGCCGGACCTGCCAACCGAACCCATGGTCGATAATAACCTTGACCCGAACTCCCCCACCGCCGGGGTGATAGCAGCGTTGAAGCGTAACCGGGATAAGTTATTGGCATACGACCCGCGGGTGCGGCGGGACGAGTGGGATTCCGTCCACCAAATGCGGGTCGCCACCCGGGAGCTGCGCAGCCACCTGCAAAGCTTTGCCGGTATTCTTGCAGGCACCCACCACAAGGATGTGTCCGAAGAACTCAAGCATCTGGCCGCTACTCTCGGGGTGGCACGCGACGCCGAGGTCATCGCCGAGCGGTTCAAGGACCTGTGTGACCAGCACCCCAGCGGAATCATTGATGCCGCGAGCGGCAAGCAGTTGCACGACGACATGCTGGCGGAATACGCTGCCGCGCACCAAAAAGTAGTGGCGGCACTCAACGACGACCGGTACCTGCGACTATTGGACGAATTGGATGAGCTCATCGCCCACCCGCAGGAACTGGCCGACCCCGACCCCACCCCAGCCTCAACACACGTGCTGCTTGAACAGTTGCGGAAGAGCTATAAGCGTCTCATGAAGCTGCATAACAAGGCCATGAGCGACTGGGATGGGCGTTCCGCACTCCGGCCGCAGCAGGAACAGAAATTCCATAATGTGCGCAAGGCCGCGAAGAAACTCCGGTACACCACGGAAGCCGTGGGGGATGCCACCGACATTCCCACAGGTCAGCTGTATCGTGCCTGCAAACAGCTTCAGGAGGTGCTGGGGAATTTCCAGGACAGCATCACCTCCCGGAAGAAGCTGCTGACCAAGTCGCACGAGGCCTTTAAACGCGGCGAAAACACCTTCATCTATGGTGTATTGTACGAAACCGAAGTGGAATTAAGCCGGAACATCATGCAAGACTATCCGGCCGCCATGGCCGCGGTCACCCAGGCATATCAGCGTCTTTAACCCACCAGAAATGTTGCCTTAAGGATATTAATCACGCCACTGATCGTCTTGCTCATCGTAGGCGTCGGCGACCCGGTTGCGTTCCTTGGCTATCTCCAAAGCATGCTCCGCTTCCTCGCGGGTGTCATACGGGCCGATGCGATTATCGTAGGAGGAAATTTTTCCCTGCTCCACCTGGTGGGTTTCCAGATTATAGTAATATTTCAAATCTTCGTTGTGCATCATGCTACTTTCTGTCAACGACCAACGAACTAGCGTCTGGTCATTTTAACATCTGCGGTGATCGACCGGTTGCCGCTACATTGGATGTATACAACCCCAGGAATATCCTCAAGGAATAGAAAGTCAACAGTCATGCCGGTGTGGCCCACCAATACTGATTCGCAAGCCGATAATAATGATCTCATAGCTGCCGTGGTGGAATATCACACCACGGCAGCAGGTCGAGCCCCCGAAGCTCTCGCCACGGCACCCGCCACCTGGTCGCTTATCGGCGAGCACACCGACCACGCCGGCGGCATTGTGCTACTGAGTCTATGCCAAGCACGGGTCGCCGCGGCCATCAGCCCCCGACCCGACCGCATCATCCATGTAACCGAATACACATTCGACCCCACCACTGATGGGTTTCAACCTGAAACCACCACCGCGCCCACCCTCGATGACATCACCGCCGACACCCCAAACACCACCACAACATCCGAACCCTCCAGTGCCGCAACCTGCACCACCCGGGCCGAAATATTATCCCAACTCGTTGCCACCCTCATCCAACGCCAACTCCTCAGCCGAGAAACCGCTGGCTTCGACATCACCCTCACCACCACCATCCCCCCGCAGGCCGGCATCGGCGACGACGCTGCCATCGAAGTAGCCACCGCCCTAGCCCTAGCCCATAACGTGGAGGAAATAGACTCCCCACCAATCCGGGCCAAACTTGCGGAAACCTGCTACCAGGCGGCCACCCGCTCCCACGCAATCCCACCGCTCCGCGCCCCCTACCTCGTGACCCTCCGCGGTAAAGACACCGTCATCAACGTGGTGGACTACGCCGACTACTCCATCACCGAAGCCACCAAAAACACCCATCCCATAGTCGAATCGAACACCACGGTCGCCCTACTGGTCATCCCGCCCCGACACACCACCAAACCCGAAGAGCTCCGCCGCCGGCGGGTCTTCCTCGACGAGGCCGCCCGGGCCTTCGGGGTGGAGTCGATACGCCACCTCCCCGACGCCAACACCCGGGTACTCGATTGGCTCCAAGCCCGCCACGAGGTGCAGGGCAGCGACGGGCTACCAACCCTCATCGAGGCGCAAAACTGGTTGGAATTCCAATCCCAAGAACTAGCGCTCATTCGGTCGATCGGCCAAACCCTCCGCGGCCGAGCACTTAACCGGCTATACCCGGCCCTCTCCCAATCCCAATCGAACATGAGCGGGCTATACCAGATAACCGGCTCCGACGAGCAAGTGGCGCAGCTCTGCCTGGGCCGCGGGGCGTTCAGCGCCCGCAGCGCCTACAGCGGCGCCACCAGCGCGGTCATCGCCATCGTCCGCCACGACCGGGAGGCGAATTTCACCGCGGACCTCAGCGACATGGGGCTGACCATCATGCCGCTCTACCAGGGGCGCATCGCGGAACTAGTCGACATAGAACTACTCACAGAGCCACCCGCGGAATAGCGCCAAACGCCCTAGAAGCGGAACCGGACCACCCGGCGCGCCGGGTCAGCTTCGCTGAGGGTGACAAGATAGCGTTCGCCCTCAACGAGTTCGGCACTGGGCTCGGCGCAGTCGGAAGCGCCGCCATAGTCGCAGTCGGCCAACACCGGAGGTTTGTCCACGAACACCCGTGCGGTTTTCTGCCTAGAGTTGACTTCCACAACAGTGGCGGGGAATTGGTTCCCCACAAAGGTTTTGAGCACCTCGGCCTCGCAGTAGTCGAGGCAGGCGTGGTCGACGGTGGCCGCGAGGCGACCGCTGGCGGTCATGGCGGCAAGCACCTGTTCGAGGTCGTGGGTCACCCAGTCGGGTATGGGGGTTTCGGCCACGAGGCTCAGCACGATCTCGGTGGCGTAGCGGTCGGCAAGCCGCCTGAGTGGTGCGGTGACTTGGGCATAATATTCCGGTCGCACGCCATCATTATTGGTGATGACCCCCGCGTGTGACCTGGGCGGATTGGCGCTCAGGTCGAGGTATTCGCTGCCGCGGAGAAGTTTCTGTGCCTCCCGCATAATGGCCATGCCACGGGGAGTGTTGGCGTCCAAGGTGCGGAGGAATTCGCCGGGGGACGCGGGGTGGGTGGTGTAGCCAAGGTGTTCAGCCTCGGCCCAGAAGCGGTTGACCGCGGTGGGTTCGGAGTCGGCGAGGGTGCGGAGTATGCCAATGCCGGCGTTGGCCATGGTGGTGCCGGCGCACCGGCCGGCGAGGAGGGATATTTCGGAGTTATAGTCCATCATCGGCAACCGTGGTTCGATGATGAGTTCGAAGAGCCCGTCAGGGGTTTGTTGGACTTCCTGGCTGGGGAAGTTCAAGGTGATGGCGTCCCTACGGGCAGCACTGGTTTGGAGAAGTTTCCCCACCGCGGGCAGGTGGGCGATGGCGGGATGGAGGGTGCCCGCGTCGTGGGCAGCCTGGGTTTCCTCATAGGTGAAGCGGGCCCGAGAGCGCACGATGGCCCGGGTTATGGTGTAGTCGGTCCAGGCGCCGGCGGGGTCAAGGTCGATGGTCCACAGGATGGCGGGGCGAGTGGCGTTGGGGAGGAGACTAGCCTTGTTTTCGGACAGCGCTGGCGGGTGCAGGCGGATGGTTTGGTCGGGAAGATAGATGCTTTGGCCGCGGCGGAGCGATTCGGCGTGGAGGGCACCACCGGGGGTGATGAAGGCCGCGGGGTCGGCGATGGCGTAGTGCACGCGATAGCGTTCGTCGTCAAGCATGGTGATGCCCACGGCTTGGTCGAGGTCCATGGACCCGGGTGGGTCGATGGTGACAAGCGGAATGTGGGTGGCGTCGACGCGGCCGGCGGCATGTTGGTCGGTGGCGGTGGCGGCGTCGGCAAGCACATCGGGCGGAAAGGCGGGGTCGAGCCGGAATTCGTCGATGATTGCGGTGAAGTCAAGGTGGGCCGCATAGAGTTTCATAGTCTCCGATTGTGCCAGTTTGGGCGGCGACGGGGCACCCGCCTGGCACACCCCAAGGTGGGGCGCAATTGAGTCGACCTGTAAGCCGGATTCTGTGGGCGGCGATCATCCATCTGGGCAAACCATTGCTGGCTGCCTCAAGCGGCTACCTGCATACTTCGGGCGAGCAGCCCTCGATCGTATGCCGGGCACAATCGACGGGTGTCGGCTGCGCCTTGCTTGCCTTGCTCCGGGTGGGGTTTACACAGCCGAGGTAGTCGCCTACCCCGCTGGTGCGCTCTTACCGCACCGTTTCACCCTTACCTGGCACTGTGTGCCGGGCGGTTTACTTTCTGTTGCACTAATCCCGCAGGTCACCCTGGGTTGCCGTTAACAACCACCCCGCTCTGTGGAGTCCGGACTTTCCTCGACGTGGCGCCTACCCTTGTGGTCGGTGGGTGGTTCACCTGGCCGCGATCGCCCGGCCGGCTCAATTGCGGGATTTAGCCTACCACGATTTGCCCTGAGGTGGGGTTAGATTGATTGGACTTTCAGGTAGGAGGTGTCGTTGACGAGTCGCACACAGGTGGGGCCGTCGGCATAGAATTCGGCGATAGATAACGACGCCAGGTCGAGGTGGAGCCGGTGGTAGATGTTGGCGGCGGCATCGAGGGCCTGCCCGAGAATGGATTTGATGGGGGTGACGTGGCTGACCACGAGAATGGTGCAGCCCTGGTAGCGTTCCTGGAGTCTTTTTCGGGCGGCGGTGACTCGCTCGTGGGCCTGGACGAGGGATTCCCCGCCGGGTGCGGGGAGGGTGGGGTCGAGAAGCCACCTGGCGTGCAGGTCCGGGTCGGCCGCATCGGCCTGGGCGAAGGTGAGGCCATCCCACTGCCCGAAGTCGAGTTCCACCAGGCCAGGGTCGGTGGTCACCGGCAGGTTGAGCAGGTCGGCGACGGCCTGGGCGGTTTGTTGGCAGCGGGCCAGCGGGGAGGCGACGATGGCGGCGGGAATGTCGTCGGCGGCGGCGATGCGGTGGGCGGCGCGGCTGGCCTGCCACTCCCCCAGTTCGGTCAGCGGCGGGTTGGATAGGCCGGAGTATTGGCGGCGCCGGGACATGGTGGTTTGTCCGTGGCGGAGCAGGAGCATGCGGGTGGCGTTGGTGGTGGCCCCGTTCCAGGTGGTGGGTGCGGGGGTTTCAGCGGCGGTGGCCTTGCTGCCAGCGGCGTCGGTCATGGGCGTCGCCATGGTGGGGGTGATATCAGCGATGTCAGCGGTTTCGGTAACGTCTTCGGTGGCGTTGTTGTCGAGGGTGAGAAACCCGATGGGGTGGCCGGTGGCACCGGCATCCATGGCGAGGTTAGCGAGGGCGTCGGCGGCGGCGTTCTGTCTGCGGGGCACCCAGGTGAATTCGGCGGA
>ERZ773072.1438-NODE-1438-length-11901-cov-2.951798_pt1 | contig 11901 bp, 12 predicted proteins | sample MGYA00580617_ERZ773072 | MGnify/ENA primary metagenome ERZ773072 (study PRJEB29015, sample SAMEA2737970) | human oral metagenome | biome: human oral; feature: human-associated habitat; material: dental | place: China | collected 2122 ... | reverse complement strand
ATATAAAAACACCCCTATTAGTTATAGGTCTCGTAATGATTTCTTGCGCTTGTATAGACCATAAAAAACAAATGGGAAGTAATGAAGAGGCGAGCCTTCATCACCCGCGCTTAGAGGGAGATAATGACCAATTAGAGCGGGAGGATGACCAAAAAGCAGATGACTTTACAGACTTCGTATTTGATTTCTTAGATGTATGCTTCTATGAGAATAATCTGAACCGACTGATTCGTGATAATGACCCCCGCCTGAAACCTTATATAGACCCGAAAATGGGCGTGAGGCGCTACTATGCACCAGGGGCGTTTGCTTATTTGGCAGGGGCCGATGAGCATTATGGCTTCCAGGACTATGATGATTTTAGCTTCCTCCCTGAGCCTTCTGGCGAAATTATCCTAACAAAACTTTCGGCTAAAATGAGCGTATGCGAGCTCGAGTTTAAAAACAACAGTGAAGTATTTTACGAAACACTCAAAAAACTGCCCGAAGCCGTAGTAAATGCCGATGTGGAAAACATCAAGACGAAGCCCGTTGTCCTCCCCTATCCTAAAGCCAAAATACGCGCCGTTTATGTGCCTGATAATTTTAACAATCCCGTAGGGCTGTATTTCGTTCTTACCCCCAAAGGATGGAAATTCGCCTTCATCAATGATGCCTTGTGAAGCCTAGAAGGTTGAGGAGTTTTAGCTAACAGACATTAGCCTAAAAGTGGGGATAGCCTACATCTACGAGGAAGAGCCCTTGCGGAGGAGCGGAGGAGCCTGCGGAGTTTCGGTTTTTGTTTTCTATGATGGCTCTAAGGTCGGTAGGGTGTAGCTTGCCAAGACCTACATCCACCATAGTACCCACAATAGCACGCACCATATTTCGGAGGAATCGGTTGGCAGAAATAGTGAACTTAAGCTGGTCGCCCACTACCTCCCACTCTGCTTTATAGAGGTTGCAGAGATTGGTTTTATTATCACCCCCGACCTTAGCAAAGCTACTGAAGTCCTCATACTCAAGAAGAATTTTGCAGGCTTCGTTCATCTTATCTACATCTAATTTTTTTTTTCTCAGTTGCCACGAAAAATCGGTATGAAAAGGGCTTTTCCCTTGATAAATATAGTACTCATAAGTGCGATAAATGGCACTGAAACGGGCGTGGAGCTCATCGGGAACAGAAAAAATGCGGTGGATGCTGATATCGGGAGGGAGGAAGGCATTGAGCTTCTCGGTGAGCTGAGGAGGAAGGTTTTTCTCGGTATCAAAATGAGCAAAAATCTTTTTGGCGTGTACGCCCGTATCGGTACGCCCAGCTCCTGTGGTCTTTATTTTCTCCCTTAGAATAGTGGAAAGAGCGGTCTCCAAAGCCTCCTGAACCGAGATCTGATTAGGCTGCACTTGGTAACCGAAATAGTTCTTACCATTGTATGAAAACTCTATGAAATATCTCATTGTGGGGATTTATTCGGTTAGATTCCACTCTTTATAAAACTGCTCCAAAAAGATAAGCATAAAATTATGCCTCTCCTCTGCCATTTGGTAGGCGGTGGGAGTATTCATCAAGTCCCTCAAGAGCAAAAGTTTTTCGTAGAAATGATTAATGGTAGTGCCATCGGATTTTTTGTAGTCCTCCTTGCTGAGATTGATTCTGGGGGGGATTTCAGGGTGATACATCAGATTGTTTTTAAACCCTCCGAAATTGAATGTTCGCGCAATTCCCAAAGCACCGATAGCATCTAACCTGTCGGCATCCTGCACTATTTGAAGTTCAATATTTTTATGAGTTGGAGCTTCATTTCGGTTCTTGAAAGAGATATTTTTAATGATGAAAAGCACCTGCTCAATCTGCTGAGAATCTAAATTCTGAGTTTGGAGGAAATCATTTGCTATACGGAGGGCAAGGCTTTCATCGCCATTATGGAATTTGGGGTCTGCTATATCGTGGAGGAGCGCTCCGAGCTGAATAATCAGTGAATCTCCCCCCTCTTTAAGGGCGATTTTCTGTGCGAGCTTCCAGACCCTCTCGGTATGGAACCAATCGTGCCCCGCTTCGGCATCTTTAAGCATTTCCTTTACAAACTGAATGGTATTTTGTATGATTTCCATCATCTAAACGCCTTATCCTGCTACCTCTATAAATTCTGTAATGATTTTCACTGGCTTAGACTCGGCATTGAACCCGATATAACTCGCATAAAAACCTTCTCCAAAGCCAGCTCCAAAAGCAAAAATATTCCCTGTATTAGATTCATCGGGATTTAAAAAGGCATATTGCTCGCCTCCAGAGAAATATTGATGAAAAAACTCTTCATAAATCCCCATAAATAAGTCGCCTTTCTTATTATAAATCTCCCGTTCTAAAAGATTTAATTTATCCTGAGTATCAACATCCATAAAACAGCCCATACCGCTCTGAACGGGATAGCCGAAGATTTCATTATCGTTTAAATCGGCTATATTTTGTCCATCGGTAGTAGCCATTTCCCAGTGAGTGACGGTCTCTTTACCGAAAATAATCTCCACATAAGCAATACAACCCGTTTCTCTCTCCTTATGAACGATAACAGTAAAATCTCCCTTTGGGAAAGAGACTTTGAAAGGTTTCATATCATTAGTAATTAAAGGGTCGCAAGCTACCAGCCTACCACTCACCAAACTGATTACTCCTGCCTCAAAAGACTCTATCATTGGATTTTCTACAAAATCTCTACTGAAAAGTTTACTGATATTCTCTATATGCTGCATAGCTATGGAAACAAAAACAGCGCGAAAGTATAAAAATAATCACAAATAAAAAGAAGCTATACGCGAGGTTTAGCTTCTTTGAATGGATGAGAAAATAAAAACAATTATTTTTTCTTAACACCAGCTACAGCATTCACAAGTGTTGCTCCTGGTTTAAATCTCGCTACTTTCTTAGCAGCAATTTTAATTGGTTTCTTAGTGGCAGGGTTAATACCTGATCTTGCAGATCTCTCTGCCACAAAAAATGTCCCAAATCCGATAAGAGACACTCTGCCATCTTTCTTTGTAAGTGTAGTGGTTACATTAGAAAGAAAAGATTCCAAAGCTGCTTTTGCTGCTACTTTGGAAATCCCTGCATCCTTAGCCATAGCTTCAATTAACTCTGTTTTGTTCATAATTTAATTTATTTAAAAAGTTAAGATTCTTACGCTTTGATTTATTGGGTAACAAATATATAAAGTTTTTCTACACACGCAAGTAAACCTGTCAAAAATCATATAATCTGTACCTAATAAGGATATTAGCAATTGTAATACCATTTTATAAGATTAATGAATTTTTTTTGGCATTTTAATGCTTAATAATAGAGAGAGATGTAGTAGTTATCATTGATTAGCAACACACTATACTTCTTTCAAAGCATCTGAAATTATACGAAAATTTATCACATTAAAATTAATACTTACATTTGCCGCCATGTTTATTGAAGTATTTAAATCTAAAATCCATCGGGTAAGTGTTACAGAATCCGATCTTAATTATATAGGAAGTATCACAATTGATGAAGATCTGATGGATGCTGCTGGCTTAATTGTAGGTGAAAGAGTCTATATTGTAAATGTAAATAACGGTGAGCGCTTTGATACCTATGTAATAAAAGGCAAAAGAAAATCTGGAGAAGTCTGCCTAAATGGTCCCGCAGCAAGAAAGGTTCAGAAAGGAGATATCATTATTATTATTGCGTATGCACAGATGACTCCTGAGGAAGCAGAGGGCTTCCAACCGAAAATAGTTTTCCCAAATGAAAAGACCAACCTGCTCTAAGCAGTCAGCACGCTAATCTATGAGCCAGAATACTCAATCTTCTATTCTTAAAAATACACTTATCATCATTATTTCACTTTGCTTTGCTGCTGTATTTATGTGGCTGGCTTTGCGTGGGCTGGAGTTTAAAGCCATTAGAGAGAGTCTCTCGCAGGCGAATTACTGGTGGATATTCATTTCTGTAGTATTTGGGCTAATGGCATACTGGATAAGAGCCATCCGCTGGAATCTATTGCTCGAGCCTTTGGGATACAGCATTTCATCTGCAAATTCTTTATGGTCTCTGTCATTCGGATATTTAATGAACCTTACCATTCCCCGCAGTGGGGAGATTGCCCGCTCCACAGCACTTTACAGTGTAGAAAAAGTACCCGTAGATAAATCTTTTGGTACGATTGTATTAGAACGGGTTGTAGATTTAGTATGTATGCTCCTGTTTCTGGGGCTTAGTCTGGTCTTTAAAGCTGGTGCTATTTACAGTTTCTACGCTCAGTCGAGCATCAGTATCAACCCTGCACTTATTATAGGAATAGTTTTAATGGGTCTTATCGGGAGTATTCTATTTTTCATCTTGAAAGAAAGGCTTAAAAAACTTAGGTTTATCGGTAAAATCATCGGCTTTATAGAGGGAATATTTGATGGACTTCTCTCCATATTCAGGCTCAAAAAAAAGGTGCTATTCATCATTGAGAGTCTTGGGATATGGTTATGCTATTATATGGCTACTTATATGGCGTGTTTTGCTTTGCCAGAGACTGCTGATTTTAGCATTACCGATGGATTCTTTATCGTAGTAGTGGGTACTCTGGGGATGATGATTCCTGCTTCGGGGGGGATAGGTGCTTATCACTTCGCATTGAAACTCGGTATATCGGCTCTTTTCCTCTCTATGGGTAGAGATGCAGATGAAGGTGCAAGAATTGGGCTGTCTTATGCCTTTCTTTCTCATTCTGTACAATTGGTTATAATGCTCGTAATGGGCATCATCTCTATACCAATGCTCGCCAAAGCCAGAAAGAGAGCTTAACTGCCCTCTTTTCTTATTCCTAATATTATTATCACTTATTCATTACTTCTTCTTTTTCCTGTTCTGATACTTATCTAATAGCGTATAGAACACAAGAAAGCCAATACTGAATATCGCTATTCTGGAAATAAAATCTCCAGCACGAGTATAGAAAGTCTCTCCCTGATACAATTTAATAGCAGAATACAAAGCCGTTTTATCCCCATAGAAAGTACTTTCCTCAATTTCACCAAGGGCATTGATATGCGCAGATACACCAGAATTAGCCGCTCTTGCAATCTCTCTACGGGTTTCTATAGCTCTCAGCCTTGCATAGGAAAGGAGTTGCTTATACCCTTGTGTTTCGCCCCACCAAGAGTCATTGGTCAGTATTCCGAGGAAGTTAGCTCCGTTTTTCACATAATCCGTTACAAACTCTCCATAAATGCTCTCATAGCAGATAACAGGGGCTATTGCACCTTTATTATATGGGTTTCGGAAGACCTTTCGCTTTTCATCTGTTCCCAGAGAGGCTACAGTTCCTCCGAGATTCAGCATAGCATCGCCCAGCAGGGGTTTAAGGGTTTTCATATAAGGAAAAATCTCAACACCAGGCACCAGTTTAGCTTTGTGATAAGTCTGCACCTCTTCCTTTGGGATAATTTGAAGTGCAGTATTATAATTCTCCACCCAAACTTCGGGCTGAGCCTGTATTTGATAAGCAGAGGGTGGCAAATTTTCATTAGAAAAGAAGAATTGATGAGTAGATGCTCCGCTCACAAAAGCCGAATGTGAGTGAGTCTCCAAGAAGCCTTTAATCTCACCTATGAGCCTTGATTGATGAACCCCCTTCTCCGAAAGCGAGCCATAACCTGGCACTGCCGTCTCTGGTGCAAGGTAATAATCCACCTTAGCAGCATCCGCCGTATGGGCGAGTTCCATTATATCTTTTAGAATACTAAGGCTATCCTTCGTGTATTTCTCAGTATAAGGGTCAAGGGCGGGCTGTATCATCACTACCTTTACCTCACCAACGGGCTTTTCATCAAATGAATAATACTTGAATAAAGACACTACCACAGGCACACTTATCAGTACCCCCAAGATTGCAAGATGCTTTACGAGTGCCTTCCTGCTTCGCCCTGCTTCCCAAATCCTGAGGGCATAGAATACAAGGACATTTACCTTCAGTATCCATAAACTCCCCCCCGTAGCACCAACGGTATCGTACCACTGTATGAGTTTTGGATATTCCGAGAATACATTTCCCAAATTCAGCCAAGGCCAGCTAAGCTCCCAACTGAGGTGGAATTTCTCAAAACTCAGCCATATCGCTACAAAGAAAGCCAATCCCCAATAAGTCCCCTGCACCTTTTTATAAACAGAATACAGCTGAAATACGATGGCATAAAGCAGGGAATTAACCAAAACTGGAAAAGCCACCGCCTGCAAAGACTGTGAGCCATCAGGGTTCTTAGAACCATAGAGCCAACCTGTACTAATGATATTCCACACCACAAAACACAAGTATGAAAGCCCAAATACTGCCCAGCCTTTGTGCTTTATCTTACTAAATTTTATGATATCGTGCTCCAATACCAAGAGCGGAACAAGCGCTATAAAAATAAAAAACGGCACTCCATACACTGGCCACGAAACCGATAACAATAATGCCGATATTAAGGACAAAAAAATATACTTCATATAAACCCACCTGCGACAATTATACCACAAGATGCCTGCAAATGTAATAATAACCGCCCAAACACACCGTAGCCGGTGAAGCAGCCACAGCGTGGCGGGCACAGCCACCAGCTGACGGACTTAGCCACACCGTAGCCAGTGAGGCGCTTAAAAATAATTGCTCCCAAACTTTGCGTTTTTTTTATTAGTCCCTCTCTTTATTATGATACCTTTGCACAATGCTAATAAAAAAAACTTTACAAAACTCTTCTTCTACCCTATACCCTCCTGATACTCTACTTAATGTTTCTCGGATTTAGCAGAAAGCCAATGGATTTCCATATCGTGCGAGTTATACCCATTGTTTCCACTGGCTTATTTGTAAAAGAGCAGTTTCTCAACCATAATTATCTCAGTATAGCAATTAATCTCATTGGCAATATAGTAATGTTTATACCTTTCGGATTTCTCGGTTGGTGGTCCTCACGATATAATCAACTGCATAGATTAGTACTGGACTTTCTCACTGCAATATTCATAATAGAAGCCTGCCAATATTTCACTCGTCTCGGAATTTTTGATGTAGATGATATCCTCCTAAACTTCTTAGGCGTCTTAATAGGATTTAAAATAAAAGAAAAATTTTAAATAAGTACTTTTCATATTAGAACTAAATATTCTTCATACCGTAAAAATATTTACAAATTGATTATATTTGCGGAAAAATTTTAGGAAATCGTTATGAAAATATTAGCATTAGAACAAATTAGAAAATGTGAGGCGCTTACCATTAAGGAGGAAGATATGCCTTCTGTAAACCTGATGGAGAGAGCTGCCAATGCCTGTGCTGAGTGGATTACCAAAAATCTCTACCAGGTAAAAAGGTTTAATATCTTCTGCGGAAAGGGCAATAATGCTGGTGATGGATATGCCATTGCAAGAATCTTGAAAGCAAAGGGCTTTTATGTAAAAGTTTTCAGCTTTAATCCGAAAGAGCTGCCACCAGAGGCTGCGAAAAATCATAAGAGACTTCGTGAGCTGGGAGATATCGAGCTCCTTAGCTTTGAGAAAGCCTATGAACTCAAGTTTGAGGAAAACTCCTGCGTAATAGACGCCCTCTTCGGTATGGGGCTTAAAGGCAAGATAGACGACCCAGACTTCATTAAAATCATCGATTTTCTCAATGGTTTGGAGAATGTCCACAAAGTATCGTTAGACATCCCGTCCGGGCTCTATATTAATGATATGTATCCAGAGGGCACAGCTATTTTCAAGGCAGATTATACCCTCAGCTATCAGTTCTGGAAGAAGGCTTTCCTGCACCCAGAGAGCGGTATGTATTGCGGTCAAGTCCATATTTTGGATATCGGGCTTAATAAGAATTATATCGATGAGGTAGAGGTGGAGCATTTCATCAGTGATGATGCAAAAATCAACAGCTTCTTCCGAAGAAGAGAGGCATTTACTCATAAGGGGCGCTTCGGGAAGTCGGCACTCATTGCCGGGAGCTATGGTAAAATGGGGGCTGCGGTGCTCTCCGTTGCTGCTGCGCTTAGGACGGGTAGTGGCCTGGTCTATTCGGTATCTGTGGATTCCGGCTACCACATTATGCAGACCAACAACCCCGAGGCGATGTTCAGAAAAGGAGGTAATGACTTCATCGATACCATTACCATTACTGATGATGAATATACCATAGGCATTGGTCCTGGTTTGGGTACCGAGCCTCAGACGCAGGAGGCTTTTGCAAACTTCCTGAAATCCTACAACAAGCCCTTGGTGATGGATGCCGATGCGCTGAATATCATTGCTCAGAATCATCAGCTGCTGAAACATATCCCAGAAGGGAGTATCATCACACCGCATATTGGTGAGTTTGAAAGGTTGTTTGGGCAGTTTAAAAACTCTTTCGAGCGATTAGATGAAGCCAAAAAACTCGCCGAAGAGCTCAAGATTTATATCGTGCTGAAAGACCACAGAACCCAGATTATAACCCCAGAAGGCAAGGTATATTATAATATTACGGGCAACTCAGGAATGGCAAAAGGCGGCAGTGGTGATGTCCTTACAGGGATTATCACTTCCCTACTTGCACAGGGCTACACCAGCCTGCAAGCAGCACTCCTCGGTGTGTGGATGCACGGTAAAGCAGGAGATTTCGCAGCAGAAGCACATTCAAAAGAATCCTTCCTCCCATCAGATTTAATACATCAGTTGGGCGAAGTATTCAAACTTCTGAATAAATAATTGTTTATTAACCATAATAGATAAAAGTACAATGTATTTTTGCATTGTACTTTTTAATTTAAACCAAAACTCTTATGAAAGACTTAATGGGAATGGCAATTTGGGACTATTACCACACCCAAAAACCTGCGGATATCCTCACAGAAACCTCTATTTCAGATATAGATGAGCTCCCTGTAGCCTATCTCTTCCGAGATTTTGATGAGATGAATACCTTAGAGCAAAAAGCCCTCCAGCTATCCTTCGGAAAGATATTGGATATTGGTGCAGGAGCAGGCTCTCACAGCCTTTTCCTCCAAAATAATCGCGGGCTCAGCGTTTGTGCATTAGATTTTTCCCCTCTTTCCATAGAGGTCTGCAAGCTAAGAGGCATTAAGAATACCATCTGCGCAGATATCCTCCACTTTCCCACAGAGAAATTTGATACCCTCCTCCTCCTGATGAACGGTACGGGGATTTTTCAGAGCTTAAATACCATAGATACCTATCTCCAAAAGCTGAGAACCCTGCTGGCAAGTGGCGGACAAATCCTTATCGACAGCACCGATATTATCTATATGTATGACCGAGATGTAGATGGTGGTATCTATATCCCCGCAGGGCGGTACTACGGCGAGGTAGATTACTTCATCCACTATAAGCAGGATACCGAGCAACCCCTCAAATGGCTCTATCTGGACTATGAAACCCTGAGAAAAGCAGCTGAGAACAATGGTTTCAAGGTTGAGAAAATAGCACAAGAAGAATATTCTTTCCTCACAAGGCTTACCAATAAGGCGGAATGATGAAAAAGCCTTAACTTCGTCTGCAAAAAAAGTCCACGAATTATGAAAAGAGATAAAAATATAGTGCCCCTCTCCAGAGACCACCACTTCGGTCTGCTCGCAGGCTGGAAGATTCGCCAAGGATTGAAAAAAGGAATCTCCTACGATAGGATTCGCCGCTTTGTGAATTTCCATTGGGAGACTCACCAAAAGCAGCATTTTGATGAAGAAGAGCGCATCCTCTTCCCTTATTCCGATAATGAGCATACCCAGCAGGCCATCCGTGAGCACGAGGAGATTAGAGAAATCATTCAAGCGATTAACCAAGTGGAGGAAGAACAGCTCCTTACCCTCTTTGCTGATAAAGTAACGGCACATATCCGCTTCGAGGAGCGCATCCTTTTCCCTTATTTGGAGCAAGCCCTCACCCCCGAACAGCTTTTGGAAGTCGGAGCTCAATTAGACTCCATCCACAACGATGAGGAAATCCCCTACAATGATGAATTCTGGCTCTCTTAATACCCTGTAGGGTCTGTTTTAATACCCAATGGGGTCAATTTCAGATCCTGTAGGGGTCAACTTTAGACCTTTTGACTAAATGGCTGGTTTATTGGGTACGGTGAAAATACTCCCAGATGAGTTTTGCTTTGGCTTTGCCGAGGATTTCCTCGAGGGTTTCGAGAGAGGAATCTTTTATTCGTTTTACCGATTTGAGCTTGGAGAGGAGGAGCGTGATGCTTTTCTCACCAATACCCGGCATTTCTTGAAGCTCGGACTTGATGGTGGTATTTTTCCTGCGGATTCTGTGGTGCCTCACTCCAAAGCGGTGAGACTCGTCCCTCACCTGTTGGAGGATTTTCAGCGTCTCGGATTTTTTGTCTAAATAGAGCGGGATGGAATCTTCGGGGAAGTAGAGTTCTTCCAATCTTTTAGCTATCCCGATAATGGTGATTTTACCATACAAACCGAGAAGTTTCAGGCTTTTTACCGCCGATGAGAGTTGGCCCTTTCCACCGTCTATTAATATCAATTGTGGGAGTTCTCGGTCTTCATCTAAAATCCGCTTATAACGGCGGTAGATGACTTCTTCCATTGTGGCAAAATCATTTGCCCCCTGCACTGTTTTGGGATGAAAGATGCGGTAATCCTCCTTGCTGGGCTTGCCATTTTTAAAGACTACACAGGCAGATACGGGGTTTGTCCCTTGTATGTTAGAATTATCGAATCCCTCTATATGGCGGGGCTCTACGGGCATTCTGAGGAGGGTTTTCATCTCTGCCATTATGCGGTTGGTATGCCTTTCAGGGTCTAAAATCTGGGTTTGTTTCAGCTTTTCTATGCGGTATTCTTTTGCATTCTTTTCGGAGAGCTCTACGATTCGTTTCTTATCTCCAGCTCTGGGCACAAAGATCTTAGTGTTGGGGATTTCTACACTAAGGTGGAAAGGGAGGAGGATTTCCTTAGAATCCGATCTGAACTTCTGGCGGATTTCTATCAATGCCTCCTCTAATATTTCCTCATCGGTTTCCTCTAAAATTCGTTTTATCTCTGTGGTGTAACTCTGTATGATGTTTCCATTTCGGATTTTAAAGAAGTTGATATAGACTGCTACCTCATCGCTTGTCATTCCAAAGACATCTACATCGTCTATATTCGGATTGGTTACGGTGTGCTTTGCTTGGTAATCTTCGAGGAGGGTGAGTTTTTCTTTTTCGGCTTGTGCTTTTTCAAATTCTAATCTCCCTGCGTAGTGGAGCATTTGCTCGGGCAGGTACTTTTTTGCCAGCCTGAAATCCCCTTTTACGATTCCCCTGATGGCATCTATTTTTTTATTATACTCCTCTTCGAGTTCCAAGCCTTCGCAAGGACCTTCGCAGTTCTTTATATGGTATTCCAAACATACTCTGTACTTGCCTTCGGCAATCTTTTCTGGGGATAAATTAAGACCACAGGAGCGGATTTTATAAATCTGTTTAATGGTCTCTAAGAGTACTCTCGCGGGTTTTATCTTGGCATAAGGTCCATAGTATTCGGAGCCGTCCTTTATTCTCTTTCGGGTGAGGAAGATTCTTGGGAAATGCTCATTTTTAATACATAGCCAGGGGTAAGATTTATCGTCCTTCATCATTACATTGTAGAAGGGCTGGTATTCTTTTATCAGGTTATTTTCAAGGATGAGTGCATCGTATTCACTGGGTACAATGGTGGTTTCCAAATGATGAATCTTGCCTACCATAATCTTGGTCTTGTACCCTGAGAGTTTTTTATTGAAATAGGACATCACCCTTTTTTTCAGGTTTTTTGCTTTTCCTACATACAGTAGCTGATTGTTTTTATCGTAATATCTATACACCCCAGGCTCTGTGGGCAAAGTCTTAAGTTGTAATTCAAGCTCGGAATTCATAGGTGCAAATATAGGGCTATTAG
>ERZ773072.1432-NODE-1432-length-11937-cov-5.882764_pt1 | contig 11937 bp, 7 predicted proteins | sample MGYA00580617_ERZ773072 | MGnify/ENA primary metagenome ERZ773072 (study PRJEB29015, sample SAMEA2737970) | human oral metagenome | biome: human oral; feature: human-associated habitat; material: dental | place: China | collected 2122 ... | reverse complement strand
GTCGAGGCGGCGATCGCCGAGACGACTGTTGCGCGACCAGGGGTGAGGAAGCGCGGAGAGATCTCACCGAGCTTCTCCGGCATTGCTCCGTAATATCCCATCGACAGCAAGGTGCGGGCGGGAGAGACGAAGGTGGACTGCAAGGACGCCGCGGACGAGACCAGCACCGCCGTCGACAGGAGGATCGCGAACGGCCCCAGAACCGGTCTGGCCAAGGCGAAGAAGACATTGTCCTGGATCGCAGGATTGCCCAGTCCTATCCCGTCCTTCCCCAGGCCGGCGAACATCATGGATCCGATCGTGACGAACATGTACACCGAGACGATGGTCATGACGGTGAGCACGGCAGCGCGCCCGGGGGTGGAGCTGGCGTCGTCGGCCTCCTCATTGACCGTCAGCGACACGTCCCAGCCCCAGTAGATGAACAGGGACAGGGAGACGCCCGCCACGAAAGTCCCCAGCGAGTCGACGGCGAACGGATTGAACCATTCGAGCTTCAAGGGCGTCGGGTTGACGGCGGTTCCGGTGAAGTAGCGGTAAATGGCCACCGCGCCGAAGCCGAGGAACACCGTCAGCTGAAACCCCACCAACCAGTACTGGAGCTTCTGGGTGGTCTGCATATCGCGGTACGCGATCCAGGTCGCCAGCGTGATGAAGACCAGGCAGGTGAGGGTGTTGACCCATACGTTGTCGGCGAGATCCGCAATGGCGGCTCTGCGAGTCACCTGTGCGAGCAACAGGTAGAAGAAGTCGACGGCGATGGCCGCGAGGTTCGACAGGACGACGACGGTCGCCACAATCAGCCCCCATCCGTTCATCCACCCGATCCACGGACCGAAGGCACGTGTCCCCCAGGTGAAGGAGGTGCCTGAGTCGGGCATCGCCGCATTGAGCTCTCGGTAACCGAAGGCGACCAGGAGCATCGGGACGAACCCGACGAGGAAGATCGCCGGCACCTGTTCGCCCACCTCTGAGGCTGTCGGCCCCAGTGCGCCAGTGAGGGTGTACGGGGGCGCTATGCAGGACACGCCGATGATGATGGCGCCGAGCAGACCGACAGAGCCCTCGGCCAGTCCCTTCTTCGACAGCCCGCCTCCGGAGCTCGCGGTCGCCGCGCTCATGTCGCACCCCCGACGTCGGCAGCGTCAGCTGGGACGGCGACGAGCGGTACGGGCAGGACCCGCAGGATCTTGTTGGCGTCCGGCCCCAGGAACAGGCGCCCGCTCTGGGCCAGCCGCGCCGACCCCAGGAAGGCCAGCTCATTCCTGCTCCACTCCATGGCCAGCACGGCGGCGCTCATGGAGTGGGCGTGAACGATCTGGACACGCTGATCATCCAGCCCATTGAGATCCAGGCGCACCTCGGCGAGCAGGGCCTCGGTCCGCTCCCCGATCTCCGCGGTGTTCTGCGAGTCACCGGTGGCCACCGTGACGAGACGCAACGGGACACCGGCTCTGTCGGCGAAGGTCCTGGCCTTACTGAGCACCCCCCTCCACCTGCCGGACTCCCCCAGCATGACCGTGATGCGTGAGAGGCTGTCGAGAGGGGCGTGCCTCATGCCGCGCGGGGACAGGGCGACCGGAACAGTCGAGGAGTTGAGCAGCGTCTGCCCCACGGAGCCGAGGGACACCCGCCCCAGGACCCCGTGACGGCCTCCGCCGGCTACGAGCAGGTCGGCCTTGAGCTCCTCGGCCGAGGCGATGATGCCCTCGGGGAAGGAGAGGCTGTACCGCAGGTACTTGCTCACCGGCACACGGGGCCGATGCTCCTCCATGATCTCCGACATCCAGTCGTCGACCTGCGTGGCGACGACGTCCTGGAAGGCGTGATCGGTGACGTCAAGGACGTAGCGTCCCCCGCCGCCCTTGACGACGGTGACGAGATCGAGTGGGCACGAGAACGCTTCAGCGAGAGACACCCCCAGGTGATAGGAGTCTCGACCGCCGAGCGAGTTGGTGAAGGCCGTCAGAATGCGCATGGGGGTGACCTCCTGTTCGCTTCCGGGGCGTCACAGGGCACTCATGACGTGCTTGATACGTGTGTAGTCCTCCACGCCGTAGACGGAGAGGTCCTTGCCGTAGCCGGACCGTTTGAATCCGCCGTGCGGCATCTCCGCGACGAGGGGGATGTGGCAGTTCACCCAGACGCAGCCGAAGTCCAGGTCCCTGCTGAATCGCAGGACACGCTGGTGGTCGGTCGTCCAGATGGACGAGGACAGGGCGTAGTCCACGCCGTTGGCCAGGGCCAGGGCCTCGTCGTCGGAGGAGAACTCCTGAACGGTCAGGACCGGCCCGAAGACCTCCTGCTGCACGAGCGCGTCGTCCTGCTTGAGCCCTGAGATGACGGTGGGCGCGTAGTAGTAGCCGCTCTCGCCGACGCGGTGGCCGCCGGTCAGCAGGTGGGAGTGCGCGGGCCGCTCCTCGACGATCTTCTGCACGGAGGCGAAGTGGCGGGCATTGTTCAGGGGTCCGTAGAACGCCTCCTCCTCGGGAATCGGGCCGGTTCGCAGGGACTCGGCGTGACGCACCAGCGCGTCGGTGAACTCCTTGGCCACCGAGGCCTCGACCAGGACGCGGGTGGCGGCGGTGCAGTCCTGCCCGGAGTTGAATATCCCTGCGGCGGCGATGCCCTCGGCGGCCGCCTCGATGTCGGCATCGGCGAAGACGACGGCGGGGGCCTTGCCTCCGAGCTCGAGGTGAACGCGGGTCACGTTGCCGGCCGCCTGTTCGGCGAGATCCGAGCCTGCGCGCACCGATCCCGTGAGCGCGACCAGCCCGGGCACCGGGTGGGAGCTCATGAGGCGCCCGGTCTCTCCGGTGCCGAGCACCAGGTTGAAGACCCCGGGCGGGAGGATCTCACTGGCGATCTCAGCGAAGACGATGGCGCTCTCGGGCGTGTTGGCACTCGGCTTGAGCACCACCGTGTTGCCTGCGGCCAGAGCGGGCCCGACCTTCCAGATGAGCATCATGAAGGGGTAGTTCCACGGGACGATCTGCCCGACGACGCCGATGGGCTCGCGGCGAATCTGCGAGTTCAGCCCCTCGGCGTACTCGCCCGAGGCGACACCCGACTGGAGGCGGGCGGCCCCGGCGAAGAACCGCAGCTGAGAGGCCCCTGTCACGACTTCCTCCGCCCGGATCATCTCGGCGAGCTGACCGGTGTTGCGGCGCTGAGCCTCGACGAGACGGTCGGCGTTGGCCTCCAGGGCGTCGGCGAGCCGGAGCAGGAGCATCTGCCGTTCCGCCGGCGTTGTCAGCCGCCAGCTCTCGAAGGCCTTGAGGGCGGCGTCGTAGGCGGCGTCGACATCGGCGGGCCCTGAGAGCGGGCACTGCGCTACGACCTGTTCCGTTCGGGGATCCACGACGTCGAACGTGGCATCGGTGGCTGCCGGAATAAATTTTCCGTTGATAAAGTTCTGGAGGAGAGGAAGGCTCATGTGAATCACTCTGCTTCTTGGCTTCGGCGGGACGTCGGTGTCGAGGTGAGAAGTTTCGAAAGTCGAAAGAAATGAGACGACTCGGGCCTCTACTGCCCAAGCTCACGCAGGACCGGCGCTGGCTACATCGCCGCTAGCGCCCGACGCGCCACAAGTCCTGTGACAACAACGCGGGCTAAGGTCCTAGGTGACGGCATCATAGTAAACACACACCACCAAGTATGTCGAACATCACGTTCCTTGCTTCATGGAATCGCGCCAACACAAGGAAAAGTCGCCCACATGCGAGATGACGGACCGTCACTCCGCCAAAAAATGTAACGCAAACCACAAATTTGCCCGCTGCTCGGCATCCTCGACATCGACGCCGAGCGCCCTCCTCAGGCGCACAAGACGTGCGGGGACGGAGTTGCGATGCACCCCCAGACGCTCGGCGATGCGCTGCACCGCCCCGGCCTCGCTGAGGTAGACCTCCAGCAGCTCGAGCAACTCGGGCTGATCGATGACGCCCCCGAGGCGGGCGCGGGCGAAGGCACGAGCCCGATCCTCGTCCAGGAGGTCTGTGACCGACGGCAGCCCCGAGGCCTCCCAGCGCACCGCCTGTCCGAGCTGTCGAGCGCCGGTGCAGACGGACAGCGCCTGCTGTGCACCCCGCTGCAGGTCAGTGATGCCGGTGGGGCCGCTGACTCCGATCCGCATCCGCCTGGTCCATGGTGCGACACGGCCGTCCTCGAGAAGCGCGGGAACGCACTCGGCCTCACCAAGGATTGTCAGGCGGTCCCCGCCCCGGTCCGTGCGCCACAGAAGCCGTTCCCCCACTGCAGCCCCCCGCCTCTCGACGAGCAGGCGGGCCAGCACCGTGGAGAGCCCGGCAACGTCAGCACTGCCACCCTCGAGGCAGACAACCCGCCACTGATGACCACCACCGGTAGCGGGCACCGATCGCCGCTCCGGAGACGGCAGGCGTGTGAGGACGAGCTCTTGAACCTGGTCCGCCAGCGCCAGCCCCTGCGCGATGTCACCCGCCAGGAGATGCCGGGTGGAGGCCCCCACGAGCTGGAGGAGCCATCCGGTGAAGGCCTTGGAGGACTCGGCGATGAGATTCAGAAACGACCAGGCGAGATCGACCCCCAGGGTCTGAGCGCGCGTGAGCGTCTCGCGCTGAACGGTCACCAGGTAGCTCTCGGGCTCCCCGGTGATGCCGACAGGGCGAACGACCAGCCGCATATCATCACCGAGCCCGACCGCCCCGGCTCCTCGCATCCCTCCCGGACGGATCCTGTCGATGCACTCGGCGACCTCGTCGTCGATCCCCGTAGCCACCGGACCGAAGGGGCCGACCACGGTGCGCCCCGCGGCGTCCCGCAGGGACACCTCCCCCCGGAGGATCGAGGCCAGGGCACGCATGATCGCGCTCTGGTTGTCCTTGGCGGCTGCACGCGTCAGCTGTTGCAGGACCAGGGTCTCCTCGTCTCCCGCCCCCTCGGCACCGATCTCAGGCTCGGTGGCCTGAAGCATGGCCCCGACCTCGCGGCTGATGGAGGCGAAGGAGACCTCGAGGGGGACCTCGAGGAGATTGAGCCGCCCGATCCGGCAGGCCTCGCGCAGATCCTCGGGCACGGTGTCGAAGGCGATGCCGGTTCCCAGTCCGAGTGCGGCGACTCCTGCCTCGACCAGTGATGCCACGTACTCCCGCCACGTGCCCGCCTCGGCATCGGCCATGACGAGTCCCGTGGTGAGAACGAGCTCACCGCCCTCGAGGTAGGACGCCGGTTGGAGGAGCTCGGTCGCGACGACCCAGGTGAGCGCGGCACGCGGTGCGGGCAGGAGCACCGCCTGAACCCCCAGGTCCGCTCGATCCATGAGATCCGACACCAGCACCATGTCTGGATTCAAACACCGTTCTATGCATCATGCACAGGATTCGCGACATTTTGTGCAGCACGCTTAGGTGTTCAGCCCTAGGAGCGGGCATAGCCTGAAGCGGAACTCATAGCCGAGCACGTTATCTACGACATCCCGGAGCGCTCTGTTCCACTGCAGATCTCCGCCCGTCACGACACACTGTGAGGTCCACATGGCAACGCTGCCCCAGACCATTCATCTCGCCACTCCTCTGCCCGGTCCCGAGGCCCGCGCCCTCGACGAACGCGCAGGTACCGCACTCCCACGCGCCCTGACCGCCGCCATGCCGACATTCGCACGGCGCACGGACCGCGGCGTCCTGGAGGACGTGGACGGCAACCGTCTCATCGACTTCGGATCCGGCATCGCGGTGACAACCGTGGGCGGTGCGGCGGCGCCCGTCGTCGCTGCAATCCAGGAGCAGGCCGAGAACCTGACGCACACCTCCTTCGCCGTCACGAGGTACGCCGGATACGTCGAGGTCGCCGAACGCCTGAACGCCCTGACCCCGGGCAGCTTCCCGAAGAAGACCGCGCTGTTCAACTCCGGGGCGGAGGCCGTCGAGAACGCCATCAAGCTCGCCCGCAGGCACACCGGCCGCCAGGCAGTGGTCTGCTTCGACCACGCCTTCCACGGACGCACCTCCCTGACCATGGGACTGACGGCCAAGGTCGCCCCCTACAAGGGCGGTTTCGGCCCCTTCGCCCCGGAGCTCTACCGGGTCCCCGGCTCCTACCCGTACCGCGATGGACTGGACGGCGAGGCCGCCGCCGAGCGCACGATCAGTCAGATCGAGAAGCAGGTGGGGGCATCCTCCGTCGCCGCCGTCATCATCGAGCCCATTCAGGGCGAAGGCGGGTTCATCGTGCCGGCGCCCGGCTTCCTCACCGCGCTCCAGCGCTGGTGCCATGACAATGGTGCGGTCTTCATCGCCGACGAGATCCAGTCGGGAATCGCCCGCACCGGGGCGTGGTTCGCCTGCGACCACGAGGGAGTCGTTCCCGACCTGGTGACGACCGCCAAGGGCCTGGCCGGAGGCACCCCCTTGTCGGCGGTCACCGGTTCGGCCGAGATCATGGACTCCGCCGAACCGGGTGCCCTCGGCGGCACCTACTGCGGCAACCCCCTGGCCTGCGCCGCCGCCCTGGCGACCCTGGACATGATCGAGGAGCACGATCTCCTGGGACGGGCCCGCACGATCGGCGAGACCGGCATCCGCCTGTTGGAGCAGTGGAAGGCGAAGGACCCCCGCATCGGCGAGGTCCGGGGCAAGGGCGCCATGATGGCTCTTGAGCTCGTCGACCCCGTCTCACAGAAGCCCGACGCCGCACTGACCGCCGCCGTCGCGCAGGCCGCGCGCTCACGCGGTCTGATTCTGCTCACCTGCGGCACCTACGGCAATGTCATCCGCCTGCTGCCGCCGGTGACCATGCCGGACGAGCTCTTCACCGAGGGCATGGAGATCCTTGAGCAGGCGCTCCGAGACCAGCCCTGATCCCCTCTTCCACCCACGCTTCAAGGCCGCACCGGCCCCGGATCACGATGATCCACCCGACCGACCCAGGAGGTAGCTCCATGCCCTCGACCCCTCACCCCCTCACCGATGCACGGGCGCAGCTCGCCGAGGCGATCCAGTTCCTCGGCTTCGACGACGGAATGCGCCGCATGCTTGAGACCGCCCGTAAAGAGGTGACGGTCGCCATCCCACTGCGACGCGACGACGGCACGATGGAGCTGCATATCGGCCACCGCGTCCAGCACAACATCTCTCGCGGCCCCGCGAAGGGAGGGATCCGTTACTCCCCCAACGTGGACCTCGACGAGGTCCGAGCGCTGGCCATGTGGATGACATGGAAGTGCTCTCTTCTCGATCTGCCCTACGGCGGAGCGAAGGGAGGGGTCCAGGTGGACCCGCGGGCCCACTCGGAACGAGAGCTCGAGCGACTGACCCGCCGCTACACCTCGGAGCTGATCCCCCTGATCGGCCCCGACAAGGACATCCCGGCTCCCGATATGGGGACCGACGAGCAGACCATGGCCTGGATGATGGACACCTACTCGGTGGCCACCGGGCACACGGTTCTGGGAACCGTCACGGGCAAGCCGGTCAACCTCGGCGGGTCACAGGGGCGGGCCGCCGCCACCTCCCGCGGCGTCGTCTACTCCGTCCTCAACGCGATGGAGAGCATCGGAGTGAATCCCTCGCAGGCCACCGCGATCGTTCAGGGCTTCGGCAAAGTCGGTCGCGGCGCTGCTCGCTTCCTCCACGAGGCGGGCGTGAAGGTTCTGGCCGTGGCGGACGTCTACAGCACGATTCGCAACGACAAGGGCATCGACATCCCCGCGCTCGAGGCCTTCGTGGATGAGACCGGCACCGTCGACGGGTTCCCCGGCGCGGACCCGATCCCTGCGAGCGAGCTGTTCGCCGTCGCCTGCGACGTCGTTGTTCCTGCGGCGGTCGAAGGGGTCATCACCGAGCAGACCGCGCCAATGATCGACGCCAAGCTGGTCGTTGAGGGCGCCAACGGCCCGACGACGCCCACGGCCGACGCGATCCTGGCCGACAAGGGGATCCTGGTCGTACCGGATATCCTCGCCAACGCCGGTGGCGTCATCGTGTCCTACTTCGAGTGGGTACAGGCCAACCAGTCCTACTGGTGGACCGAGAAGGAGGTCAATGAGCGCCTGCGCACCAGGATGGACAAGGCCTGGAACGAGGTCACAGACTTCTCCAGGGAGCACGGACTCTCGCTGCGCACCGCCGCGACGACGATGGCCGTCAAGCGCGTCGCCGAGGCCCACGTCTCCCGCGGTCTCTACCCGTGATGCGTGGCAGGCGACAGTCGATACTCAGGGAGCACAACCATGGCTGACACACGACCCGGCGCGACAAGTGACACAGCGGCGTACACCACTCTCGGAGCCCACCCGGCTCTGGCCGACTACCTGCACAGGATCCGCCCCGAGGAGGGGATGCTCCTGGGCGGGCGGATGACGGCAGCCTCCGACGGCGGAACCTTCGACGTCGTCGACCCCGCCAGCAACGCCGTATTCGCACGCTGCACGGATGCGACTCCGGCGGATGCCGCACGCGCCGTCGACGCCGCCTCCGAGGCGCTGCCGACATGGAGCGCCACCCCGCCCCGGCAGCGCGCGGAGCTGCTGCGGACCCTGTTCGACCTCATGGTGGGACAGGCCGAGGAGCTCGCGGTGCTCATCAGCGCCGAGAACGGCAAGTCCCTGGACGACGCCAGGGCGGAGGTCCTCTACGCGGCGGAGTTCTTCCGATGGTTCTCCGAGGAGGCGGTGCGCACCGAGGGCGGTTTCGGCTCCTCCCCGGCAGGCGGGACCCGGACGATCGTCACGCACCGGCCGATCGGGGTGGTCGCCATGATCACCCCCTGGAACTTCCCGGCGGCGATGGGGACCCGCAAGATCGCCCCGGCCCTGGCCGCCGGGTGCACGGTGGTGCTCCGTCCCGCGTCCCTCACGCCCCTGACGGCGGTGGCACTGGGCCATCTGATCCTGCAGGCCGGCATGCCCGCGGGCGTGGTGAACATCGTGCCCTCGAGCCGGTCCGCGGAGGTGTCGACGACGTGGCTCGAGGACTCCCGGGTCCGAGCCGTCTCCTTCACCGGATCCACCCAGGTCGGTCGTGTGCTCATGAAGCAGGCGGCGGAGAAGGTCCTGGTGTCGTCCATGGAGCTCGGGGGGAACGCACCCTTCGTGGTGGCGGCCGACGCCGATATCGACGCCGCGGTGACGGGCGCCGTCCAGGCCAAGCTCAGGGGCGGTGGCGAGGCCTGCACCGCCGCCAACCGCTTCTACGTCCACCAGGACGTCGCCCAGGAGTTCACCGAGAAGTTCTCCGCCGTCGTCCGCGACCTGAGGGTGGGGCCGGCCCTGGCGGACGAGGCGAACCAGATCGGCCCCCTGGTGACAACGGCTGCCCGCGACAAGATCAACGCCCTGGTGGACGGGGCGGTGGCCGGGGGCGCCGTCGTCCACGCCGAGTCCTCCTGGCCCCAGGAGTCTCCGGGGGCGTTCGTCCCGGTGCGGGTCCTGACGAATGTCGCCCCCGACGCGGAGATCGTGCGCACCGAGATCTTCGGCCCCGTCGCCCCGATCGTCACCTGGGACGACGAGGACGAGCTGCTGACGTGGATCAACGATACGGACTACGGGCTGTCGGGCTACGTCTTCTCCCGCGACCTCGGGTGGGCGCTGCGCCTGGCCGAGCGCATGGAGGTTGGGATGGTCGGTGTCAACCGTGGGCTCGTATCCGATCCCGCCGCCCCCTTCGGGGGTGTCAAGCAGTCCGGTATCGGGCGTGAGGGCGCGCGTGAAGGGATCCGTGAGTTCCAGGAGACTCAGTACTACTCGGTCGCCTGGGGCTGAGGAGCCCGCCCCCGAGCAGTGCTCGACCGCGAGGGTCGATGTCATCGATATACGTGGTGCCCCGGGCCGAGAGCCCGGGGCACCAGTGCGCTGACACTCAGGTCGTCAGCGGTTCAGGAGGCCTTGGGGTAGGCCTTCTGGACGGCCTCGAGCATCTCGAGGGCCGAGTAGTAGTCCAGCCGGAAGGACGAGGGCGGCATGTACTGCACCTTGCCTCCGGTCACCGGGGCTGCCGAGCTGAAGGTCTCGTTGCTGGTGACGGCGTTCTTCGCTGTCTCGTCGGCGGCGATGACCACCCAGTTCTCACCGGTCAGTCCCGCCTGGACGTTCTCCGGTGAGAGCTGGACGATGTCCTTGCGGTCACCCATGGACTGGTCGCCCTTGACGTTGTCGGGGACGGTGGCGATGGTGAAGCCCAGGTCCTTGAGGAGCTGGACCTGCGGGGCCTCCTCGGTGAAGGCGTTGGCGCCCTTGGTGCCGTCCCCGGGGACCGTGAAGACCGACGTCGCCCCCTGCGGGACGGCGATGGCGCCCTTGGCCTTCTCCGCCTTGGTGGTGTAGTCCTTGACGACGGAGTCGGCCTTGGCCTGGCGGCCGGTGGCCTGGCCCAGGGTCTTGGTGACGTCCTGCCAGGAGTGCGATCCGTAGTCGATGACGAGGACGGGGACCTCGAGCTGGCGCAGGCTCTCGACGACCTTGACGGCCGAGTCCTGCCCCGTCTTGGCGACGATGATGAGGTCGGGGTTGTCGCCGGCGACCGTCTGGGCGAGGTTGTCCTCGGTGCCGTCGATGGCCTTGACGCCCTTGTCGGTGGCCTGCTTGGACCACTGGGTGAAGAAGCCGTTGTCGTCGGTCTTCTCGTCCTTCTTCTTGGCCGGCGTCGAGGCGACCACCGGGGCGTCGATGGCCAGGAGCGATCCGGTCAGCGTCACCGAGGTGGACACGATGCTCTTGGGCTCGGCCTTGATCTCGACGTCGACGCCGTCGTCCCCCTTGATGGTGACCGGCCAGGTGGCCTCGGCGGAGGCTCCGGCCGAGGCTGCGCCGGAAGCCCCTGCGGAGCCGGCGGCGGTTGAGGTGGAGGTCGAGCCGGAGGAGCCGCAGGCCACCAGGCCGGTGCTCAGCACCATGGCTGCCACGGCGAGGATGCCCTGCCTCAGGCGGCTGGCACGCCGCGAGGATGCGTTCATCTATCTGTGTTCCTTTCTTATCTGTCCTGCTGGGAGCGAGCAGTCGGGCTGGTGCCTGCCGAGGCGGGCTCGGCAGAAGGCTGTGGTGCCGGACCTCCGGCAGAGTCGGCGGGAACGGCGGGGGCCGTAGCAGGGGCGGTGCCAGCCGGCGTGACCGCGCCCAGGTGGCGGGGCACCACCATGGGGGTGCCTGCGACCGGGTCGGGAGCGATGACGGCCGCCAGTCCGAAGACCTCCTCGATGAGGTCCTCGGTGAGGATCCTGCGCGGGGAGCCGGTGACGCGGACCCGGCCGTCGTGCATGACGATCATGTGCTCGGCGCAGCGCGCGGCCTGGTTGAGGTCGTGCAGGACGGCCACCACCGTGCGTCCGTCGGCGTTGAGATGGCGGCACAGCTGGAGGATGTCGACCTGGTGGGCCAGGTCGAGGAAGGTGGTGGGCTCGTCCAGGAGGATCGTCTCGGTGCCCTGGGCCAGGGCCAGGGCGATCCACACGCGCTGACGCTGGCCACCGCTGAGCTCATCGACGGGGCGGGCGGCCAGGTCGGTGACCCCCACCATCTCCATGGCCTCCTCAACGGCCGCCCGGTCCTCTTGCGACCACTGGCGGAACAGGCCCTGGTGGGGGAAGCGACCGCGGGCCACGAGGTCGCGCACCAGCATGCCGCCGGGCACGGTGGCGCTCTGGGGCAGCAGGCCGACCCGGCGGGCGACCTCCTTGGTGCCCAGGCGGGCGATGTCGGCACCGTCGAGCAGGACCGCGCCCCGGGCGGGCCGGTGCAGGCGGGCCAGGGCGCGCAGCAGCGTGGACTTCCCGCAGGCGTTGGGCCCCACGATGGCGGTGAAGACACCGGCCGGGATGTCGACGTCGAGGTCACGGGAGACCACGTGGCGCTCGTAGGCGATGGTCGTACCCCGGGCGGCCAGGCGGACCTCGGAGGCGTTCGGCCCGGCGGCGGGCGGGGCGGCGGGGCGATCGGTGGGCCTGTCTGCGATAGGTCCAGTCACA
>ERZ773072.1429-NODE-1429-length-11940-cov-5.858561_pt1 | contig 11940 bp, 10 predicted proteins | sample MGYA00580617_ERZ773072 | MGnify/ENA primary metagenome ERZ773072 (study PRJEB29015, sample SAMEA2737970) | human oral metagenome | biome: human oral; feature: human-associated habitat; material: dental | place: China | collected 2122 ... | reverse complement strand
TATTAATGGTTGGATGTTTAGTATGATAAATTCAATTCTGATTGCTATTTTCGCAACAGCTTTGTTTAAATGGATTGCGAATCGTGTGAAAAATAAATAAAGAATACTTTTAAAGTAATTCTAAGTAAATAAAGAATACAAAAAATATTTCCTGATTTAGCTAGGACGCCAGCAGCTTCGCTTTGCGAATCTCATGTTTTCTGCTACTGTAAAAAGTCATTTCTGAAAAACGATAGTACTTGCATTTTTTTGAAAAATAGCGTATTATTCTTATATTCATGGACGAGAACGTTCTATTTTTGATACAAGTAGCGAGCTAATGATTGGTGAGAGTTTAGCATGTCCCTCAAAGATAGAGAATCATCTCTGAGATATATTTCCGAAATAATAGTAAGAAATATCGCCTAAATAGCGTTAACAATTTACCAAGTTGAAAAGTAGTGAATACTTTTCAAGAATTTGGGTGGTACCGCGAAACTTTCGCCCCTGCTTTTGCAGGGGATTTTTTATTTTATAGACAAAGGAGGAAATGCAATGAAAATGAAAGAAACATTGCAAATTGGAAAAACAGAATTTCCAATGCGTGGGAACTTACCAACAAAAGAAGTAGAATATCAAAAAGAATGGGAAGAAGCCGATGTATACGGACAACGTCAAGCGAAGAATGAAGGGAAACCATCATTCGTTCTTCATGATGGACCACCATATGCTAATGGTGCACTTCATATGGGACATGCCTTAAATAAAATTTCGAAGGACTTTATTGTTCGTAGTAAATCAATGAGCGGATTCCGTGCACCGTATGTTCCAGGATGGGATACACATGGACTTCCAATCGAGCAAGCTCTTGCGAATGCTGAAGGGGTTGACCGTAAAAAATTATCAATTGCTGAATTCCGTAAATTATGTGCGGAATACGCATTACGTCAAGTGGACAACCAACGTGCGGAATTTAAACGTTTAGGGGTTACGGGTACATGGGATAATCCGTACCTAACACTTCAACCAGAATTCGAAGCAGAACAAATTCGTGTATTTGGTAAAATGGCGGAAAACGGCTATATTTACAAAGGGTTAAAACCTATTTATTGGTCTCCATCAAGTGAATCTTCACTTGCGGAAGCTGAAATTGAATATAAAGACGTAGAAAGCCCATCTATTTATGTGGCGTTCAAAGTGAAAGACGGAAAAGGTGTTGTATCTGATGATGCGTCATTCGTTATTTGGACAACAACTCCTTGGACACTCCCAGCAAACTTAGGGATTTTCGTACATCCTGACTATGTATATGCAGAAGTGAAAACTGAAAAAGGTACTTTTGTAGTAGCGAAAGAATTAGTGAACTCACTTGCTGAAACTCTTGGTTGGGAATCAGTGGAAGTAGTAAAAGAATTCCGTGGAACTGAATTGGAATATGCAACAGCATGGCATCCATTCTACGAACGTGAATCACTAGTGATGCTAGGGGACTACGTAACGCTTGATGCGGGTACTGGTTTAGTTCACTCAGCTCCTGGACACGGGGAAGACGACTTCTACTATTCACGTAAATACAACTTAGATGTATTATCACCAGTGGATAATCAAGGACATTACACTGCAGAAGCTCCTGGTTTTGAAGGAATGTTCTATGCAAAAGCAAACAAAGTCATCACAGACCTATTAGCTGAAAATGGTTCATTATTAAAACTAAGTTATTTCGTGCATAGTTACCCACATGACTGGAGAACGAAGAAACCAGTAATCTTCCGTGCAACTCCACAATGGTTTGCGTCAATTGATGCTTTCCGTCAAGATATCTTAGATGTGATTGAAAATGATGTGAAATGGTACCACCCATCAGGTCAAGTACGTATTTACAACATGGTTCGTGACCGTGGCGACTGGGTAATCTCTCGTCAACGTGTATGGGGTGTTCCACTTCCTGTATTCTACGCTGAAAACGGAGAACCAATCATCACTCCAGAAACAACAGAACACGTTGCTAAATTAGTGGAAGAATTCGGTTCTGACGTATGGTTCGAACGCGAAGCAAAAGACCTATTACCAGAAGGATTTACACATCCAAGCAGTCCAAATGGTACATTTACAAAAGAAATGGACATCATGGACGTATGGTTCGACTCAGGTAGCTCACATGCTGGTGTATTAAGCGTTCGTCCAGAATTAACATTCCCAGCTGATTTATACTTAGAAGGATCAGACCAATACCGTGGATGGTTCAACTCAAGTTTAACAACAAGTGTAGCGGTTCATAAACAAGCGCCTTATAAAGCAGTTCTTTCTCAAGGGTTCGTAATGGACGGAGAAGGTAAGAAGATGAGTAAATCTCTAGGAAACGTCATCTCACCTGCAAAAGAAATGCAAACAAAAGGGGCAGACATTATTCGTCTATGGGTATCTTCTGTGGACTATGAATCAGACGTACGTATCAGTACTGAAATCTTAAACCAAGTATCTGAAGCATACCGTAAGATTCGTAACACAATGCGCTTTATGTTAGCGAACACTACAGACTTCGAACCATCTAAACATGCCGTAGCGTTTAAAGACCTACGTAGTGTGGACCAATACATGATGATTCGTTTCAATGATGTTGTGAAAACTATTGAAGAAGCGTATGAAAGCTACGAGTTCTCAACTATTTACCAAACAGTGATGAACTTCTGTACCGTTGATTTATCACAATTCTACTTAGACTTTGCAAAAGACGTTGTGTATATCGAACACGAAGATAACTACGAACGTCGTGCAATGCAAACAGTGATTTACGATATCTTAGTGAAATTAACGAAATTACTAAGCCCAATCTTAGTTCATACGAGTGAAGAAGTTTGGAAATACTTGAAGGAAGAAGAAGCATATGTTCAATTAGCTGAATTCCCAACTGTAGAAAGCTACGAAAATGCAGAAGAAGTAGTAGCACAATGGGCTGAATTCTTCAAAGTTCGTAACACTGCTTTGAAAGCTTTAGAAGAAGCTCGTAACGAGAAATTAATCGGTAAGAACTTCGAGGCAAAAGTAACGCTTTACCCATCTAATGAAGTTCGTGCTTTATTAGAGGGCTTAAACACCAATGTCGCTCAATTATTCATCGTCAGTGAATTAGAAGTGGCTCAAGAAGGAGTTGAAGCTCCATCGAATGCTGTTGAAGGCGAAGGCGTGAAAGTCGTTGTTGAACATGCCAAAGGTGAAACTTGTGAACGTTGCCGTGCTGTGAAGATTGAAGTAGGAACATTAGAAGATGCGCCAACTTTATGTCATCGTTGTGCAGCAATTGTACGTGAACACTTCCCTGAAGCGTTGGTTCCAGAAGCAGAATAGTAAAATTTTAACTGAGCCTGAGAAATTCGGCTCAGTTTTTTTGAATAAAAATCATATAAAAATCGGCCTTAAGTACCATGTTTAACAAGATGAGAATGATACAATAATGCTATAAGGAGGGAATGCCATGAAACAGTGGTTTAGACTAATAAAATTGAGCTTTTTTATCTTGTTAACGTATAGATTGGCGGATTATGTGGATGGCTCAATGAAAAAAGGGATAGTAGTAACTGTTTTATTACTTGCCATTTTCTTTTTTGTTCTATTTCCTCGAGAGATGGAGGTTCAATCATTTTTTGAAAAAACAAAGAAACCTTTGAAAAAGACTTCCACTAAAGTACAAGAAGGGTATGAACAATCTGGACTTTCCAAACAGGATATTGAATATTTCAGACAAAAAATGGCGGTCGTAAAAGATCAAATCAACGAAATTGAGGACAATATCCAAGGATATACAAAACTCAGAATTATTGCGAATCGCTATAATACTTCAATAACAATGAAGGATTACTTTAGAGAACTTGTGGCAAATCCAGAGAAATTACCAGATGCAGATTTGTTTGTGCATACTTGTGTACCTTCGCTAAAAGAAATGACCTCAGCTTACCGGAAGATGAGTGAGCAACCCGTTAAAGGAAGTGAAACTTATCAAACGTTGCAAGAATTGGCTGAAAAGATTGAACTCACTTGTGAGAAGTTAGAAGAAGATTATTTACATTTCCAAGAAGATAGAATTCAAAATTCTGAAGCAGAAATGGACTATGTCTCTCGAAAGATTCTAGAAAAAGGTAAAGGAGCAAAATAAAATGACAGAAGAAAAAACTAGCATGGTAGATGCCCTCATTCAAAATCCCTTTGGTGAGGATGTTGTGAAAAATACAAGTTTACAAGATGTTTCGGCTGATTTTCCACAAGAACAAGTAGAACCACAAAAGGCTTTGGTGGATTCATTGCCCGAGAAACAACAAGAACAGGCTCGAGCTTTAGCGAAACAAATCGATGAAAAGAATATGCAAGCCATTATTAGTTATGGTGCGGGAGCTCAAAAGCAATTAGGGGAGTTTTCACATTCAATGCTTGCTCATGTTCAAAATAAAGATACTGGCGAAATTGGCGACACCTTAAATGAATTGATGATGCGCCTAAACGAGACGAATCCACAAGATTTAGTGGCAGAGGACTCTAATATTTTCCGTAAAATTTTTGGACGTGTGAAGAAATCTATTTACGAAATGCAATCGAAATATCAAGAAGTTGGATCTCAAGTAGATAAGATTGCTGTGAAATTAGACCATGAAAAAAATGGCTTATTAAATGATAATTTATCTCTTGAACAGCTCTATCAACGGAATAAAGAATTTTTTGAAGCATTAAGCATCTATATTGCTGCAGGGGAATTGAAAATTGAAGAAATGCAACAACAATTAATTCCTGAAGCCATGAAGAAAGCACAAGAAACTGGAGATCAAATGGATGTACAAACCGTTAATGATTTGCATCAGTTCCTTGATCGTTTGGAAAAAAGAAATCACGACTTGAAATTAACGCGCCAGATGACGATTCAACAAGCTCCACAAATTCGCTTAATTCAAAATACGAATCAAACATTAGCAGAAAAAATTCAATCTTCTATTACAACAACGATTCCTTTATGGAAAAATCAAATTGCGATTGCAATGACATTACTTCGTCAAAAAGATGCGGTTACAGCGCAACGACAAGTGTCTGAAACAACGAACCAATTAATTCAAAAGAATTCGGAAATGTTGAAAATTTCGACGATTGAAACAGCTCGTGAAAATGAACGAGGTATTATCGATTTAGAAACACTTCAAAAGACACAACAAGACTTAATTGAAACGTTAGAAGAAACGATCTTGATTCAACAAGAAGGAAGACAAAAACGTAGAAAAGCAGAATATGAATTGACACAAATGGAGCAAGAACTTCGAGAAAATTTATTAGTATTAAGTCAAAAAGAAAAACGAATCAATCAATAAATGACGGATTCGGATAAATGAAAAATCTTTACCTGCTCATTCCATTCGGATGAAATAAGGTAAAGATTTTTATTTTTCAGTAAAACATCAATATATTTCACATTATGACAAATGCTTAACAAAATGATAAACTCTGCCGTGAACCTTGATATTTTCTCTAACATTATTTAAAATAGGATGAAAGGAAAAAAATATTATTTAATGAGGTGAAAAAATGCACGTATGGGTTGTAGTTCTAGCGTTATTAGCATTAGCAGTATTTTTCTTATTCATTTCACTATTCTTAAAGGATAACCATAATGAAGAAGAAATCGATGAATTAGCTGAAGGTTTATTAGAATTAAACCGTGAAGTATATTCATTAAAGAAAAAAATTCAAGAATTAGAAGGAACAACTGTTTACAAAGGACCATCAGTTGAGCCAACTTACGAAGAAGTTCGCGCTGCAAAACAAGCAGAAGTTCGTGTAGCTGAAAAACCAGTTTTAGAGGTAGTTCAAGAAACGACTCCTGTTGAAGAAGAAGTAACTACAGTAGAAGAAGTTGCTGTGGAAGAATCTGGTCGTCTACACAATGTAACTAAACAACAAATTATTACATTATTTAGCCATGGAAATTCAGTAGAAACAATTTCTGAGCAATTGAATGTACCTGTTTCAACAGTACAATTAGTGATTGATAATTATTTTGAAGCAGATGCGAAATAAGGAGGAAGAAGAACATGAGTAAAACGAAATTTCGTTCTTTAGGAATGGGCTTCTTAGTAGCAGCGTTAATTTTAGCATTGGTAACAGTGATTTGGCCATTAGTTCCACAATCATTGAAAAGCCAATTAGATGCAGTGAATTTGCCAATCGTTACTGAAGGAGCAAATGAAGCAAGCTATAAAGCCGCTTACGAATCTTTATTAGCTGAAAAAGAATCAAGTAGTAAAGCATCATCAACAAGTGCTTCAGCTACGACTCAAGCTTCAACAACAGAAGCAGCAACTACTCAATCTTCAAAACCTGTATCTATTACAGTTGAAGAAGGTGAATCATCAAATGATGTTGCTGAAAAATTAGAAAAAGCTGGATTGATTAAGAGTGCCAAAGAATTTGTTGATTACTTAACAACAAATAACATTGCTGAAAACATCTGGACTGGAACTTTCGATATTAAACCAGGAAGTTCTAATGAAGAAATCGCACGTGCTATTGGTGCGCTACGTTAATAAGAAATGCAGAGTGTTACAGTCTCAAGGCTGTAGCACTTTTTTATTGAAATAAATTAAAATTTTCTGAAAATCAGATGAAAACTATGGTACAATGGGAGTACGATTTTAGAAAGTGAAGTGAGAGTATGATTGAAAGAAGTCAAGTAGACGTAAATCAAACATGGGACTTATCGCATTTGTTTGAAACAGAAGAAGCTTTTAACAAAGCGTTAGAAGACTTAAAAGGAAAAGTAGATGCTTTCCAAAAAGAATACGAAGGAAACATTACAACGGCACACCAAGTGAATGCTGGTTTAGCTACATACCGTGCCTTATTAGAACAACGCGGTAAAATTTCTGTGTATTGCAACCTTGCTGTGAGCGCGAATACAAAAGACAAAGAGGCACAAACACGTGCTGCTCAAACACGTACAGTGTTAGCAGGATTAGATGCTAAATTAAGTTTCTTTGAATCTGAATTAAGCCAATTGGATGATGCAGTATTAGAAGAAGCACGTGAGAATAAAGAAGATGCCTTATATATCGAACGTCTCTTAGAAGATAAAAAACATTTATTATCAAAAGACGTCGAAGCAACTCTAGCTGCTTTAGGAAATACTTTAGATGCCGGTTACCAAGCTTATAATGATATCAAATTTAAAGATATGCACTTCCCAGATGTAGAAGCAGACGGACAAGTGATTCCGATGACCTACAACAGCTTCGAAGGACGTATGCAATCTGAACCAAATACAGCAATCCGTCGTGAAGCCTTTAAAGTATTTAGCGACACATTACGCAAATACCAACACAGCACAGCTTCAGCGTATAACACACAAATTCAAAAAGAAAAAACAATGGCAACATTGCGCGGATTCGATTCAGTGATTGATTATTTATTAGACCGTCAAAAAGTTTCTCGTGAATTATACGACCGTCAAATCGATGTCATCATGGAAGAATTGGCGCCACATATGCGTAAATTTGCACGCCTCATCAAAGAAATCTATCAATTGGATGAAGTGCGCTACGAAGACTTGAAACTGGAAGTAGATCCAACATACGCGGCCAAAGTAACGTATGACGAAGCAAAACGATACATCTTAGAAGGATTAGAACCTCTAGGAGAAGATTACCTCAAGATTATGAAGGAAGCCTTCGACAATCGTTGGATCGACTATGCTGAAACAATTGGTAAACGTACTGGGGCGTTCTGTTCATCACCTTACGGGGCAAACTCATTTATCTTAATGTTCTTTACAGAAGATATGAATGACTGCATGACGCTAGCGCATGAATTAGGTCACGCAGGTCACTTCCAATTAGCGTATAAACACCAAAATATTCTAGATGGTCGTCCAAGTATGTACTTTGTGGAAGCTCCATCTACAACAAACGAATTATTAGTTGAGTTCTACTTGAAGAACAAAGCGGGAGATGACTTACGTATGAAACGTTGGATTATTTCTCAAATGGTCGCTAAAACGTACTACCATAACTTTGTGACTCACTTATTAGAAGCGTACTTCCAACGCGAAGTATACCGCTTAGTGGATGCAGGTAAGAGCTTAGATGCGGATACGTTAAACGATTTATTCAAAGAAACATTGGCTAAATTCTGGGGACCAGAAGTCGTTCTGACAGAAGGAGCAGAGTTAACTTGGATGCGTCAACCGCACTATTACATGGGACTTTATTCTTACACTTACTCAGCTGGTTTAACGATCGGTACACAAGTGGCGAAGATGATTCAAAAAGATTCAAGTGTCGCAAACACTTGGGTGGAAGTCTTGAAGATGGGCGGCACAAAGAGCGCAGAGGAGCTTGCGAAAGCAGCAGGCGTGGATGTCTCAACAGATGCTCCACTTAAAGATACGATTGCAACAATCGGTGGCTTAATCGACGAAATCGTAGACATTACAAAACAATTGAATGCATAAAAATAAAGGTCAGCAAGGGTAAACTTGCTGACCTTTTTGTGTTTACTATTATTGGTTCGATTGAGAGACAATCAGTTGAACAGATCCGTTAATTGAAAGTGTTGGTGTTCCTGAAGGGAGAATGAAGGAATCGGCTTTTTCTATTGGATATATTGTTCCATCGACTGTGAGCGTTCCTTTTCCGTCTAACACCGTTACAAGGTGATAAGTAGAAGAGAGTGCATCGCTGTAATCACCATCGATATCGTATTTCCAAACCGTGAAGAACTTGTTTTCCACAAAAGTCGTTCTTGTTCCAGTCTCCGTTGTCACTACTTGCTGATTCGTCGTTGGGACACTGTGCGGAATCGTCGTTACGTCCTTTGTTTGTTGAATATGTAGTGGACGAGGATTTCCAGCATCGTCTGTGCGGTTGTAGTCATAGACACGGTAAGTCGTATCTGAATTTTGTTGCGTTTCAAGAATCACAATACCGCCGCCAATTGCGTGAATCGTCCCGCTTGGAACATCGAAGAAATCGCCTTCTTTAACAGGAACTTCAGTGAACAGGTCGTTCCATGCTTCATTATCGATTTTCTCTGCAAATTCTTCAGGAGTCATCGCCGTATGTCCGTATACAATTTTTGCACCTGGCTCTGCTTGAACTACGTACCAGCATTCATTTTTTCCATATTCTCCTTCATGTTCTAGCGCATATTCATCATCAGGATGCACTTGAATGGATAAGTCATCACTAGCATCTAGTAACTTAATAAGAAGAGGAAAACTTGCCAATTGTTGTCCATTGAAGAGTTCTGGATGTGTTTTATAGAGTTCATCTAACCCTAGTCCAGCATATTCTGCAGGGCTTTTGATGGTAGAAATACCATTAGGATGCGCGCTAATAATCCACGCTTCACCGGTCTTGTCGGAAGGGAGAGTGAAGTTAAAGAGCGAATGCAATTTTGTCCCACCCCAGATTTTCTCTTGCAGTACGGCATTTAAAAAGATTGGTTTTGTCATAATGTGCCTCCTATAAGTCTTGTTCAGTACCATTATAACAAAGGAAATTTTTTAAAGCTAAAGATAGTGAGAATTAAGAACAAGTTAAGTAATGACCTATTTTCTTTTAAATACCTTTAATTCAGTGATAAAATAAACTGACATCAACCGTGGAGGAATATATGGAAGACAAAAAATTATTGATGAATACATATACAGGGCGCGTATTTAATCCGCTTGAAATGGTTCCAGACAATGTTGCCATTGAAGATATTGCGCATGCCTTAAGTATGATGTGTCGAGGAAATGGACATCTACGTTTCTTTTATTCAGTAGGATTACATAGCATTAATTGTGCACAAGAAGCCATTGCTAGAGGGTACCAAACAGGAACGGTCCTTGCTTGTTTACTGCATGACGCAACCGAAGCTTATATCGCTGACTTAATTCGTCCGGTGAAGAATCAATTGCCAGAGTATGAAGTCATGGAAAACAACTTATTCGAAGTAATTAAAGAGAAATTCTTTTTGCAGCATTTAGAAGAGAAAGAATGGGCAAAAGTGTGGGCGATTGATCATGAAATGCTCTCAAATGAATTGCCAATCATTTTAACGGATGAACCGGTGATGGAAAAGGCACCGTTGTTAAGTCGACCCATTTTGGAAGAAAGAAGCATGCGAGCGGTCGAACTAGAATTCTTGAAGTTATTTAACGAACTGTTCGAAACGTATCAAAAAGAAGTGAAAAAGTTGAAGCGTGCGATTCAAAAAAGAGAACTAGAGGCAATGACGCCTGGGAAACGACGCGCAGAAGAAAAACGAGTGGTAGAATGGCTCAAAGGGGTGCCGCAATGGATTGAAGCAAAGACGGTTGCTATAACAATGCCGATGCGACTCGAATTCCAATTAGACTTAATTGTTCAAGAAGCAAGACTTGCAGGAAAGCAGCTATTAGTACCTGTGACAATGCCTGATAAGACTTTGGTGTTTGTGGAGTGGAATGAACAAACAACCTTTAAGCGTTCTGCTTTTGGAGCACTTGAGCCTGTGATTGATAGTATGCATCCGATTTTTGAAGTGAAAGAGTTAGATTTAGTCATCGTTCCAGGACTACTGTATAGTACGAAAGGAGACCGTCTCGGCTTTGGGGGCGGATATTACGATAGAACCTTACAAGACGTGGAAGATGTTCGCATTCTGTCAGTGGCGTATACGACTCAGGTGACACCTGTTGTTGACTGGCCAGTATTTGACACAGATATCCGAATTCCAACTATTATTACTAGTGAAGGAGTGGTTAGAGATGTTTAAGATTAACCCTTGGAAATTAGAACGTATGAAGAGAAATTTCAATGAGAACTTTAGCTTCACTTATTTATTTCTTGCGATTCAAGCAGCGCTGTTTATCGTGATGACGCTAGCGGGTAGTAGCACGAATGGACAAGTTCTTGTTAATTTCGGAGCGAAATTCAATCCGTATATCATTCATCAACATGAGTATTATCGTTTCCTAACACCGATTTTCTTACATATTGGACTGGAACATATTTTGTTTAATAGTGTGTTTTTATATATGATAGGTCGCCAGATGGAGTATGAAATTGGACACTGGAGATTCCTTGTCGTGTATCTGTTATCAGGAATAATGGGGAATCTTGCAAGTTTCGCCTTTTCTTCAAGTATTTCAGCGGGGGCAAGTACGGCACTCTTTGGACTGATGGGAGCAGTGGTTTATCTATCTCGTAAACATGGCTACATTCGTTCTTTTAGACAAATGGGAGTGCAATACGTAGGTCTACTTATTATCAATATTATCCTTGGATTTATTAATTCAGCGGTAGATAACTACGGGCACTTAGGAGGACTCGTCGGTGGATACCTAGTGATGATGGCGATTAGCTTTAGAGGGGACCGTCTTACAAAACCTGCTTCACGCATTGCAGGAATCGTAGCTTATTTTGTTATTGCGATTTTGCTTTTTACACTAGGAATGAAAGGGTAATGCTGTTATAATGTAAGCATATACAAATTTTCATGGAGTGAATAGTATGGAAAAGAAAATTATAGGTATTGATTTAGGTGGAACTTCCATCAAATTTGCGATTATTACACTAGCAGGTGAAATTCAACAGAAATGGTCGATTCCAACAAATATTCATGATGAAGGAAGTCATATTGTAGACGACATTATCGACTCGATTCGTCATCGTTTAGACATGTTAGGATTAACGACTGAAAACTTTGCGGGGATTGGAATGGGTTCTCCAGGAGTTGTTGATAGAGAGAATGGTACAGTCATTGGTGCCTACAACTTAAACTGGAAAACACTACAACCATTGAAAGAAAAAATCGAAGGCGCACTAGGAATTCCTTTCTTCATTGACAATGATGCTAACGTAGCAGCATTAGGTGAAAAATGGATGGGTGCTGGTGGAGACCAACCAGACGTAACCTTCTTTACACTTGGAACAGGTGTTGGTGGTGGGATTATCGCTGAAAATC
>ERZ773072.1428-NODE-1428-length-11940-cov-10.718805_pt1 | contig 11940 bp, 10 predicted proteins | sample MGYA00580617_ERZ773072 | MGnify/ENA primary metagenome ERZ773072 (study PRJEB29015, sample SAMEA2737970) | human oral metagenome | biome: human oral; feature: human-associated habitat; material: dental | place: China | collected 2122 ... | reverse complement strand
GTGAGATTCGCTCGGCAATGAATTGGCAAGCTCGAATTAAAGAGGCGAAGAAACTAGGCTTCACTTATGCGATTGCGCCAAAAGTTCATAAAGATAAATTTATAAAAGGTGTCAGCGATATGCGACAGGCGCTGATTGACTATTTACAATAGAAAGGGAAAAATGAAAGATTTTTACGGATTGATAATAATTATAATGTTACTTGGTTTGGCGGCTGAGATTTATTTCTTGGCAAAACCGCGACGAAATTCATCTGTGGGCGCAGCGCCAATTTTGGTCGACACGTCAGTACTCATGGACGGGCGAGTGACTGAACTGGCGAAGACTGGATTTTTACTGGGAAAAGTTATCGTACCTAGAAGTGTATTGACAGAATTGCAATTATTAGCTGACGGCGCAGACCATGACAAGCGTGAAAGGGCGCGATTCGGTATGGATGTTGTGAAGGAGCTTAAGGATATTTTGAAGTCTTCATTCGAGCTTTACGATGACAATATTCGCGTGCCTGAAGGTGTGGATTCGCGCTTACTGAAATTGGCAAAGGAAATGGACGCGGCAGTGTTGACACTTGACTATAATTTGAATAAGGTGGCGCAAGTTGATGGCGTTAAGGTTTTGAATATCAATGAGCTAGCAAAAAGTTTGAGGATGAGTTATTTGCCTGGTGATGAGCTGGATTTGGAGCTGTCGCAGAAGGGGCAAGATTCTCATCAAGCGGTTGGCTATTTGAAAGATGGAACAATGGTAGTTGTTGAGAACGCCAAGCGCTACATTGGGCAAACGAAGAAAATTGAGATTATTCGAAGTCTACAAACTGATGCCGGAAAAATGATGTTTGCGAAGCTTGTGGTTGAACAGAAAAAACCTGTAAAGCAGAAAGCTAGCGTTCCCAAAAAGCGCACAAATGGTCGCTCAAAAACATCAGCTCAACACGAGGCTGAGCTGATTAATTTAGTAAATAAGCAGTAAGGCTATTTAGATTGGAAACTGCCGCTTGAAGTTGCGGTATAGTACGCTGAATCTCTGACGGTTACGGAAACTGTATGAGTTCCGGCTTCTTCAAACTCTACAGTAGCAGTCTGCTTGCCGCCTGATGTGATCTCTGAACTCTTAATGCTCTTCCCGTCAACGGTAATTTCTATTGCAGCTAACTCCCAAGTTCCTGCTGAAACGTCTACACTTATAGTGTATTTATTACCGCTACGAGATACTGACATTGATCCAATTTGAGGCTTAGTGTCGTCACATTTGTGAACGTCATCTTCAGAATTGGCGTCGTATCCGGCGGGAACGCTAATAGATTCTTTCTTGGTCAAAGGATCGATAATCTTTGTCACTTCAATTTCTTCCTTTGCACCATCTGGAGTACAGTTTGTCGCCTTTTTCTTAGAAACTTTGTCGAAGGTGATTTTCTCTGTAGATTGACTTTGTCTCTTATTCCACCACGACGGGTAGAGTTCACCGTTGACAGTCTGGATTCCGCTTGGTCGCTCATACCATTGACCTGACTTCCATTTGCCTTCTTTGGCGTAAACTTGGATGTGGGCAAATTCCATAACGCTTCTAATTACCGGCATGCCGTAGTTGGAGGCTGATGTGCCAATCACACTAGTGTCGGAGTTTCCGAGCCACATTCCCATAACTAGAGCTGGGCTGTAATTAACAATCCAGAGGTCTTTTGGTTGTGAGCCTTTGTCGGAAGTACCGGTCTTCGCAGAGGTTCGAACGCCATTGACGCCTATCCAGCCGTGAAGTCCAGGGTTTCGGTCGGACAAGATGTCGTTCACAATGTATGCTGATTGCGAGTCGATAACTTGTTTTCCTTCATCTTTCCATTTTTTTAGAGTTTCACCTTGACTATTCTTTACTTCGATAACACTTGAGACGTCTTTTTGAACTCCCATTCGCGCTAGTGTTGAGTAGGCGTTTACTAATTCCGTCTGTTTGGTTCCGCACGCTCCAATTGCTGCACCAAGTCCGTATCCGCCAGCGTTTTCTTCTTGGCGGCAATAATTAGTATCACCCATCCTGCGGATTCCCTCAACGACAGGCTTTGCAGATCCGTCACCTATAATATAAGCTGCTTTAACTGCAGGAATGTTTCGTGACAAGGCTAGGGCTCTTCGAATGTTGATGGCGCCCATGAACTTATTATCCCAGTTTCGTAGGGTTGCTCCATATATCCTATCTATATTTTCATCGGTTAGTACTGTTCCACTACCATAGGCTTGTCTATTGTCACGCTTATCGAATAATTGAGTAAAGACAAGTGACTTAATCGTGGAGCCTGGCTGGATATAGGAAACTGCGGCATTATCCTGTCCGAAACCGGCATAATTAAAGTCACGGCTACCAACAAGCGCTACGATTTGTCCAGTCTGAACGTCTTCGACCGTTGCGGCGCCGTTACTAATTCGCACAGCGTCTGGTCGACCAGTTGCAAAGAACGACTTCATCTCATTTTCAAGTTTTTCCTGAATTCGCCAGTCAAGAGTGGTCTTAATCGTCAATCCACCGCGTCCAACGACCGATTCGCCAAGTTCTTTACTCAACTGGTTACGGACCATTAGTAGAAAATGGGGAGCTTTAATATTTTCTAGTTGCTCAGTTTGAGGCTTAAGTGTGCTTAAAATGTCAATCTTTTTAGCTTTTTCAGCCTCATCCTTGGTAATAACGCCTTGCTCGGCCATGTAATCCAGAACTGTATGCTGTCGGGCAATTAAAGCCTTATTTCCAGCGGTGTTATATGGATTATAGTAAGTTGGATTCTGTGGAATACCGGCAATTAGCGCTGCTTCTGCTAACGTCAGATCCTTTGCGTGCTTGCCGAAATATGTCTGGGCGGCAGATTCTGCGCCGTTACGACGACCGCCGTATGGAGACTCATTCAGATATAATGACAGAATTTGGTCTTTGCTATACATGCGCTCAACTTCGATTGCAAGGATGATTTCCTTGATCTTTCGAGGAATACCGCTAATTGATCGGTCGCCGGCCTCATCTGCGAAGAAGACTTGCTTGACGAGCTGCTGAGTTAGAGTCGATCCGCCTTGAACTTGGCGTCGTGAAGCAGTTGAGAGCATTGCACGCATTATACCACTAATACTGACACCGTGATGCTTATAGAAATCGCGGTCTTCAATTGCAACGGTGGCTTTTTTTAGATAGTCGCTAATCTGGTTAGATTCGACAACCAATTGATAATTACCCGTGCCTTTATCTTCCCAAAGTAAATTATCATTACGGTCGTAATATTTAGTGACGGTCGTCTGAACACGCTTAGCGAGCTCACCAGGGCGAATTTTATCGAGATCCTTGCGGAAGTAAGCGAACATTCCGCCGATAAGTAGTAGCATTAACAAAATACCGACGCCAAGAATTTTCAGCGCCATCAGTCCGCCACGCTTGGAGAACCAATATTTCGCTAGTCGCTTCGGATGTAATCGATAAAAGAATCGCTTTACGGGATGTTTTGGTAAAGTTGCCAAATATTCCGCACGTGCGCGTGAGTCCTTGTCCTTTTTTGTCTTATGTTTCTGCGCCAAATTGGCATATAAGTTCATCCGTTTTGACGGAGATTTCTTATCGCTTGAGCCGTGTCCGGCAGTGCTTATCGTAGTCCTTTTCTTCACAATTCTATTATATCACGCATATGTTTCGCTTCAATTGTAAAATTGATATACTAATATATAGAAAAGGAGTGATATGAAATTATCAGAAGAATTACAATGGCGTGGATTCTGGAATCAGACCACATTTACTGACGACAAGATTATTGATTCGGAGAATTTCACGCTCTATTTGGGGACGGATCCTTCGGCAGACAGTTTGCACGTGGGGCATTTGGCGGTTTATATGATGGTTCGGCATTTTTTGGAGCGCGGACATAAAGTGTTTTTGCTCGTTGGCGGTGGTACGGGAATGATTGGCGATATGCGCGACACGGAAGAGCGAAATCTGCTTCCGTACGAGGAAATTGAGCATAACAAGCAAGCCTTAAAATCACAAGTTTCGAGGATTTTTGCTGGACGAGATTTTACTTTGGTTGATAACGCTGACTGGCTGGCTGAGCTGGAATTGCTGCCGTTTCTTCGCGATATCGGTAAGAATTTCAATATGGCAGATTTGGTGAGCCGCGAATTTTTCAAGGCGCGCATTAATAATGGTAAAGGCCTGAGTTTTGCGGAATTCACTTACACTTTGCTTCAGGGCTATGATTTTTGGCATCTATTTAATCAATATGGCGTGAATCTGCAAATTGGTGGATCTGATCAATGGGGCAATTTATTATCCGGCGTGGATTTGATTCGTAAAAAAGAAAATACCGAAGTTTACGCAATGACTGCGCCACTGCTTATTAATAAGTCAACTGGTCGTAAATTCGGCAAATCCGAAGGTGGCGCGGTTTGGCTTGATGAAAATAAAACCAGCGTCTATAAATTCTACCAATTCTGGCTGAATGTCGATGATGAGAGCGCGATTGAATATATGAAGATATTTACGATGTTGGACCGCGATACGATTGAAGCTATTACTGAAAATCACGCTGTTAATCCAGGTGCTCGTTCGGCGCAGAAAGTTTTGGCTCGTGAAGTTACTGATATTGTCCACGGTAGTACGCGTCGTGAATCTGTTGAGCGCGTAACTGAAGTTTTGTTTGGTGGCGGCGATTTTAAGAAATTGTCGGACGATGATTTAGGTGCTTTGGCTGAAGAAATTCCTTGCGTTGATGCTGGAGCTGATGTAATTGAAGTGTTGGTAGAATCTGGGGCCGTTGGTTCGAACGGTGAAGCAAAGCGACTATTAAAATCTGGAGCTATTAGTCTAAACGGCGAAAAGCTTGCCGAAAATAAAGTCGTCAATGACACGTCGTTATTAAAGAAGGGTAAAAACACGTTCGTATTAATTATGGAAGGGGACGAATAATGAAGAAAATTATCGGTTTTGATTTGGACGATACGCTAGCAATTACAAAATCGCCAATTAGCGATCGTATGGCGGAGATTCTTAGCCGATTGCTTGAGAATTATGACGTTTGTGTGATTACTGGCGGCACGTTTCAACAGATAAAGAAGCAGGTGATTGACAGGATTAACGTTGCTCCAGAGTTGCTTCAGAAGTTTCACGCGATGCCGACTTGTGGAACTCGATATTATCGATTTGACGCCGCTGATAATGAATGGAAAATTCAGTATGCGAATGATTTATCTGATGAGCAAAAAACTCAGATAACTACGGCTTTGGAAGAAGTTGCGAAGGAAATGGGTATTTGGTGCGAAAATCCTGCGGGTGAAATAATTGAAGATCGACACAGTCAGATCACTATGTCAGCTTTGGGTCAGCAAGCTACACCTGAAGATAAATATGCGTGGGCTGAAAAATATAAGGATATCCGTCCGATATATCGCGACAAGGTTGCGGAAAAGTTGCCTGGGCTTGAAGTACGAATTGGTGGTACGACCAGCACTGACATCACGCTTCCGGGAATTGATAAGGCCTATGGAATTGGCAGATTGCTTGAATTGAATGGCTGGTCGAAAGAAGAAACGCTGTTCTTTGGCGATAAAATTGAAGAAGGTGGCAATGATTTTCCAGTGAAGCAAATGGGTGTAGATTCAATCGGCGTGAGAGGTTGGGAAGATACAGCCTACGCCCTGGAAGGCATCAACGCCGTTTCGTAGATGAAACTAGCAACTCCTCTTGAGCAAATTAAAGGCGTCGGTCCGAAAACTGTTCAGGCTTTAGCAGCGGCCGGTCTTACGACGGTTTCTGATGCCCTGAATTTCTTACCGCGAGCATATGACGACTATTCAACTGCGGTTAATATCGCAGATCTTCAGCCGGGAAAAGTTACTGTTAAGGCGCGCTGCGAGTCGGTTTCGACGCGTATTGTTCGGCGCGGACTTAGAATCACGACCGCGGTTTTGGCGGATAAATCAGGCAAAGTTAAGGCGGTTTGGTTCAATCAGCCGTACCGCGAAACGCAATTAAAATCTGATGCGGAATTTATTTTTTCTGGTCAATTTGGCATGCAATATAATCGCTATCAAATCAATAATCCGTCCGTCGAGCTGGCGAAAGAAATTGCCAAAACTGCTGCGGAAAATAATTCTGAAATTCAGCCAGTTTATAAGTCGATTAAAAATATCCGCCCAAAAACCGTGCAGGATTTGATGAAAAATATTCGTCCAATTATGGATTTTTTGCCCGAGACTTTGCCAGAAAGCATTATTCGGCGCCAAAAATTGATTAGTCGTTCTGAGGCGGTTAAATTTCTTCACGCACCAAAAACTCATGAGGAAATTTCTCGCGGTCGTGAGCGCCTGGCGTTTGAGGAGTTGTTCGAGATGATATTGGCAGCACAGCTTAATAAGCAAGAGCAGACCAGATTAACAGGTTGGAAGATTTCGTTTAATAAGTCGGTCGTGAAGAGTTTTGTCGATCAATTGCCGTTTCCTTTGACCAACGCTCAGCGCCGCGCGGCGTGGCAAATTTTGCAGGATTTGGAGTCTGATCATCCGATGAATCGGTTATTACAAGGAGATGTTGGCTCGGGAAAAACTGTCGTTGCGGGATTGGTGGCTGCGGAAGTGGCGAAGGCTGGTTTTCAGACGGCAATTATGGCGCCGACGGAGATTTTGGCGCAGCAACATGCGAAAACGCTTGACGAGTTATTGTCGCCATTTGGTGTGTCTGTTGCGCTTCTGACGGGTCACGTGAAAGGTGCGGCGCGCAATCAATTATTGGACAATTTGGCTAGCGGCAATATTGATGTTGTGGTTGGCACACACGCGCTAATTCAGGAAAAGGTTGCGTATCATAAATTGGGATTTGCGGTGATTGACGAACAGCACCGATTTGGCGTGAAGCAACGGCAAGCTTTGTTGGAAAAGTCTGATTTTATGCCGCATCTTTTAAGCATGACAGCCACGCCAATTCCGCGCAGCTTGGCGCTGACATTGTACGGAGAGTTGGATATTTCTATTCTGGACGAGTTGCCCTCTGGTCGCCAGCCGATTCAGACTAAGATTTGGTCGCCGGCGTCAGCTCCGAAGCTTTACGAATCGATTGAAAATGAGCTAGCCAAAGGTCGCCAAGCTTACGTTATTTGTCCGTTAATTGACGATAATCCAGATAACGATAAAAAATCGGTGGAGGCGGAATATAATAAACTATCTAAGACTATTTTTAGCCATCGTCGAGTTGGGCTGTTGCATGGAAAGCTTCCTGTCGAAGAAAAAGCTGAAGTGATGCAGAAATTTGCGGACGGCGAGCTGGATATGCTAGTCAGCACGACTGTGGTTGAGGTTGGTGTGAATGTGCCGAATGCGACGGTGATGTTGATTGAGAATGCGGATAATTTTGGATTGAGTCAGTTGCATCAATTGCGCGGGCGAGTTGGGCGTGGGAAGCATCAGAGTTTTTGTCATTTGATGATGAGCGGCCACGATAAGCCGAGTCAACGACTTCGGGAGATTGAGAAGTCGCAAGACGGATTTTATTTGGCGGAGGTTGATTTGAAATTGCGTGGACCTGGCGAGATTTACGGCAAAATGCAACACGGGGATTTGAACTTGAAAATTGCCTCGCTGGCGGATACGGCGCTAATTTCTCGCGCTCAAACCGAAGCCGAACGTTTTGTCAAAGAGGGGCAAGATTTGCTACAATATAATCATCTGGCGCATGCCGTCAGTCGCTATCAGCGATTAACTGTTTTAAATTAATATGTATGCAGGAACAACAATTAGGGATGGCTCTGGTCGATTTATTGGCGTCCACCAAAAAATAGATCGAGTCGCAAGGAGAAATATAGAACCAATTCTTCCTGATTGGTGTGATTTTCCCGACATTAAAAATATTCTTCATTTTGAGGGTAAGAATGGTCCTGATGGCGTCAAGCGAAAAAGTCCAGCGGTGGACGAGCCTTGGCATTTTATAAATCCGGACGATCCGAATGACACTGCACTTTTGGAGATGATTGACGGACATATTGGCAATTTAGCCCGAGCACTGCGAACAAATAATTCCGAGCGAGCAGCGTTTGAGGCGGCTTGGATGGCACACGCAATTACTGACGGTTTGACTCCAGCTCATCATTTTCCTCTGGAGCAAGCTATGGCGGAACTTCGCGGCGGTGAAGGGTTGGAGACGCGAACCTCAATTTTGAAGAAAAATCTCATGAAGGGCGATAACGGAATTGAACTGATTAAGAACAACTGGAAATTCTGGGGCGCCAAAGGTATGATGACGACGCACGTGGCGTTTGAGGCTGGCGTAGCTAGCGTGGTAGCGTATCCGCGTTTTAAGGATGCAATTCCGAGTGACGATGAGATATTGCAAGTGAAAAATCACGGCTATCGTGAGTATTATTTGGACCAAGTTCACGCCGTGGCATCGATGAAAATGTACGACAATTTTAGCAAGAGCGGCTGGACGACGGACCTTGCTTGGCAGACAAATCACGAGCTAATGCCGATTATTATAAAGTCGGTGATGTTGGGTTGGCTGGCGTCTATTTGGAAACTTGAGGCAGAAAAAAGTGAGAGTTAGGATTATCTCTGGCGAATTTGGTGGGCGATTCATAAAAACTCCGTCCGGCTCAACTACACATCCTATGGGCGAGCGAGTACGTTCAGCTATGTTCAATTCTTTAGGTGAATCGATACGCGGCGCACGGGTTTTGGATGCTTTTGCGGGGTCTGGCGCTATTGGACTAGAGGCGTTAAGTCGCGGTGCGGAGTCGGCGGTTTTCGTGGAGCGAGATCGAGTCGCTCAGCGAGTAATTGCTGAAAACATAAGCATTTTGGGTGTCGAAGAAAAATCTATTGTAATAAAAACAACGATAGTAAATTGGTTAGAAAGTGCGAGTTCAACAGGGGAGTTCGATATTATTTTTGCTGATCCGCCATACCATAATCCACAGTTTTCCACAGTTTCTAAGTTAATGAGACTACTCAAACCGGGTGGATTTATGATATTATCACATCCAGGAATAGGTGAGGTGCCAGTTCAAGACAAAACTGTTGTGGTGGACAGTCGTAGTTATGGGGAGGCGCACCTCACCAAGTTCCTACGATTGGAATAAGTTTGATGATCGTTCTGATAAATATCAGAGCGTTTTTAATAGAAAAAAGTAGATAAATTATGAATGAATTTATTTTAGTAGCAATAAAATTATTGATCGGATTTTTTGCGCTGACGATAATAATTAACGTTACAGGAAAAGGTAATTTGGCACCATCTTCCGCTAGTGATCAAGTTCAGAATTATGTACTTGGTGGTATTATCGGCGGCGTTATTTATAACAATGATATTAAGATTTTGGACTATGTTGGGATTTTGTGTATATGGTGTGTGTTGGTATTGACGCTGAAGTGGATAAAGAAACATAGCGTTAAGGCTAAACAGCTGATCGATGGGAAGGCTTTGATAATTATAGATAATGGAAAGATAAATATCGAAAATTGCGAGAAGGTCGGCTTAAGTGCTCATGATGTTTCTTTCAAGCTTCGAACCCATAATATTTACTCGACGAAAGACGTGAAAAGGGCTGTTGTTGAACAGGATGGCGAGCTTATTATTTCGCACAAAGGCGAGGAAAATCCGAAATTCCCGTTAATAACGGACGGTCAATTGCAAGCTGATATCTTGGATGTAATCGGAAAAGACGAAAAGTGGCTGCTTGGTCAGCTTAAAAAACGAGGCTTAGAATCTTACGGAGATGTATTTTTAGGCGAGTATGTCGACGGTGATTTGATTCTGACTGCTTATAATTAAAGATGAATTAACTGGACGGGATGAAAAACGTCGTTGTTTGATAGTGTTGTGAAGTTAACTCTACCACTACATCTGGTGGTGTCGTATAATGGTTTATAGACAAAGTAAAAAGAGGAGGAATGTAGAGGAATGCCGTGTATTGATTATTTACCAAATGGAACAAATACAGATGCGCAACAGGCAATATTGAATAATAATCCGAGCAGTGAGCTAGGAAATGATACGACAGAATCTAGCCAAAACAGCGATCTGGATGTTCTTGATTGTTATCCAGACCTGGAAGCCCTCACCGAGGCTGCTAATGACAAGAAAATTAACGATAATATGGCTAGGTTGGCGACTGAATGCGCGGGCGTTTATCCTATGGGAGAATGTGATCTAGAAACAGGAACGTTGTTCTAGTCGAGTATTTTTATTACTGGACAATAAGTAAAACTCCGCAATATCCTGGAACTGTCATTTGGAGATTTTCTGCGGTAATTAAATCGACAGAGTAAGTCGAGGTAATGATCTTGGCGTTTTCTGGAATGGAGAAGCTTTGTTCTGTGTCCGCGAAATTGATGAAAATGTAAGCACGTTGACCAGTCAGCTCTCTTTTTAATCCGAGAATAAAGCCGTTTCCAGTGTTTTCTACAATACTCAAATCGCCATTTTTAAGAATCGGGAGAGTTTGGCGTAATTTTAGCAGATTTCGGTGTATATTAAGCAGAGAATCGTTTGCGATTTTTTCACTATCAACGTTAATTTTCGTGCGGTTTTCATTAACAGGAAGCCAAGGTTTTGCACTTGAAAAGCCTGCAAATTGCGAATCATTCCATTGCATTGGCGTACGTTCCAAATCTCGGCTATCAACAACAGAATTGGCGGGGCTAAAATTATCTTGAATGTCATCAGCGGTCAATTCTCCATTCGTCATGCCAATTTCGTCGCCGTAATACACTACGCTGATTCCTGGAGTGAGGAGATTTAAGAAGCTGAGGGTGCGGGCACGTTCTTCGCCCAATCTGGAGGCAATTCGCGGCTGATCGTGATTTCCGATGCAGAAAAATGGCGTGGTTGAGCTCGCTGATTGCAAGTAATTTTCGATTTTTTTCTCAATATTTTTAGCGTGCCATTCGTTGTCGCGATATTCCATAAAAAACGCCGAGGCTTTTGGGTGGGCTGTCAGGATTTGGCTGTATTGATGATAAATATCACCCAGCTTATTGTCGGGATAAAATTCAAACACCATTTGCTTGTCGTCATATTCGTCGCAGACTGACGCCAATTCTTGCAAATATTCCTGAAAATGCGGTCCCATTTTACAGTGGTCGTGGATAAATGCTCCGTAATCGTCTGGATTGCCATAAAAATCAGGATTTGGAGAATCGTCTTTAAAGTCGGGATCTTTGGAAATTCCCCAAATTGCATCGACACGCATTCCATCAACTCCCAGATCAAACCAAAATCGTACTATGTTTTTCATTTCAGTACGCACTTCAGGATTATCCCAATTCAGATCTGGCTGCGTTTTCAGGAACGAATGCAGGTAAAATTGCCCGGTGAGCTCGTCAAATTCCCACGAACTGCTGCCAGACAAACTTCGCCAATTGTTAGGCTCTCTATTATCTTTTCCGTTGCACCAAACATAGTAATCTCGCTTGGGGTTGTCGCGTGAAGATCTGGATTCTTGAAACCACGGATGTTGGTCTGAAGTGTGGCAGGGAACGAGATCGATCATAACTTTAATGTCGAGATCGTGAGCCTTTTTAAGTAGCGCTTGGAAATCTTCCATTTGACCAAAAGTCGGATCAATTGCTCGATAATTTGCGATATCATAACCAAAGTCGGTCATTGGTGATGTGAAAAATGGCGAAATCCAAATCGAATCGATGTTCAGCCATGATAAATAATCCAGCTTCTCAGTAATTCCGTTCAAATCGCCAATTCCATCGCCATCCGTATCCAGAAAACTGCGCGGATAAATTTGATAAAGGGAGACGACATCTTGCCAGGTTTTCATAGTTTAAGTATAAGCGAGATATAAATAAAATGCTAATATTCTAAAACCGGACAATAAAAATAGCCCAGATAAGCTGAGCATATTTAATTTCAAATTGGTGCGGGTAAGGAGACTCTAACTCCTGGCCTCTTCCATGGCAAGGAAGCGCTCTAACAACTGAG
>ERZ773072.1426-NODE-1426-length-11962-cov-4.792727_pt1 | contig 11962 bp, 14 predicted proteins | sample MGYA00580617_ERZ773072 | MGnify/ENA primary metagenome ERZ773072 (study PRJEB29015, sample SAMEA2737970) | human oral metagenome | biome: human oral; feature: human-associated habitat; material: dental | place: China | collected 2122 ... | reverse complement strand
AGTTCACGGCGGCCCTGGAGACCATCGGAGCCGACGTCCGCTACTGGGAGAACACCGAAGGCGGCCACGGAGGGGCAGCCGACAACGCCCAACAGGCCTGGATGAACGCTCTGATCTGGACCTTCCTGCACCACACCATAGGCCGCTGACCGGCACCGCGAAACCCGCCCCGGTCCGGCCCGCATCCGGTTCGCTGGCCTTCCTGCGGCTCGCCAGCCCTGTCGTCGTCCGCCAGCCCACCCGACGGAAACACCAGCCTTACGGACAAACGCCAGCGCTACAGCGCAAGCAAACGACCCAAGGCAAGCGAACCATCAGGGGTACATTCCTTGAGACCTATTCATAGGGATGCTTCACTTCCCCAAACTAACGCTTTGCCCCCAGGGAGGAGATGGGCGCGGCTTGCCCGATCTGAGATAATGATGCCTATTCACAGCCATATTTAAGTGTGCTCTGACTAGGGAGTCAGCTGACCAACAAGCAGCCCACGAATAAGCTTCAATGAATGAGCATACCTTCTCACCCGTCGGACTGATCCTTGTACTTGACGACCCGCTCCGCAATCGGATCAGCAAACTTATCACTCTTGAGAAGTTTGCGCTCATTGACTGGAACAGCGGAGATCTGTTCCAGGAACTGCCTAGCGAGCGCATCGGCAGCAGCCACCTCTTCAGGCGTTGGTAGATTCGGATGATCTTTTTCGGTCATAGTTACACCTCCATCATGACAATGATACGCTTGCCTTCTTGTGAACTAAAAAAATTACTAGTCACCAAGAAATCAGTGTTCTTATCGAAAAGAATTTCCGACTCTGCGTAAATTGAATAGGGAGAAACATTCTTACCATGCTTCGACGTGATGAGGAACAATGTGTTACCCGGGAAGGCAATTTTCCGGTCAGATGTGGTGCTGGTGAAACCAGCCTCGGAATACACCTCTCCCGGAACATAACTGGCAATCTGATCAGAGGTCAACGTCGTACCTCGAAACACCGGGCCGTTCCAATCCGGAAGCTTCGACAATGCTTCGGACACGGCAGCCGCACGTTGACTGGTGCCGGGGCTCACAAATTCTCTAGATCGGAGTGGTTCATTGATCTCACGGAACCCTTCTCCCGTGTAGTCACTCAGCGCAGCAACATCTGCTGCGTCGAGCACTGAGGCCGAACCTCCTGCTGCACCGTGGTCTCCATTGGTTGCTGCACCTGCGCCGCTTCCACTTCTCGCATGGCGTGAGACGAAGCCCTTGCCAGCCAATGCCGCCTGGTGGAGGTGCCGCGCGGCCTGCGAGACGGATTGCTGCGCCATATAGAGAAAGATCGTGGTCTGATTGTTGTCCGGACGCGCCGAGCCTTGCATCACACTGGTCACGTTCCTCACAGCTTGCTCGAGCCGTCGAGCATGCTGCTCCAAGTGAGCAGCATAGTGCTCAGCCTCTTTGGTCACGCTATCCAGCACAACCAAAAGATCCTGCAATGTGCTCATCAGAACTAGTCCTTGCCCAAGCTCCTTAGAGCGACGCCGCAAACCTGCTCGCCGCCTGCGATGCCTGATGCAAAGCAGCGATCGCTGCGTCGAGTTGCTTCTCGGCAACTTGGAAAGCCTGAATCATGTCCTTGTCGACACCCTGCGCACTACCTCCTATGGTTGCCTGTACTTGATTCACCGCCTGGGAGAACTTGGCCTTGAATCCAGACAAGCCACCTGCGGTCGATCTTGCATCACTCGAGATGCTGACTAGCTGCTGTTTCACACCACTGAGCTGAGACATTTCCTACCCTTTCCATCTCTTTTTATTTAGCGACAAACACAGCAATTACCATGACGGTCACCACCACCATGGCAACCACAACTACCGAGCAGATGATCAGAACACCTTTCCGCCGTTGAGCTATGACAGCAGTCTGATCCTTTGCCTCCGTCTGTTCTTGACGGATACGGTCTCGTCGGAGTTTGAGAGCGACCGCCGCTTGTTGCGCTGCCTGAGCACGAGTCACTGCGTCATTCTTCTTCTGCGAAGCGATGCGAATTACTGCCTTGATCTCCGTTTCAACAACTGCAACAGCCCGGATATGCTCATTCATCGCCCTGCGGACAGCACCCTCATCCCCGCTGGGCATGGTCTCAGTCCGTACTTGTGTGGAGAGAAGAACGCTGTGAGCTTTGAGTGATTCGACAGCAGTCAAGTATCGCGAGTTCGCCGTACGACGTAGATTGGCGATTCGCGTCTCAGACCGCTGGAACTCTCTGTCCGCTTTCTGCTTCGCACGTGTAGCGATTTCATCCGCTGCGGCCAAACCAGAGCTGCGCTGAGTAGGAATCTGCAGGAGTGTTGCCAGCTCCATCTCATAGTCAGTATACGTCGCCCTAGTCTCTTGGGGGAAAGGTGCTGCCATGGCTACCGCGCCTCCCAATCGGTCTTGGCGAGCGTCGTCACGTCGCGCACCGTGACGGGTGTGAAAGGAATGATGGTCACCGGTCCAGACAGCTGCGTCCGGTCGGACAGCAGACCTCGGTTGTCCCGCACCGACCAGTTCACGAATGCCCCGAGAAACTCCTGTACGCTACTCTGGTCGATTCTCAGCATCAGCAGCGCATCAATATAACCTGCGCCACCGAAGCCGATGTGCGAGCTGAAGGTAGCAGCGTTGGCCCACCAGCCGAGGACATGAACGTTCTTGGCCGATCCCATACGGAGCACCTGTTGAAGATCCTCGGAAGGCTTGCGCGCGAACGCGTCCGGTATATCTAGCACCGTCGCCCGATCAAGCCCGAAGCCAAAGATGTAACGTGATGCGGAATCGACTTCCCTAGAGTCAATTTCTGCGACAAGTTCCTGAAGATAACTCACTATCTCGGCACGTGAGACCCGGCGAACCGGGTAGCCGATGGATTCCATGATGGATAACCACTGGGAATGGTTGTTCCGCGAGAGTGCTTGATTGTCGAGCATGTCGAGACTCACAAACTCGGCTTCGCCTGCGGGGTGTTGAAGCGCCAGCGAGATGGCTGCAGCCTGTAAAGCACCCACCGCATTGTTCACAGGATCTTCCCCGATTCCAATCCCTTCAGGTTCACCAGCTCCCAGGATGGCGAGGTGTCGCCCTGGGTCCGCGGTCAGTGGAATTCCTTGGGGATCACCGGTGACCCCGATCGGGTAGCCAAGCAAGGCAACTGCGGTTTCATGCTTAGTAGCAGACCTAGAATGGAGATGCCGAAGCGCTTTCATTGCGTCACTGATGCGAATCTCGCTGCCGCCGTCGAAAACCAACGGTGGTTCAATCTCGTCACGTACCTGCAACCACCAGTCCTTCCGCAAAGCAGCAAGTTGATCATCCTTGGCGACTGCAATCGTGATCTGCCGATTGAAGTCAATGAGACCGTAGTCCAGGTTGAGGATGGCCTCGCCGCGCAGCCGTAGTCGGGCTGCTGCGTCGTTCCCTTGACTGAGCGTGGCGAACGACTCCTGAACCGCATTCTTGAGTGCCAGTCGGATTGGGAACTGCGCAAAGATTCCACCTTCTCGCATCATGAGCGCAGGGATACCTGATATGGTCTGCGAAGCTAAGACGAGATGAACACCATACGAGCGTCCCTGGCGCGCAATTTCTTCAAGTAGCTGCGCCGCTTCATCAGCGGTATTTTCATTAGGGTCGAACATCATGTGAAACTCGTCCACGATCACTACTATCCTCGGCATGCGCTCACCAGGAAAGGCCGCACGGTATCGAGCGATGTCCTCACCATATGGACGAAACAGTCTAGCACGGCGGGAGAACTCGGATTTAATGTGCTTTAGTACTGCCAACCCGAACTCCCGATCACTCTCCAGCCCAAGCACACGGGCATGTGGCAGGAATTCCGGCGAGTCTGGCGTCGGTGCCATCGGATAGAGAGTAACTCCTTCTTTATAATCCAGGAGATAGAGCTCCAATTCGTCAGGAGAATATCGCTGCGCGAGGCTGTGTATGATTATTTTGAGCAGGTTGGACTTACCTTGACCGACCGCACCAGTGACGAGAATGTTGTGTCGCTGATCTTCCCTGTCACCAAGAGTGACTTCAACAATATCCGGACCCGCAATCCCGAGCGAGAACCGCAGCCGTTCGGTACTGTTATCCGTCCACCTTGATTCAAGTGGTTGTACACGCTCGAACAGTACTGAAGGTGCCGAAACCGATGCTGCTTGCGCGACAAGAGCGTCGACATCACGAACAAGCGCGGCGCGGTCACGCGCAGAAACCTTCAGTATAAACTCGGGATGGCGCGTCCATCGGAGCATCTTGTTTTGTTCATGGATGGTCATACCCAGAGCGTCAAGCCGACCTTCACGCCACCAACCCGGTTTGTCCATGTTTCCCGGCGACATGACGAACACGAAAACGACCCCGGCTGCAATTCCGGCTTGCGCGAGCGCGAGCACCTGCCGATGCAGTGGTTCATCGATGCCTGTGGGGTAATCCGTGAGCACGACGAGTTTGAACCTCTCAACTGGGCGACCGGCCTCGGCCCGAAAGTCAATCAGTGACGATGAAACTCCACGCAGCATCTCATTGATGCGCTGCACATCAGATACCAGCTCACGGATTGTACTCTCAAATTCAGACGCAGAGTTCAGCACACGTAAAGACTCCTTCGAGAGGCTCCGAAGAGCACTGAACGGAGACATGATCGATGACAGATTCGGGTCATGGACGATGACATCGAGTTGTCCCGGCGCAGTCCCTTGGAGGGCACCCCAGACGATATCCACTCTTTCCAACGGTCTGCCGAAGTCTCAATGATCACATTACCGTGGCCGATTAATGGCAGGATAAACGGCGTTCCTGTTTCCGCATCCATTCCTAGCGCAGACTCATCGATGGAGATCTTGCCAAGGGTAATGTATTCCGCCACGTTAAGCGGGCCATTGTTCTTTTTCAGCATTACCTCGGCGATGTCCCGCACGCGAAGACCACGCTCGAAGATAGCCTGCGCAGCCTTGGCATGGACTGTCGCTCGTTGCTTCATCAGCTCGGCCTGGGCCCTCTGATGGGCACTGGCACGAACTCTTACCGCCGTTTCGTGGGCTGCGTCGAGAACACCCATCAGTCTTGCGTGAGCGGATCGAAGCTCCTGAGCAGCGGAATCAAGTGGCGTTGTCATTGATCCGCACAGCGACGGTTACTTGAGCAGGACGCAGCAGGCGATCACCAAGCAGATAGCCTTTTCGCGTGACCGCTACAATACTGTTTTCCGGAAACTGGTCACTAGCGCGTACGGTATCGACCATCTGATGGACCCGGGCGTCAAACTCCCCTGAATCGTTCACCTCGATGAGTTCTCGGCGGAAGAACACCTCCAGAAGCTCCTTTGCGACCGAGTCGTTCAATTCCGATGAGGGTGGCTCCGCCTGCAGCCTGTCGACGGCAAGCAGAGCTTCCTTAAACAGTGTTTCGAGCTGACGATGGCAAAGCACCCCAGTTACCGTACGCGACTGTTCTTGAATGATCTCGATGAGCGCTTTCTTGTTCTTATCTTCGACCAGCCTCCGCTGAAACAAATCCCGGAGCTTGCCGACCTCATCCCGCAGTTCACTGATCACCTCAGCAACCATCGTTTCATCTCGGTCCATCATATTCAGCCCCTTTACTGGAGCCCGGCTTGGCGGAGATAGACGGGTGCATTCTTCCAGTTCCATTTCCAGCCGGGCATACGGCGTGAGCGGACGAACAAGATTACCCACAGGATCGCAAGAGCAAGGAAGAGCACAACGAAACCTTGATTTACCCTAGAGGCAATGAGCACGGCAATGATCGTAGCGATCTCTCCAGCAACAAGAAGACCCAGACCTTCGAAAGACCAGAACTTCACCAATTCGGCACGCTCGACAGTCACACGGAGTCCATCCAACTCTTCGCGAAGTTCGGCATCAGCGATCCCGAGTGAATCAATGATTCTCAGCTTCTCCTTGCTATAATTCAATTGCTTTTCCGTAATGATATATCGCAAATTATCATGATCGATAGGCCAAGCGCGAATGATCGTTTCCATAAGCACCAAACCGTAGAAATATCGGATCATGTCATCCTCGGGAAGCTTCTCATGAGCAGCTTTGAGAATATCGCAGGCCTTATCAACATTTCCGAGCATACCCTCGGAGATACCCACGAACGCTGAATAATAGACATTGCCCGGCTCAAGCTGGCTGGCACGCATGTACTTAGGCAGCGCCTTATCCCAGAGTCCGTTCTCCTTGTAGAGATCACCCAGCTCTGCGTGATACGAGGCATCGTTCGGGTTAAGCCGAACTGCTTCGTGGAGTTCGAACTCGGCGTCGGCATTATTACCGAGCTGATACGAGCTGAGACCGCGCAGGTGCCACGCCTCAGGGTTCTCGGGCTGCTGCTCTGTAGCCTCGCGAGCAGCGTAGTTGGCAAGTGATCCGTTACCCTGCACGAGATAGTCACGTGCAACCTGCAGCCAGTCACGTCCCTGCGCTGGACCGATCTGGGCCGGCTCGGGAATCGCGACCTGGGCGGCGAGTCGCTGATCGTAGTCTCGACGCTTCGAAGCGTCGAGCAGGATCGTCTCCGCCTCGGCGATGTTCTTGATCGTCTGCTCGGCAAGCTGACGGGTCTCCAGCTTCGGATGGCTGGCACGCGGCGTCCACTCCCGTCGCTTCTCAGCTATTGCCTTCTGCAGGTCTTTTACACTGGCATCCTGATCAACTCCGAGGATGTTGTAGTAGTTATTAAGTGACATTCCTTATCCTTACTAGACCCGCCGGGTGCTACTGGACTGAAAGCGATGTGATCTTAGTTTTCGCGGCCTCGACTTGTTCGTCCGTAAGATTGGCGAGACGGTCAACCTCGAAAGTTCCGAGGGACTGGTTTGTCGTCAGATCAGTAACCTCAACGAAGACTGTCTGGTCGATATCATAGGCATAGGTTATACCGAGTGGCGCACCCTTGGGATAGGGCGGGAGCGATATCTTTTTTGAGCCGATTTCCACGACGTAATCTGGATTGGCGTCATCTCCCTGAGTGACGCGCACAAGCACAATTTTCTGATCATCCTGGACAGTCGCTCCAGAAGTGCTGTACTCGGCAGGAATTTTCGTGTTGCGCGGGATAATGACCTCGTTGATCTCGCGATCGGTTTCGCTATCAATAAAAATCACCCCAAGACCCTGCGATGTCACATCTGAGATGACTGGAGTCTGACCGTCGAAGACAGCAAGATCCGTATCAGCATTGGAGGCTTCCTCCATCGCCGCCCGAATTGCCGCCCCCATGGCAACAGCATCGTCGGGATGCACTGAGCGATTGGCTGGTTTTCCTGCCAAGCGCTCGATGAGTTCACGCACCATCGGCATTCGAGTTGACCCACCAACCAACAATAGATGGTCAATATCCGCCCACGTTGCACCCGCCTCGCTCAATACGAATTCGGTCAAGTCCTTGGTTCGGTTCAAGAGGTCCTTGGTGATGTGTTCGAACTCCGCTCGTTCAATGGAGACTCGGTACTGAGCGCCCCCAGCAGAGAGGTGCACCGCTGTCGCCGCTACCGTTGTCAGGCTTCGCTTTACCATCTCGGCCTTCTCGCGAAGTAATGCGACCTGCTCTACATCATCGAGTAGATCATTCGGCCCACCTTGTTCTTCGACCTTCTCGGCAATGTGCTCAATGAGTCTGTTGTCGAAGTCAAATCCCCCGAGCATTCTGTCGCCATCTGTCCCCAATACGTCGAAACCATCATCGGTGATACGCATGAGGGTCACGTCGAACGTGCCACCGCCGAGATCATATACGAGAATGAGTCCCTCCGCGGAGGTGTCGAAACCAAACGAGAGAGCGGCAGCGGTGGGTTCATTGAGGACTCGCAGCACATTCAATCCTGCGATGGTTCCGGCGTGCTTGGTCGCTGTGCGACGCGCATCATCGAAGTAGGCAGGCACTGTGATAACGGCGTCTCGGACAGGTTCGCCCAGCACAAGCTCGGCATCCTCCTTCAAACGTTTGAGAATAATGGCAGAGATTTCTTCCGCAGAGTAGCTTTTGCCGCTCGTCGACGTGAACCGCCAACCCGGGTCACCCATCTGCCGCTTGACGAACTGAACCACGTCGTCAGGGGCGCTCGCCGCCGAGTGCTTCGCCATTGTTCCCACAAGCGGTTCGTCGTTGCTCCCCAAGGCCTGGAACAGAACAACCGAAGGGGTGATGTCCTCCCCGTCGCGGTTCGGCAGGATTTGGACCTCTCCCGAGTCAAGCAGAATGGCGACTGCAGAGTAGGTCGTCCCAAGGTCAATCCCGATTGCCCGAGCCATCAGTCAAACCGCCTGGTCGATCTTGCGGATGATTTTCTTCGACATCCACCAGCCACTGCTGACGACCAAGCCGTAACGCGACGTCCAAGCAGACATCCAGGCTCCGACAGCAGTCTTGTTATCGGCAGTCGCCTCGAAAGATATGGAGATGGTTGCTCCTCTTCCGGTGACGGAACGGCGGCGGAAGTTCAGGTCCCCGGGACCATCGATCTCCTCCCAGAGCAATTTTCCAAAACTATCCTCTACAAGTGCATGAAGACGGGGCAGGCTGAGACTGGTGACCGTCTCATACTCCCGTTTAGCAACAATTGTCAGCCAAATATTGACCCCAAGGGCCACGCCAATTATGAGAACGAAAACAAGGAGGACACTATTACCATCCATATGAACGACTCCCGGGTATTACGAATTGATCGTCAGAGAATACTAGGAAAGGAAGCATTCTTGCTCCAAGAGCAACAAATCACTTCGCAATCCTTTCATGGTTTTCTCTCGAACTTTGGTTAACGGCTTCATCATTGCAAGCACCACCGGGATTAGCACCGTATGAGAAAAAGTGAGACACTTCAGGGATGTCGAACAGCTCAGATCATTCTCAGCGGCAGGCGTGGATCGAGTTCGGGGCCAGTCTGCAGCGGTTCCGGAAGGGAACCAGCCTGCAGAAACTCGCAAGCTGCGAGCGCAACCAGGGAAGTAACAACGTCTCACGCGCACAGCTCTCACGCTACGAACGTGGTGAGATCCTTCCCAAGATCTGGCGCGCCAAGCACCTCGATCTCCTCTACGAGGCAGATGGGTGGGTGGAGATGACCTTGGCAAACTTATGGGACAACCGATGGGACCCTTGGCGACATAGCCAAACAGCACCTACCAAGTCATACGTACATCGCTGGCCACCCGACTATTCCGGCCCGGTCTGGATACGCATGGCTCCCACCGCCTCCTCGATGAACGAGGAACACCGCATAGTCCTCACCTGGGGACCATGGACTGCCTTGGTGAACACATCCCTGCCGCAGGATGGAATCTATCTCACCACCGGCAAGGCAAAGGACGATGAGACATCAGTGGCGATCGAGATAACATGCCACCAACCCGTGTTCGCGCTCTTCGGATCCGGGACACCCGACGGTGCCGCTCAAATCATTGATATCAGGCATAACTGGATACACAAAATCTTCACTCAGATATTCTGAACACCCAGTTGCTCGTCGAAAGGAATAGGTAGCACCCGGTCTCCGAAATTCAAGGCCTCACCTTGTGATCCACTCCGGATCGGCGATGCTGTACTGATTGATGCCGAGAGGTTCCCGTTGCCCGAATTCCACTTTGGCAGCCGGCTCCACTTCAACAGTCAACGGAACACTGTCCGGATTGCGTTTGGAGTGTACAAGATTCAGTGATTCTCCCACCGGAAGCATTTTCGCGAACATATAAGCTCCCCAAGCAATCTTGACGCAATGCTGCCTTCCCATGTTCTCAGGAGCAGGAATCACCTTGACCCAAACCGTTCCGATATAGCTCGCAGGATGCCATCCTCGATGCAGGGTGGAAATCCCTTCGATCTCTTTTGTTTTCGCATCTTCATCCGTCAGACTGGCTCGGTTCATCGTTGACGAAGATTCATCAGCCAAGAAACATGCCGCTCTGGGGGAGAGACCAAACGCCTGCGCCAAGTTCATTATTTCATGAGCAGCCACGCTTTGCAGAAACATTCCTCCAGCCACCACACCGACCGCCGCCGCTACGATACCTCGCCCAAAGATCGCGAAGCGCGTGTCCGATCCTGAGCCCTTACTCGTTCCCTCTCTTGATGCCAGCTTCCCTGACCGTGCCATCTGCTGCTTCAGCTGTGTGCATCCCACAACGCTTTCCTTCCACCTCGCTTGTCCACATGGATCTGACGGACAGACAGCACCTCAGTCGGGACAGCCGGTGGGCGCCACCCTCCCTGCCCAACCGGCCCGCTGGTCTTACCACGGCTCGCTGGCCTCCCAGTCGTCCACCTGCCCACCCGACGGGATTGCCAGCCTTACGGACAAACGCCAGCGCTACAGCGCAAGCAAACGACCACAAGGCAAGCGAACCATAGGGAGCGGCAACGAGGCGGCGAACCCGGTACCCACGCCACCACCCCCGCAACCCTCACCAAGGCAGCTGCTGCCAATGCTCTCAGCGTTTTCGCCCGTTGGGGTTCCACTTGGTGGGACGTCGGATCTTCCGCCCGCCCTCCGACACCACTTCGGGGAGCAACGAGGAACGGATGCGGCTCTCGTAAATCTCGAAGGATCTCGACATGAGTTGTCTCAACTCGCTGGATTTGCGATGCGGCGGGAAAGCAGCCGCGATAAACAAGTCGGGTTTCATGGACTGGGCCATACGAATGGCTGGCGACAGGTCTGAATCCGCGCTCACAACGAGTGCAGAATCCATAGCATTGGATGCGACATCCCGGACCAGATGCACAGCGATGTTGACATCGGTTTCTTTTTCCTCGTAGTCCGTCCATCTCGCACCACAGGACCGGCATCGACGAGGTTTCTTCTGGTACCTTCCCTCGATGATCTGAACCTGCTGGGGATACTTCGTCTCCAAGGCTTGAGAGTATGTCTGCTGCCTGGCAAGAGCGTCTTGCTGCCCACAGACCGGCGCGGTGAAGTAACGAAGGGCAACCAGTTGGCTCCTGGGCCGCAGTTTCTCGGCAAGGGCGACGAGGTCGAGCCACAGCCAACGGCACTGAGCTGCTTCGTGCAGCCCGTGGTACAGATTGAATCCATCCACATAGACGATGAGGCGATCCATAGGGCTTCCTCGCGAGATTGGTTGTGCAGCACCTTACAAGTGCACTATCATCGTGTCCACACCCCCCCGGTGCGCTTGAGCTACCGGGCCAACGGCCCCTTACGGGGCCGTTTTTGTTCACCCCGCCACTCCCGCGAGCCTCACCAAGGCGGCGGTCGCCGCGCCCAGCACCACGACCAGCAGGAACGGTGCCCGCAACCGAAGGGCCACCACCGCGACCACCAGCGAGGCCACCCGCGCGTCGACGGTGACGGTGCTGCCCGTGGCGAAGGTGGAGACCCCGATCAGCCCGGCCAGCACCCCGACGGTCATCCCGGCCATGGTCAGCACGGTACGTTCGTCGTCGAGGAGGCGACGCGGCACCAGAAGACCCGCCAGTTTGGTCGCGCAGCATGCCAGTGAAGCGACAAGCACCCAGCCCCACATCACCGCGCCCCTTCGTCCTCGGGGTTCTCATCCCTAGGGGAGGAGTCATCGCTGACGACACGCCGACGCCGAAACCAGGTGACGCCACCTCCGATCATGACGGCGGCCAGGATCGGCAACCCGGCGGGCAGCACCGGCACCAGCGCCACCGTCATCACAGCCGCGACAATCGCGGTGGCCACCGCATCACGCGTCACCAGGCGGGGCCACAGCAGCCCACAGAAGGCGGCGAGGGCGGCACCGTCGAGTCCCCAGGCCTTCGGGTCGCCCAGTAAGTTGCCTAGCAGCGCCCCAACCAGGGTCATCACGTTCCACAGCGTGAACACCCCGACTCCGGTGGCCCAGAAACCCAGCCTCCGCAGCCGCTGGTCCGGCTGGGCCGCGGCCACCGCGGTCGACTCGTCGGTGGTGAAGTGCGCCATCAGGA
>ERZ773072.1424-NODE-1424-length-11964-cov-2.589974_pt1 | contig 11964 bp, 7 predicted proteins | sample MGYA00580617_ERZ773072 | MGnify/ENA primary metagenome ERZ773072 (study PRJEB29015, sample SAMEA2737970) | human oral metagenome | biome: human oral; feature: human-associated habitat; material: dental | place: China | collected 2122 ... | reverse complement strand
AACAGGCTGCCGAGCGGATTCGTTGACTTCTTCGGCGGCGGAACAAAGACATCGATGAGACGCTCCTCTGCGTTCTCCTTTGCCTTGTCCTCCACTTCCTCAATCTTCTGCTGACGCACCATCCGCACGGAGGTCTCGACGAGATCACGCACGATGGACTCCACGTCGCGTCCGACGTAGCCGACCTCGGTGAACTTGGTCGCCTCCACCTTCAGAAATGGCGCACGCACGAGGCGCGCCAGACGGCGGGCAATCTCCGTCTTGCCGACACCGGTCGAGCCGATCATGAGGATGTTTTTCGGAATGATGTCCTCGCGCATATCCGCATCGAGCTGACGGCTCCGCCAGCGGTTGCGCAGAGCGATCGCGACCGAGCGCTTCGCCTCATGCTGACCGACAATATACTTGTCGAGCTCGGCGACGATCTCGCGCGGTGTCTGTTCGTTGACTCCGATCTGACTCATGATTCCAGTACCTCCACCGTGATGTTATGATTGGTATAGACGCAAATATCCGCTGCAATCGAGAGGGATTCCCTTGCGATCTCGGGTGCGTCCATCGTGCTGTGCGCGGTGAGCGCACGGGCTGCGGCGAGTGCAAAGAACCCCCCCGAGCCGATCGCGGTACAGTCTCCATCCGGCTCAATGACTTCGCCGTTGCCGGAGATCATGAGAATGCCGCCCTTGTCCGCGACCAGCAGCAGCGCTTCAAGCTTGCGCAGCACCTTGTCCGTGCGCCAGTCCTTTGCCAGTTCTACGGCGGCACGCTGCAGATTCCCGCTGTAGGATTCGAGTTTGACCTCGAATTTCTCAAACAGGGTGAATGCATCCGCGACCGAACCCGCGAATCCCGCGAGGATCTTTCCATGATAGAGACGGCGTACCTTACGTGCGTTTGCCTTCATAATCGCGCGTTCCCCAAAGGTTACCTGTCCATCGCCCGCAATGGCTACCTTGTTTCCCTTCTTGACCGCAACAATGGTTGTTGCATGAAATGTCATACTGTGTATAGTCCTTTCATGTGCTCTGCCTGAAATCTTGCGAGTACCGTCAACGCACGCTCCACAAGCATCCGTTTTTTCTCCGGCTTACGCATACGGCGCGGCGAATTCTCGATTGGAGGAAGAAGGCCGAAGTTGATGTTCATTGGCTGAAAATGAGCGGGGTCACATGAGGTGATATAGTGCGCAAGTGCCCCGTGACAGGTTGTCTGCGGGAACACAAGAGGCTCCTGCCCCGCCGCAAGCCGCGCGGCGTTCACGCCCGCCGTCAGACCGGATGCCGCCGACTCGACATACCCCTCCACACCCGTCATCTGTCCCGCAAAAAATAAGGCATCGTTTGTCTGTGTCTGAAAGGTCGGGCGCAGGTGGCGCGGTGCATTGATGAAGCTGTTGCGGTGCATCACGCCATAGCGCAAAAATTCCGCATGCGTGAGCCCCGGTATCATCCGAAAGACGCGCTGCTGCTCAGGCCATTTGAGCCGCGTCTGGAAGCCGACGATGTTGTAGATCGTCCCCTCCGCATTGTCCTGCCGCAGCTGAACAACAGCGTACGGGCGTATCCCCGTCTCGGGATGCTCCAGCCCCATTGGCTTGAGGGGGCCGTAGAGCAAGGTATCCTTGCCGCGCGATGCCATGACCTCGACAGGCATACAGCCCTCAAAGAAGATCTCCTTCTCAAAGTCATGTGCCTGCGCCGTCTCGGCCGTGGTGAGTGCCGTGTAGAACGCCTCGTACTGCTCCTCGTCCATCGGACAGTTGATGTATGCCGCCTCTCCCTTCCCATAGCGGGAGGCACGATAAGCAGCACGCATGTCAATGCTTGCAAAACTGACAAGCGGTGCTGCTGCATCATAGAAATAGAGGGCGTCATTGCCGAGGAGCGCGGCAATCTCAGCGGAGAGTGCACCATCCGTCAGCGGACCCGAGGCGATGATGACGATACAGTCATCGGTATTTGGAATCTCCGTAACCTCCGCATGGTGAACGCTGATGTTCGGATGCCGTTCAATTTCCTCTGTAACATAGGCGCTGAACTTCGTGCGATCCACGGCGAGTGCACCGCCCGCAGGGACGGCGGTCGCATCTGCCGCTTGTATGATGAGTGACCCGAGCCGCCGCATCTCCTCCTTGAGAACACCAACGGCATTCTCAAGCCCCGCGCCGCGCAGGGAATTGCTGCACACAAGCTCGGCAAAACCGTCCGTCTTATGCGCAGGAGAGCGGCGCAGGGGGCGCATTTCATAGAGCTCTACAACAGCGCCGGATTTTGCCGCCTGCCATGCCGCCTCAGTTCCTGCAAGCCCCGCACCGATGACGATGATTTTTTTCATGCACGCGTCCTCTTACGGCGTGTGACGTTTTTCTTTGCAACGGATGCCTTTGGGGGCACGGCATCGGTATTCTTTGCCGCCTGTACACGCTCCTTTTGGCGTGCCAGCTCCTTCTCGATGGGGCTGCCAATGCGCGAGGAACACGCCTCGTTGCTGCAATAGAGGATGCTGCGTCCCGTACGATAACGATGCCGCTGCATAAAGGAGCCGCAGATCTTGCAGGTCTCCTGCTGCGGCTCATCCCACGTTGTATAGTCACAGTCCGGATAGTGGTCACAGCCGAAGAAGGCACGTCCGCGCCGGCTCTTGCGCTCGACGATCTTGCCGCCGCACTTCGGACAGGCAACCCCCGTATCGCGCAGAAGTGGTTTCGCATTGCGGCAGTCCGGAAAGCCGGGGCACGCGAGGAACTTGCCATAGCGTCCTTGTTTGACCACCATCATGCGGCCGCATTTATCGCAGGGAATGTCCGTGACCTCGTCGGGAATCTCCACCTCACCGATGACATCCTCCGCATTTTTCAGTGTCTTCTCGAATGGGTCGTAAAACTTTCGGAGAAGATCGTTCTTATCGAGTGCGCCGTCCGCAACCTCGTCCAGCTCCCCCTCAAGATTCGCCGTGAACTTCACATCCACAATATCCTTGAAGTACTCCCCAAGCATATCGGTCACGATAAAACCGAGCTCCGTCGGACGAAATTGTTTCTCGCGCCGTTCGACATAGCCGCGCTTCTGAATGGTCTCGATGATCGGTGCGTATGTGCTCGGACGGCCGATGCCCATCTCCTCGAGCGTCTTGACAATGGAGGCATCGTTATAGCGCGGCGGCGGCTCCGTAAAGTGCTGCTCGGGATTCAGCGCGGCGAGTGCAAGTACGTCGCCCGCCACAAGATCCGGCAAAAGGGTGTCCTTCTCCTTCTTTGCTGTCTCCGCGCCCACATAGACGGCAGTGTAGCCCTTGAACTTCAGCTTCGATCCGTGTGCACGCAGTCGGTAGTCTCCCGCTGCAATCTGTGCCGCAATGGTATCATAGACGGCAGCAGACATCTGGCTCGCCGCAAAACGCTGCCAGATCAGCGTATAGAGGCGCATCTGGTCACGGTTCAGATATTGCTCCACCTCGCTCGGTGTTCGCAGAATGCTCGTTGGGCGGATTGCCTCGTGCGCATCCTGTGCCTTCTTGCCCATTGCATAGATATTGGGACGCGCCGGGATATAGTCCTTGCCGTATTCCTCGCTGAGAAACGACCTCGCTTCGTCCACGGCGAGATTGGAGATACGCGTCGAATCCGTTCGCATATAGGTGATAAGACCCGTGGCACCGTGTCGCCCGAGTACAACGCCCTCATAGAGCTGTTGGGCGATCATCATCGTACGGCCGGAGGTAAAGCCGAGCTTGCGTGCCGCATCCTGCTGGAGCGAGCTCGTTGTAAACGGCGGAGCTGCCTTCTTGCGGCGTTCGCTCCGCCGCACCTCCTTGACGGTAAACTCCTGCCGCGCAAGGTCGTCGGTCAACTGTTTCGTCTCCGTCTCACTGTGCAGCGAAAGTTTCTTGCCGTGCGCATGTGTCACGTCCGCCATAAATACGCTCTTGCCCTGCTTCAGCTTTGCCTCAACCGTCCAGTACTCTTCGGACTGGAATGCCTCGATCTCACGCTCCCGATCACAGATCAGGCGTACGGTCACAGACTGAACACGTCCGGCGGACAACCCCTTGCGCACTTTGCGCCAGAGAAGAGGAGACAACTTATAGCCAACGATACGATCAAGCATACGTCGTGCCTGCTGCGCATCCACCTGCTCCATGTGAATGGGGCGCGGGTGCCGCACTGCTTCCTCAATCGCCGGCTTTGTGATCTCATGGAAGACAATCCGACAATCATCCTCCGGGTTGATCCCAAGGATGTGCGCCAGATGCCATGCAATCGCCTCCCCCTCACGGTCGGGATCGCTTGCGAGATAGATCTTATCCGCATTCTTGGCCTCTTTTTTGAGTGCGCGGATGAGATCGCCCTTGCCGCGCACGTTAATGTATTTCGGCGAAAATTCATTTTCGACATCGATGCCGAACTGGCTCTTCGGCAGATCGCGCAGATGTCCCATGGAGGCTCTCACAATGTAGTTTTTTCCAAGATGTCGCTCAATCGTCTTTGCCTTTGCCGGAGACTCCACAATCACGAGAACTTTTTTCGATGATTTCTTTCCAGATGATGTTGTGTTCTTGGTCCTTTTCACTTTGGATGTTTTCGGTGAAGATGTCAGCGTAGCCAATCCGTCAGTTCCTTTCAACGCGCCGATAGGCGTGCCTTTCATTCTCTGTAATAATTCCCTTAAGCTGCATTTGAAGCAGGAGCAGCGGGATATTTTCCGCTGTATGCTCCGGCATGCTGTCTATGATCTCATCCATGCTGAGCGCATGATCAAACGACAGAACACGGTAGATATGCGCTTCCTCCGGTGTCAGCTGTTCGCGTGCCGAACGCTTGGGCGGTTCGACGAGGCGCATCTCCTCGAGAATCTCCTGTGGAGACTCCACGAGCCGCGCACCCGCACGGATGAGATTGTGACATCCGCTGCTCTGCGGCGAGTAGATGCTCCCGGGGATGGCGTACACGTCCCGCCCCTCGCTGAGCGCCATCTCCGCCGTAATGAGGGAGCCGCTGCGCTTTGCCGCCTCGATGACAAGCGTTCCCTCCGAAAGGCCGCTGATGATGCGGTTGCGCGCGGGGAAAAAGGCAGGAAGCGGCTGTGTGCCCGGCGCATACTCGGAGATCACAGCGCCTCCCGTCTCGACAATCTGTGCGAGCAGACGGCGATTCTCAGACGGGTAGGCAATGTCCACCCCGCAGCCGAGCACTGCGACCGTCCTGCCGCTGCGCAGAGCGCCTCGATGTGCGCGCGTATCAATACCGCGTGCTGCACCGCTCACTACGGTGACCCCCGCCGCTGCAATCCGCTCGGCGAACTCCATCGCTGCAGCCTCGCCGTATGCAGTGAATTTACGCGCACCGACGATACCAATCCGACGCGCATTTGGGACAAGCGTACCGCGATGGTAAAGGACAAGCGGCGGGTCGAAGATCTCGCGCAGGATGTCCGGATAGAGCGGATCGTCTATGGTAACCAGTTCGATCTCCTGCCGCAGGCAGTCTTCCGCAATCTGCTCCGGCAAAGCGGCGTGCATACGGATATGAGCGGCCAGATCCTCGGCGAGTGTCTCCGAGAGCAGCCCGAGCGCTCTCAGCTGCGCACCGTCCATCGACCAAATATCACGCACGGAAGAGACCGCATTGCACAGGCGGCGCATACGCACGCTTCCGATCTGCCGACATTGCAGGAGTGCTGCCAGATAATATTGATCCTCCATGATGCTACGCTCCCAATATTACATAAATTCATATCAGATTGCAACTAGAAGTAATAACTTCACTTCATCATATAGCAAATTATCGTGGAAACAGTTTATCCCCAAATACGTAGTAAAGCATAAGAAAGATAAGAAAACAAAGAAAAAGATCCGACATGACATGCTCCTAAAAAAAAAGAGAGGCAATTGCCCCTCCCCAGATTCTGTATCATCACATAATGCGGCGCGCTCCGATATAGCACGCCCCCCAGTAACCGCCATACAAATTGTCAATCGCGACACCACGGCTCGATGAGGCGTTGATGAAATTGCCGTTTCCGAGATAGATGCCGACATGTGACGGTCCGTACTCATACGTCGAGAAGAATACAAGATCGCCGGGCACCATCTCCGATGACGAGATCGGATAGCCCACATCGTACTGTGCATCTGCCGTACGCGGGAGATAGATGCCCGCATTGGCAAAGACATAGCGCACAAAGCCTGAGCAGTCAAATCCGGCAGGTGTCGTACCGCCGAAGGAGTACGGAACACCGATGTACTGCATGGAGTCCGAGATCACGCGGCGAACGATATAGTTGGAACCACGGCTGACCTGCGGCATGGATTTTCCAAGAAGTGCCTGATATGTCGAGGGACCTACCATCCCATCAACTGCGAGACCCTGCGCCGCCTGGAATTCCTTCACAGCTTCCGCGGTCGCCGGTCCGAAGTCGCCGTCGGCGACGACATCATAGCCAAAGCTCGAAAGCTGTCCTTGGATTTCAGCTACGTCCGTTCCCTGATCGCCAAGCTGGAACGACTCTGCGCTCGCTATGGATGCGGAGCAGAGAAGCATTGCGGATAATGCAAGAATCTTGATTTTCTTTCGCAAGCAAACACTTCCTTCCACGAATGCACGGGGAAGTCCCGCGCACAATAAATGCGTTCATAGTATTGATGTGAGAAACCAATAAGCCGAGTTCTGTTCCGCCCGATGGGCGGCGACAATCATTTATCTGGGACGCCCGTTGCCGGACGCCTCTAGCGACACTACCCGGAAGGTTGGCGGGCCGCCTTAGCCCTTCCCTATTTGGTCTTGCTCCATGTGGGGTTTACCGAAGCCAGCCGGTGCGCTCTTACCGCACCTTTCCACCCTTACCGGCAAAGCCGGCGGTTTAAATTTCTATGGCACTGTCCCTAAGGTCACCCTCGCTGGACGTTATCCAGCACACTGCCCTGTGGAGCTCGGACTTTCCTCGCCCGTTGAATGGACGCGATTGTCTCGATTTCTCATACCAACGCGAAGATTATACCACATATGGGGTACAGGTGTCAAAAGTCACCCTAGCCCTTGTGCGGTGTAGGATAAAAGGTATCCTTACGAACAGAAATCCCTTTTTATAAGAAATTTTTTCATAAAATTTAAGCCTATTCCCATGCTCCTGCAATCATTTGCTCGATATTGGAAATCCGATTTTCATGCAGATAGCGTCCAAGTCCGTCACAGATCTTCATCGTAACCGCGGGATCTGTGAAGTTCGCTGTGCCGACCGCAACCGCAGACGCACCTGCAAGAAAGAACTCCACAGCATCCTGCCATGAGGCAATCCCACCCATGCCAATGACGGGAACGTGAACGACATGAGCCACATCCCAGACCATGCGGACGGCAACAGGTTTGACGGCAGGACCCGAGAGCCCTCCCGTACGATTGCCGAGGACAGGACACTTTCGTTCAATATCAATCTGCATGCCAATGAGCGTATTGATGAGCGAGATCACATCTGCCCCTGCCTCTTCAACGGCAAGTGCCATCTCCGTGATGCTGGTGACATTCGGAGAGAGCTTTGCGATAACGGGCTTTTCAGATGCCGACACCACCGCACGCACGACATCGGCTGCCGCACGCGGGTCTGTACCAAAAACAATACCGCCCTCCTTGACATTCGGACAGGAGATGTTGATCTCAAGCGCGGCAACGCCGTCGACATTGAGCCGCCGTGCAATTTCCGCATAGTCATCGACGGAGCTTCCCGATACATTGACGATAATATTCATACCGTATGGTCGGATGCGTGGCAGAATCTCTGTCAGGAAGTGCTCCACGCCCGGATTTTCGAGACCAATGCAGTTCAGCATCCCCTGCGGTGTCTCTGCAATTCGTATGCCGTCATTGCCGCGCCGCGGAGCGAGTGTCGTCCCCTTGACCATGATGCCTCCGAGACGTCCAAGATCGACAAAGTCCGCAAACTCTTCACCGAAGCCGAACGTCCCCGATGCCGCGAGGACGGGCGTCCGCATCTCAATGCCTGCGATCTTCGTGCACAGGAGATCATCATACGGATATTTTACCGTATTAGGAGGCATAGTACACCTCCCCCGCCGGAAAAACAGGGCCGTCCTTGCAGACCTTCCGTCGTCCGCTTTTCGTGTCCACGGCGCAGGAGAGACACGCGCCAAGCCCGCATGCCATGCGCTTTTCGAGCGAGACCTCGCAGGGAATCCCGTATTCCGCTGCAATCGCTGCGACGCGCTCCATCATGATGGGAGGACCGCAGACCGCAACGCCGTCATAACTGCCCTCCGCAAGAAGTCTCGGCAGAAGCGTCGTCACAAAGCCCCGCGTGCCGTATGAACCATCGTCCGTAGTGACAAAGCACTCGTGCACATGGGGACGGTAGATCTCCTCCCAGAAAAGTTCTTCCTGCGTACGCCCGCCCATTAGGACTGAGACCTTTGGGTGCGCCGCCGCAAAGAAGAGGAGCGGCGTGAGCCCCATGCCGCCCCCGACAAGCAGAGGATGTTTCAATGCAATGTTAAAACCACGTCCGAGTGGGCCGAGAACGGAGACGGCCGTCCCTGTTCCTGCCGAGGCAAGACCCTCGGTACCGCGCCCCACCTGTCGATAGATGAGGCGAATCCACCCGTCTGTATGTGAGACCTCCGCAATGCCGAGCGGACGGCGCAGAAAGCCCGCATCCGCCGGCACGGAGATCTGTACAAACTGCCCCGGCAAAGCGGCGCGTGCAATCTGCGGAGAGGAAAGCGTCAGTATATCAACGCCTGCGATTGGTGCTTCGTGCGAAAGAATCCGTGCCTCCTCGATTACCTTAGGCAAGGTCATCCCCTCCACCGACATAATCCTGTAATGCGAGTGTATAGACAAGGCGACGGTTTCGCATGAACTCAAGCACGCGCAGAACTTCCCATGCCGTATCCAGAGAAGTGAGACAGGCGATGCCGTGCTCTACGGTCGCGCGGCGGATCTTAAAGCCGTCGCGTGCGGAGTGTTTCCCCTGCGTGAGCGTGTTGATGACCATGTTGATACGTCCGCTCTTAATCATCTCGATGATGTCCGAGCTGCGCTCATGCACCTTGCCCACAACCTCCACGTCAATTCCGAGGGAAGCGATCGCCTTCGCCGTGCCCTCCGTCGCCACAATATCAAAGTTGAACTCGGAGAATGCCTTGGCAAGCTGCTTGAGCTCCTCCTTGTCCTTATTCGCAACGGTAAAGAGGAGGCAGCCCTTTGTCGGGATGTTCAGTCCCGAGCCGACAATTGCTTTATAGAGCGCACGCGCATAGTGATAGTCCACGCCCATAACCTCGCCCGTCGACTTCATCTCCGGGCCGAGGGAGATGTCAACATCCGTCATCTTTGCAAAGGAGAATACGGGTGCCTTCACTGCGACGTAGGGCCGCGGTGGAATCAGCCCCGAATGGAAACCGAGTTCCCGTAACGTCGCCCCCATTGCAACCTGTGTCGCGATGCCAACCATATTGATGTTCGTGATCTTGGACAGGAACGGCACCGTGCGGCTCGAGCGCGGATTGACCTCGATGATAAAGACCTCATCACGCGCAACAACAAACTGAATATTGAGCAGCCCCTTGACATGGAGTGCGACGGAAAGACGCTTCGTATAGTCAATGATCGTATAGATCACGCGCGCGGGCAGCGTCTGCGGCGGATAGACCGCGATGCTGTCACCGGAGTGAACACCGGCGCGCTCGATGTGCTCCATAATGCCGGGAATGACGACATCCACACCGTCGGAGATGGCATCGACCTCAACCTCAGTTCCCTGCATATAGCGGTCGACGAGCACCGGATGATCCGGTGTCACCTTGACCGCACGGCTCATGTAGTCCCGCAGTTCCTCCTCGTTGTAGACAATCTCCATCGCACGCCCGCCGAGCACATAGGAGGGGCGCACCATGACGGGATATCCGATGCGTGCTGCCCCCGCCACGGCATCCGCGAGGTTGGTCACGCTGATCCCCTCGGGACGTGAGATCTCCGTCTGTGTCAGCACCTCGTCGAAGCGCTCACGGTCCTCGGAACGGTCGATATCGTTGACAGAGGTACCATAGACACGCAGCCCCGCGCGCTCGAGCTCTGCCGCAAGGTTGATCGCAGTCTGACCGCCGAATTGAACAATGACACCGTCCGGCTTTTCCTTGTCTGCGATGTTCAGCACATCCTCGACCGTCAGCGGCTCGAAATAGAGGCGGTCGGAGATGTCGAAGTCCGTGCTGACCGTCTCGGGGTTATTGTTGATGATGATGGCCTCAATGCCCATCTCGCGCAGCGCCCAGACTGAGTGGACCGAGCAGTAGTCGAACTCAACGCCCTGTCCGATGCGAATGGGACCGGAGCCGAGTACGATCACCTTCTTCCGATGTGAGACGGCGACCTCATCCTCACACCCACGGAACGTGGAGTAATAGTACGGGGTCATTGCCTCGAACTCGGCGGCACAGGTATCGACCATCTTGTAGCACGGCAGGATGTTATGCGTGCGGCGCATCGTACGGATCTCATCGCGTGTCTTCTTCGTCAGTTCGGCGATCGAGATATCGGCAAGCCCGACCCACTTCGCCGCCGCAAGCAGCTTCGGAGTGAGCGGAGCCGCAGCAAGCTGATTCTCCACATCCGTAATATGTTTGAGCTTATGGATGAACCACTTGTCCACCTTTGTAATATCCGAAATCGCATCAACCGAAAGTTTTCCGCGTCGCAGCGCTTCGGCAATGACAAAAATGCGCTCATCGTTGACGAGAGCAAGCTGCTTTTCCACACGCGCATCATCCCAAGTGGCAAAGCGGTCAAGATAGAGGCGATTCACACCGATCTCAAGGGAACGTACGGCCTTGAGGATTGCTCCCTCAAAGCTGCGATCAATGGACATCACCTCGCCTGTTGCCTTCATCTGTGTGCCGAGTGTATGATCAGCGTAGATAAACTTATCAAACGGCCAACGCGGGAACTTCACCACGCAGTAGTCGATCGTCGGCTCAAAGCATGCCTTCGTCTTCTTTGTGACGGAGTTTACAATCTCATCGAGTGTGTAGCCAATTGCAATCTTCGAGGACACCTTTGCGATCGGGTATCCTGTCGCCTTGGACGCGAGTGCCGAGGAACGACTGACGCGCGGATTGACCTCGATGACATAGTACTTATTGCTCTTCGTATCGAGCGCATACTGGGCGTTGCAGCCACCCTCAATGCCGAGTTCGCGAATGATGCGAAGGCTGGCACTGCGCAGCATCTGATACTCATGATCCGTCAATGTTTGTGCAGGAGCAACAACGATACTATCTCCTGTGTGAACACCAACAGGGTCAAAATTCTCCATACTGCAAACGGTGATGCAGTTGTCATTGCCGTCACGGATGACTTCAAACTCGATTTCCTTCCATCCGGCAACGCTGCGCTCGATGAGCACCTGCCCGATCATCGAGTAGTTGAGCCCCTTGATAACGGTCGCAATGAGCTCTTCTTCGTTCTCGGCAATACCGCCGCCCGTGCCGCCCATTGTATACGCAGGACGTACAATGACAGGATATCCGATCAAGTTCGCAAATGCGACAGCCGCATGAACATCCTCGACAATCGTGCTCTCCGGTATTGGCTCGCCAAGCTTCTCCATCGTCTCTTTGAAGCGCTCACGATCCTCTGCCTTTTCAATCGCCTCAAGCGAGGTGCCGAGCAACTCTACACTGTGTGCTGCCAGAACCCCCTTCTCGGCAAGCTGCACCGCAAGGTTCAGTCCCGCCTGTCCGCCAAGCGTTGCCAAGAGACCATCCGGTTTTTCCTTGGAAATGATCTCCTCGAGAAAATCCACCGTCAGCGGCTCGATGTATACGCGGTCAGCGATATTCGCATCTGTCATGATGGTCGCAGGGTTGCTGTTGACGAGCACAACCTCGAGCCCCTCCTCTTTCAGGGCACGACACGCCTGCGAGCCTGCATAGTCGAACTCCGCCGCCTGTCCGATG
>ERZ773072.1419-NODE-1419-length-12022-cov-4.300409_pt1 | contig 12022 bp, 14 predicted proteins | sample MGYA00580617_ERZ773072 | MGnify/ENA primary metagenome ERZ773072 (study PRJEB29015, sample SAMEA2737970) | human oral metagenome | biome: human oral; feature: human-associated habitat; material: dental | place: China | collected 2122 ... | reverse complement strand
AGTTTCTGCATGCTGCTGGCGGGTTTATCAGGAGGGGCCATGAGAGGGGGTGGTGTGTCTCCGAGGTCCTCTCCTGCTTCTGGATCGCGTACTCGACCTGCCGGGTACTTGTAGCCGTGGTTGGTCATTGTGTGATCCCTTCGGCTTCGATGATCTTGTCAGCGATCTCTTCTGCCAAGGCTCTGTAGTCCTCGGCCAGCGACGTGGAGATCGTCGAGGCCGCTTTGGGGATCAGTGCTTGTGGGTCATGTCGCCGGGCTCTCAGCGCGGCGAAAACTTCTCCTTGGGTGGGAGCCGCGGCCACGACCTCACGTACCAGGAGCCCACTGGACCGGCATTCCTGGGCGACGCTCTCGGAGGCCCGGATCGCGTTTTGGAGGAAGGGGATCGTGGAGCCTTCCAGTTGCTCGGACATGGCTCGTCGAACCCTGGTGGCCTTGCTCTGATGGGCGAACAACACCACTCCGAGCCACTCGATATCTGGGTTGATCCCCTCACGGGCATTCCGCACCAATGGACCGAGGGTGGTCAGTCCTTCCCAGCTTGCCGCATCAGATTTACTCGGCACCAGCAGCCACTTGGCGGCAGCAAGCGCCATCTCCTGAAGTTGCCGGTTGCCCGGAGGACAATCGAGCAGGACCATGTCGTAGCCCTGTGCTGCCTGGGTCAGCAGTTCTCGCCATCGAGCATCCACTCCCCCGGGCACCAGATCCTGTTCCTGGGAAAGTTTCGCGTGACTGACCCAGTTCAGCGCCGCCCCACCCGGAATCCAGTCGATGTTGTCCCGGATCTCTGGAACCACACCGAGTGGACCTCCCCCAACGATCGCCTGGAAAACACCTCTGCCCTGATCGTCTTCTTCGTGTCCGACCAGCCCGAAGTCGAGCACCAGGTTCCGCGAGACATCCAGGTCCACTACAAGGACCCGCATCCCCCCTGAAGCAGCGAATTCACCAGCGAGGTTCGCCACCAAGGAGGTCTTTCCCACTCCCCCCTTGCCGTTGATTACGGCAACAACCCGCTCCAACCCCATGGAACACCCTCCTCATTGCTTTACACGCATCACGCGTGAACCCACACTCTCACACACCCATCCCCACCGCCACCCTCACGTAGCCCCAACACCCACATATCCCCCATACAACCCCAATACATCACCGATACATCCCGGATAAACTCCAACTACATTGGACTTATATCGTCATTACATGCTCCATACCTCGCCGATAGATGTGGAATACATTGCTTATGTAGCGCCCATGCATTGGCAGCGCATTGGCACTACAATCACATTGCATTGGCGATGCATCGCGCATGCATTGCTGTTACATCGCCTATGCAACGGCTCTGTATCCCGCATGCAATGGACTTGCAAGGCCACTACAACCCGGCTACATGGCCCGCACATCGGGTTTGTATCCGATTCAGCACCATGGCATCGACAAGGATGGACAACGTGACGTACAACATGGCCCCACGGCAGCAACACGACCTCCGCCCACCCCGGGACAGGGCATGATCTGGCCTTGGGTCGGGATCGGCCTGACCTTCGGGCTCGCTGCGGGAAGCTGGCTACGACTGCGCCGCTACCTTCCTGACCAACCTGACAGCAACTCGATGTTCGGGTGGCGACGGGTGCTCATCGCTGCGGTACTGCTGGCGCTCAGTTGTGCCGCTGCGGCTTGGCGGCTCCCCGCGGATGAACTGAGCATCCTGGTGCCATTCCTGTGTGGCGGCCACGCACTGGTCTGGATCGACATGGACTGCCAGCTGCTACCGAACTGGCTGACCTGGCCCATGTTCACCGTGCTGACAGGAATCATCATCCATACTTCCTGGGCCACAAGTTCTTGGGAGAAAACCAAAGCTGCGCTGCTGTGTGCTGGAGCACTTGCAGGAATCGCCTGGTGCTGGGCGGTGCTGGGCCCTCTGGGATTGGGAGACGTCAAACTGGCGCTGAGTATCGGTCTAGTGCTGGGTCATCTGGGAGGGTGGAGGCTCCTGGTGGCCGGGGGAGTGTGGATCATCCTCCTGGGAGGGGCATGGGCGGCAGCACTGCTTGCTGCGGGCCACGACCGAAACTCCCACCTCCCCTACGGCCCCGCAATGATGCTCGGTGCCCTGACGGCTTGTCTGGTCACCAGTGGCACTGTAGCCTGACCCGCATCCACCTGGTGTCTAACCAACACCACCCATCGGCACTGAAAGGCCGCAATCATGTCCGACATCACCAGCATCTCCCAAGTCACATCGGAGAATCTCCCGGGGTTCAGCGCACCGCTGTTCTCAGCTCCCGCATGCGCAGGAGACACCACCTTCGACTGGACTCCCACCCCCGAACCCACATTCCTGCCCGCCCCACAACGAGCCCTGTGCATGGGCTGCCCAGACCGGCAACGATGCCTGGACTGGGCCATCGCCAATGATGCACATGGCATCTGGGGAGGCACCACCAGGCACCAACGACAACACACCCCCAACCCCGAACAACCCATCCACGACGGCCCGGGATCAACATCCCTGTACCGCCGCGGATGCCGTTGCACCCAGTGCCGCGCAGCACAAGCAGAACGCATCAGACAACAACGCGCCCGACGTCACGCCCGCGAGGAGAAGAAGTAATGGTTGATGCTCACCGGCCCTGGGCACGGATCACAGATCCCGCTGCGGTTCCTCGACCGTGTAGCGGTGTGCGATTGCGGCTGCTCGATGAGGAACGGTTCGGGCATTTGGTGGCCTCGGAGCTGGTTCCAGGGCCTGATCGCGAGGCACACCGGCTTCTGTGGGCCGTACTGGCTTCCAATAATGATCTGGCAATGCGGACCTTTGGTTTGTTGAACTTGTGGCTGGCCTCCTGCGGACACGCAGTCGGCACCATCCAGCAGGACACCGGTCGGGTACGGAAGTTCCAGGGGTTCGTGGAAGCAGCTTGGTACCGGTTGCTTTTGATCCGGAGAAAGGATCTGAATCCACACAATGAGGTTTCACCGAGAGCAACGAGTTTCACCGGGGCCCTTGTGACCGCGATCCACGAGCATCAAGCAGCCGTGGTTCATCCTCGGTCTGAGGACTGGGCGTTGTGGGCTGCGGTCCTGGACGCTCGAGGACGTCGACTGCGTAAGGGAAACAGAGGTAGGGACTCAGGCGGAGTCAGTCGGTACTGGGATGTGGTTCCCACCTACAGCCAGCAGCTCATCCAGGCCATCCGGGACCATGCCGAACTCACCCCAGGGTCGCGACCAGCCGACCGGCAACTACGAGAAATCATCAACAACCCCTCGGCCTGCTTTGAGGTGTTCGGGGTTAGCTTGCGGTGGCCGCAAGAATCATCGTGTGAGTATTTGCACAGTTGGGGACGCGGTACATGTGTCGGGCTGGTGAGCGGCATTGCGTGAACTGGGGGCGTCTCAGGAAGCATGCGATCACCGATTTCGCCCCGGATTCCCGTGAGGGAGTCCCGGACGTGGCATGGGCGCATGGCGAGTCCAGAATCGACGTGGCCGAGTTGTGGGAGGCCGCCGATGCCAATGGGGGAGCTGGCTTGCCTGGGGGTCCCGGCAGGGCAGCAGTGTGTGCGGCGCTGCTTCGATGCGAACAAGACAAAGCCACCGAGCCGCAGATCACCACCGACGTGATGGCCTGCGTGACTGCCGGCGAGGGGGAGTTAGCCGGGTTGGGGTTCCGCATGAAGTCGCCAACCTCGATGGCCCGGAAGATTGACGACAAGGCCAAGGGGCGGATCGACAAATCGGGCTCACCGCTCCACGCTCAGATTGCTGCGAGCTTGACTGACACCATCCGCTACACCGACGAGGTCCGCTCGCCGGATCAACTGGTGGGGGAGGCCCGTTCGGTGACCCAGAATCTGAGACAGCGTGGCTACCGGATCGTCGAGGCCGATTCCTTCTACGCCGATGGAGCTGTTTACAAGGGTCTCCACACTACCGTGGAGACACCTGAGGGGCTGCGGTTCGAGCTCCAGTTCCACTCCCAGGAGTCGCTGGAAGTCAAGGAAGGGCCCGAGGGAATCCATGTGTTCTACGAACATTATCGACAGGCTCATTTCCGACGGGATCGTCGGGGCGCGGAGGTTTCCTCGGCCTGCTGGGATGAGTGCGTACGGCGCAGCCGGAAGGTTCGCATGCCACCGGGAATGGAAGAGTTGGACGAGCTCGGGGGCTGCAAGGTCACACATATCACGCCGTTGAAGCCCCGGTGGTATGTTGACCTCCAAAATCGCAAGGAATACACTGAAAGAGTAAGTCTTTCTGATCTTTCGGGTGAGGCGAGGAGGTTGGGACGAGATGCATGATGAGAAGGTGTACTTCTACGCCACCCGGGGTCCGGACGGGGAGTTCGCGAGTCTGGCCGCGATGGTCGTGGGCGATGGTTCCTCCACCTGGCGGTGGATCCCGAACTTCGGGGAATGGGTCGGTGACGATGGCGTGGACCGGCTGTTGTCCAACTACAAGGATGCCCGTGATTTCGAGGAGGTCTCGGCGGAGATCGCCCAGAAACTGGTGTGCTCGTTGCCCCGTTACGACGGTCGTCGCTACGGGATGATCCTGAAGAATTTCGAGCTCGAACCCAGACGCCGGAGCAACGCCGAACTCGGATTGGACGTCGAAACCAAGGCGAAACGCCCTACCTCCGACAAGCAGCTCGTGGCGACTGTGAGGAATGCACCACTGGGGACGTGGGTCACGATGCGGACATTCTCACCCACGGGCGGGGCAGCCGCACGACAATGGGCATCCGAGGTTCGACGCGGCAAGAAGAAACGCCTGGCCGACCTGGGCCCCTTGGAAGCCCGGATAATGAGACTGCTGGACGGGTCGCTGGAGGTACACGTACGTCGCCCGGTCATTGGCCCGGCCCTGGTGGAAACAGCCCGCCAGCTGGCGACCCACGCACACGGGGCACAGAAGGACAAGGCCGGCAATCCCTACATCGATCATCCCCGACGGGTCGCCGAGCGCCTGGAGGCAGCCGGGGCCTCAGCCCAGGCCGTGGCCGCCGGCTGGCTGCACGACGTCCTGGAGGACACCCCGACGACCGCAGTCGACCTGGCAGCCGTCGGCATTCCCACGGAAGTGATCGATGCCGTCATCGCGGTCACCAAACGCCCCGGCGAACCCACCGAGGACTACGCGGCACGCATCCGGGCCTCGGCCCTGGGACTCCAGGTCAAAGAAGCCGACCTGGCGGACAACTGCGACCCGGCACGCATGGCCCTGCTGGACGAAAACACCCGGGAGCGTCTGACCTCCAAATACCGCCGGATGCGCGCGTTGCTCCACCCGGAATCCGCCCCACACACGTCGTGAGAACACCCGGTCGGAGACGACACCCGCACGGCCCGCCCGGCGAAGGATTCCGATCAGGGAGCATCCAGAAACTGTCAATCCGGCTAGGTGTCACAGCGATTTACTTTTCTATACGTAGGAAGGAGTTCACATCGTGTCGGTTTCGGTGGGTTTGCCCCGCAGGGGTTCATCCTATGGAAAGATGTCTGTCATGACTCGTCGTACGTCTGGGAGGACTCCTCGCGGTGGTGTGCCACGTACACACACGACCGTGAGGCTGTCCCCGAACCTCAAACAGCAGATCTGCGACCGCGCTCAGCAGATGGGGATCACCCTGTCGGACGCGTTGGCGTACTTCTGCGCGGTGGGGGCAGGGCTTGAGGTTCCACCAGATGTAATGGCAGAGGTCAAAGCTGGGGCCATCGAGGGGCCTAGCCGTAAACTGCCGAATCGGCACCGGCTTCGAGATTTCGATGCTGACGTTTCGCGGTCGTCGAACCAAGACAGGCTGGTGGAAGCGTGACTGTGTCGCCGCCTGATGGGGTGAGGGGGAGTCCGATGTAGGAAAGTAGAAGGCCGGCCCCCGTTTAGGAACCGGCTTCCACACTCGTAAAAAATTTCAACGTACCGCTCCTACTCAGTAGAGCGGCCTCACTCCCCGTGTTGGCGCATGGGATCCGAGTGAGGACGTTGATTCAGTTGTATCCACGGTCCATATCTGGACCGTCCTGCGGCACGTCCCGTCCGTACTGGAGACGTCGGAAACGTCCGAGCGTCCGTCCGTCCGCTCGCTCGCTCACCCGACCGCCCTTTAAGTGTACATACCTCGCGATGAGGTGTCGAAGATCTGATGCTTCGTCCTCGCCGGTGAGGGAGGCACGGGGTCGTTTCGTTCGGTCTGTAGGGCGGCTGCACAACTGGAGACGACAAAGGAAAAACATGGCATACATCACCACCGATACATCCCCCATACAGACTCCCTTACAGGAACGATCGGCTCGCACTACAACGCCGATACGGCGTTCCTACTACCGCTCAACCGGATTGCGCGATGTGCGTGGCAACACGTCCAGGACCTGTCGTGGAAGGTCTTGGAGGCCGCCTGCTGCGCGGCCCTGTCCGAGGGTGTGTTGGTTGTCTGCGCCTTCCTGGTTGGCGGGGTTGGCCAAGGCCTTGACGGGCCCTCAGGGCGCGAAGCTGAGGTCACAGAAACACATTGCTGTGGAGACCCTCCTGGATGTTGCTGCGGTGGATGCTCGGACAGCGAACGGGCGCACCGGGCGAGGAGTGTGCACGTCCCATGCACATGTCGCCAAGGTACTGGGGTGCAGCGAGAAAACCGTGCAGCGCGCCCGGTGGGTAATCGAGAAGTTGGGGTTCGCGGTGGTGGTGGAGGTGGGGCGGCGTCTCAATGCCGAGGAGCGGAGCTTGGCTCGGCAGCATCATGGTGGCAGACAGGTCAACATCGCTTCGGAGCGGGCCTTGGTGCAACCTCGTTCGCGGCCCTCGTCTTCTTCAGTTGTGCGGCAACTTGTCCCCCTATCCCGTAGGGATCAAGTACCTAGGAAATCTTTAGTCTGTGACTCTGACCAAACGCGCGTGAGCGCGCGGCGGTCGAAGAAGACCCGATCGAGGCCCAGGCCCTCGTTGGAGGTTCAGCGTCTGGCGGCTGACTTGGCGGTGCAGGACCCGCGGTTGGGACGCGGGCACATCGGCAGATTGTGTCGGGGGCTGGAGGTTCTGGGGATCGATGCTTGTGGCTGGACTGCCAAGGATGTTTTCGAGGCGATCACCTGCTACAACCAGGATCGTGGGTTGTTCGAGCCTCGGATCCCGAAGAACCCGATTGGATTGCTGATTCACCAGATGAGGCAGATCCTGCCAACTGTTGATGAGCCTCCTCGACAACGCCGTGCCCGGGAGGTCGCTCAGGAACAGGCTCGAAGACAGGCGTACGCGGCAGAACGCGAAGCCGAGCTGCAACGCATATGTGAAGAAAATACCCCCGAACGCAGAGAGCGACGAAGGAAGTTCATCGCTGGTCTACGCGCCAAGCTGCGAGATCATATCCGGGTTTCCAGTGAACAAACAGCCCTGGATAATCGTCGGGCGGAGCAGCGGGCGCTTCAAGAGTTCGAGGATGTCCGACGAGCACAGCGAGAAGGCGATGCCGCCTTCCGTGGCCGTGTCCAACCAGCTTTGGAGTGGGAGGCAGCAAATTTGCGGCGCCATCGGGGTGAAAATGTTTCGTATGCCGAGGGATTGAAAACTCCCTCGGGAATAGAAAATTCAAGTCTACCGGAATAAATTTTCCATTCCATGGAACAATCGCAAACGCGATAAATGGAATTTACTCCTGAAAAAGAAAGAGCGGCGATACAAAATGGTATACGAATACTATCTTCGATCGAAGAAATGAATGTCGAAGTGGTTAAAAATCAGGAATTGAGAGGCGGCGGTGAGTGGTAGCCCCTGGTGATGTTGTGGTGTTCTGTTCGATAATGAGAATACTGTAAGGACGGCGTTATGTATTGGTGTGCCGCTTAGAGGGGAGTAAGGATCATGTTTATTTCACCACTTGGGGCGTTTCTAGCGTTCGTGGTTGTCTTGGCGTTGGTACTGCCGGAATTGTATTCCTGGCTGGGGAAGAAAAAGGATATCTCGAAACTCTTGTTGCTTGCTTGTACTTTTGGGAGTGCTTTGGTGATTCTTCCTTTGGGAGTTGTGGTCGGTTTCGCGGTCCTGTCCGGGAAGATCTCTGGGGGTGTGCAGGCGCTTCTTGATCCGGTGGTTTTGGTCGCGTTCGGGATCTGTGAGGCCAGTCTGCTCATCGCAGCCCTCGCGGCTCTGATCATCGGGAAACGTTCATAAGAGCCCTCTCGGCAATGTTTAGAGAAGAGAACAGGCCTCGCTGGGGAGTCTCCTAAATACTTTCGATAGTTCGTGGAATGAAGCTGGAACATGGGGACGGTGAAATCCTCCACGACTGTCAGGAAACCTTGGGGTAGGGACTTCGCGTGGTCGTGGGCAAATCGGTGAGATGGTGGGATTGACGCGCTTCGATCCTCCCACGTCCGGGTCTTGCGCGTCCATCCTACCGTCGAGCGCAAGCCAACCCTCCCCATCACCTTGCCCTACCGCGCCCATCACATCCCCCTACAAACCGGATACAAGCCCACTACAACGGCCATGTAGTGGCGCTACAGGCCGCGTAGCGGTGGCTTGTAGCGCCGCGATGACGGAGGAGTCCGGTCATCCCTGACTGCGGGATGTCACAGCAATTTACTTTTCTATACATAGATAGAGAGGAATCCTGGTGACACGCAGATTCATCCCACAAGCAGTGACCTGGATGGCCGGGGGCGTCGGGGCGGGATCCGCCCTGCACCTGCTGAACCAACACGGTACTGGTTTGATGATTGCCGGGGCCGGGTTGGCGATCGGGTGCGGAACCGGTGTCATCGGCTACCGGAAACACCACCGCGAAACGCTGATACGAACCTGCCGTGAAGCCCTTGCCCCAACCATCGGGGCAAAAGGAACCCTCCTAGCCAAAGGATGGAGAGAAGGAACCCCTCGACGCATCGTCATCCGATACGCAGCCACCGCCCAGGACGACGCCCCGACCTGGAGAACGAACATCACCGAGACGCTGGAACGACGACTCGGGTGCGGAGTGAGAATCATCGAACACGATCGCAGGAAACTACTCCTCATCATCGAGACAACATCAAACCGTGAAACGGACCCCGAACAAGACCGGATCAGCCGAACGGTCGCTGACCTCATGGGAAGATCAGCACGCGTAACCAAAATCCACAGAAACGAAACCGGGAAGATCGAAAAAATCCATGTATCCGGCATCCCGACCACCAAGCTGGCAACCCCCGGGTACCGAACCAGAGTGGAAAGAACCTTCGGTGCAGTACACAACGGACGATGGCGCTGCCAATGGGATCTCACATCAGACCGAATGCACTTCGAAGTCCGCCCCGATTTCCCCGGAATAGTCCGACTCCCCGTCAACGAAACCAACGCAAACCAGAACATCCTCGCAACCTACGACAAAGTAAAAATCCCCTTCGCCGTGGACGAGGACGGCAACGAAGTCACATGGCGGCCAGCGCACGACCCGAACCTGATGGTAGTAGGAGCCCCAGGAACAGGGAAAACCGTTTTCCAACACTCAGTACTAGCAACAGTCGCACGATACGGCTGGCCCGTATGGGTGGTTGACGGAAAAGCCATTGAATTTCTCGGATGGCGTACCTGGCCCAACATACAAATCGTGGCATCCACAATCGAAGAACAAGCAGCAGTCATCACCCGCACCCACGAACTGATGGAACACCGCTACCAACTCATCAACAACGGGAAAGCCAGCGAAGAAGACTTCGAACCACTGCTGCTCTTCCTCGACGAATGGGCAGACTTCCGACAAAACCTGCTTGCCTGGTACACCCACACCAAACCAAAAGGCGCACCCACCAAACCCCGCCTCCTGGCCCTGGTGGGATCCATCGCACGCAAAGGCCGATCCGCACGCATACACCTCGTCTTCGGCACCCAACGCCCCGACGCCGAATACTTCGGCGGCGACATGCGAGACAACTTCCGGGCGCGAATTTCCCTGGGATCGCTCTCACCTCAAGGCGCAATGATGGTGTGGCAAGACCCGACCATCGGGGTAGCCATTCCACGACTCTGTCGCGGAAGAGCAACAACCATCAACGATGCGAACCGGCCCATCGAAGTCCAAACCTACTTCGTCCAAGACCCTCGGAAAGCCCACCGCAGCGGCAACCCGGAAGACCTGCAACAACTGAACGCCCTCATGCCTGATGAAACCATGAGACTCTACGAGCGCCTGCTGATCGTGCCACCCGATTATGAAGACATCAGCAATAAGGGGTCCGAATACCAAGCATGGTGCACAGCCGCCTGGACGCGGGCATCCGCTAGGCCCGACCTCGATCCAGTCAACTCCTCCGAGGTCGATCACCAACGCTCCCGCGCCATGGCGTCCCCCATGACCCTGTTCGGGCTCGACCACCGCTCCCTCGCGGCCCCCGCCCTAGAAGATGCGGATGACGAGCTCACAGAAGACCTCACCGAGATCACCCAAACCATTCCGGACCTCAGGTACAGCACTCCCGAGGTGAGCGACCCGATGAGTCTGAGTGTTGGCGACCAAGTCGAAATCGAACCAGACGTATGGGTCACCGTCGACGAAATACCCGACGAAGACCCAATGGACCCAGACCAAGTAGCGATCTGCTGGCGAGACGACGAAGGCAACGAAGGAATCTATTCCCTTAGCTGGACCGATCGAATCAGCTCCAGGCAACCACTGATGGAGGAAGCGGCATGAATGACACATCATCAAATGATGAGCAGATCCTGCTCTTCTTTGGAATCCTCGCAGCCCCATTCCTGGCGGCGAAACTCCTATCCCTGTTCCCCAGTGCGGTACATGCCCTGGCCGCATGGGGGGTACTCGTCCCAGCGGCCAAGAACCCTGTCGTCGAGGTCGCCTTCGGTGACGGCCTCGATGCCCCACGGCTGCTGCTGCTCGGATCCGTCCTGCTGATCCTGATCACCTGGACCACCTGGAAGATCTGCCGGCGAATCATGAAAATCATCCGTCCCCACAGCCAACACGAGGACGACTGATGTCACAAAGAACCAAGAGCCTCGCCCAGAAACGTCATGCGCAACAAGAAGAAGAACGACTACAGCGCATAGACCAAGCCCAAAGACTGGCAATCGCCCTCACAAGCGGTAACTGTGCCCAACACGGCATTGTGTGGGGACAGGCAGAAAAAGACCACGCCGCCGCGAAGACACGGGAAACCGCTCTAGCGGCAGCTCGTCCCGCACTCGAACTCTGCCGCACCTGCCCCCTGGCCCAAGCCTGTCACCTATGGGCCATCGCCGACCACTACACCGGCCTAGCAGCAGGAATCGCGTGGGTGGACGGTGAACCCCACTACCCAGACAGCACCCGCTACCAACCCAGACCCATCACGAAAGAAAAAGCAGCATGACCAACCACACCCCCACTGCTGTTTCTTACGACGTAACCGACCTTGCCAGCGTCATCACACCCCGGCCCTGCCCGCAGTGTCGGCACCCCGAATCCATCACTCTCCTGACTCAGGGCGCAACCCCTAAGGTCTTGGCCACTTGCTGTCGTTACTGCAAGTGGGTGCAGGGCGACCATGCCCTGGTTCGTGAGTACATGGCGTCCTGCGGCCGCCGGTTCGTCATCTCCTGTGCCGCCTGCGGGGAGGAAACCGATGACGACTTCTTCGATGCCATCGGGTTCGGGTGGCGGCGTATCGGACGGGCCTGGATCTGCCCCGACTTTGGTCATCAGCTTCGTCTTCGTGAGCTCGTGTTGCGCGAGTACACAGAGGAGAACAGGCGGGCCATCAAAGAAAACAGACAGGCCTTCGCGGAAGTCTCCGATGCGTGAGCCGCGTTTGCGCGTCGGGGAGTTGTGTGCCGGGTATGGCGGGTTGGGTCTCGCCGTCGAGTGGGTGATGGGGGCGGAGACCGCTTGGTTGGCCGAGATCGATCCGGCTGCCCGGCGGGTCCTGGCCGCCCGCTGGCCAGACGTGCCCCTCTATGGGGACATCACCGCGATCGACTGGTCCGCGGTGCCCCGGGTTGATGTCCTGGTCGGCGGGACGCCGTGTCAGGACCTGTCCATT
>ERZ773072.1418-NODE-1418-length-12029-cov-3.726324_pt1 | contig 12029 bp, 14 predicted proteins | sample MGYA00580617_ERZ773072 | MGnify/ENA primary metagenome ERZ773072 (study PRJEB29015, sample SAMEA2737970) | human oral metagenome | biome: human oral; feature: human-associated habitat; material: dental | place: China | collected 2122 ... | reverse complement strand
AGGGGCCGTCATTATGGCCAAAGAAAAAGTGATTATTAAAAAACTAAACGCGATTCAAGATTTAGGAGCTATCGATATTCTTTGTACGGATAAAACAGGTACTCTAACGCAAGATGAAATTATTCTTGAATATCCATTAGATATCCATGCAAATTTAGATTTAGGCGTATTAAAAATTGCTTATTTAAACAGCTACTTCCAAACAGGACTTAAAAACTTATTAGACCGTGCCATTATTACACGTACAGAAAAAGAAGCCGTTGAACATGAAGGGTTACAAAACTTGGCAACGCGCTATCAAAAAATTGATGAGTTGCCATTTGACTTCGAACGTCGCCGTATGAGCGTAATTGTGAAAGAAAACGACGAAGCTGTACTTGTAACAAAAGGGGCATTGGAAGAAATGCTTAGCATCTCTACACATGTAAAAGACGGAGATGAAGTTCGTCCAATTACAGATGAGATCCGCGAAACTATCCTAGAAGCGGTGAGTGGCTTAAACGAACAAGGACTTCGCGTACTTGGGGTAAGTCAAAAGAAATATCAAGATAATCACCATGCCTTCACTGTGGAAGATGAATCCAATATGATTCTAATGGGGTACTTAGCCTTTCTTGATCCACCAAAACCTTCAGCAGCTCCAGCTATTCAAGCGTTGAAAGAGCATGGCGTAGCTACGAAGATTCTTACTGGAGATAATGAAAAAGTAACACTAACTGTCTGTGAAAAAGTAGGGCTACCAGTGGATAAAGTCTTACTTGGTACAGAAATTGAGGATATGAGTGATGAAGAATTAGCAGCAGTTGCTGAAGAAACAACAATCTTCGCAAAATTATCTCCAGATCAAAAAGCACGTATTATTCATTTACTTAAAGCAAAAGGTCACAAGATTGGCTACATGGGAGACGGTATCAATGATGCACCATCCTTGAAAGTGGCTGACGTTGGAATTTCTGTAGATAGTGCTGTGGATATTGCTAAAGAAGTGGCAGATGTCGTTCTTTTAGATAAGGACTTACTCGTTCTTGAAAAAGGATTGATTGAAGGCCGTAAAGTCTATGCGAATATGACAAAATACATTAAGATGACCGTTTCATCAAACTTCGGAAATATCTTCTCTGTATTGTTCGCAAGTATTTTCTTACCATTTTTACCAATGGCACCCGTTCACTTAATCGTATTGAACTTAATCTATGATTTAAGCTGTGTGGCATTACCATTTGATAATGTAGATGAAGATTTCTTAAAAGAACCACGCGCATGGACAGCAAGCTCAATCACACGATTCATGGCTTGGTTTGGACCAACGAGTTCCATCTTTGACATTATCACATTTGCGATTATGTTCTTTGGAATTGCACCAATGATTACCGGAAGTAGTTATGCAACATCTACGAATCCAGCATTCTTCTTAATGGTCTTCCAAACAGGTTGGTTTATTGAATCTATGTGGTCTCAAACGATGGTTATTTATATGTTACGTTCACCAAAATTACCATTTGTACATTCAAAACCAGCATTCTCATTGCTAGTGACATCCTTATTTGCTTTATTTATTGTAACGGTTCTTCCTTACACACCACTAGCAGGACCATTAAAACTTGCACCGCTAAACGGACTTTATTTCCTTGCGTTGATTCTCATTATCGCAGGATACATGTTCTTAGTAACGGTTGTTAAAAAAGCATATATTAAAAAATATAATGAATGGTTATAATGCAAAAAGAGCTATCTTAACAGTTTGTTAGGATAGCTTTTGTTTTTCAAAATATGCTATTCTACAAAGAGAAACTACATGAGGTGAGAGCATGGAAAAAATTTTATATACAACAACAGCCGTCAATGAAGATGGATTAACAGGTGTAGCCTATACCAAAGGAAATGGAGACAAAGACTTTAGTGTTCAGATTTCTTCGCCAAGAAGCACAGATGTGGGGACAAATCCAGAGCAACTGTTTGGATTAGCCTATGCCACTTGCTTAAATGCTTCGATTGAATTTGTAGAAAAACGCAAAAAATTAGAACATAAGAGCAAGGTTGAAGTAAAGATTGATTTGACATTCGATCGTGAGGGCGAAGGGTATCTATTCCATCCGTCCGTAATTGTGACGATGCCAGGACGTGACGAAGAATTAGCCCGTGAAATTCTCGAAGAAGCAGAACGCCAATGCCCGATTCATAAACTATTAAAAGGAGTTACAGTTCCGCCGGTGGAACTTTCAACAGCCAATGAGTAATGTATTGTTAAGAGTCGCAACCCTTGAAGATGCAATAGCTATTCAAGCCATCTACGCTCCTTATGTAGAAAATACAGCCATCACTTTTGAAGAAGTGGTTCCGAGCGTGGAAGAGTTCAAAGCACGTATCCAAAAAACATTAGAGCACTTTCCATATCTTGTATTAGAAGAGGACGGAGAAGTTGTCGGATATGCGTATGCTGGACGATTCTCAGCGCGTGCCGCCTTTGACTGGTCGACAGAAGTTAGTATTTATATTAGCTTAGAGCATCAAAGAAAAGGCTATGGAAAATTGTTATATACTGCCTTAGAGGAAAAGTTGTTGGAGTTAGGGTATCAAAACATCTATGCCTGCGTGGCCGTTCCAGAAGTGGAAGATGAGTACTTAACGATGAATAGTGTAAACTACCATAAATATTTAGGTTTTGAAGAATGCGGACACTTTAAAAAATGTGGATGCAAATTTAATCGTTGGTACGATATTGTTTGGCTTCAAAAACAGGGTGCAACCAACGTTCCTACAAAGCGCCCAAATCGATTTACCAAATTATAAAAAGCAAGAACCCATCAGCAAAATTTTGTTGATGGGGTCTTTTTTTATTCTGACATTACCAAATATGGTAATTACCATATTTGGTAATGTTCATAAAAGATAATTATCATATATGATAATTTTGACTTATTTAAATTCATTCAGCTTTTGTTTAAAGAATACCCAACAACATTTTGTTGATTCAGGATTCATCCGCAAGCGTTCGATTAATTCATAAGTAGGATGCCATCTGCGTAATTGGTCCGTCGAGAAGTGTTCGAGAAACTCCGAGAAGGGATGGTCATACGGTTCTTTTGGCAGACCGCTACAGAAGATGGAGAAGAGGCCCACTAATTTACCAAAGGAGGTTCCGAGTTCTCCTTTTATCCAATGCATATGACGAAGGAGTCCATCCATATGAGTCGATGGTACTTTATGTAAGTATTCATTGGAGCGGACTTTCCACTCGTGCGAGAGCTCAATGGAAGGGAATTCCCTATTAAACCAGTCTTCTTCAATTTCCATTTCGATGTAGCATTTTAGAATTTCTTGCAAAGGCTGATGGCTCTCGATGCTGGTATTTAACTTATTCGTTCTAAAATAGTGATACAACAACTCTTCCTGAATTTGATTTAAAAACTTCTCATCATCCAGTTTATCCGGATAAATGGTTTTAATAATGGCTTTGGCAATCGTTTGGGATAAAATCGGTAGTAGCGTACAAAATTCTAAAATAGAATGATGCAAGTGCAGCTGTTCAAATTCGGATTTTTGCATAATTACAAGAGAATGGGTGTATTCCTGAAGAAAGACTTTGCCAAGTTGCTTTAAGCATTGATGCAGCGCAGTCATAAAATCAGTGAATACACCCAAGTTTAAGTAAGTGGTATGTTCATTACGATAGTTACTAGGAAATGGATTTGGACCAAAGTTAATGTAGAAGTCTTGTTTTGGCAAAATAGAAGATGCAAGAGTAATAAGCTCCTCTAAAACAAGTAGCGTTTCTTCTTTAGATAAGTGTAAATAGTGCACAGGAATATAAGTTTGAGGGAAGGACTCTAAATAGTCGTTGTAAAGGCGCAAGAAAGAATCTTTGCTCTCTTTGATGAGCGTATAGTAGAACTCTGTAATGTGTGGACCGAATGTGATTGCTAAAACGTCTTTGTAGGAGACAGTAGATTGACCTAGAAGTTTTTGATAATGTAAGTGGAAATAATCTCGCAGGCTATCGAGATGAGGAAATAAATCGATGATGCTATCGCCACGCATCCCTTTAATCCAGAGAGAAGTGAGCGTGTGACATTCTTCAGAGAACGGTTTGTTGAAACAGTGCATAGCGTTTTGATGACGCAAATAATAGCGTCGCAATTTCTGGAATTCTTTTTGCTGGTCATAGGACAGCGCTTGTGGAAAATCTTCAAAGTAATGCATTAAGAAGTTGGACTCGGAGGTGCCGAGTAAGTACTCGATAATCTCTTCAAACGACTTGTTATATGGATTTGGATCCTGACTGAAGAGATTGTTGTAGTAATTCTGTCGCTGCTGTTGTTCTTCAAGCAGCTGAATTTGTTTCACCAATAAACTTAACTCTTGAGTATAACGTTCCATTGTAATACACTCTCCCAATAATGTATTTGTTACCTTAATTGTAACGCTTTCATAATTGTGCGTCAATATACATTTTTATCTATTTTCTATGGAATTTAAGAAATAGGAAAGACGCTTGACTTAACTTGTAGAGTTGACCATAATAAAGAAAGTCAACAAGGAAGGAGAGGTTTCATGTCTAAGAAAACAAAAGCAACCATTGCGATTACACTGGCGATTGCAGTCATGGTACTCATCTTTATTAGCTCGAGTATGCCTTATAAGGATCAGTCACTGGTATCGACGATTCAAAAAGGACTGCCAACGCAACCTTTTTCAGAAATTTTATCTAAAATTAAATTTGAATATGCAGGACAAACCATCAGTATTCCTTCTTTAGGATATGCGCAGTTCATCGAATTTTTCGTTCGAAAAGCCGCTCATTTCTTAGCTTACTTCTTTATCGGATATCAATGGACGAGAGGATTAAGTGTTCACGTTCGTAAAAAGGGATGGCCACAGTTCCTAGCGTTCTTTATCGCAGTGCTGTATGCTATGACTGATGAGTTCCATCAAGGAGTAACTCCAGGACGTACACCGCTTATCCAAGATGTCTTTGTGGATGCTGTGGGGGCTGCAGTGGGGGTAGGGTTAGGAACCTTGAAAAAAATTAGATAATACACTCAAAACGTTGAAGAGATTTTCTTCAGCGTTTTTTTGTTGTCCAAAAGACTCCTTTTTAGTTTTTCTCGTAGTTCTTTATGACTAGTCAAAGAGTGGAGGAAGAACAATGGAAATGAATGAATTAGCAACGGAAGTATTCACGCAAGCCATTAAGCACCAATTAGATGATATTCATTTATTACCGGTTGGAGAGGAGTATGTATTTTATTTAAGAGATGTCAATGGGTTAAAAGAGTTGAGAAAGATTTCAGACGAAGTAGCCTTGCAATTTATTTCGTACTTAAAGTATCAAGCAGGAATGGATGTAGGAGAGAGACGAAGACCGCAGAGTGGTTCCTTAACCTTTGAGATTTCAAAGGACCAAATGATTGAACTGAGATTATCAGTGATTACGAATTTTAAGCAGAAGGAATCCATGGTAATTAGGCTCTTGCATCGGTCTAAAAAGGAAAAGGCGTCGATTCGTTCGATGACTTATTTTCCAAAGGACTGGGCGCTCTTGCAACAGTTTCTGCGCTATAAGAGCGGCTTGATTCTATTTTCTGGACCCGTCAGTTCTGGGAAAACGAGTACGATGTACGCTTTACTTAGGGCTCGTATGAAAGAAAAGACGCTTCAAGTGATTACGATGGAAGACCCAGTGGAGTACCATGAGCCGATGTTTTTACAGACGGAGATTAACGAGAAGGCTGGAATTACGTATGAATTACTCATTAAAAGTTGCTTGCGTCATCATCCAGATATTTTACTGATTGGAGAAATCCGAGATGAAATGACGGCAAAGATGGCGATTCGTGCAGCCTTAACGGGGCACTTGATTCTAGCAACGGTTCACGCAAAAGACTGTGATGGAGTGGTAGCAAGGCTCTTGGAACTTGGGGTTAGTAAGACGATGCTTGCACAAACCATTATTGCGATTTGTTCACAACGCCTCCTCCCTCGGTATTGCGGACTTTGCGGTAAGGAATGTGAATTGCATTGTAATCATTTAACAAATGGAGAAAAGCGGGGAACCATTTTTGAAATCGAAACTCATGAAAAGTTGTCGCAGTTCTTCAAAACAAATCAATTCGCCACAGACGAAGAAAGAGTACATCCTTTTAATAAGGTATTGAGGAAGGCTTATGCATTGGGATACATTACGGACAAAACTTACGAAACCTATCAAATTATCTAAAAAGTGGAAAGGACCGGTTCAAAGTCGGTTTCTGATTCAGCTGGCTCATTTACTCGAAGAAGGGTTTAGCTTGGATGAGGCGTTGAAGTTTCTAGAATACCTATTCGATGCGCAAAAGAAAGATCTCGAACAAATGAGAGGGATGCTTGGAGAAGGACGACGTTTTGATGAGTGCTTGAAGCGGGTTGGGTACTCAGAAACGAATACCTCGCAAATTTATTTATCCATGCAGTTTGGAAGCTTCGAGAAGGCCTGTGCATCGATTGGAGAGTTTCTCACCCGAAAGCAAAAACAACAAAAGAAAATGCAGCAGATGATGATGTATCCTGCGTTTCTTTTTACGTTTGTCATCGGAATGGTGCTCTGTATTCGAATGCTCTTACTCGATCAACTCTCTAGCATGGTGCAAGAAGACCAACTCAAGCAGTCTGGCTTTTTGTATTGGATATGGCTTGGTTTTCAAAACTTACCACAGCTAGCAGCGGGATTTTTGATGGTTGTAGTGATACTAGTCATATTAGTTCGCTTGTACTGGCGTCGAAAGAATACCTACGATCAGTTTCGCATGTTGATTTCGCTTCCCATCATTGGAAAGAGTGCCCAGCAATACGTGACGTTTTTATATGCACGAGAGTTCTCGTATTTTCTAGGAAATGGACAGTCGCTGTTGTCGATGGTGTCCGAACTGAAGAAAGAAGGAACGAGTGCACTGTCAAAAATGATTGCGCAGAAGCTAGAAGAACAACTGATTCAAGGGGAGTCTTTTTCTACGGCGCTTGAAAAGATGAAGCTATTCCGGCATGAGTTTATCTGGCTTGTGTTAGAAGGAGAGAAGACGAGGCAACTAGACGTGCAACTGCAAGTATATGCCGACCAAATGCTCGATGAATTTACCCAAGGCATCGAAAAGAAAATCAAGTGGATTCAACCGTTACTACTTATGGGGATTGGATTCCTCATCGTTTCCATGTATCTCATCTTATTACTACCGACACTAACGATGATTGGAGGAAATTAAAATGAAAATGAAAATAAAGAAAAAAGGCTTCACGTTAATCGAATTACTCGTGTGCCTCTTTATTATTGGCTTGATGATGCTACTGATTATTCCGAATATTGCTAAGCAAAGAGAAGAGGCTAAGAAAAAATCGGATGCTGCTATTGTGCATGTGATTGAAACACAACAACAAGCTTATATGCTTGAAAAAAATACTAATGATGTACCTACTGTACAACAATTATTAGATGCAAAATATATTGATGAAAAACAATTAGATGCCTATAACAAAGCTGATAAAAATGCTGCACATAATAATCAACATTAATTATGAAAAAGAGAGCATTTACGCTTGTTGAATGCCTAATAGCGCTCTCCATTGCTTGTTTCTTACTCTTACTAGCTCCTCCTTTGATTAGTCGCTCCTATGTAAATTGGAAGGAAGAAGTATTTCTAAGAGAGTTTGAGCAAGTAATGGATACAGCGCAGATTACAGCTATTTCAACGGGACAAGGTTCCTTTGTAACGGTCTCGGGAGGCATCGTGGAATTAAATTGTCATGGAGCTAGAGAGTTGGATAAGAAGATTCGCTTTCCGGATACGATGAGAAGTTATTCGGTTCAAACGTATGGTTTTAAGCCCTATAGTGGGAATGTTAGCCAGTTCTCGTCCGTGACGTTTGATGGGCAAAATCGCAGATACACTTATGTTTTTCAATTAGGGGAGGCTAAGTATCATGTTGAAATCACTGAAAAGTAGCGGCTATGTTTTGCTAGAAGCAATGATTGGATTGATGATTTTAACGGTTATTGTTTCTTTACTTAGTTTTATGGTCGGTCAGCTGTATCATCGCCAACAACTAAAAGGATGCTTTTTGGATGCTGCAGCTACGCAGTTAATGGAATTACAAGCTAGTGCGACATATCCTGCAACCGTGGAGAAGTTGTCAAAAGAAGAGCAAAAGAAGATGAAAAAAGTGACATGTGAAAAACTAAATACAACGACCTCTAAAGCGACGGTGACGGTTTCTTGTGGAGAGAATGAGGAGGTGTTCCAAATCAATGCGATTACCGAGAAAAAAGTCCGGATTTATCCTCGTTGAACATCTAATCGCTCTGGTTATTATCTCCATCAGTTTAGTAGCCTTTATGGGGCTTTGCACCGCTTTTTTAAAAATCAAGGACCGGCTCAATGTTCCAGACGATATTAAATGGCATGTCGCCGTTCAGCAAATTAATTTTAATTATGCGGGCTTTAAGCTGACATCGTTTAATGGCTACGATCCTTATGTTGCCACTTTTGAAAACACTATATCGGAGAAGACGGATGTGATTACGCTCGTTTCTAGTTGGAAAGATGGCGGAAAGATTTTTAAAGGAGCAGGTGGAAGTGGAGGACACCAACCTTTTCTTTATGGCATTCGTTCGCTTACGATTAAAAGAAACGGGAATCGATTACTGATTTCACCAACGATGGTACAAGGAAATACTTTTCAATTAAATTTTGCCCCGAAGAATCGTGTCATTTACGTCAAAGTTAAAGAGGAAAAGGAAAAGAAAAATGACAAACCATAGAAGAAAAGGGTTCTTACTATTTCAATTTCTTGCGTTACTTGGCATTGCGAGTATTCTCATTATCGCATTACTAAAAATTCATGCCCACAACACTCTTGAATATCGCCTTCTGGAAGATGGGTATCGAATGGATTTATTGCTTGAGATGGCGAGTCAGACGGTAAGGCAAAAGCTATCCTTTAACAAAGATGAAATGACGTATCCAGATGTCATCCAATTTTCGAATGGGACTGTATATGTGCAGTGGAACGAAAAAGAGAGAAATTTTACGCTCAATGTCAGTTTGCCAAATGGCCATTCGAAGAAAGATACACTATATATCCAGTTTGTAAAATAGACTAAACACAACATAGCGACTTCTTTTTGTTTTTTTCATTTTTAATCTATGGTATACTTTTCAATGAGAAAATGAAAAGATGGTGAAATAATGACACAAACAATCGGAGAAATTTTAAAAAGTGCAAGACAATTAAAAGGGTACACTCTTGATGACTTGCAACAAATTACAAAAATTCAAAAACGTTATTTAATCGCAATTGAAGATAATGACTTCGACTTGATGCCAGGTGCGTTTTATACACGCGCGTTCATCAAACAAATTGCTGACACAGTTGGATTAGACGGGGCGGCTTTATTAGAAGAGCATGCTGCAGAAATTCCGCAGGCTGCTGTGAAGACAACTCCTTCTTCAACTTACTTGAACGCAACAACAAGTAATCGTTCACGTTTAAATAAAAACAAGAGTAAATGGTCTTCAGTATCAGATACTTTAAAAAATTATTTCCCAACAATCTTATTGGGAATGTTCATCGTAGCGATTATTTTTGCGATTGGACAAGCCGTATATAGCAATCGTGCGCAACGTAATAATCCTGTAACGACTCAAGCTACAACGCAAACAGCAGTTGCAGCAGAAACAACAGTTGCTACAACGACAACGGCAGCTCCAGAAGTGACGAGTGTTACGTATTCATATGCAAACGGAAATGCATTGTACTATATTGCAAACGTAAGTAAATTCCCATTAGACGTTAAAGTGTTAAATGAAGCAAGAAATGCTTTATGGGCACAAATCTTAGCAGATGGTAAAGTTGTGGCAGATGGCGTTCCAGCAACAAATCAAATCGTGACTGGTTCGATTCCTGAAGGAACAACAACGATTCGTATGGACTTTGGATATCCTCCATTAGGGACAATTACAGTTGGTGGTGTTGAATTGCAAATTCCTGAAGGTTCAAACGCTACAAGAATTTATATCACGATTCAATAGGAGAATTCGATGAATTTACCAAATAAATTAACCGTATTGCGAATTTTCATGATTCCGGTGTTTATCATCCTTATGTGCCTGCCAAGTGAAGCGTTCGGTGTGATGAGTCTTGTAGGCTCACAAATTAGCGTTGTTCACTTTTTGGCCATGATTATTTTCGCAGTCGCTAGTTTTACAGATTATCTTGATGGATATTTAGCACGCAAATACAAATTAGTGACAAACTTTGGGAAGTTTGCTGATCCTTTAGCCGATAAAATGCTAGTAATGAGTGCATTCATTATGCTTGTTTCATTCAACTTAGCACCTGCTTGGGTCGTGAGTATCATTGTTTGTCGTGAATTAGCAGTGACGGGGCTTCGATTATTATTAGTCACAGATGGCGAAGTCATGGCTGCTGCTTGGCCAGGGAAAGTAAAAACCGCTACTCAAATGTTGGCGATTATTTTCCTATTAACAGATGATTTGTTCTTTAAGGCCATTGGAATTCCAATCGGACAAATCTTACTTTATAGTTGTTTAGTATTTACAATCTATTCAGGTTTGGATTATTTTGTAAAGAATCGACATGTATTTGCGGATTCATTTACTAAAACAGAATAACAAACAAAAGCCTGAAACAATTGTTTTGGGCTTTTTATTTTACGAAAAAGAGTGTAAGGAAGGCGAGACACAATGAATGCAGAAATCATTGCAGTTGGTACAGAGTTACTAATGGGGCAAATTGTAAACACGAATAGTGCATACTTAGCCCAAGAATTAGCAAAAAATTCAATTCCAACTTACTATCAGCAAGTGGTTGGCGATAATGAAGACAGATTATATGAAGCGATTGAATTAGCCGCTTCAAGAAGTGAGTTGATTATTTTTTCTGGGGGTCTTGGACCAACGACAGATGATATCACAAAACAAGTGCTGGCGCGCTTTTTAGAAGTGAAACTTGTCGAAGATGAGGCAGCTCTTCAGAAAGTGATTGATTTTCACGTGCGTTCTCATCGAGATATGAGTGAAAATAATCGTAGACAGGCACTCGCATTCGAGGGCGGAACCGTCTTTAAAAACCATAATGGACTTGCGGTCGGTTGTGGGTATGAAAAAGATGGACGTCAATTCATTGTTCTACCTGGACCACCAAATGAATTGAAAATGATGATGCAAAAAGAAGTGTTGCCTTTCTTAAGAAAGAAAATGGGCAAGGTAGATTTATTCGAGTCTCGTTATTTACGATTCTTTGGAATTGGAGAATCACGTCTCGTAACCATCTTAGAAGATTTAATCGAGGGACAAACAAATCCAACAATTGCACCATACGCTGGGAAATTTGAAGTGATGCTTCGATTGACAGCTAATGGAGAAACCAAAGAAGAATGTACAGAGCTTCTTGATGGCATGGAATTACTCATCCAATCGCAAGTAGGGGAATACTTCTATGGATATGGAGACCATAATACATTACAGGGAGTCACTGTAGAGTTACTAAAAGAATCAGGACTTACACTCGCTTGTGCTGAAAGTTTAACAGGTGGATTGTTTGCAGCAAGTGTCGTGGCGTTCGAAGGAAGTTCCTCTTACTTCCAAGGTGGAACAGTCGCTTATCAAAGAGAGGCTAAAGAAACGCAACTAGGAATCGACAGTACATTGCTAGATCAATATGGAATGGTGAGTGCAGAATGTGCCAAAGCGATGGCCGAACAAGCAAGACTCCATTATCAAAGTGATTTGGGAATTTCTTTTACTGGAGTCGCAGGGCCTAGTGAAATGGAAGGAAAAGAAGTCGGAACGATTTTCGTGGCATTAGCCTCTCAAACAGAGGTTGAAGTGTTAGAATTACACCTTGCACGTACTCGTAACGATAACCGTGAATTCGCGGTCCAATATGGATGGAATCTACTTAGAAAGTATTTATTAAAACAAGCTCGAACAAAATAAGAACAAATGTTCGCATATTGCTTGCGCATGGAATAGAACATA
>ERZ773072.1416-NODE-1416-length-12041-cov-11.388453_pt1 | contig 12041 bp, 12 predicted proteins | sample MGYA00580617_ERZ773072 | MGnify/ENA primary metagenome ERZ773072 (study PRJEB29015, sample SAMEA2737970) | human oral metagenome | biome: human oral; feature: human-associated habitat; material: dental | place: China | collected 2122 ... | reverse complement strand
CCCCTCCGTCCAAGCCACCTGCAACCGGTTTTGCAGCTACCAAACCCGCTACCCCGAACGCAGCACACCTGCTAAGCTGACAAACCCACCGAAACCATTCCCCCGCACCCCAACATTCACCCAAAACCCCGCTTAGAACATCCGCTATCCCCGTCAGTTCCTGCTTCACATTATCTAAGCGGGGTTTCTACTTCTGGTAGGCACTGGCACAGCCAATATTTTGGGAAACCCCGCTTAGCACCCGTACTACAACAATTACCGCACATTTGATAGCTGCAAAACCCCCAAAAATCCCGCTTCAGAAATGCTAAGCGGGGTTTCCAGTGCAAAGTCGCCTCTGGGAAAACAAATTCCCGGGTTTGTCAGCTTAGCGAGCCGCCCAGCATCACCTGCGTTGTAATGCGGCAGGGGCTGCAGACTATCTAAGCTGACAAACCGTCTGAAAGGGTGCCAGATTTATTCGCCCGCGCCAGAAACCCCGCTTAGTTCTTCTGAAGCACAATACCTTTGCAGTGTAGAACATGTACTAAGCGGGGTTTCTGGTTTTGAGAGTGTTGGTGTTGCAGGGAAACACCGGTTTGTCAGCTTAGAAAATATGCTGCCAAGCTTTTGGCGCATACGATAAACTCGCTTCCCGAATATGTATTCGAGTGCAATAACCACTCCCAGGATTGCACCGTGCCGTGGGGACTAGGACCCTTCTGCTAGAAGTTCTTCCAACGAGATACGGGTCCCGTCGTCTTCAGCACGTGCCTGACGCAGTGCTTCAACATCCGCACGCATTTCTAATTCATCCAACAACTCAACATCTTCAATGGACACAATGGCCGCCACTTTTTTTCCATTTCGGGTTATAAACACCCTTTCGTCAGCAAAGGCAACCCGATTAACAGTGTCCCCTAAGTTGCCGCGCAGCTGCCCTAGGGAAATAACCATAGATTCTTCCTCTGTTGTAGACACAACCGTAATGATGTCACCAAGATGTACAGTTTGTAAAGCTTATGCAACACAGTAGTATATGTAAATATATAAATTTGACAGCGAAACAATAGTAAGATATAGTTTTAACCAATGACGAAATTGCCAAAAATTAAGGGATAACGCATGACTAAAAGCCAACTAGCCAAAAAATTAATTGATCAAAATTATGCAAAGAAAGAGTTTCCAATGAAAATTTCCTTTACCAAAACAGCAGCAAAAGAACTGAAGAAGATTCAGCAAGGGAATCCCGCTATTTCCCAAAAAATCGAGGAGGCTATCAAGGATCTTGCAGAAAATCCTTTCCCAAATGGGTATAAAAAACTCAAGGGGGAAGATGACGCTTATCGTATTCGAGTCAGGAATTATCGAGTTCTATACACAGTTAAAGATGCAGAACTTCTCATCGAAGGTGTTGGTCCTCGTGGAGACGTATACAAGCACATCACACAATAAGTTTTGCTCCCCATAGATAACTATGGGGAGCAAAAGGCCATTCATTCTGTTACACGTCCAGGAAGCGCACGTCCTTGGCCTTGCGGGTGATAAATGACCGGCGGGCAGCCACGTCGTCGCCCATGAGGATGGAGAACAGTTCGTCGGCAAGCTGGGCGTCATTCATGTCAACCCGCCGCAGGATACGCACCTGGGGGTCCAGGGTGGTTTCCCACAGCTCGGAGGCGTTCATCTCACCCAAGCCCTTGTAACGCTGGATGCCATCATCCTTGTTGATCTTGCGGCCGGCGGCCAGGCCCTCGGCAAGCAGCTCATCACGCTGATTGTCGGAGTAGGCAAACCCCGGCTCACCCTTCGCCCATTTCAGCTTGTAGAGCGGCGGCTGGGCCAGGAACACGTGGCCCTCCTCAATCAGCTGGGGCATGAACCGGAACAGCAGCGTGAGCAACAGGGTCGCAATGTGTTGACCATCCACGTCAGCGTCGGCCATGAGCACGATCTTGCCGTAGCGGAGTTTTTGAATGTCGAACTCGTCGTGGATGCCAGTGCCCAGGGCGGTAATGATGGCCTGGACTTCATTGTTTTTCAGCACCTTGTCCAGGCGGGCTTTTTCCACATTGAGGATCTTGCCCCGCAGCGGCAGGATCGCCTGGTACATGGAGTCCCGGCCGCCCTTGGCCGAACCGCCGGCGGAGTCGCCCTCCACGATGTAGAGCTCGGATTTGGCTGGGTCTTTGGACCGGCAGTCCGCAAGCTTGCCGGGGAGTCCGCCCAGGTCGGTGGCGGATTTCCGCCGCACCATTTCCCGAGCTTTGCGGGCCGCCACCCGGGCGTGCGCCGAGGATACCGCCTTGTTGATAATCACCTTGGCTTCGGCCGGATTGGCGTCCAACCAATCGGAAACATGCTCGTTGATGGCTTTTTGCACAAAACCCCGCACCTCGGAGTTGCCCAGCTTCGTCTTGGTTTGACCTTCGAACTGGGGTTCGCCTACCCGCACTGAGATCACGGCGGCCAGGCCTTCACGGCAGTCGTCACCGGTGAGGTTTTGTTCTTTTTCTTTGAGCAGTTTGTGCTCGCGGGCGTACTTGTTCATCAGGGAGGTCAGCGCCGCCCGGAAGCCTTCTTCGTGGGTGCCGCCCTCGATGGTGTTAATGGTGTTTGCGAACGTGTGTACGCTTTGGGCATAGCCGGAGTTCCATTGCATGGCCACCTCGACCTCAAGGTTCTCGCCCTTGACTTCCAGGCTAATGATCGTGGGGTGGATCGCCGTCTTGGACTTATTCAAATGCTCCACATAGTCCTGCAACCCATTGGGGTAGTAGAAGGTCTTTTTCTTTTCCTTCTTTTTGACGACTTTTTCCTCGGCAGCTTCGACCGCGGTCTCGGGGTCACCTTCGGCGATTTCTTCCGCCAACGTTTCCAGTTCGATTTCCTCTTCGGAGGCCCGCTTGTCGGTGAGGGTGATGGTGAGCCCCTTGTTCAGGAACGCCATCTCCTGCAGGCGGCGAGCAATCAGTTCGAAGGAGAAAACCGTGGTTTCAAAAACTTCAGGATCCGGCCAGAATCGAACAGTTGTTCCCGTGCCTTCGGCGGGCCCACCTGCCACTAGTTCTTCGGGAATAGCATTGGTGAAGTTCTGGTACCAGTGCTTACCGTCGCGTTTAATGTCGGCTTCGACCCTGGTGGAGAGGGCGTTCACCACGGAAATACCCACGCCGTGGAGGCCGCCGGACACGGCATAGGATTCGGAGTCGAATTTGCCGCCAGCGTGCAGCTGGGTCATAACAACTTGGACGGTGGGAGCACCGGAGGGGTGCATTTCCACGGGAATGCCACGGCCGTTATCAATGACTTCGATACCGCCATCAGCAAGAATGGTCACCTCGACTTTGTCGGCGTAGCCGGCCATTGCTTCATCCACCGAGTTATCCACAACCTCCCACACCAAGTGGTGTAGGCCACGCTCGTTGGTGGAACCGATGTACATGCCGGGACGCTTACGAACAGCCTCTAGTCCCTCAAGGATGGTGATTGATGAGGCGCCATATTCGTGTTCAGCGGTAGCCACGTAACTAGCACTCCTTTGAATTTTAATAGCATTTAGACCGTTCTATTCTACACTGCCTAGGGACCTACATGGTAAGACATTGCTCGCGTCTTAGGGCAAGTTAGCTTAGTTCTCGGGCTTAGCCGTAGGTATCGCGGGGCCCGCGGCCCTTGACATGCAGCGGCCCATACCGCCAGCTGGGAGGCTTAGGGCCGGAAATCCGCAATTCCGTCACGATGTTGGGCCCCACTTTTTCCTCAATGGTACTCAAAATATTTCGCTGCATGGTGCGGAGGTTCGATGCCCAAGCGGTCGAATCGCAGCTGATATATAATTTTTTGTCAGCGAATTTCTCCACCTTGGTGTGCCCCGCAATGCGGTCGCCGACCAGCAGCGACCAATGCGAATGAATCCACCCGCCGGCTAGTTTAGTGCGCCAACCGCGCGCGGTGATTTCCTGCTCTACCAGCGCAGATATCCCCTCCAAATTGCGGTCCGGCCTGAGGATCGCCCGCCCGTCCAGGCCGGTCGGTTGCCCCTTGCTTGTCGACGCCCGCAAGCGCCGGACCGACCGCCTAGGTCGGATAAGTCTGGGCACGGTGCCTCGTCGTAAAGCTTCCTGACGCATACGTTCAAACGCATATGCGACTGAATCCCGTGATTCGGTCATGGTGGCTCCCTATGATTCATTGCTACTAATCACCGATATGTGGTCGGTCATCACGACGGGAATGCGATGAATATCACCCAAGTCCGGTGGCAGGTCGTCCGGCACCGCCACGGTAATGAGTACCTGTTCTACGTCCTGGGTGAGGTGGACCAGGCGTTCGCGTCGTAACGCGTCGAGTTCGGCGAATACATCGTCGAGGATGAGCACGGGATCGGTGCCGTCGGCGCGCAGCAGTTGGAACTCGCCGAGCCGCAGCGCCAACACCATCGACCAGGTTTCCCCATGCGACGCAAACCCCTTCGCCGGCACATCACCCAGGGTGATAACCAGGTCGTCCCGGTGCGGACCCACCAGGCTGCGGCCCCGATCAATCTCCTTGGGGCGCATCCTGCCCAGCTCAGCGAGCATGGCGGCCTCGATCAGCGCGGGGTCTTCGCCCACGTCGGGAACTGTGGATTCGTAGGCGATGTGGGCCGGCCGGGACTCCGGGGCGATGCCCGCATAGGCCTCGTGGACGAGCGGATCCAACTCCGCCACCAGGGCCCGCCGCGCAGCGATCATTTGCGCCCCCTGACGGGACAGCTGAGCGTCCCACACGTCCAATGTGGCCAATGACCCGTCATCGCCAGAATAGCCGCGCCTGAGGGCCGCTGAGGACGTTTTTAGCAGGGTTGTGCGTTGCCGCAACACCTTCTCGTAGTCCGCCTTGACGCCAGCCAACCGCGGCCGGCGGGTAGCAATGATGTTATCCAGGTAGCGGCGGCGCTCGGCGGGCTCTCCTCGCACCAATGCCAGATCCTCGGGGCAAAACAGCACCGTGCGCACCACACCCAGCAGTTCCCGGGGCGAATTCAGTCTTGTGCGGTTAATGCTCGCCTGGTTGGCCCCGGACGCGTTGATGAGCAGGTGGGCGGTCAATTCCCGGTCGTCTCGCACCGCGGTGGCCGACACCCGGGCGTTGGGCTGGCCGTGGCGCACCAGGGGCGCGTCCTGGGCCACCCTGTGGGAGCCGAGGTGGGCCACATAGCCGATGGCCTCCACCAGGTTGGTTTTCCCGTGGCCGTTGCGCCCCACGAACAGTGTGATTCCTGGTTTGAGCCGCACATGGCAGTGGGGCCAGGAGCGAAAGTCGCGCAGGCTGAGCTCTCGAATAAACACGCTGGCCGGATTAGCCGGGCAACCGCACCGGCATGAGCAGGTAGGTGAAATCCGTGTCCGGGGTGGGGTACAACCCGTCGTCGTTGAGTTCGGGCAGCTTCTCCGGCTCGGGGATGAGGATCGCGGGGCGGGAGGATTCCGTGAAGCCGAACACAACCCGCTGGGTGCGCACCACGTGCAGCCCGTCGCGCAGGTAGGCGGGGTTGAAGGCGATGAGGAGTTCTTCCTCGGTGCCGATGAATTCGCAGGGCACGGACTCCTCGGCATGACCGGCGTCGGAGCCGCCCGCGGAGAGCAGCACCTCCCCTGGGGTGAAGTGCATGCGGATTTGGGCGTTCCGATCCGCCACCAAGGCGACACGCTTGATGGCGTCCTGAAGGGACGAGATTTCCACGCTGGCCAGGCACTTGTGGAATTTGGGCAGCAGCGGGTTGACGTTGGGGAATTCCGCGTCCAGGAGCCGGGTGGTGGTTTGCCGGGCGTCCACGTGAATGCCGAACAGCCCTTCGGCGCCGATGGAGTCACCGGAGCCTACGGCGATTTCCACCGGTTCTGTGGAATTCGCGTCGAGGGTGCGGGCGTTTTCCACAAAGTTTTTCGCCGGGATAAGCAGCTTGGCCTGGGCGTCTGGGAAGGCGGGAATCCATTGGAACCGCCGCAGCGCGAGCCGGAACCGGTCGGTGGCGGTCAGCGTGATGTCTTCGCCCTCGATCTCCATGTGCACGCCGGTGAGCATGGGCAACGTGTCGTCCTTGCCGGCCGCGGTGGCGACCTGGGTCACTGCGTCGATGAAGAGCCGGGGGTTGATTGCGCCCGTGACCTCGGGGAGCGTGGGCAAGGTGGGGTAGTCGTCGAGGGGAATCGACGGGAGCTCAAACCGAGAGGAACCGCATTTGAGCTGCACTGTGGAGCCGTCCACGAAGATCTCGACGGGTTTGTTTGGCAGAGTGGCGGTGATGTCGGCAATGAGTTTGCCCGCGACAGCGATCCGTCCCGGCTGGTTGACCTCGGCGGGAATGCGCACCTTGGTGGACACTTCGTAGTCGAATCCGGCGAATTCCAGGCCATCGTCGTCGGCGGTGATGAGCATTGCGCGGAGAACCGGTTGTGCAGGCTTGGTAGGTAGATTGCGTGCTACCCACGATACCGCGCTGGCGAGATCTTCTTTTGCAACGACAAATGACACGGCGCCTAGATCCATGGGTTCGGGTTGCTCCTTTGTGCGGTTCGCTTTTCGACGGCTTATCGACGGCCAAACGGTCAGGCGGCCAGTAGGGGCCGCAGCTGCCTCCAAACTTACCCGGAAGATCTCGGCGGCGAAAAATCGGGGCGGCGGCGAAGTAGCAAGTTTGCGGCGAAGTCCCTACAGTTACCAAAGATCTACCTAGGTATGTAGTTGGTAGTAGTAATAGGTCCTGTGGATATTGTGGAAAACCCTCCTTTTCGCAGCTCAGAGCATGTGAGTGCCTGTGGATAAACTTGTGGAATTAATGTGGATAACTTCGAAAACCTGTGGATAACTTTTTTGGGCCCAGATTTATCCACAGGTTTATCCACAGAAATCGGCCAGTTATCCACAGAAATTTTGGAGTTATCCACACCCCCTGTGGACGCACATTTGCAGCAACGTGGTGACCGGAATCACTTTTGCATAGCTTGTGGATAACCATCCTGTGGACATTGTGGATAACTTTGGATAACCGCAGCTCAAGACGCAAAAATTTATCCACAATTTTATCCACAGGCTGGGGAAAACTCCAGGTCGACTTTTTTGCATAACCGAGGCTGCAAAGTCGATTTCTACCCTCTTTTGTGCACAGCGGGGGTAAAACTGTGGATAACTAGTTTGCTACAGGTCGATTTTGGCGCATTTTCCCTGTTCGACGGGGGGTGCGTTGCGCACAACTTATAGGTCTGTGGATAAATAATATCGGGTTTGCAGCCGTATTTTTGGCCATTTTTCGCCATTTAGCAGGTTTGCGGCAGCATGTGGAGATTATGGGATTTTTTCATGATTTTTCGCATTGTGTATAACCAGGTATTTTACCACTTCAATAGCTATATAATGATGTTATCCACAGGCTGTGATTTTGGAAAAATAGCAAACTTGATAAATGTGGTGCAGATCATGCAATTACCCCCTTGCCGGTTTTGGGCGGCCTGGGCCGCCCGGGCTGTGTATAACTCGATATTTCCCCAGTTCACACTGCATTTTTGCCTCACCATTGGCCATAGACGCCGCTGGCATTTGTGGATAACCACGCTATAATGCCCAAAAATACCGATTGAGCAGGGCAAACCCGGTAAAACCGGTGAGTTATCCACATGTCCCCATGGCGGACGGTCCGCCTGGACTGTACATGACTGTGGAAAACCCGGCTGTACATAGGTTATGTATATAGTAAAACCCCAGCCAAAATACGCTTTGAGCTGGGGTTTGTGCATATCTCTTGGGTGGTTTGGGCGTGGTTGAGGCTTCGCCGAGCCCTGCCAGGAGGGTTGTTTTTACGGATGTAGTGGCAAACCTGGTTCATCAACAAAGGCGAGTACAGCACACTCAAGACCGTACTCGCCTATGGCCTGTGGATAACTTTAGTAGGAGGAGACAGCCAGGGCTTCCCGCAGGCAGTGCCCGGGAGGCATTCCGGGGGAAGACTCACTGGCGCACACCATATAGGCGATGACTGGCCCATAGATTGGCAGGGCGCTAAGGCTGAGGAAATCCAGGCTGCTGTCCACAGAGGCAGGGAGCTCAAACTGCTCTTCCGCGGATGCTGGGGTGAATGAAGTTGCTGCCAAGGCCAGGCAGGCTGTGGCGATTGCAACTTTGAGAGAACGCATGGTGATCTCCTAGAATTGGGGGGTCATGCTTGGCTTGATGAGCGGTCCGAGCGAGAGCAATACTGGGAATGTGACGATATCCCAAAGAACCAAGTAGGTGGTTTTGAGCAGACCATATTCCTTGATTCCTTGACTCAACGCAGTCGAGGTATCAGGTTCTACATCATCCATGGCATAGGCTGGGGTGATGGTGGCTGCTGTGACTGCAGCGCATGTGGCGACGATGGCGAGTTTGATACGGCGCATGATAACTCCTTATGTTTTAGCGCTGTTTTATGGTTTGAACTGGGGCTTATTCCCCTAGATCATGCCAGGCTCGACGGATAGTGAGATTGAGAGTGCTACTGGGAGCATGGCGACCTCCCAAAGGACCATGTAGGCGGTTTTGAGCACGCCATTTTCCTTGACTTCTTCGCTGAGCGCGGCCAGAGTATTGGGCTCCACATCCGCGGCGTGGGCCGGGGTGATGGTGGCTGCTGCGACTGCGGTGCAGGTGGCAATGATGGCCAGTTTGATTCGATGCATGATATTCTTTTCCAATAATTCGTCAGTATTGGGATAGTGCGAACATGTTTTCGTTGGGGTTTTCGCACATTCCCGGTCGTTCCGGTGGGGTGTAGGAGGTACAAATCAACCCATTGATGACCGGTTTCAGGGTTGATGGCATGCTCATCATCACTGGCTCCAGGCTTAGTACCAGCTGGGTTCCGGCCGGGTCGGGTTCGGTCGGTTCAACCTCGTGAGCTGCTACTGGGGTGAGTGAGGTTGCCGCCAAGGCCAGGCATGCTGTGGTGATTGCGGTTTTGAGGGAACGCATAGCTATGTCGTCTTAAATCACGTCGGGTTTGCTGGACAGCAGGAGGAAGAGTCCTAAAGGAACCAGACTAAGGCTGTCAAGCCCTGACGCGATGGTTTTTACGAGGCCGTCTTTTTCGATGGCTGCGCTCAGTGTTTCCAAGGAGGATCGTTCTTCCGCAGCATAGGCTGGGGTGGTGATGGTGGCTGCTGTGACCGCAGCACATGTAGCGACGATGGCGAGTTTGATACGACGCATGGTAACTCCCTATGTTTTAGCGCTGATTCATGGTTTGAACTGGGGTTTGTGGATAACCCTTAGTAGGATAGGGTTTCCCGGAGGCACTGTCCGGAAGTCATCTCTTTCCCATGACTTGAGCCGCTGGCACACAGCAAGTAGCGGATGGCTGGTCCGTAGATTGGTTCGGCCGCAGCGCTGAGCACATCTACGCTAGTTTCCACAGAACCGCGGTGTTGCTCCTCCGCGGCCTGGGCCGGGGTGATGGTTGCGGCCGCGACCGCGGCACATGTGGCAACGATAGTTAATTTGATACGACGCATGAATACGATGATATTGAGGCTTGATGACCTCTATATATAGGATTTGTCACGGGGGTAACCGTCGTAAAGCTATTAACCGCGACCGTAATTTTTAATCATTGTGGTGATCTTTTGGATCTCATCATAGGTGTCGCGTTTCTCGGCGAGTTCTTTGCGAATCTTGCGTTCGGAATGCATCACGGTGGTGTGGTCGCGGCCAAACCGCTCCCCCACCTTCGGCAGGGACAGTTCGGTCAATTCACGGCACAGATACATGGCGATCTGGCGGGCGTGCGTGATCGGGCGGGACTTGCTGGTGCCGGACAGTTGGGCGATGGTAAACCCGAAAAACTCCGCGGTCATCGCCATGATCGTGTCCGTGGTGACCTCCAGGACGCTGTGCTCCGGCATGAGGTCTTCCAGCGCCTGCTCGGCCGTTTTCAAATTGATCTGCTGATTATTGAGCGACGCCCACGCCGACACCCTAATAAACGCCCCCTCTAGCTCGCGGATGCTGGAGCTAAATTGGGAGGCGATTAATTCCAGCACATCCCTAGATGCCACAATCTGTTCCGCCTCGGCTTTCTTCATCAGAATGGCGATGCGGGTTTCCAAATCTGGGGGGTAAATGTCGGCAATCAGGCCCGACTGGAACCGGGTGCGCAGCCGATCCTCCAAGGTGGTGAGCTGTTTCGGCGGCCGATCCGAGCTCAATACAATCTGCTTGCCGCCCTGCTGTAGGGCGTTGAACGTGTGGAAAAACTCCTCCTGGGTGCCCTCCTTGCCCTGGAGGAATTGAATATCATCCACCATGAGAATATCCAGGTTACGGTAACGGCGTTTAAAGGATTCCTGCCGGTCATCCCGCACCGAATTGATGTAGTCGTTGGTGAACTGTTCGCTAGACACGTATTTGATGCGCAGGTTCGGGTCCAACTGTTGGGCATAGTTACCGATGGCATGCATGAGGTGGGTTTTCCCCAGGCCGGAATCCCCCCACACAAAGAGCGGGTTATAGGCGCGGGCCGGTTTCTCCGCCACCGCAATCGCGGCCGAGGTCGGAAGTTTGTTCGAATCCGACACAACGTAGGTATCAAAGGTGTATCGGGGGTTGAGGGAATCATCTTGGGCCGGGTTGTGGGCCGGTTTTTCCCGGGATCGTAGCGTGGCGCCGGCCGTGGTTGTGGGCTGGGGGGTGACCGGATTGTCGGCCTGGTCGGTGTGGCTCGTGGTCCAGCCGGTGGCGGTGATGGTGAGCATATCCCGGTCGTCCAGTTCTAGCTGGGGTAATGCATCTGGGGCGGCTGCCGCGGACTTTCTGGGCACGGATTTGCCCGAGGGGGGTTGAGCTGGTGGCGGCTCCAACACCGATGGGGTTGTCGCTTGCGGCGCCGCGGCCGCCGGTGTTGGGGCGGGTTTTGCCGCGGTTTTCCCCCGCCGGGAATTTCGGGGCGTCTTCCGCGCGGCTGTTTTTGTTGTTGCGCCTCTCGACCCCCGGCCCCCCGATGTTGGGGTGGCGATATCCAACATTTGTTGTTCTGCGTCCTCAGACTCTTCGGGCTCGTCTCTGCGCTTGCCGATCGTCGGATTGACCGTGACCGCTAGGCTATATTCCCGCCCAAACTTATTGCTGAGGGCCATGCAAATTACCCCGTAAAGGTTACCCTCTAAATATTCTTTGGCTTTCGCCGACGGCACGGCCAACACGGCTACCCCGTCGAGGAGCCCAATGAGTCGGGCAAGGTTTAAATAGGCCCGCTGTTGGGGGCCGATTGGTTCGATATGGAGGTCGTCGGATTGTTCGCTTCCATTGATTAATTCCTTGACAACGGATTTCCAGGTTTTTTGGGATGCCTGGTTTGAATCACTCGAAGTCACCGATGCTCTTCCTCATTTCAAATTTGGGGCCGAAAAATTTCCGAGAAACTGCAAGAATTACCTGGGGTTATCGTCGTAAAGCTAAGAGGACTAAAAATAGCCTTAACTTTGTAGTGCTACCCGTCTATATCTTTTTGTTATCAAATTTTCCGGTGGGGATGGCACCCAGTGTAGGCCGTTTTGCGGCGTAACGGACCGCAGGCGGCCGCGAAGGGGGGCCATGCTGGGTGGAATATCCGCGCGTTATCCACAGCCAGGGCGGGTGGGGAAAACCCATGGTTATCCACAGGGTGTGGAAAAAGCTGTGGATAAATCTATGGCAAAATTCACACCCATTTAGCTGCACTTATTTTAATATCGGGGGAAATTATAGCGGTAAACGGCAAAGTTATCCACAGGGAGCGGAATTACAGTTGTGTAATTTGAGGCGTTGGTGGCAAAATTGCTACTTTGTATGTGGTGGCAATTTGGTTGCGGAGCGGCGGTGGCGTCAGTGCAGCGTTGATGTGACGGGGGTAGCCGGGTGGGGTGATGGATTGTTACCTATTAGTGACCTTTCGGGTGGGCATAAGCACTACCTACTACTAAAAAGATCCTTAATTACAGATTTGTAATTACTGGGTATATCGGGGGTATTTATGGGGCGATTTGGCCTGAGCTGGAAAATTCACGTAG